>Ga0247741_1001159_pt1 | contig 14549 bp, 22 predicted proteins | sample UWRJL213509R2_FD_180945 | JGI IMG/M metagenome (GOLD analysis project Ga0247741, IMG submission 180945) | Plant litter microbial communities from Arlington Agricultural Research Station in Wisconsin, United States - UWRJ-L213-509R-2 | ecosystem: Environmental > Terrestrial > Plant litter >... | reverse complement strand
TCTATTACCCTATATAACCCTATCCCACCTCATTTACTCACCCCAACTGTACCATAACCTAGTGCTTACTGCTTAATTTCAAATCTAAACCGCACCATGTTATCTTAAATTCCTCGACCATGAACAATCTGCATATAAACGAGCCTACACTTGCGGAAAATACACTTGTGATTCAAATATTCAGCTTTTTAGTGCATAACTGCCATAAGACCGATATCCTACGTGTTCAGATACGGAATACATCGTCAGACCTTGTCCCCCTCAAACCGTCTCTTTGGGCACAAGGCCAGCGTAGACCAAGCCCTCGGCCTGCATCATCAGTTGGAGACTCGTCAAATCAGGCGGTGGCGCAACCTGAACGCCAAATACAAGCGCAATGCCTGTCGTCGGGTCGATGAAATGCACGGTGCCCGCCCAGCCACCCCCTGTCATCAAGATTCAGCATCGCGAGTGTGCAGCCGTCGATAAACACTCACACCAGGCTGATCCTTTCTTTCGTCCACTTGGTGAGTCGTCTGTCTGGATAGCGTGCGCTGTCCCCCATTGTGAACCAGATCTCATGAACATAGCAGATAGTGATTTGGATCCTGCCTCTGTGAGAGCGGGCTCGAAGGTGGTTTGAACAGTTTCGGCCTTCAAGATGGGATTCTCGGCCGTACCAGCTAAGTCCAGTATCTCAGCCTCTGTAATTGGTGTAAATGTTCCTTCAACTCACCCTGAATCTGTAAAATGTGACGCAGTAGCTTGAGATAGTCTCTCATGGACGAGTATAATCCTGCTCCTCCGAAATGAATGCGAACTATTCAAGAACATCCATGAGTCCTTTAAAAACAACGAACTAGTGAGACTCACCTTTGCTGGGATCCTGTTCGATGATTTTCAACTGATCATTCCACAAATTGATCTTGCCTTCGGCATCACGGAAATTTAGACCAACGAGTTTCTGACGCAGGTCGGGCGTAAGATAATAAGATGTTTTCATGTCAAGCGGTCCAAAGATATTTTCCTTGCTGATGAAAAAGAGAGTAGCAACGAAAAGAATTCAGCAAGTATCTTCCAGAGCGTTTGTAGGATGCATACCAGAACTGTTCCAAAGTTTTGCCAGAGACTTTCTCGACCAGGAAACCAAGGACATCCGAGCTCCAGCCGTACACAACTAGAGAGTCGAAGTTAGAGCTTGCACACATCTCTGAGACATGACGCACAGTCGGTTCCTGGCTCAAATTTCAGAGGCAGGCCCGGAAGATCCCCCTGTCGGCACTGTCAACCTCTAGCAGATTGGAGGAGGCTAATACATACGATGATAATGCGAAAGAATTCCTCTACTGGGTTATCAACTGTGGAATATGCTTTCGAGTGGTAAGCTTCATCCAGATCCCAAGAGCCGTTATCAGGGTAGAAGAGACCACTCGAGAAGTTCAGTAAATGCTTGAAGGTAATGACCGTTTTCGCTGGGTGGAAGGTCGGTTTCTCGCTCTTGACATCGTCAAGGACGATTGGGTTGCGAAATTGAGGAAAGTAGTCGCTGATTGGTGTGTCGAATTTCAATTTCCCTTGCTCAAGCAGCTTGAGTGCGGCAATCTACAGCAATTTCAAGTCAGTGAGAAATCCAACACAGTGAAGCGAAACACAAACCGCAGTAATCAACTTGCTCTGACTGCAAATCCAGAAGACACTGTCCGGATCGACCTCTGGACTGCTATCGTCTTTGAAAGTCTGGGTGCCGCCACCTTGGAAATAGATTTCTCCGTCTGCATTTGTCACACCGACGACGATAGCCGGATTTTTGTGGCCCTCAGTGGCCGTCTTCTATAGTTGAGAATTAGTATCCGTCGTATAGAGGATGAAATTGAAGGAAGTTAAACACACGATAAATTTGTCGAGTTCATTCTTTCCGCTCGATGAAAGTACTGCCATGGTCGCCTTTCTGTGTTATAGAGCCTAGTCTGGGGCAGTAGTGTTCTAAACATCTTGAACGCTTCTCTTAAGTACTTTTGCGATAGAGGGTTAGCCACTGATATAGATCTTGTTTTCTCGACCTTTTTACATGGGCGCAGCAAACGTTGGCGAGACATGCATATGAGTGATGGCTGGGCTCGGCCCAGGTTCCGGATCCTGACAGTGAATCTGATGCTGAAGGCTGAAGTCCGGTGTTCACGTGGTCGCTAGTCACGAGCCGCGCCGTTTTCCTCTTCTGAGTCTTCAGACTTCCACCATGGCGTCTAGTCTACTCAAGCAGGTGGGAAAGACATTGTACTGGTTCCCGACAGCTTTTTTTGCGACCACCCACTTCTACGATATCAAAACGGTGTCAGGACGAAGTATGCAGGTCAGTTTGACCCTGCTCGCCGGGCTTCTGTAGAAATCCATGAAGAGTTGCTTATTTCGATTAGGAAGCCAACGCTCAATCCAGACTCTTCTCTATCGAGAGATGTGGCTATCTTTAGCAAATATGCGGTTCGTTCTCGACCACCGAATTATGGACGGGATGATATTGTCATTTTCCGGTGTGTTCCAAGCTTCGTGGTTTTTCTCGCTCTCGAAGACTGATATCTTGTCTTCGGGAATCACCTTAGATCACCTGAGAACCCACAGAGAACACTCATCAAGCGTGTGATAGCTTTAGAGGGAGACCTCGTGCATACACTACCTCCGTACCCAGACAAGGAGGTTAAGGTCCCCCAAGGTCATGTATGGGTGGAAGGTAAGTGAACACGGCATAACTCGCAGTGACTACGGGTGCTCATAAGACAATAGGTGACGAACATTTTCTCAGCGACGACAGTAATCGATTCGGTCCTGTATGTTATTTGCTTCATCTTCACGGCCAATGTTGATGCTGACCTTTTCGAAGATACCTGCAGCGCTAATCGAATCAAAGTTAGTCATGCTGGTCTGGCCTCTGAACCGGCTCGGCTATCTCAAGAAACATGATCTATCAGAAGGTGCCTACTTGGACCGTTTCGCACGGGACGAGCTTAAGAAAGAGCAGGCTCGACACACCAGAGTTCGAAGAGCAGAAGTAGATTCTCTGAACAAAAAATTATTTCAATATTAGTGATCCTGGTATTCATTCCACCTCTATCAGTGTAATTGATCATCGCTGGGAGAAGTCTTACAATTCCTCGATATCATTGGATCTGTAGGACATTCTCGCAGCGTGTCCGCTGGCGGCACTGCGCCGTTATTTTTCAAACAAGTTGTCTTATGACCTGCTTCTTGTGATGAATTACACGGCAATTTATCACGTTTGGATATTTATACATGATTGACTTCTTGGGTGGCCTTACAGATAACTCCCTCATCAACACGACCTTTCAACTCGTTTCTTTGGGCACCAGACCAGCATAGACCAAACCTTCTGCCTGCATGTACAGTTGAATACTCGGCAAGTCGGGCGGTGGTGCAACCTGAACACCAAATACGACCGCAATGCCTGATGTTGGGTCAATGAAATGCAAGGTGCCAGCCCAGCCACCCCCTGTCAGGTAGATTTAGCATTTCTTTTAACAGTCATTGAGGAACTAACTCACACCAGGCGGATCCTTTCTTGCGTCCAGTTGGTGAGTCCTGTGTCGAAATAGCTTGCGCTGTTCCCCATTGTGTATCAGGCCTCATGAACATAGCGGATAGCGATTCAGATCCCGCCTTTGTGAGAGCAGGTTCGAAGGTGCTTCGAACGGTTTCAGCCTTCAAGATGGGATTTTCGGCCCTACCAGCTGAGGCCAGTATCTCAGCATATGTGAGCAACAAAGTTGACTTTCGACTTACCGTCGATCTGCAAAATGTGGCGCAGTAGCTTGAGATAGTCCCTCATGGACGAGTATAGTCCTACTCCTCCGAGATGAATGCGAACTGTTGAGGAACCTTCATAAATCTGGTAAAATAATTAACTAGAAAGAAGATTCACCTTTGCTAGGATCCTGTTCGATAATTTTTAACTGATCTTGCCACACATTGCACTTGCCTTGCGCATCACGGAAGTTCAGACCAACCAGTTTTTGACGTAGGTCGGGCGTAAGATAATACGATGTTTTCATGCCGAGCGGTCCAAAGATATTGTCCTTGCTGTGTGTGATGAAGAAAAGAGTTCAGTAAGTATCTTCCAGAGAATCTATAGGATTTCCATACCAGAACTGTTCTAAAGTTTGGCCAGAAACTTTCTCGACCAGGAAACCAAGGATATCCGAGCTCCAGCCGTACACAACTGAAGAGTCAAAGTCAGAGCTTGCAGTCAGCTCTGTAGTAGGACGCACAGTCGGTTCCTGGTTCAAACTTCAGCGGTAAGCCTGGAAGATCTCCCTACTCGGACTGTTAATGTCTGTCAGATCAGAGAGAGCCAAACATACGATGATGATACGGAAAAATTCTGATACTGGGTCTTCAGCCGCATGCATAGCTTTCGAGTGGTAGGCCTTATTCAAGGAGTTATCACCAGATCCCTCAGGATAGAAGAGACCGCTTGTGAAATTCAGTAAATGCTTGAGGGTAACGACCGTTTTCGCTGGGTGGAAGGTCGGTTTCTCGCTCTTGACATCATCAAGGATGATTGGGTTGCGAAATTGAGGAAAGTAGTCGCTAATCGGCGTGTCGAGTTTCAATTTCCCTTGATCGAGCAGCTTGAGTGCGGCGATCTGGAGCAATTTCAGATCTTTGAGAAATTCAGCACGATGAAGCGACAACAGACAGACGAACCGCAGTAATCAACTTGGTCTGACTGCAAAGCCAGAAGACACTGTCCGGATCGACCTTTGGACTGGTGTCGTCCTTGAAAGTCTGAGTGCCGCCACCTTGGAAATAAATCTCGTCGTCCACATTCGTCACACCAAAGACGATGGCGGGATTTTTGTGGCCCTCAGTAGTCGTCTCCTGTATTCGAGAATTAATATCGGTCGTATAGAGGAAGGAAGTTTAACGCACGATAAATTTGTCGAGCTCATTCTTCCCGTTCGATGAAAGTACTGCCATGATCGTCTCCGCTGTGCCCGTGGTACGTTCTTGATCTTAAGGCTGTTATGGCCGCTGATATATTAGGGGACCAACCTCACCGTGACCAAGGCCCGGCTAGGACAAATCCTGCTTACCATACTTACTAAGTATTTGCAGCCCACGCGATTTCATCCAGCGTTCCGCCGCCAGCTAAGTTGTTTCGCAACACCCATCTTCCGATTTCCACCATGGCGCCAGTGATTCTGGTATTTCTACTTCCATCAGTGCAATTGAATACTGCTAGCAATCTCGGTGGGAATGCGTCGGGTATGAAGACATCACTGGACCTGCAGGCCATTCTCGTAGGCTTAGCGTGTCTGTTGGCGGCGCTGCACCATATTTTTCTGATAAGTCGTCTCACAAACTGCTTCTTGTAACGAAATACAATGGCAGTTTATCATGTTTGGATTGTTTATACATTGGATTAACATCTTGGGTGGTCTTACAGATAATTTCCTCATCAACATATTGTCCACTCAACTTGTGTCTTTGGGCACCAGACCAGAGTAGATCAAGGCCTCGAGTTTCAGGAGCTGTTCCATATTCGCCACGTCTGGCGGTGGAGCGACCTGAACGCCATATGCAAAGGCAATCCCTGACGTTGGGTCGATGACATGCACGGTGCCAGCCCAGCCGCCCCCTGTCATGTAGATTTAGCATTGTCAGCGACATTCATTGAGAAACATACTCACACCAGGCTGATCCTTTCCCGTGTGTCGGTGAATCCTGTGTCTGGATAGCTTGCGCTGTCCCCCATTGTAAACCAGGTCTCATGAACATATCGGATAGTGATTTAGACCCTGCCTCTGTGAGAGCAGGTTCGAAGGTGCTTCGAATCGTTTCGGCCTTCAAGATCTGATTTTCAACAGTCCTACCAGCTAAATCCAGTGTCTTGACCTACGACCTTCAACAATTGGGTTCTTCAACTCACCATCGATCTGCAACATATGACGCAGAAGCTTGAGATAATCTCTCATAGACGAGTATAGTCCTGCACCTCCGAGATGAATGTGAACTGCTCCGGAACGTTCCAATTCGACGCCATAAGCCCTCTAAATTTACCTAACTGGCAAGGAGGCTCACCTTTGCTGGGATCTTGTTCGATGATTTTCCACTGATCGTCGTTTTCTCGTGGGTGATACCTGCCTTCCGCATCGCGGATGTTCAGACTAACGAGTTTCTGACGAAGGTTAGGCGTAAGATAATACGATGTTTTCATGCCAAGGGGTTCAAATATATTCTCCTTGCTGGATCAGAAAGATACAGAAATGAGTTCAGCTATCATCCAGAGGGTTTGTAGGCCATTTACCAGAACTGTTCTAAAGTTTGACCAGAAACTTTCTCGACTAAGAAACCGAGAACATCTGAGCTCCAGCCATACGCAACTGAAAAAAAAGTTAGTTATGAAGTAGAGCCATCGCTGGCATAGAACCCACAGTCGGTTCCGGGCTCAAACTTCAATGGCAAGCCTGGAAGGTCACCCTATTGGCGCTGTCAACTTTTGGCGGTTTGGAAACATTTAGAGCATACAATGATGATACGGAAAAATTCCGACACTGGGTCTTCAGCCGCATGCATAGCCTTCGAGTAGTAAGCCTCATTCATGGCCTTGTCAGCAGTCTTCTCAGGATAGAAAAGGCCGCTCGTGAAATTCAGTAAATGTTTGACGGTAATCACGGTCGTCGCTGGTCGAAAGGTTGGCCTCTCACTCTTGACATCATCAAGGATGATTGTATTACGGAACTGCGGAAGGTAGTCGCTGATTTGTGTGTCGGATTTTACTTTGCCTTGATCAAGTAATTTCAGTGCTGCAATCTGCAGCAAGTTCAGATCGATCAAAGTTCACTACAATAAAGCGAAATACAAACCGCAGTGATTAGCTTGCTCTGACTGCAAAGCCAGAAGACACTGTCTGGATCTATCTCTCCACTGCTAGGGTCCATGAAGATTCTAGTGCCACCACCTTGGAAATAGATCTCGTCGTCCGCGTTCGTGACACCGAGGACAAAACCTGGCCGTTTTTGACCCTCAGTAGCTACCTTCTGGTTTCGAAAACCAGTAAAATCAGGTATTGGAGAGTAGTGAAATAAATTTACTCACTATGAATTTGTCGAGTTCATTCTTTCCGGCCGTTGAAAGCACTGTCATGTTGACCGTTGAGGAAGAAACGACACGAGCTATTCCACGCGCGCCACTCTGCAGTGAGACTCGTGACCAGATCCTTCTGGATCGGCCTAGCAGCAATTAATTATATTATACAGTATGCTTTTGATGTAAGACTAGTTCGCCATCGTACATTTTAAAATATGGTATCATTCGCTTGGACCTTCTGAATCCAGGCCTAGAATTTTGTTTGCTTCCACAGATCCTGCCCGAGGAATGTCCTTACGCAAGGACACCTTAACCGGGGATATACCTTCGTTATATGCGAGCGCAAAAATCACATCCATGTCTGGCAAGAAAATGAGTATTAGTATAATTATGAGATACTCAGGTGCTTGCCTTCTAACGAGCGACCAGCTGTTTCTGTAAGCAAAATGTTAGGTTTTTGGCCCAAATATATATTTTTTTCGACACACCTGGAAAAAAGAAATATACTGCTGGAATAATCACTGCGTTTAAGCATGCAAAAACTGCGTGAGACGCACATAAGTCCGATAATATACTTGGAGGAAGACTTCACATACTGATGTAGGTTCTCCATGAGATGTTTTCGAAGGCAGGACCGGTGATCATTACCACTAAGAAGTTGAAGGTCCAATTGCTAGCAGTAGATAGTGCATTTGCAGGTCCACGCATTCTAAGTCCAACAATTTCTGCGGGCTTTGGTTTCATGTTCAGTGGCAGTAAATAAAATGGAGATAGTGTGTTCTCACATATAACCAAGTCATGCCCAGCCATCCCACCGCAAAGAAGGAATTAAATACGAAGAGCAGGACTGCACTTATGATTCTGGCAGCCGAGTTGTTGATGCTCCCTAAGATGGCCAAAAGAATCATGGTAACGGTCTGCCCAGCACTGCCAAAGAACATCAATTTGCGTCTCCCGACGCTCTCGATAAGGTAGACGGCCACAAAAGAAGCAAGAAAATACTCCGTCGCGTTGCATGCTGCGATGATCCTGGATTTAGTATCTGATATATCCAACCGCTCGAACAGTAGAGTCTACGGGCTCAGATTAAAGAGCAATATTCGCATTAAGGAAAAATGTGGACGCACGGCGTAATATGTGATGATATTAATTCCTGTTATCTGAAATGCAGATACATCAGTAGAATAAACAATATGGCTTCAGAAATGTGATTTACCTGTTGGAAGCATTGGATCGCAACGCCCAAAGCCACTCTTCTAAAGTTTTGTCCTCTTCCACCAGTGAAAAGCTCTCGAAGTGAAGTTTGCTTGATTCCCTTAGCCTTCTTCTCTGTATTATGCACGTGGTGGCCAGAGACGCCAAGTTCTTCGAGCAGTACAGCTTCGCGGATGGCCTCGAAGGTTTGCCTAACCTTTTCGTCCGAGGCTGGTTTATTTTCTAAAGCAGATATGACCGCCATAGCCTCTGCAGGACGACCGTCTTTGAAGAGCCTGAGGATTTTTCAGAGTCCAATTATTGAAGATCGTTAAGTGAGCTGACCATCGTGGAGATTCCGGAAGCTACGGGGAGCGTCAACAATCGGATCGTGGCACATTGGAAATAGAAGGTTGACTCACAAACCATATAGCGGTGATCATGATCAGTGCAAAGATTATCTGCAACGCGACTGGGACCCTCCATTGCGCCGAAGACCCGCTAGCCCAGAATCTAGAAGCAAAGAGATGATCAAAAGATGTTAAATCCTTGTCAATATCTTCGACTAAATGACTCACAACGCGAAGTCGATCCACTAAGGGTGTAAGTACATGGCAGTCAATAATGGTTATACTAATTGAAGGGGAGTGTCAGGGCTCTCAGACTTACGTAGCTGCGAAGGGCGTAGATCAGCAACCTTTTTGATATGCAAATCAATAACCTGGAAGGCACGTACGCAACCATAATTCCGAAAGTGATCAGACTGCCTTCGATCATAATTAAACGACCCCTCTGAGTCGCTGGAGAGCACTCTGCATGGTAAGCTGGCACAGTCGACGTCTAATTCTCTTTCGGTAAGCCTTTCCTTGGTTGGGAGAGCAGTACGACTAACGTTCAACCCATTTCCAAGGCCAGTTATCACACGAGCCACAAGCATTTGGGCATAGCTGTAAGACGCTGCCTGAAGTATGGCTCCAACAATCATGACAACACCGCCTACGACGATCGTCCGTCGCCTGCCAAGTCTATCGCCAACCCAGAGATTAGACAGAGCACCTATTAGGCATCCGACCTCGTATATGGCCACGAGAAGACTTTGCAACGTGGCATGATTTCTATGTGCGTTGGTGACAATGACCTCAGGGAACGTGGCTTCGAACTAGGACCGTTGAGTCACAAACACAACTTGAAGAAGTTTGATGAGAAGATATTCCACCTGTTTAGCACTCAGTAGTGAGGACATGACACCCTGGTCATATCTGCCAGCAACCTTAAGCAACGCACATTACAGAGACATAGAGATCGATCCTACTTACCCAAAAAGCGTGAAACCCGTTCCAGTTACAAAGGCAATCGCTGCCGTTAGCTTGTGCCCTCGCAAAGAGAGCCTATGTGACTCGACGTCCGCAAAAAATTTGGAAGGAGAGTCAAAGGTACCTGGCTCTGTGTCGCCAGACCCAGCGTCACTTGCTTGGCGAGTGCTGGCAGACTTTTCGTTCCGAAGCATTTCGGAGACTGCTGAGAGGAGAGGTGGATTGGTGGATGAGCTATTGCATTTAGAATCAGGTCACCTATTATATGAACGATGAAGTCATGTAGTGCTTCTCGTCCCCTATTTTTGGCATGAATACTTTTGCTCCACCTTTGGCAAGGCTGAGGTTAGATCACAAGAAGAGTTACCGGAGCATGAAGGCCATGAGATAAAGTTCATGGGATCCAGTATTCATCCCAGATATTTTAGACCGTTAGTTGCGAATTCGCGTCCTGTGGCTTGGTGGTCCCAGCTACAGTGCTAATGCGCACATTTCGCATGCGACAGGACACAGAGCATCCGAGTCCAGAGACCATAGATGATAGACAAGGAGGTTCTCGGTTCTCGGATTTGGTAGCTTCAAGTTTATCCAAAGAAACCATTTCGGGACGGCAGAGGGAAAAAGATGATCGGGTTATACAAGTCTGTGCGTTCCGCTTTTAGACTTTGCAAATCGGACGTACTTATCCACAGCGCATCTACGACTGAAATAGGTAGAACCCCAAAAAGCTTCACAAAGATCCAGACACAGGGAATGCAAGCTTTGTCCCCAGATTGCTACCCTGAGGGTCCAAATCAAGGCTTTGAATATCCTTTATGAGGTGGCGTGTCGCCACGGCGCACAAGATTGAAAGCGTACCCACAACCCTTGAATCTGGCTCGGACTGGGAGAGATGTTCGCCTGCGTCGATTCGCTAGTTCACTTCCGACATCCTTTGTTGGTGTCCACGGGCACCTGCATTTATTGTGAGTCTCACGGGATGGCGAGGAATCCATAATAGGTGGTCCCAAGACGTTGGTGTATGCAGCGCGAAGAACACAGAAGACAGAGGTTTCTTCATGCGTATTGGTGATAGTAAGCAGACCAACTCATGACCCCAAGACTAATTCCGAAAGTAGTTTCTGTCATTCGGCTAATCTAACACGGATAGTATACAAGACGTTGTGCGTACAACAGAAATATACCTATTAAAAAAAGAAGCCTGGATATAGAGAATCGAGACCATGAAATTGTATACTGTGAGAAATGGTATAGTATGGCGTAAGATGATATGACGAGATGAAATGACCGGGGCAATGAACTTCAGAGGATACATGGAATCAGAAGGAACAGAGGCATAGCGAAAGATAATTTAGCCCCACTCATCCGGCACAAAGGGCGTCACCAGCTGATACGTCTCCTCATTACTACTCGACCCCTTACTTTTCTTCTTGTCCTTATTTCCCCGTCCCATGACTCTCTTAAACAGATGGCTCATCCCTGAACGCTCAGGAATATAAGAGTCATCTTCCGCAGTTGCCTCCTGCGTGTTCGGATAACACATCTGCACCATCTTCCCAAGCTTGCCTACGCCCCCCGACCCATCGGAAGAATGTCTCCGTGAAGCCACCAGGGCAGCTTGGAGATAGAGGGCAAGATTCGGGAACGTGATGGGAAGTGTGGGCAGTGGAACGACATCGGATGCAGGGATGGTGTAGGTTCTAGATATGGTGGTATCGGCGGCGTCGCGGAGGAGCATAGGGACTGGAGAAAGAGTATAGGACCATGGTAGCAGATTAGGGTTGCCAGCGAGGTATCGAGATGCTCCAGGCGCAGCAGGGGGTATGGGATGATCGATTGAAAACCAGAGAACTGTACGCCATGAACTGGCGTTGGGGTGTGGCTAAGGGTAGACAATATTAGTAACTGACCAGATACTTTTCATGAATAGTGTTTACTTTGATGAACTGAACTACAGTCCGGAGTTTGAGATCAGTTTTGGTGATAGCCATAGCCTCCACCGTTGGTTCAATGCGTGTCCCACTTAGCCTGGCCATAAGTCGAAGAAGGTGGCGCCAGTCTGGTGCCTGAAGGTGCAGAGGTGGGCAGCGAGCGTACGGCAGAGAGATGATATTAGGCATGGGGTCTTGCATAGGGTATAGTTTGGCGGAGATCGCTGGAGGTTTGAAACCGATGGCTGGACGGATTGAATAAGCGAAACGAGAACGCGAAGGGATTTGGACTTACAAACACCCATCAGCAGCTCAGGGTCCAAGAAGTGGTTTGGATTCAGTACACCAGCCGCAGCTGCTTGTTGCATATTCGATGATCCAGCACCGTCATTCGCGTAGGGAAAGTTATTAGTGTGGACTGGATTATGAGGTCCTCCTGGGTGTGCACTCATCGGCCTCTCAGAGGTGTTCGTTGAGCTCCCACCATAAGACTGATAACTCGCCTCCGAACGTGCATCCGCATCGGAATCGCGTCGCTGTCCGGTACTTGAGTATCCCCCTGAAGAAGCTGACTGCCCAGAAGAACCCGTAGGTGCGGTCGTCAGCGAAGGACGCGATGGCTGTTGGTATTGGTTGCCAGAGAAGGGGGGAGGCGGATATTCGGGTATTTGGGATGGCGACAAAGGAGATTTGAAGTTTTCGTCGAGACGCGGCATGGACTGCTTTTTGTCCAATGTCTGGAAGGATGGTCTCGGACGAGCAGCATGTGCGGTAGATGGCCTTTTGAATTTGGGACGTTTCTCGGAAGTTGGCCAACTTGAGCCTGATCCTGAGGTTTCTGCCCCCTGCGAATACACTGGGGGTCCCACAGAAGTAGCAGCAGATGTCATATGTTCTTGCCTTTGAGCTTCTGCCCTTCCCTTCTGATCAATACGCCGTACCAGCGCTTCCTCCTCTTCAGCTACCAATTGTCGCGCGTATGATTCATCATCAAAGACGAGAACGCTCTCAGCAGCCTCCGTGTGCTGCAACGACTCCAAGGCAGCCAGAGCAGACGGTGATAGCTGCTCAGTTGCAAGAGAGGCCAGAGATTTCGGAGACCCGTGCTCTTCAGCGTTTATATATTGAGGAAGCGAATCCTTGTGAGGCGGCATCTCGGGAAGGGTGTATGGAAGGGTTGATGGACTGCCTATGCTTGAAGGTCTGGCCGTGGACGCTCCGGAGCTCTGCCTCAATGGATCGTACCGGGAAGGAGTAACACCAGAGAAGTTGGGTCTTTTCCCACTTGCCACCTCAGATTGGGCCCCATCTTGCTGCGTTGGACTGTTAGAAGCACCAGGAATACGCCATTTGTCGTATCTACCAAAGTCGGGATCGTATTCAGCATTCGAAGATGTCGGACCTGTACTTCTCGAGGCGGATGATGTTACCGGCGTCTCCGAGTTGTCGTAAGATGGTTGATATGGCAGATTGGTCTCCAGCAGAAGAGGCGAGAGCTGAACACCAGAGTCCCCTTGGACGGTCTGAGAGGCAGAGGAAGTCTGACTATGAGGGAAGAATGGGTTGGCTTCCGGATTACGAAGATCGCTTCCCGTCGATAGCATCGATTCGGCAAGAGCTCTGGCCAGATCCTGTTCCTCCTGATTCAACAGCCTTTCCTCTAACATCTTTCGTTCTTGTGATTCATTTTGTGAAAGTGCAAGGGCCATTGCAAGCTCCTCCGAGTCGGTAGGGGAGGCCGCACTCTCAACTTCCTGAGGCCCAGAAGCTGCAGGGATTGATAAGGGAGGAAGTTGTGTCGCGGTTGGGGCATCTGTGTATGGGTTTGGTGGCAACGCCTCTGGTGGAGGTGGATTTGAGATCATATCATACGGATTCTGCGGCAAGGGCGGGGGTTGTGCAGCATACGAGTGATTCACGTATGGATTTGAAGGTAGAGGCACCTGTGAAGGTGAAAGCGACGGTGCAACATAGGCATCCTGAGCTGGTGGCGGTGGATGGGAGATTGGGTACGCCGCAGCAGGACTGGTGGCATATGGAGAAGTAGCTGCACCTGTGTAGGGGGGAGATTGTAGGTTCGAATACTGAGTTGGGGCGCCTTGATGCGCAACTATCGCGCCCGGAGGATAGTACGATTCACGAGCCCAAGCAGGTGGGTATCCGTTGGGTTTCTCAGGTATTGGTGGCGCAACGACCTTCTGCGGGTACAGAGGTTGTGCAACTGGCGACGTGAATGACCTGCGTACATGATCTGGGTATGCGACATGGTTGTAATCGTATGGTTTTGGCGGGTGCGCTGGTGTCTGCTGCAGATGGTGATATTGGTGAAAGCTCTGCTGATGGTAGGGGTATAGAGGATTAGGGGACACAGCGGCAGTCTGGGGCGAGAACTCTGTGTTCTGGCGGGGGTTCATATGGTTGTTGGTGTTGATAAAAAAGAGGTCTGGCCTGTGTATCGACTGGGGACCGTAGTCGGGATCAAGACCTTTGAGATCAACCTGTCCGTCCTGCCTGTTATGAGCAACCGGCCCCATTGGGGATTCATCGAAAGCCACCGTGCCTGGTACGTGCGATGGTCTGCGGGCCATAATAGTCGGATTTCGCCAAATAGAATTCGCAGGCACTTGCCAGCATCTGTCGTTCTGCAAGTCAGCGGGGCAGACAGGCACTCACTGCAGTTCGATAATCAATTAATCAATGCTTGAGTGGTTCCTGGAAACTCAGAGTTGATGAAAGCTATACGCCAATCATGATGATTGTCCGTAACGTGCGGGGAACGGCGGTACCAAGAACCGATGTCATGCAGGCGTCACACGAACAAACCATGGTGAGAACACAGAATAATAATGCTTGCAATCCCAGGGTGTGCATGGTCTAGTATAATTACAAGAACGAAAGTGATGCGTCAAAAAGAATGCTCATGAATAGGAAAAATGCTGCGTGAGTCGTTGTAGAAAAAATGTAATGCTTGCGGGTTGTAGATCAAAACGGCAAATGATAGGCATGAGGGGGAAAACAGTGCGTGAGGATG
>Ga0247741_1001158_pt1 | contig 14561 bp, 16 predicted proteins | sample UWRJL213509R2_FD_180945 | JGI IMG/M metagenome (GOLD analysis project Ga0247741, IMG submission 180945) | Plant litter microbial communities from Arlington Agricultural Research Station in Wisconsin, United States - UWRJ-L213-509R-2 | ecosystem: Environmental > Terrestrial > Plant litter >... | reverse complement strand
AATATGTCAGTGCACTCCCTTTTGCAACCGAGTGTTAAGCCAAAAGTTGCGGATTGCCCATCATAGAGCTCTAGAAGGAGAGGCAATATTAAATCGTGCTCACTCCGTGACTGATAATGAGGGAGACGGCACATTGAAACACCATACCGTTGATACTGAGAGTTACTCTGGGTCTGAATGTGAGCAAATAACTAATCGATTAATCTTGGTGCGCACTGGGCATGTACTGAACATTATGTTGATAGCCCTTCACTCTACAATGATTATAGACGCAAACGTAGACGTTGAAATGACAGAAGTAGACGGATGCTCAGACCCTGGAATCGAGCTTGGGGCAGATCATCACAAGATATACGATGGGATGCAAGGAGACGCATATCTGGATGCAAATCCAGAATTTGAGCTTTGGGCCCATTATGATGAGGATGAAGAGATCCAGATCTGGCAATCAATGCAGCGTCGATATGCTGAATTTGAAGAGATGATGGAGTCTGACTTTGATGGCGCAAAAGACATGAATGAAATATGGGAACAGCGTAAAAAAAAATTATTACTATTCAGATGGAATATATTTACTGACATCATGATTTGATAGGTCGCGCTGAGTTATCACCACAGGATTTGGATGACATTGATGCGTTTAAATTTCGTATGGTGGCAAATCTATCTCGAACCGCTTTTGGTCAGATGAGAAAAGCATTTCGGCGCCGACTTGACATTCACTCACTCTACGTTGTCACTCACAAGATGGCCATGCTCTCAAGAGTTATGCCACAGTGGGAAGATTGCTGTCCCAACTCCTGCGTTGCGTATACGAAAAAGTACAAGGAGCTTCAAGAATGTCCAGTCTGTGGAGAGCCTCGATTTCGTCTGGGTACTATTCGACGCTCCAGGCGTGTATTCTGTTACATTCCCCTCATACCACGCCTTAAAGCCTTGTATGCCCATCCAGAAAGCATAAAGGAGCTTCAATACAGGATGAATTACCGGTCAGACGGGTCTATATCTGATGTTTTCGATGGTGAACATTATCAACGCCTTCTCAGAACTCTTGTTACTATTGATGGGAGGCAGCTCAATCATTACTACTTCTCCGACCCCCGTGACATTGCATTTTCCATCTGTCTGGATTCATATCTCCTCTATAAACGGAATCGCAGTGGTCCCTCCGCCATGCCTATTGTTCTCCAGCTCTACAGTCTTCCACCACAAATACGCACTCATCTTGCACGCCTCATTTGTCTTGGTGTCATCCCAGGGCCAAAAGCACCCAAGGAACTGGACTCGTTTCTAGCTCCCTTCGAAGATGAATGTGCTGCTTTGGCTGCAGGGGTTGCTGCAGTGGACTATCTTGCTCAGGAGGAATTCGAACTCCATGCGTATAATCTCTTTCCACTTGGCGACATCATTGCTATTGAGAAAATGTTGAATATCAAAGGTCACAACGGGATCACACCCTGCCGTTCTTGCTCAATTCAGGCCGTCAGAAATGTTACCGGTGGCGAAAAAACCTACTATGTTCCTCTCATGCAGCCTGGAGGGGAAAATACATGGGATCCAACAGACCTCCCGCTGAGGCAGCATAGTCAGTGGGCGGAAACAACCTGCCAGATACAGGCTGCACCTACAAAGAAGATGAAGAACGAGATTGCTGTTGAATCTGGTATTAAAGGCATGCCAGCCTTGGGTCGTGTGGGTAGCATTGATTATGCTCGAGGTGTACCCTGGGACTTCATGCATCTCCTGTTCGAAAATGTTGTCCCAAATCTGGTTCATCTTTGGATGGGCAGGTTCAAGGGTCTGGATGAAGGTGTTGAGGATTTTATTCTTTCAAAAAAGATATGGGATCAGATTGGTGAGGAAACTGTTGCTGCAGTGAAGAATATTCCGTCGGCATTCGTCAGATCCCTGAAAAACATCTCTAACAATCAGTCAAACTATACGGCAGAGAGCTGGGCCTTTTGGTTCATGTTTGTGGGCCCTATTCTTCTGCATGGACGATTACCGGCCCGCTATCACGCACATTACTGCGATCTCGTTGGAATCATCAAGACATGCATTGAATTCTCACTAAAACGAGATGATATTGAACACCTCCATCAAAGGATAGTCAAATGGGTCGAGGAATATGAGATGTGAGTCAGATTAATCTTTCCTTCCATTGGTGCTGTTCGTTTCTAAGGCTCCATCTATAGCATCTATTATCAGCACAATGCATCACGCCTTTCGACCTGTACCTTAACAATTCATGGGCTTCTACATATCTGTGATAATATTCTCTACTGCGGACCAGTCTGGACTACATGGACGTTCTGGATGGAGCGTTACTGTGGCTACATTCAAGCTGGGTTACGATCTCGCACACTTCCTTGGGCTAACCTCAACAATCGCATCCTCCACAAGGCATATATTGAGCAAATTGACATCTACTATGGCCTGAGGGACGAAATGAACACCATCTCAATCCCATCTAAAGCTCCGAATGTTTTTGAACTATGTAAGAAATTTGATCCTTTTGCATTGATCATATAGCTCACAAAAGATCAATAGACCCTTTATCAGCGTTACAATCACCTGTCCGAAAGAATTTTTGTCCTGATAACCCTCTCCAAATGAAGATTGCGGGCTACTTCCAATCCGTTCTGGGAAAACCTAAACCAGATATCCTAATAGTTCTTCCAAAAATCATGCCGTCATGGGGCAAAGTCAAAATTGCAAATGGTGGTGACAGCATTCAGACTTCTTGGGCATCCCAAAACATTGACCAAGATCGAAATATGACATTTGTTCGTGTAGGTCTATTCCCATAATAACCACTCTAGGGTACGACTAATTGCCTGGTTTGTTTAGTATGAAGTAGAAGTGCTCGATAACCGAGGAAGGAGTATACGGACCGTTTTCTATGGAGAACTGAACTATATTCTTGAATGCAGGCTTGGCAATCAGCAAATTTGGCCACAGCAGGACTTCAGAAATCAGACTCGCCTGCTTGCAGTTATAACACCCTGTAATACAAAGGGGAAGGATGCCACAAAGCAGGTTGTTGAATACACCACATCGACCACACGGATTGTCACGGACTTGCTGGTGGTTCAGTGCGTGGTGGGCAGAGTCCAGCGAGGCAACAAGTGGGGAATTATTGACCGGAGCGGTGAGCAGGCCAGAACAGAATTTGTGATGCGAGTCAGCGACGAGTTATGTGGCAATGCTGAGGGAGATGCAGATAGTGACCTTGACGAACCTCTGGCTCTTCAGTTCGACAATGAATCATATTAATAGTACAAAAATTAATTACTTCGAAGAATGCGATGGCTCGGTTCCTATTAACATCCCTCTCCACGGCCCAAGGGTGGAAGTTATTCTTGTCTCGCTTGGTGTGGTATATTTGCCTGAGCTCAAAATTTAGGGTGTTCTTGTATGGTTCGTCGTTTATGGTTTTGATGGCCCAGAATCCGATCAGAATCCGTACCCAGTTAGGGCCAGCACCTGCATAAGAGGGTTCAAGAGAAAAAGAAAGAGAGCTGAAGCAAACTCACCGGCAATGTCAGCAAAGTCTTGCTTGATCTAAAGAGGCGTTAGATATTTGGATCAAGGACGGGTGCACATAGCTCACAATGGATGTCTTGTAATGGTTTTCCATCTTCGACGCAAGGTCTGCGCCCATGGCGAGGGTCAGAGTCCATTCATCCAGAACTTCGATATTGGATTTTCCAACATACTCTTCGTAGAGGGCAGGGCAAATAAATGGTTCCGTCACTGGCAAGGATTGGCTCGAACCGTGCACATATATTCGAGTAGACATACCCAGCCACCACTGACCACACATATACAGATATATTAACGGTCGACGCGCTTTTCAGAAGAGACACTCACCCAAGATTTACGCCTTGTATCACGTCTGAACCCCAAGTCCAAGTCTCTTTTCCTGTCCTGGGGCTCTAGCTTTGAGCCTTACGCGAGTGAGCGGCGGCAGTACTGTCTATACTCATGTTGTACGCAAGGTGCAAACAAAATGGTATTCTCCAGATACTTTTCGGATGCAAAACCCGATCTGGAGAGCAGATGTGTCTCACCTCTCCGTGTCAAATACGAAAAGACGAATGGGGGGAGAACAAGGCCCCACATCCTTGTCAATCGCAAAAGATGCCAGCCACCTCCACCCACATACTTCACATATACAGCGTTAATGGGATACCAGCCCGAAACCAGAAGGTAATTTTTGGCAGCTTATACAAATAGCCATGTACCTAGAGTTGAAATTCACAGTTAATAGTACATATAGTGGGTTACTCACCATTTTTGGGGGATCCTAGACGGCACATATGAGGAGAGTGAGCTGCAGAGAATGGTGAAAAGAACAGCAATCAACAAGGTAGACCATTGTTGATCGGATTATTTGGCTGCGTCAGGACGGCCGGTCCGAGATGTCCAAATGCTGTTCGGTCGTTGTTGTTGACGTTGAGGGCTTGTCTCAGACGGTTATGCCCATGTCCCAACACCTCTGCTCTCAGCTACGAACTACGGCTGTCACACATCCTATCCTCCAGTGCTCTCATGCTCTCCATGCCTGAGCTTATCGCAGAACTCTTGCCTCCACCTCCTCACATTGCATTGCTCTCTAGCCATGCTCCCTTTCGTGGTCCCAACTCTCTAACATTCCAACCCTCGCTGGCTATACTCTTGAAGCTACTTGTGTACACGGTCTATGCGTAATGCTGACCACTAGCCGGAGATGGCTCGGAGGTGCAGAAAGTATGAGCTCGATGTGTGTTGCAGTATGTTCACCCTTCCTGCCTACTTCCGAATTTGATCTAATTCTCTGGCCTCTTCCAGTCTCTCACAGACTACTTTTTAGTTATATATGTCACTATACCCTCCCTGGCATTGGGAACCGATGTCCGCTTTCAAGCTTCAACTTTCAAGCTCACACACGACACTCAGTACTCGAATTCAATACATGGCGAACCATCCAGTCGATTCTTTGTTTCCTTGAGCAGCGTTGGTTCAGCTTCAAGGCGCCTTCAAATGACCAATCATCGACCTTGATCTATATGCACGTCCTTTCTTTGATTACGTTTGAGCCCAATCTCCAGGGCAAAACTCAAAGTCCAGCTTCACTTCTGGAGTTTCCACTCCTGCTAGTGGTGCCATGCTCTCTGCCGCTGCGTCTATGGGAGTTCATCGCCAGAAGCGCACGCCACTAGATGTCGACACAGTTTGTCTGACATCTGGGCTTGCAACGGGCGGTTAGTTGCAGGACATCATCTGTATGTCCTCCATCCGTCTCTCTCGTACCTTTTCTCATATCGGACATATCGACTTTCTTCTAGACTCGTACACCGCTCCATCAGTAACACACAGAATCCAATACTCCTCCCCACCGACCTCAGCCTACTTCACCCTCATAGGTGTCATCTAGATCTTCATATACTCATCTACTCTTTGAGCCGAGGGCTCAGATCTTAGTGTCACGCATCCGGGTCGAGATCAAATGCCATGGAGAAGCTTTCTCCTCCTGTGCTACCAATGTGGGTTGTGCTGAATGCCTGCCAGCATCGTGCTTGGAGACTCGAGCCACACTCGCCTACCTCTGCACCCCCTCTTTCCTTCTTGCCCTGCTTTACCACAGACGCCCTCTTTCGATCAACTGTCGACTGCTGCTTATCGCTCCTTGCAAACCTTGTCCCACTCTTTTCCTCGATTCACCTCAGCGGCGGGTCAGCGTTCCGGGATTTGCCGGCACGCCACACGCCCACCAACGATCACCTTGATTGCTCACCTCAATCACTCGCTCGCTCGACCCATTCACAGCCGAGGAATATTGGAAAAGGTACGTATTATAACTGTTAGGGTATATTGGCAACACTAACCATGTTTATGGCTTGTACAGGTTATCGTGAGTCAATCGCGAGATAACTCACCTTTGGGTACCGACTTGGAGATCGACGCCAAACGTGCCCCTCCCGTTCTTGAGGGATGTGAGCTTGCGAAAATGCTTGGAAGGGTGTCGGGTACACCAGGGAGACCCTTGAATGGGGAGATTCATGAGGTACGTGGCTAGCCAGTCCCGCATCACAGTACTGAACTCAAACCTAGTGTGCAAGATGAACGCCTACTTTTGCACTGAATGTGCACCCATACAATTGTATAGTGAGCACTATAGGCGCCCGCTCAGCGTTTGCTCAAAGACCAAACGCCGCCAATCCACGATATCAACCCGTTGTCGCCACATCAGCGTGAAAACATCGAAACACAGCAACACGATTGCCGCCTGGGCCTCCACCTTCACTCGAACACCGCCAATCGACTACCTCGACAATCGCCACATCAGCGTGAACTCGTCGGACTGCCCTCAGTGTCCTGAACGCCGCCCAACTTTACTCAAAGACTGAACGCCGCTAATCCACGGCCTCAACCTGCTATCGCCACATCAGCGTGAAAACATCAGAACACCCTCAGCAACACGATTTCTGCCTGGGTCTCTACCTTTAGTCGAATGCCGCCAATCAACTACCCAACTACCTCGGCCATTGCCACATCAGCATGAAATCGTCGGACTGCGACGCAGACGCTGCCTAATTTTACTTGAAGACTGTACGCCGCTAATCCACGGCCTCAACCTGCTATCGCCACATCAGCGTGAAAACATCGGAACACCCTCAGCAATACAATTCCACCTGGGCCTCTACCTCTACTCGAACGCCGCCAATCGACTACCTCAGCCATTGCCACATCAGTGTGAAATCGTCGGACTGCCCTCAGCAACGCGGACGCTGCCCAAATTTTACTTGAAGACTGAACACTGCTAATCCACAACCTCAACCTGCTATCGCCACATCGGCGTGAAAACATCGGAACACTCTCAGCGACACGATAGCTGCCCAAGCTTCTACCTTTACTCGAACACTGCCAATCAAATACCTTAACCATCGCCACGTCAGTATGAAATTGTCGAACTGCCCCCAGCGACACGAACACCACCCAACTCTCTGTGTTTACTAGAAGACTGAATGCCACATACAAAGCTCGACATTTGTAGCTCCAGCTTGACAATTGTAGTTGCAACTCCTACTTCCCTTCTTGCTTCCAGAAGGCAATTTTGACGGTATCAAGTTGTCAACACCAACTGTTGCAGCCGATTACTTCAAGGCCATCGACCCACGCTCACATTCAAGTACGCCAAGGTCGAGGCCTTATACGATGAATGCATCGCCATGAACGAAAGTGCTCCCTTCAAGCCTGATGTACGTTGGGACTGTTTGTCTCATGCGGCGGTGGACCAGTAAGTGTTGTATTGTTCTGTATCAATGCATCTCATCCTCACTTATCATCCAAGGAGCCAAGGAGTTTGGCGTACAAATCTGGACACCACCGAGCGACAAGTCAATTCCGCCAATTCATCCTTCTTGTCACAAGTACTCAACCTGCCCGAAACGGAAACACAGCCAACAACTCAGATCCTCCCTTTGGCTCTCAGTCGTCTGATGTGAAACCCCCGAAGGTTTTGAGCTACAAAAGCGTAGGACAGAGTACGAACTTGCATGGATTATGTACATGTGTTTTGGAAGTCGGGCTGAGGGTCTCAAGCGGCGTTTAGAAAGCGATGAAGGATAAATGGGCGCCTTGGGAGGTGTGCAAAGCTGCAAGTTTGTTCTTTGAACGTCTCCGCTACTCTTTCTTACAAATCTACCATAGCCTTGATATCTCGGGTTCCTCATTTCAATCAACGACGAGAATGGTAAGCATTTCTCTTTCTTGGATTTTTAAACTACAACTTCATCTCTCCTTGTTACTAGACGCCCATGTTCTTTTTGAACGAGTTATTCCCAACCTTCTACCGGGGCCACTCTGGGAATGCTGGGCCTCTGTATGGTGATCTGGAGGCTTCGTTGAAGTTAGAAAGTGGATGGCGGATGCATGTGTCAGGTATGCCATGCATGTTCCATGCTTCCGGTCATTATCTGATTTCTTTCTTCTTAGACGCACTGATCAAACGGCTTTTTCAACGACATATATACCTCGGGATTGACGCCATTGCCGACCGCAACCTTAGCCTTGCAATTGCCCACCAGACTATGGACTGTAGCTCCATCGTTATTCCAGCCATGGTTGCAGTGGCACTATTATCGTCAGCCACAAAGTGAAAGAGAAAGCTCCTGGAGCAGTGAACTCTCCAGCATCATCCTCATCGATGACAAAGATGAGCTTCTTCAGGGCGTTTACCATTACTGCTGCGGGGATTAGCAGTAGAGGGAAGGAGAGAAGGTCTATTGCCATCTTCGGAGCAGACACCTGCTATTGCGGGACGAGCATCTGGCGTGCCGTCCTCTGCGAAGTAGACAAATGCTCTCTCACTTGTGAAGAGATTTACTTTCAAGCCAAGTTCCATACGTTCATCAGGTGTTTTACAAGCCTCGAGTTAATTTCATGTGGCCATCCTGTGCCATTGATACGAGAAATTCTCCAGCGCAGATGAACATGTATGACTGAGTAGATATTGGACGTAAAACCATTCGACCCTTAAACTTGGCCATGGATCGATCAACTGCACCAGCTGTTAGGCCCCCCTCCCGCCAGCTCATCCAACTACCAGTTCTTGACCACTGCCACCACTTCACCGCTGACTGTCGTGCCAGCCATCTCTCCGCTTTTCCCCTGTGATACAACCATGGCGATTCAAAAGACACTGTCGAATAATCCTCAAAAGGACGACAGCAAGAAGAATACCACTGAGGCTTACTATAAACGACTCATTGAGAACATGGGCAAGCAAATTGGTTCGGACCTTCTCTTCCCCCAGAGTGTTGATACTAACTAGTAATATCTGTCTACAGCAACGCTGAAAAATCAGGAGCAAGCCCGCTTGAGACTAATTGAGGCTCAACCAAGACTCATCCGTAAACCTCCTGGCCAATCCGGAAGAAAAACTGGTGGTTTCAATCTCGTAGATGCGATGGGCATATCGAAGGATCTTGTCAACAAAATACGGGTAAGATGTTCCTCTCAACTCCCCAGTTCCTTGTCTACAATACTCAGACCTCTCCGCAGATGGTTGTCCGTACTTATGCAGGGATGCTGGACCTTACCAAAACTTGGAGCCACCAGAACGCTACGGCTATAAGAAAGGTCCAAGTAATGGTGTGTTGTATACTTTTTATCCCATTGTTTTACATTCTGTCTCACCACTTACCGGCCAGGTCACGTCCAAATTACCTATCATGAAGGTCTATGACCAATACTGGCCTATCAACGAGATGATACGTCAGATGCTGATATCAACTAGCAGCTCTTTCAGCAAGGCCGTCGCTTCAATAAATGAATCGAAGGAGACACCGCGTCCTCGAACGAATGGGTTGACTCCTCAAGCAAATAGGTCAATGTCAGGCGAGGAATTTGAAGGGTTAAGTGACGCTAGCGGCTCAGAGGATGAAAATGAGGATGTTCAAGAGAAGAAACAAAAGAGGTACAAGAAAGGGAAGGATGACGGAGACCACAGTGCAGAGGAGCGCGATGAAAACGGTGATGTTAACATGCATAACACAAAGGTTCGCCTTGTAACTTTCTTTCTATTTGGACCGTGAGCCTAACCTTTTGATGCACAGACAAAACTCTCAAACGGAGTGGTGCCTAAAAAGGTCCAATTCAGAGTAAGCCGTACACTTTGCGCCCTCTTCTGTCTCTCAAAGAGTTCTATTTTATTGTCTCAATCTTTCTAGATTGATCCTGTACCAAAGCGCACTCAGGACAAGAGAAAGATTCAGGACTCAGACAAGAATATACCAGAAGCAAGTGAAAAAGGAAAAGAGAAGGCATTACCAGTGAGTTTTCATTTACAACCAGCTATTATTGCTCATGGCCTGATTGGTATGTAGCTCAAACGTAAGAGCACGGTAGTCAGCGATGAAGACAACGATGAAGAAGACCAGACGCCACCCCCAAGAAAAGCCAAGGCAGAAAAGCGTCAGCGAGTCAGCAGCGATGAAGATGATTCAGATGATTCAAGTAAAGGTCTAAGCCAAAGTCCAGAAGAGGATGGTGATGACGAGGACGAGGACGAGGAAGAGCCCAAGGTAGTACAGAGCAACATTCTCAATTATGATACTAATGGCTTTGCAGACCGGCTACCCTACCGCCTGCCCTGTCGAGGTTTGCGAAGAAAACCACGAGTTCCCAGCCATGCCCGACCAACAGCTTCTTGGTGCCTACCAGGAATATGAAAAGGCCCTCGAGATGAAGTTGAATAAGAAGCCTGCGAATCTAAACTTCGCCACTTATACGGTCTGTCTGGAGATTACCGGTCATTATAAAAGGGAGGCTTCAGTCATGAATGGTAGTCAGTTATGGCCAAGCGAAATTGACTTCGAGTCGCTCGGCGGACGAGTGGCAGGCTTTACACAAATCCTTGATGGTCTTATTGATAACAGCATTGTGCTCAGCAACTGCGAAGCATGGAAGTCGTTCCTCTTGGACCTGAACGAAGCAGAGGTCAAGCTTCAAGATTTCTCAAGCCTCAACGCCGTTAGTCGGCTTACCATAATTCAATCTGCCAGTGCGGGATAGTGAGTGATCTTTGCGTATTCTCAAAATGATTTATTTTCTCACTTCTTTTTCTAGCTATGGCGGGTTGGGTAAAGGCATTATAGGTGCTGCTCTACGGCATCTTGTATACCGACGTGGTGGTAAATCTGACACAGATTTGAAAAATGAACTCACATCTACAATCGGTGAGGTCGTTTCTAACCACCATGATTCCTGCATCACCATGGAGGGTTTCTGGGACTTGCCACCGCATTCAAACATCGAGATAAGGCTTGAAGACTTCTTCGACTTCATCGCCCTTCCGCACACCGTCAACCTTCTTATTATGGAAGACATGAAACTCAGCAATGAAACGGATGCCAACGAGGCTCGCCGCACAAGCACAATTTTTGGTGAAGCCGTTCATCCTGAGCCCACAGACGAAACCATGGACAACATGATTTTGGAAATTTCCCGCGGTCAGGTAAGGCCATTGTATCCGCTGTTATGTATAGAGCCGCTAAACCCTATTTCTAATAGCGCCAACCTCAGAAGGGGAAAGACTTGGACGTCGAAATAGCACAAGGTGGCTCCCGCTCGGTGATTGTAAGTGTTCATGCCTCTCGCTAGTACTTGATTGCCTCTAAATGTGATCCCATTACCAGCCGCCCCGCTTACGAAAGGTATGTCCCTCCTTCCGTTCCTACTATGTATTACAATTCGATTCTGAATACTCATTCTCACTCAGAAGAAGGTAGTTGATGCTGCTGCAAGCACCTCAGACACGGTATTAAATGCTGTGGCTGGTCCTTCAAATGCGGTAACTCAGCCGGCTGCGGCTGCGGCTGTTCCCTATGAAACAGTCGCTAACGCTGTGGTCAGTTCTTCCAGAACAGTTGCTAATGCTGTGGCTGGCCCTTCCATGGCTGCTAACGCTGCCGCAACAAAGAAGGCAGGCAGTAAAAGCAAAGCTGATAAGGGCAAGAACGCAAAAAAACCTAGTTCCTCTGGCCAGCCGTCAGTTACTCCCAAGCAGCCCAAAAAGAAAAGAAATGGTGTAAATGTTCTCACCGTTGGTTCAGCAAAGACTGTACGTCGTCGCTTTCTCTAATTATATTGTAATTATTGACACCTTTGTGACGACGATTAGCTACGTCGCTCCCAGCGCAAAGCCACTACACCCGAAGAAGGGCCTGAAGAAGATTGACCAACTAACCTTTCTCTCGTCCACCCGTCTACTCACCTACGAACACCCCAACTCAAATATATAGACATCACATAGACTAGAGCTGGCATAGAAAACATAGATATATACGGCCACTAAACATACCTCTATCACACCTACATTTTTTGCTATGTTATTGGGCATCATTGAGCCAAGGAAAGAAGGTGCCTTCTGACGCAATGTAGTACAACGAGATGAAAACGATAATCTGGGCTGTTATTCCGCCTATCTCTAACAAATGCTGCAACTACACCAATTTTAACTACACTATAATCCGTAAAAAGTGATGTACAAAAAAGAGCTATGATTGGTGCTCTACCGCATCTATAGCTATGGCCTAGAATGCATCAGAAAGTGATACTCTGTAGGTAGCTAAATTCCTAACATTCTTGGAAGAATCCCCTATTGGAGAACACTGTATCTAAAGTAGCTATTAAAGATGCCCCACCCATAGGAAGTTTCGGTGCATCAGCAACGGTTTGTATCACTGCACTTTCTTCCCACAGTGTACTGCGTTCAGTTTATATCAAAAACTATTCTTGTGAATGCAGTGAGGTGACACACCAAGCGCAACACGGCCAACAGCAGCAACAGTTGTTGTCTTCTTGGGCTCGTCGCTCCACAACTACCATCTGAGGCTGTGGCTGGTATTGTGGGGCAGGATAGTATGTCAGGTCCGGGTACTGCGGTTGCATCCCATGCGCTTGCGGCTCTTTTGCACGACAACGTAAGTGAGGTCCTCTAGTGTTTGAGGAGGTCAGGAAGTGATAGGAACGCACGAGAGTATGTGGGCCCCGGTCTCTGCACGGTTTGGACATAATAAGGTTGGGACATACTCTCAGAGATTTGTACAACTCTCGAGTAAACGAAGGAGATAAAAAATCGCTGATGGGAAGGCCAGTCGAGCGGGATGTGGCCGTCGTCTGGAGGTGAGTACGGCTAAGCAACTTTACTTTTGAGAAGTGTCTCAAATCTTTTGAATATATGGAATGTGGCCTAAAGAAATGCTTGTCTTTCAAGACAGTCTGAGGTCCTGATGGGTCGTACCCGCATTGAGAATGCAGACTAAGACAGGGGTCAGGTCGCGTTTGTTCTTACATCACGTGGTATTCTTGCTCAATAAATTTTAGTCTGAAATGCCTGAACAGTAGAGGAAATGAACGAATTATTTTTTCGTCCGCGGCCATCAAAAAGCTTTGAATTTGCTTTCCTTTTTCTTCCTACAACATCGAAGCAGCAACCGTGCTGCATTCTCAGGTCGCTTTACCTACGGCTTTGAGAGTAACGGAGCGATGAAAGATTGATATCTCTGCCTGGCTAATCACAGCTAAACTCGTGTCATGAGCCGTGCTTCATGACGACGCAGGTAGAGGAACACACCGCCGTTTTTGGTTCGAGGTGAGGACACAGTCAAGTCTGGCGTATATGTGAGTTTCCAGGCTGCCTGAAGCGTTTACAAGCTAACGAGAACTCTGTCAGATCCTGGAGCGCATATTCACCATGTTGTTCTCCTTCAAATTTGAATGAAGATCCGAGTTCCATTGAATACACCCCAGTGCCTGCCATCTTCATCAAGGCAGTTAAGATCACTTTCAAGTTCGGAACTTGACTGTGGGTGCGCTGCGACTTCCTCAACATTGAGCAAAATTCACGCTCGTGTGGTGGTGCCGGTTTCATATGGATCGGTGACCAATACGTCTTTTAGGGTAAGTTTCAGAGGCCTTGGTCCGACTGTATGAGTCGCCTCCCCCCAGTCTGTTGAGGAATCGTCATCGGGTCTATAGCTAGTCCACTCCTTCTAGAACTATTATAATTATGAATGTTTAGAATGATTCAACGACGCCGCTTCGCAAAGTTTGAAGAAATGTGATTGCGGATTCTGCAACAGGCAGCTTGGGCTGTTCAACATACATCAGAATGAAATCCGGAAGTGATGAAGTCAGCTCAGCACCCTCACCTATCGAGTTCCAGGAGTCTCCCGTTTTCTAGGACGGCCACCTAAACAAGAACGGATCAGCAGTTTTCCAGAAAGTCAGTTTGAACTGACAGAGAGGATACTCATACCCTATCATAGTCCAGTACTGTATGCAGTCGGTGGGCGATGGTGATGACCGTACTCTCTCTGAATTCTCTGGGGTTAAGATTAGCACCAGCTATGAAATATACTCCGCATGAATATGACTCACTCTCGGATAGCCCGTCCAATGAGTTCATCTGTCGAGTAATCGACACTATTAAATGATGACGGTTTGAGTCCAGCAGCCTGACAAAATGAAACCGTGCAGCATACCTTGCAGTTGCCTGGATCGATCACGAGGATTGGCGTTCAGCAGACATTCACTAAACCCAAGAATCTGCTCACCTCGTCCATAACTAGAATTTTAGCTCGTTTCAGGAGGGCGCGAGCCAGACATAACAGCTGCTTTTCCCTAATCGTCCAAGACATCAGAAGAAATGCCTTGGTATCACCAAGGAAATATTGAGCTGGCCCTCACCCAGTTGAGAAATTTTCTCCTCCTTCAGAAACCGGTGCATCCAAGTTGGAGAATTTGTTGTATTTTGAGGTCCACATTTCGAACTCCTTCGGCGAATCGGGGCTTTTGGTGTCCTCTGAAGGTATGAGTTGAACACGACGAAGTACATTGAACTGTAGGGTTATAGCGTTAGCAAAATGCTAGTCTGATGTCAGAAACTCACAATCTCCGCGTCTGAAAACTCTCCAAACATGTCGAGCACCGAACGAATCGTGCCACTCATAATGACGGGCTCCTCTAAGACAAAAATTCAGCATCAAGCGGGGTCGAACAACTCAACGACC
>Ga0247741_1001157_pt1 | contig 14566 bp, 16 predicted proteins | sample UWRJL213509R2_FD_180945 | JGI IMG/M metagenome (GOLD analysis project Ga0247741, IMG submission 180945) | Plant litter microbial communities from Arlington Agricultural Research Station in Wisconsin, United States - UWRJ-L213-509R-2 | ecosystem: Environmental > Terrestrial > Plant litter >... | reverse complement strand
GCTTGCGTTCAAAAAAAAAAATTTTGTCCATACAAGGTCGTTAATTTGATTTGTAGAACTCATGAGAAGACGGACAGCATCTGCTTTATTGCCGCCAGATCTGTACGTTTCCACAGCTTCCACCACCTTGGACGTGTCTCTATTCAATGGAAATGGGATTAATGAGACAATCAACTTGCACACGGATCATAAAATTGCGTACCTGAGATACATAGCCGCACTCTCCATGAAAGCCACAAAAGCGTTATCGAAGACGATCTGTGATCTGAACCTTGGTGAGGAAAACGAAGGAACATTTGGAGGAGAAACGATAAGTCACCCAATCGGTCCGCCATAAACTCCTTCAACCACAATTTTTGTCAAATTTTGTAATAGCATGGTGGCGAGGGTACTCACTGTTCGCCGTTCCGGTTGTGATTTGAGTTTGGCTCGCGTTAGTCCACTTTACGAGGTCGTCGTAGGTCGCATGGATAGGATAGTTTTCAAGGGGGTCAACGACGAGGTTGAGGTTGCGCAGTTGTTCGAGATGACGCTCTCCGATAGCCTGCTTGATTGCTTCGAAATCGGGTTCGGAGAGCTTCGACATGTTCGGATACTCGAGATAGGTAGACTCCTAGCGAAGAACTGCGTCTTAGGCGTAGGTGTGTACCATACTTTATATAGTGTAGAGCTTCACGGTTTTCAAGAGCTCCAATTGAATTAGACAAATCATTTCTGAATGTATTACACGCAGTCAGATATCTTACGAGCCCGAGGTGCGAGGTGAAGCACCCTGGATGTGTGAGGTCCCCAAAATGCGAGGGTGGCGACGGAATGTATTATTTTCTGTGCCGCTTATGGGAATAATTATCTACATTTTGGGAAGCAACAGCAGGTTTAGGCTCGTGACACGGTGTGCAGTGATTGAATTGATGAATGCTGTCTCCACATGTTGGGTCACTCTGAGTCTCCAATTCAACAATTGTACGACGGGATACCTGTAGCTCCGGTCACATTCTATGAATCATACCTGTGCTTGTGAACCCATTTAATTGCCTAGTCATATGCCTAGATTTTAACCTAAGACTAGCGCTAGGATAAGCTTTCAAGCGCCTTGTAAGTGCCCGTAAATATAACTCCGGCTTACAAAGATTTGATGGCACGATAGAAGTGTTACCATACGAGGAAAAGACGTGCCTTGGCAGCTTGGCGGCCGGATGACATCCAAATATTGCAAACTCAATCGGAATCGATGATAGAGCAGGATGTTATTTATTTGACTCATATTTGAGTACACTGGCATGGAAAAGTTTCTCTACACTCTACAGAAGCTGGGATATTTGAACTTCTTCAAGAAGACCTCCCTTTTCGAGGTGAAGATACTCGAGAAAGGCCGGAATACTTTTGAATTGCGATGCCTATTTTTAGCTGGCCAGTAGCGCCCAGAATCTATTATGTGAACTGAGTGAGTTACTCAGGGCTCGATGTTAAGGGCTGGCTCCAACGGTAATGTCTATTTTCAGCTGGCCAGTGGCGCTCGGACCTAAGTACCCCAAAGCTTGATATGGAACATACAAACGTGGGTTTTAATATCTTTGCTTAATGGGGAGGTTGAAGTTCCAGCATGTGTATACAAGCACAGTCCAACAGTATCTATGTAAATTCCTCCATGTCTTTCCTCTACCCACGATCCACGGCGAAGACATATCTATACACATGTACACGGGGGTGGCAGAAACAAAATAACATACGGACGGTTACATTTGACTTAAGGATGCCTCGATGCACCCCCATCCTGGGAATAACATACTTATTAAGGAAATATTCTATGTTCTCCATATCTTTTCTGTTAAAAGAAAAAGGTGAGGAATGTTGGAATATATTAGTAGCAAGCTTGGCGACTGCGCGCCGACGTTTCGTGTGCGTGTGCTACTTAGATTTCTATGTCATATAATTGGAGGGATATCTATTGTATTGGCACTCATTTGCTACGAAGTCCTCCAACTTCTTCGCTCCCTCGTTGATCCCCCCTCCCAGATTTCAATATGGAATTCTCAACGGAATCAAGCCTGGTCAGATTTTCTAGCTGTTAGATTTCTAAAATCTTGTTTATCTGGCTTGTGGCTCTTGCAAGTCAATAATTAGGTGTTTCTCTTAATATCCCTATCTGGAAAGCCTAGCACCTAAAGGTCCACATGGTAAAAAAGGGCAATTTCGTGTACCATAGTGCATTCAAAAATTACAGCAGCTGTCTCAACATCCACAAGTGTTTATCTGGCCAAAATGTACACAAATTTTGCCAAGTCACAAAAAATTAGGACGAACCGGACCCCTCCCTCCAAGCCTATATCCGGGGTCAACAGCCCGCCACCCTTGCACATGTGTGTAACCTGCAACATATCGTGAACATTCGGTTGAAATAGTACAGTACATTTGGCGAGGCAGGAGGTCGCTGATCCAAAGGAAAGCCATATGATAAGGACGGGAGCAAGATTCAATACATTCGGGAGCATGTTATGGAAACCAAAAGACTCCGTCATTCTGATTTATTGAGTTGGAATGCAGTCAATGGTATGTCAGATTCAATTTGAAAATTCTAGGGGACAAGTGAATGGAGGTAATTGAATAGTAGCCCTTCATCCCCCGTTTCTGAGATCTCTACCTATGTATGGTGGTATCAAGATTCAGTTCTGAACTTCGGTTCGAACTAAAACCGTGAGGAACTAGACCACGTTCCAGTCCAAATTTTGGGTAACTAAGCAGAACCGGACCAAAAGTCCAGTTCAGAGTTTAGCCAGAGATGAAATTTCAGAGCCACTCTGAACCCATTCAAACCGTTTCAGACCGTTGAATAAAAGACAAAAAAAACCTATCAGTATGGCCCATTTCTCTCTAGAATGTGAATATGCAACTATCGAGGGCTTGGTGTGAGACGTCAGCTTGACGCAGGAAGTTAAAAATCCCTATTTACCAAGTAAGGCAATAGGCGCTCGCGAGTAGCAACCTTCATTGATGTCACGAACTCGACAGTCACCTTCTCCGTCTACTTTCAGAGATCGGTGAAGGTTAATCACCTATGGGAATCTGGTCCTGAGTTTACACTAGACGCAATTGGTGGGGGGTGATTGTATGTGTGCTCTCTACTTTCAAATCTGACTTCGCGTGCAAACAAGTACCATTGAGGAGCAAAGCAACTCAAAATACCCGACTCTCAAGCATATTGCACGCGACTACTTTGCTATTCAAGGTTTAGCTACGCTTTCCAAGCACACTTTTAGCAGTGGAGGGTTTACGGGTTCTGGTCAACGAAGCAGCTTGATGACGCTTAATTTTTGAAGCACTGACGGTCACTGATCTTCACTGATACCTTCTTTTTTCAAACTTGGGAATGTTCATTGGCCGCTAATGTTTACTGATACAAAAATATAGTCAGATATATTCTACAGTACAAAGGTTTATCAGTACATATGGGCTTCATTCGCAGTGACATCCAATCGATGAACTGACGATTTTCCAACATACTGAACACGAAGCTTTCAGGGAATTCAAAAGCTATAGAAAATACTCGAGTGGCGTCGCCATTGTAAGCTTGACTCAATCCTAATGTAGTACAACCACTCTTCAACTAGAATTCATTTGGCCTAAAATGAAAGGGCCGATCCTTCAGCACTTGTTTCTAAGCGAACGCAGGTCTATGTCATGAGGGAGCAGTATAAGGTCCCACCGGAGAAATACCAGACACACTCCCAGTGCCTTCCCAAGCTGGTCGGGGGGTCCTCGTCTGAATACAGAATAACCCTCTCAAAGCGGAAGTTATCCTCTTGTTTACATGACAGGGGCCAGTCGTAGACACACTGTTCGCATTGTCCCTCCGTGTTTGGATGAGAGCCCCGCGAGAAGCTTAGGAAGGCACTGAGGTGGAGTGTCTCGGATTTCTCCGGTGGGTTACCATGGGGCAGTCGCCTTATGATTCTCATCAATTCACCAGGTATGGTATTTGGGATGCGGAGTCCAGAAGGCGGAAAGCAACCAAATAAGGCTTACAAAAGTCTGCACAATTATGCTGGATCCCCACTAATATAATCTGGGTAGATCCAACCACTATGATGTGGTTGCTGATAAGAGCTTCTACGAACGCTTGGATCTTCGAGCTTCATCAAGAATGGAAGATCTCCCTTATTGAGGTCAAGGCTCTCGAGAAAGTCCGGAGCACTTTTGAATTGCGCCTATTTTAGCCCGCAAGTAGTGCCCAGAATCTATCATGTGAACTGGGCGTATGATCTCTGAGTTACTCAGGGCTAGATGTTAAGTGCTGGCTCCAACGGCGATGTCTATTTTTAGCTGGCCAGAGGCGCTCAGAACTAAGTACCCCAAAGCTTAACTGACATGGAGCACACAAACACGAATTTCAATATCTTTGCTTACAGCAAATTGCATATCGATAGACTCATTCTGAAACTACTACGCTTAGCCTCTTTATTTACCCTTGGGGCGGTACAAACAGGATTTTACCTGCCTAATGGTCCCCTGCAATTGCACATCCTTCAAACCAGGAATGTCTACGTCTCCTTGTGGCAATCCTGGCTGCGGACACAAATATGAGGAACATGAACAACGTAAGCTCTCAGGAAGATATCTAAAACCCTTACTAATCTTAGTACAACTCGGTGCAGCTAAGAAAAAGACGGGAGAGCATGGGAATTGTTTGGGTGTCATGAAGGGCTTTGATTTTCTTCATAACAATTTTTTCAACTGGCGCTGCTGTGCGACGGGGGAGGGATAAATTTGTAACCATTTGAATATACTGAACCAATTTGTTCAAATTGTCTAAGAGTGTGACACATGTGCATGACCAGGTGGACACAACCACCTTTCTGCACCCTCAGATACATAGAAACTAAACTGAGCAAGGCGAACAGATTCGCGCGGCCATCGTGACTTAGTTTGTATCAGCATCCACTATTCAATGCTCCACATTATACAGGACAAGCCTCACCCGACCTTGTGGTCAGTATGACAGTAGTTCATAGAATCCATTGGCATGTCTATCGTGATATCGTCGGGCATAAATTCGCAACGGACATTTGCATCAAGGTTGATCGATTGATCAACAGACACAACAACTATCATGATCACAAACGACTCGGAACGCGACATGTACGAGGGCAACGGCGAGACGAAGCGTGAAAAGGAAGAAATCTAGCGACGGCAATCCTCCACTGTCCCCTTCAGTGACCAATGGCGACGAACATCGTGAACTCAGTGGACGGAAAAGTGGTGGCAAGCGATGTCCACAGGTTATCGATATAGGTTTTTGGTACGAGACATCATGGCACACAAGCAGCGCCAATAATCAGCGACATCCGCCTGAACGACAGCATGCCTTTCCAGTCATTGAAACCCGCGAGCATCAGAGGGACCTAGGGTTTTGGGTCCTCGCTCGCAGATTTGCGACGATGCGCCAGCCGCCCATACCATGTCCAGGCCCGTCTCTCATTCCTCCCTCAACAAGGCTACACCTTCCTCCTATAACCAATCTCAGCCATGATGTTTTACGTACCTCCTTCGGAATTGTAGGGCATCATGCCCCCATCCAACGTGTTCCCTACGCCCTCAAGGATGAAAACGATTGCAGAAACAGAAACCCTCTCCTGGACGCGGATACCCAAGATACCATGCGTCCACATAGATCTACCGCCGTTCCTCTTGGTCTACCTTGTCGTCGTGCTCGTGCAGGACGTACACACTACACGCGTACCACTTCCCCCTCCTTCCCTCCTTCTCTTCCACACTCCACCCGACGTGCCACTTCTCCCTCTCCCTCTCCTGCCCCTCTCGCACTTGCAACTGCATGCGCCCGATGCGTCCTCACCACCTCTCCTGTCGTGCAAACATGATGAAAATCCCAGGCTCCAATCCCTCATTAAACATTTACAAAAAGCTTCAACGTCAACACATTGTCGTACAGGTGAATGCGACAGACGGAGGTGTATTACTGGCGTATCTTGATCCCGGACGCAGCAGTGCCACTGGTGGTGTAGGACTCTTGGATCCACCAGCGACACTATGTAAATCTTGTTTTTAATTAGCCTCCCCATGGCTCTAGGCGGATATAGTTTGCGGGGGCTTACAACGGGCATCGGGCTAGCGGGGTGTTAGAATTCCAGTCTCGTGTAGATTTACGGAGAATATTCTAGTATAATATGTAGGATTACTCAGCAACATTTCGTAGGAGTATATAAACCTAGGTAGTACATTCTATATTCCCTACGTGTTTGTATGAGCTCTAACAAACGCGATTACTACTTGATCATCGCTCTCCTGTGGTCCTTAGGTTCATTACAACACGGGGTGTGTCATTCGTAAGTATCTTTTATCTCAGTTGTTATCTCAGTTGTTTGTTTTTTGGGGGACCCTTACTTGTTGCTTTCTTCGTGTGTCGCCCACCGACATCTGCTCTTTGAGATCTCTTCTTTCTAACTATCTTCACAGCCGACAGATGGTATATTCTGCCTTCTCTTAGCTCTCTTAGTTTCTTTCTGCATTTCCTCTAGCCTCTTAGGTCTCTTTGTGACTTTTTCCGTCTCGGAATGCGGTGCACATCGCCCATTGAATATGCATCGGGTAACGGACGACAACTTTCCTCAGGTCCTCCGAGTGAGTTTCTCTCTGGCCACGCATGTCTTGTGAAGAGGTCGAGCGACGATGTCGGCAAGACGCAATGTTTCTGTCCGACATCCGCGCAATCGAGATATGGGAAGCCATTCACTCTAATCATTGGCGCGACTGCCGATGCATGGATGAGCATTCCTCTAGTGCACGCCTACGTAAACCTCGAGGGTTGTTATGTGCTACATTTTCCCTTCTCTTTCTCTCTTTTTGGCGGACACCCTCCCGTCTCCTTTGTGTCCTCGTTGACCTCGACGTTTTCTTTCGATCCATTGCGTCTTTTATTTCGTTGCTCACTTTATCTGTTGACTCAGATCCGGACTTCAACATCCTTCAACTCGAACCCGAAGCAAACCTTTTCTGGCTTCATCTTTGCTCCTTGTCTCTCATTTCCCATCTTTGAAAGTGTGTTTGTATTGCATCTTTTGTTTTGGGTTTGGTGGGTTGGCATGTGCATTGGCTATTGTGGTCCTGGTTTTCGAAGAATTTATTTTGCGCATCCATGCCCAGATTTTGATTGCGTTTCTCTTTGCCAACATCGTTCCTCGTTCCTGTCTGTTTTATCCTCCATTTGCAGACATCCAGATGCGGCTGTTTACATGCCAGTGTTTCAATTTTGACTTTACATAACCTGCTCGGGCCCATTTGTGTGGTCATCGCTCGATCTCTCCGGCCCCGAATCATCTGCAGGTAGCTTGAACATGGTTTTGAAAGACGTCCCTGGAACCTTGAATTCATACCTGGGAACTCTGAAGATACTGCTTCCGACATACGGGATGACAATTCAGTGAGATCTGCTCGGAGATTGGAACAAGGATTGAACAAGGAACAAAAAAAAAGTAAAGACAAATCATGGTTCTTATCGATCTGACGGGCGCTTATTTACCAATTTGGTACCCCTGTCTTAACTGAGCGTGATGCGCCAGACACGTGATGTCGTTGGCTTGAATTTGCGATCGACACCACCAACGACTGGGACACGACATGTATGAGTGTACAAGTGCAACAGCAAACGAAGCGTAGGGAGTAGGTGCTCTGGCGACGGCGACTCTCTTGTGTCCTCCATGTTGATGAACACCAGAACGCAGTGGATGGATATGCGATATGACTCTCAACGACTTCAAGCACAAGCAGCGCCGATATTCTGCGACGTCGGGCTTGCTGATGGTATGTGCGCCCAGCTCTCTCGTCGTCCTCTCTTTTAGGCACAGCAACATGCTCTTCACTCGTTCATCCTGGCTTCTTCGCACTTCCTCTAGGACGAGGACGATCGCAGAAATAAAGGCCCTCTCCTGGACGCGGATACCCAGGATACCACGCGTCGATACATCCAGTGCTCGTATCAGGTGTATACGCTACACCCGTACCTTTTCCTCCCTCCCCTCCTTCCTTCTTTTCCACACTCGGGTGTGCCGAAAATAACCGGACTCCCATCACACTCGCGTCTACATCCACCCTGGCGTGTTCTCCCGCCGTGGAAACATAATAATAATTCCCGGCTCCAAACCACTGACTCACGAAAGTCATCAAGACCAACACCCAGGCGAATACCGCTGACAGAGGACAATTATTGGTGTATCTTGATTCTGGACACCTGATGCTACTAAAGGGCCCTTGGACCCACCAACGATAATATGGGTGTCTTGACGCTTTACCTTTTGGTTGGCCTCCTATGGCGCTGGCAGGATAGGTTGTGGAGGCTCACAACGGGTGTCGGGTCGGGTTAACATGCCTCTATTCAACACGCCCTCTGGGCCTCCTAGGACAAAGAAACAGGAACTCTCTCCGAGACGCGGATACCACACATATACCCATGGCATACCATCGCTCGCGTTCCCCATCGTGGTGTTACTCAATGGATGTATACTCTCCACCACTCCTCTTCCTCTGTCTTCTACGATCTTCCCGTATTCTTCCTCAAGCCTCTTCCTCTCTCCCACCCCCTTCCTCACCATTTCTTCCTTCCCTTCCTCATGTATCTCCTCTCCTCTCTCCCTCGCATCGCGCAAACCTGATAATACTCCCCTCATTCATCAAGTTCATCAACATCGATACAATCGACAGAGGCGGTTCATCGTGGTGTTACTGGTCATATAGGACTCTTGGCCCGGGATCACCCAGCGATAAAAATGGGCGTCAAATACTTTCTTGGCTGGCCTCCCTACGGCGCTGTGCAGATGGAGGTTGTAAACGCTCACGACGGGCGTCGGAGTCGGATTGGCGGTGTGTACATTTAATTTTTATTTGACATGGTGGTTTTGATTAGCGTTCATTCCTTCGTTCAAGCTTTAATTTCATCTTTGCTCCCATTTCTTCTGGCCGTCTCGCTTCCCATTACTTTTGCTTTCATCGGAAATTTACCGTCTCTCTCAACTCCGTCAGCCTCAATTTCATGTTCCCTTTTTGTATTTCATTTCACTTTCTCCTCTTCTGCAAAATGCCCAGCCTCAGGAGCTACTTAGTACGAGGAGCATAGGCTCTCACCGACCTTGCGGGTTTGATGAGGCTCTGATGCTGCAGAATCATGACACGCCATGGTCTGAATCTGAGTACAGCTGTACCCTTGCCCTTGCCCTTGCCGTTTTATCCATGTGCATTTCGAATTTCGACGTCTGTACTCGAAAACCGAAACATCATCGTTAGTACCGCGGTCCGATGGGAAGACTATTCCGTTCATAAATTCTTCCTGCGCAGTTGTGCATTCAGGCGTTTTGTTTCGTTTATTTCCCGCCTTCAATGGCTGAGTCGGACTTGGAGATCCTCCGACTCGCATCCTCGAACCTCGAAGTGCCAGCAGGCGTTCGGCATTCATCTTTCACTGTTCATCTTCGAATTTTCCTTGCTTTGACACTCGTTTCCATCGTTCAAAGGGTTGTTCATACTAACTACAATTGCTCTTGGGAAAGCTACTGTGGTGGGACGTATTTAGGCGTTGACTTGGAGCATTTGGAATTAGAGACGAGTGCTAAACGAAGGCATTGTACGTCTCGTTTGTGACGTTAGTACTGACATTCGATGTCTCTTTCGTTGGCTTTGTGCACATTTATTTGGCATCGTCTTTCATCCATTCATTCGGACGTGGTTTCTCTTTATATATGTTGATATATTCTACACTGTAAAACTCACGACCAGTTGTGTTTACGGTTATGCGTTGAAATTTTTCGTTCTCTCGTTTTTCATTTTACTCTGAAGCTCGTTGTGCTAGACGCGCAGGAGAAATAGGAGGTTGAGCCTCCTCTATTTCAGTTATGTCCAACTTTGCTAACAACTTTGCTTTCAGATTCTGGTCTGGATATCATCGTCTTCTGTCTCACTACATTATACGTGGCTCCTATGTCGGTGCTCACGCGCATGTGTCTCATAGCGATAAGCCCCTAATATAAGATATTGCACTGGATAAACCATTTTACATCGCCACCACCTACAAGTTGACGATGAATTCCGAAAATCGACCTGCCGATCCTCAGACCCCGGCTCCTACTCAGCTGATTCCAACGCCGGATTCTGTATACTATTTCATTATCGTCGTCTTCCGAGTAAGTGCCCCAAGATGATGACTCCTCTTCCTCATTCTCATTTACCCGCTAGGCTGGAAATACTTTATTTCGAGTCCCTAAACACGGATTTAATGTCCCAGGAACCCCCTTCGAGGCAATGTTTGCGTTACCGCAGGGATCTGATACTAAAGTCGACGATGCCGGTGCCACACCTTGTGAGGGTATCAGCGATGACAATCCGATTGTGCTACACCAGGTCGAGGATGATGATTTCCGCGCATTTCTAAAGGTGCTCTATCCACTGTGAGTCATCGATGCTGTCAAATCCAGCGAGTGTGAACTTACTGTCAGTCTCAGTGATCCTGATTTATGTATTGACGATTGGATTCGTGCCTTGCGTCTCGCCATTATGTGGGAGTTCAAAGATGTGGGTCTTCAGTTATAACTGGATAATGACTGGGACGATGTTCTCTCTGCAGATCCGAGCAAAAGCCATAAAAGCACTCGATATGTACGCGAGAACGCAGAACGCTGCACTGACGGTGCTGCTAGCGAGAAAATATAACGTTGTGCATTGGCTTCGTAACGGTTACACGCGGCTTGTAAACGAACACCCGCTACCGCTATCCAGCCTCTCTGTGCTGGATTGGGAAACCAAATGCAAGATATACTATGCCAAGTCCAGCGGAAATCGTGACTACATCAAGTCCATAAACGATTCGACCTACGAGTGTTCTTCAGGATATTTACATTCGGCAGATGAAAGCTGTCCCCATTTCAAGATACGGCCAGCATTATTCGATGAGGTGTTCGGGGATGAGCTCAAAGCCATGGGAAGAAGTACTAGGGAGGTTGGTGCTGACACATAGATCTACCTTTTTCTCTGATATTGATCATGCCAGCTATATCTCAAATTGTAGTGTATTCTGCAATTTCAAGCCCATTCACGCTACAGATGGTGAATATATATGGAGAACAAATAAGTGTCCATCCCATGCAGCAGATCATTACCTTGTACTTTTCCCGACTTCCATGTCGTCCTGGCGGCGCTCATAGGTAGCCTTTCTAGCCCCACAATTGTCATATTGGCCTCAGCATGGTAAGATGTTCACGCCAACCCATACCTTGGGATGTCCACTGAGGGTTTACGGGTACTAAAGGAGTCGACTGAAGCCTAGAAAATGGTAGATTCTCGGATCTTCACCATCGGCCTTTTTGTTTATTTACTTCTGTCGCGCTATACTAACTGACGCTCTCAGATTCGAGGGTCCTGCCACAAAGCCAGTGACGGGAGAACAGTTTATCACTTAATTATGAGGGTCTGAACATACATAGAAGATGTTGGACCGAAGGGTTCGTGTTTGGTCCATACATCATGTGCTGAAGGCTGAAGCGCTGAAACGTAATTAACGGGAATAGCCGGCGATGCACTAGCGCCGGCTGATAAAAATAGGCCCTTTAGTTCGGAATGACTCAATCTGAAAACATCCATTTCGGACGGAAGAAACTGCGATTCTCTTAGAAAGACGGTCTTAGAAGCATTGAATTCACATAGGCCGTGAGGGTATGAGCCATCTGGATCAGATGGGGGAAATATTTCTTCATGTCCGGCCTTAGAAGCCCAATGGCGGAAGTACGGTCGTCTGAGTGAACTCGATAGGCGCTCTATACGACATCTGTTCACTGTTATCGATTAAAAAATGTATTGGTTTCTTTCAGTCTTCCAATCATGATAACGAGCCGCTCACACAGCCCTATCTATGTAACTCCATCGAATGAGAACTAATACCACTGAGATGGCGATTCGGGGACTTGAACCACTTTAATCATCATCTGACATATTTTTTACAGGTCTGAGTATCGATGTATGCCCTTTCTCTTGATTTCAATATTGGAATTGTAGCAAAACGAGGTTTATCAATGTCTCTGCCCTCCTCTGCGTCGGAACTCATCCATCGACATGCCACTATTCTGATTATTACTTCACCGTGGCGGCAGGATGCCAGAGATAAAGGCGATGAAATAGACGCTGACATACACATGCTTGAAAGTCGTATACTTATTTTCGTCCCAACATCACCATAAAGGGTCGAACTTGTCAACAGAGCCTTGCTGTCGGATAAATACAATATAGTTATTGCACTGAATGTGCATCGTTAACACCACCGTGAAAACCTTGGGTAAAATACCATCGCTAATTCTAGGCCCCAGTATGAAGATTATGGTGGCGTCGACTCTGTAGGACACTGTAAGGAGATAGATGCACCATGTCCAGGAGGAAAGTACCCCAAATCTTACTGCCGCTTCTGGCTCTTGGAGTTGTCAAGCAGTATAAAGGTTTAACTCTTCAACGAAAGTTTATCTGAAAATCATTTTCACCTTTCACTCGAAGCTGCTGTCGTCGCAACTCACATTCCAGTATGACTCACGCCAAACCCACCGTCAGTGGCAGCGTAGTTTACTGTACAGTCAAGAAGAACGCTGCTGTGTCGATTTTGCGGGGTATGTGGTACTTCATTATTAACTGCATTGACTATATATTTACCTGTTGCCAATGCCATTTCCTTCAGGTCGCTATCTCCTCCACTCAGCAGCTTGTGTATTCAAAGCTACTGGATAAAGACAAGAAGAAACTTGCAGACACTTACAAAGTAAAGGATGGTGAATTTCGAGGGCAGGAGGAAATATTGGAGATCCCGGAAGGCGATGGCCCAAAAATAGTCACCTATGGTCCATTGGACATAGAGACCATACTCGAGGTGAAGTTTGATCATGGTAGAGATCCCGATGATGGATCCGTTGGGGAGGTTATCCAGGCTAAGATGAAAGAGGTATGTGCTTCCCTACTTTGCTCATTGCATATTTTGAATTATATTAAAAACTTGCCTCCTGTGTTTAAGATGACTGACGATGATGGGACAACCCGTGTGGACATGGTATGGAGATCTTTCATTTCTCATCAACATCTGCTGACTTGCTTGAGTAGATTCCCTACGATAACGGTTACAGTACTAGTAAAGACAAGCATGTAACCGATTGCCTTGTCACTGTTGTGCGTTGGGACAAATGATATTGTTGGGTCCGTTCCATACCGTTGTCTAACACGGACTCCGACCCCACATAGAGTCAGGTTCAAACTGAATAATCCAGTAGTGCTTGTTACAAACTCGATGTGTATCTTTTCCAATGCATTATGTTCATACTTTGAGTCTCGCATGAGACATCTCCGTGCTCCTGTTTAACAGATATATACGAGGAGGCAAATGGTAAATTAGGGATCCCCTTCTGCCTCTGGGATGAATAAATCGGTGTTCGGCCGAGCATAAATGCCAACACCAACGCTAGAAAAACAGAGCTCTAAAGGAAGCAAAAAAGAGGAAGGACAAATCCATCTCACGCCACTTCATCTCAGAGTAGGGCTCAAATTCGAGCTCCAAACTTCTCCGACTCGAAACCTCATGACGTGGAAGGAGCATTTCCAAGAGCAATGGTCATGGGAACGCGCAGCCCATTGCACGTTAGAAAAGTAAAACGGCTGACCATCGCGACGACTCCAGTCGAGAGATTTGAGCAGAGAGGAAAATTCAAGGTGGAGTCCAACCATCGGAGTTGGAACCAAAACGAAAGATGCGATACGAATATATAAATTCACAAAACACATGTCAAAGAACAACAACAGGAAATGGGAGACGAAGAGGAAAGACGAAGACCGAAGACCGAAGAGGTCTGCTTCAGGGTTCAAGTTGAAGGATGTCCAAGTCCGAATCCGAGGCAACAGATAAAGTGGGCAACGAAACGAAAGACACGAAAGATCGAAATGAAACTTCAACGTCAGCAAGGACGATGAGAAGAGAAGACGTCCACCAAAAGTAGAGAAAGAGAAAGAAAAAAGTAGTATGTGACAACCCTCGAGGTCTGTATGCACAAGAGAGGAACGCCGATCATGCATCCTGTATCAGAAATCGCGCTGGCAACTAAAGACCACAATAATCGCGATTGGGCGGTTCTCAGGTGCGTCTTGCCACCAGCATCGCTCAAGCTCTTCACAGGACCTGAGTGCTGCCCAATGGTCTTTTGTCCACTGCCGGATGCCTGTAAAATGGGCAATTTGCTATGCGAAGACGAAGGTCACACCAGGACCCAGGATGTAAGAAGAAAACAGAAACTGAAATTGAAACGGAGAGCTAAGAGAAGGCGGAATGCATCATGTATCAGCAGTCAAAGTAGATAGAAGAGATCTAAGAGCAACACACGTAGAAAGATATAAGTAAAACGTCAAAAAGGGAAAAATAAACCACTTAGATCAAGACACCCTCACGAACGACACACCCTGCTAACCCAATCTCGACCGGTCGTGAGCTTCCACAACCTGTATCCGCCTGGCGCCATGGGGAGGCCAACCAAAAAAAAAAAAGACGGGG
>Ga0247741_1001156_pt1 | contig 14574 bp, 10 predicted proteins | sample UWRJL213509R2_FD_180945 | JGI IMG/M metagenome (GOLD analysis project Ga0247741, IMG submission 180945) | Plant litter microbial communities from Arlington Agricultural Research Station in Wisconsin, United States - UWRJ-L213-509R-2 | ecosystem: Environmental > Terrestrial > Plant litter >... | reverse complement strand
CTTTTCGCATACCTTCTATTTCATCAGGGCTTTTTCCAACGCTTTGTGTTTCCACCATATGGTCTATCAACCATGCAAAATCTACTTTAGTAAAGTAATAACCAATTGCCAGGGCGCTGATGAGTACAATAGAAATAAGTGGAAATAAAAAATTAGGTTGCTGCTTTAATTCGATAAGCGCGGCTTTAGGGGCGGTGAGGATATTGACGAATGTATTGAAGCGGGATGCAGATTGCGTCATAGCAAGGTTCCTTCTGTTAAAAATATCTCGACGTCTTTTCTTTACGAAAATAATTATTTAAGGCAACGCAGGCTAAAGCTCTCCGAGCCTGAACGCTACGGCAAAATCAGGCCGATAATACCGGCGTTCGGAAGCGTATGCCAATTTAAATATTTATCGGCGTTCAATAAATACAAAAGGCGTTGTGATCTAGCCGGGAGTGAGATGTCTTTTTCAGGAAACTATTTTTATAAATAGCTGGTAGAAGAATATCTAGGTGCCAAGCTTATAGTTCTCTAGCGGAACAACCGTGCCATCAAAACAATATCGGCCACCGTGGAAGTGGCTTTCAAATTGTTTGGGTGACATGGGTTTTGCGTAGAGGAAGCCTTGCGCTTGGTCGCAACCACGTTGACGCAACCACTCAGCTTGATGTTCAGTTTCGACACCTTCAGCGACAACGCGCAATTGCATACTGTGCGCTAAACCAATAATGGTTTTAGTAATAGCGGCATCGTGTAAGTCATCGTGAATATCGTTCACGAAGCTGCGATCAATTTTTAATTTTTGAATAGGGAAGCGTTGCAGATAAGCCAACGACGAATAACCTGTGCCGAAATCGTCAATCGCGAGGTACATACCCATTTGATTTAGCTGGTTCAGTTGGTTAATGGTTTCGCCCGCATGTTCCATTGCACAACTTTCGGTAATTTCTAATTCCAAATATTCTGCTGCTAATTGCGTATCTTGTAGAATGGCTTCAACTTTACCGGGAAAGTTTTTTTGGCGGAATTGACGTGGCGATAAATTCACAGCAATTCTTCCAACCTTTCTGCCTGCATCTAACCATAATTTTTGTTGGCGGCAGGCTTCGCGTAAAACCCATTCACCTATGGGTACAATCAAACCTGTTTCTTCTGCGAGCGGAATAAAGTGTGCGGGAGAAACGAGGCCGCGCTCTGGATGTTGCCAGCGAACTAATGCTTCTACTCCCATCAAATTGCCAGTCTTTAAATCAATTTGCGGTTGGTAATACAGCGTAAATTGTTGCAAGTCCAAAGCGCGTCGTAAATCATTTTCGAGCAATAAATAATTAACGGCAGTTGCGTTCATGCCTTTGGTATAAAATTGGCAATTATTTTTACCAGCTTCTTTTGCTTTGTACATGGCGATATCAGCATGTTTGAGTAACTCGTCGGTATCTAAGCCGTCTTCAGGGAAAATGCTCACACCAATACTGACGGTTGAAGAAATTTCGTGACCACTGATTTCTATCGGTCGAGCGAGCGTCACCAATAATTTATTTGCCACGAACATAACGTCTTCAATATCGTGTACACCTTCCAGCACTATTACAAATTCGTCGCCGCCCAAGCGTGCGACTGTATCCATATCGCGTACACCTTCGCTGAGACGTGTCGAAATTGCCTTTAACATTAAATCGCCAGCGTCATGGCCAAGACTATCATTAATATTTTTGAAGCGATCTATATCCAGCAACATTAGCGCCACTTTTGAATGGCTGCGACGTGCACGCGCAAGGCCATGATAAATTCGGTCGTAAAATAAAGATCGATTGGGAAGGCCAGTCAGCGAATCGTGGAAGGCCATGTAGTTCAAGCGCGATTGCTGTTCACGCAATGCATTTTCAGCGAGTTTGCGTTCAGAAATATCGGTACCGATAGTACATACGCCAAAGACGCGATTTTCTTTTGAGCGCAGCGGAAACTTCACCATTAAATAGGTATGCATGCTGCCGTCTTTGTGCATTAAATCGAGTTCGACTTCGTAAGTTTGCTGTTTGGTTTTGGCTGCAGTGTCTATGTCGAAAATCGCTTGCGCGACATCTTTTGGGTAGACATCGAAAACATTTTTTCCAACGAAACCATTTTCATCAATGTTGGCCATTTGTTTGAAATGTTCACTAGCCAATACCACATTTCCGTCAAGATCTTTTACTGAAATCAACGCCGGAGAAAAGCGCAAAATCGCATTGAGATAGGTTTCGCTGGCCCAAAGCGCTTGCTCGGCCAAACGAAAACGCTCTGCTTGTTCTTCGTGATGCCACATATCAATAACTTGACGAATCAAGAGTGAGCTAAATGTCCACACAGACTCAAGCTCGTTGGTTGCCTTCAGAAGTTCTGCCAAGCCATGTTCAGTTTCCATATAAAAAACGGCGATGGCTTTATTGTTTTCTAAAATAGGGTGCAGATAGCATGCCTTACAACCCTTTTTAGTGAACATGGCGCCGAGTATTTGGATTTGGTCAGTATCCAGCGCTTGAGCTTTGCTGGAATCAAACGCCTGATAAATGTGTTGATGCGGTAAATAGTTGAGGCGGTTAAGAGATGTACTAATTCCATTAACCAATAAACCACTATCTTGTTGCGATGCAATGGCTTCTACATATAAATGACTTTCGCGCTCAACAACTAAAACTGCGCGGCTAATGGCTGCTTTGGCCGCAATGAGTTTAACGAGTCGCTCGGCGATTTCCTTGTGATTTAAGTTTGTAAAAAGTTGCTGGAATTTTTTTATTAATTCCACTGCATTGTTTTTGTATTGCATAGCCGCCCACTAAGGATAATGTGCGGGTGAAACATTTTCACTCGCACACTTAGTACATAAATAGCCGATATTGGCTTAGCTACCTTGCAAGCTTGTTGAGGCTCAAATTTTCCCAATGCCTCGAGTCAATCCCTTTTATGGATACGCGCTTGACCTAATCTCGTAAGTTGCTTTTGCATATAGCTTTTTCTCATCATAAACAAAAAATTTAAACTTGTCTGTAATAAAAAAGACGATGGGTTGTTCGGTTACATATTGATAATTTAAACGACTTTTCGTTTAAAAAACAATCGCTGTCGTTTCTTGAATCCGATCTATACTTCGATAACTAACCTTGTTAATCATGTCTATTAAATCGACAGTTAGGCATTATTTCTAATATAGATTGTTTGAGTTGGAGGCGGCCAGATGAGGCGTAAGGTGCCCTTTTTAGGAGAAGAGCGTATAGCTCGATCCGGTGACGTTGAGGCGGAAGCAAAAAAAAATCGCGGACACCTGATTGACGATGTATTGAGCACGCAAAAACAACCGAGTACGTGGGATGATCTGGTTACTAACGATTACCCCGATCCGATTAGCCCTCCTGCTAAAGTGCAGCGTGCCCACGCACCTTCGCCACAACCTGTAAATAAAACTCGCTCGAACAAAGTGCCTGTGACTGCAGGAGCATTGTTAAAAAAACCAGTTATTGAAGGCAGCTACTCTGACGCAAGTGTTGCAACCATTAATTGGCTACCCATTAATAGCGGTCATGGTTTGAGAATTAACATTTGTGGAAATCTGGACCAAAATTTGCGCCGCGAGTGGCGCAAACTATTAGAAGAAACTGCCACCAGTGATGTTGGCCAATTCGAATTTAATTTAATAGAGGCACCAACCCTAACGCTCACTGGCTTGGGTATGTTGCTCATGTTTAAAGAGCAAAAAGGTTCTGGGCGCGGCGATATTAAATTGTGTCACTGTAATAAAGACGTATGGCAATTGTTGCAGTGGACGGGAATGGATAGTTATTTCACTATTCAAGGTGGACCGGGGCCAAGTGGCCGTTAAGGTTTTCGCGAAAATAAAAACGCCTGGTATTTATCAGGCGTTTTTATTTTTGAAGTGAGTGCTAATTTAAAGAGTTTTTAAAACGTCAATCATAGCCCGCATTTGTTCATTCGTGCCAATGGTGATGCGTAAAAACTGATTAATCCTCGGCTTATTAAAATAACGCACCAAAACTTTGTGTTCGCGTAAATATTGCGCAACACTTGCAGCATCTTTTCCTAGCGGTTGTGCGAACAAAAAATTTGCTTGCGATGGCAATACATTAAAGCCAAGCTTTTCCAGCTCATTGGTTGTCCATTCACGGGTTGCGATAATTTTATCGCGACACTCTTTGAAATAAGTGTCATCTTCAAAAGCAACAACGGTTGCTACTTCTGCCAATCTATCAATTGGGTATGAATTAAACGAATTTTTTACGCGATCAAGTGCGTCGACCAAATCCTTATTGCCGATTGCAAGGCCAACGCGCAAACCAGCAAGTGAACGTGACTTTGAAAGTGTTTGCACCACCAATAAGTTCGGGTATTTATCTACTAAACCAATTGCCGTTTCGCCACCAAAGTCGACATAAGCTTCATCCACAATAACCAGAGATTCAGTATTTTTTTGCAGAAGCGATTCAATATTCTGCAGCGAAGTCCCGATTGCTGTAGGTGCGTTGGGGTTAGGAAAAATAATTCCACCGTTTGCAACAGGGTAATCAGCAAAATTGATCGTGAAGTCATCGCGTAGTGGAATTGTATTGAATTCAATTCCAAATAATTTGCAATACACCGGATAAAAGCTGTAACTGATATCCGGGAATAGCAAGGGTTGCGACTGTTGAAAAAATGCCATGAATGCAAGTGCCAAAACTTCATCGCTACCATTGCCAACAAATACTTGTTCAGTTGTCACACCGTAATAATGTGCGATGGTATTCTTGAGCTTTTTAGAGTTTGGGTCAGGGTAAAGGCGCAAACGATCAATTGCGTCATGAGTCATTAAATCGATTACTTTAGGTGAGGGCGGGTAAGGGCTCTCATTTGTATTCAATTTAATTAACCCATCAATTTGTGGTTGCTCGCCGGGAACATAGGGTTCCAGCTCACGCACCACTTGACTCCAAAACTTCGACATTACAACGTTGCTCCTTTAGTAAGCATAAAAAATACAAATGCAGGGAGACAAGTATACCTTTTAGAGAATGCGCTTGCGCAATGCTTCTTAATTAAATAAGAAATCTTACCGGCGCGATTCATTGAGCGGCATACATCTACTTAAAGCTTCAGCATATTATCCCAATGCTCTGCGACCTTACCATTCTCTACTCGAAACATATCGAACCATGTTGTGGTGTAGGTTTTAGTGGCATCATCAGGATCTTTAACTTCGCTGACGAACGTCAGAACCACCAGATCGCCTTCTGCCGTTATGGATACGAGAGGTTTAGTTACCTTGTCGGCAATGTCCTGTGTGTTTTTGAATTTATTTACAAATGCGATAAACGCTTCGCGGCCAGTTGGCACATTAGGATTATGTTGGATGTAATTTTCAGTCATATATTTTGGTGCTAATTCGGTATGACCGGCTTCAAATACTTCGCGCCAAAAATCGTAAACCAACTTTTTATTAGCTGCGAGTTTTGGATCTTTACTCGCGAGCAGAGCTTTATGATTTGGATTGGCGGTAACAGGAATTTGTGCCAACGCAGGAATTGATAAAAAAACAATACATGTGCCAAGGGTTTTTAGAATTTGTTTGAGCATAAAAAATTCCTTTCTGTTGTGGATTTTTGTGAGTTGATGAGTTAATGAGTCTTTAGGTAAACAGAACAATAAGTTAATAGATCCGTAAGACCCTAGGTCAATGGAACGGCGCTAATAGTAATGGACTTATGATGCCTTGTTAATCTGCAAAAAAAGATCTGTTTGTTGCTACATCAATGGAAGTCGTTCATATCTTTAAGCTACTGACATCATCCACAATAATAGCAAATGCGTCGCGTAATTCTGCAAGTGCAACTTGTTTTACAATTTCTGCTGGAATTTTATTCCCCTTAAAATCAAATAAGTCGCGGCTGGTGGTGGCTGCAGCCACCACTGTTGATTGATAATCTAAATCCAACGCGGCGCGAGCGGTTGCAGAAACGCAAATATGTGTAGTGCAACCTGCAATGATTAGCTGCTTACGACCCGTGGCTTCTATCAACGAATGTAAATGAGTACCTGCAAAAGCATTCGGTAAATGTTTAATTACAGTCACCTCATCATTAATTGCAGCTACTTCTGGAAGCTCTGCGTAATAAGGCCCATCTACATTAAATAATAAATTTCCTTCGGGGCCCTTATTTACTACATGAAAGACTGGTGTGTTATGCAATCGTGCTGCTTTTAATAAATCTTTAGCTGCTATTAACGTCGCCTGTAAATCGGTGAGTGGTATTGAACCATCCAAATATTCACGTTGCATATCAATCAGGATCACCACTGCATCGCTCAACCGGGCAGGTGGATGATCAAAGCCGAACATTTCAACAAAGGTTTTATTGCTCATTTTTATCTTCTTTCTTAAAAAAAGTTTGCCAAGTAATTTACTCGTTAGTAACCCACGGTAAAACGTTGTTGTATGTGACGTGGGTTTTCCAATTCGTCTAGCACTGCAATTGCAAAATCCTGTGTGGAAATTCGGCTTTCACCGTTTTCGTTAATCAGCAAATGATCTGACCCTAAACGGAATTTACCTGTGCGGTCACCGGGCTCAATAAATGCAGAGGGCGACACATAAGTCCAATTCAATTCTTTCTCACCTTTTAAAGTTAGTAGAAGCTTTTTTGCAGCCGTAGCTGTCGCTTTCCATTGCTCGGGGAATTCCGGTGTGTCCAGCAATTGCACACCGGGTGCGACTTCGAGGCTTGCGGCACCACCTACAAAAAGTACGTGCTTCACCTTGGATTTTTTCACAGCGTTGATGATGCTTGTTATGTCCTGGTTTTCGTAGTGCACACTAATTACCGCTGCATCCTGACCAGCTAAAGCCGCTGTCAATTCAATAGGGTTTTGTACATCCAATTCCTTTGCCTTAACTCCCTCAGTGATAAGTATTTTTTCAGGATTGCGCACCAGTGCGAGTACTTGATGTTTGCGAGTTACCGCTTCATTAAAAATGTACTGCCCGATAAAACCTGTGGCTCCGATTATGGCGAGTTTCATATTTATTTCTCCGGATGATGGACTGAGGATTCAGTAGGGTCAGTATGCTACGGGCGAATTGTCCTGATAAGACGGTGAAAATATGATTGTGAGTTCACTATAAGTGGACAATAATTTGAAGCGGGAACATCTTACATACGTTTGGGTGGACTCATCCAAACGCTTTTTCAGTTAGGTAATCTCTATGGCTTCTCTTTTCGATATCAATCTCAATCGCCTGGTGGTGTTCGCGGCGGTGGTGGAAACCGGCTCAATTACCGCAGCGGCCAAACGTCTGGGTTTGGCGAAAACAATGGTGAGCACGCATATTCAAAAATTGGAACATGAAATTGGCAGTAATTTGCTGGTTCGCACTACGCGTCGTTTACATCTCACGGAGGCAGGGATGTTGTTTTACGATGCCTGCCAAAAAATTCTGCAAGACACTGAAGCTGCTATTGCGCTAGCAAGCAGTAATACCCGTCAAGTGCGCGGCAAATTGCGTGTCTCTGTGTCCGTAGATTTTGGTGCTTCTGTTATTGCTCCCCTCGCGTCTGAACTTACCAGGGCGCATCCAGAACTTCGGATTGAAATTATCTCAAGCGATCAACGAGTAGATATGGTTGCAGAAGCGATTGATGTAGCAATTCGCATTGGTCGCCTCGCAGATTCAAGCCACAAGGCAGCGTTGATTGCACATTTTGAAGAGTGGGTAGTTGCTCCACCGCAAATGTTTTCAGATGGATTGCCGCGCAGCCCAAAGGAACTTGAGCGATATCCGTTTGTGGCATTGTCTGTGCTACCTAACGTATTAAATTGGAATTTTGTTCGCGATGGATACGCCTCTGAATCTGTGCGTTTTAATGCCAGCATAATCTCCAATACATCAATCGCCGTTAAAGCAGCTGTGTTGGCTAATGCTGGCTTTATGATCCAGCCAAATTTTTTAGTAGCAGAAGAAATTGCCGCCGGTCGTTTGATTCGTTTATTACCTGAATGGGTTTTGCCAGGTGGGGGCATTTATGCGGTTTTCCCTGCCAGCGTACAGCGCTCTCATAAGGTGAGCGTTTTTATCGCCGCGCTAAAGCAAATATACGATGCAGCGAAATAAATTTTTTTGCGACAAAAAGTTTACATATTTTTATTTCTATCCGTTTTAAATATGTAAATAACGATTGAGCGGCACATAAATTTGTTCAATGGCGCATTAATTTATCTGCTGCTTGTGTAATTACATTTGCAGATTTCTTACTGCACTCAAATAGCGCTATAGTGAAGTTTATAAGGAGTTGAGTTATGTCGAAACCTAATCATCAACTTATTTTATTTGATCTCGACGGCACTTTGTATATTGGAAATCAGGCCATTCCCGGAGCGGTTGACGCGTTAAACCGTTTGCGTGAGCAAGGTTTTCATTTACGCTTCCTAACGAATACCACTACAAAATCTCAACATGAATTAGTTGCGCAATTACGTGCGTTACATTTTTCGTTAGAAGCCCATGAACTTATTAGCGCGCCGGTTGCTGCTACGCTAGAACTGCAAGCGCTACAGCAAAAATCTCAACGACCATTGCGTATTTGGCCTGTGGTGGCCGATGCAATTAAAACGGATTTTAGCGAATTCGAATTAGATGATGTGAATCCTGATGTTGTTGTTCTTGGCGATATTGGTGATCGCTGGGATTTAAGTTTGATCAATAAATTGTTTAATGTAGTACACGGCGGTGCAGAGTTAATTGCTCTACATAAAAATCGTTTTTGGCAAACCAATGATGGTTTGAAAGCTGATATAGGTTTTTTTGTCGCAGGGCTTGAATATGTGTGCAGTACAAATGCACGAGTTATGGGTAAACCCAATTCTGATTTTTTTCAGCGAGTGTTGGATTCGGTGGGAGTGAGCGCCCAAGCCACCATAATGGTAGGCGATGACATAGACAGCGATATTGGCGGAGCCCAATTGCTGGGAATTACGGGATGTTTGGTCAAAACCGGAAAATTTCGCCAACATTATTTTGAGCAATCCACAGTTAAGCCAGACATGATAATGGATTCGGTAACGGAATTCGCTGACATCTTGTTTAGAAAACATGTGGCATCTTGACGATAAATTTTAGCTGCTCTCAAAACGTTTTTGTGCGTGAGAGGTTTATGTGAAAGTCCTGAGATATTTTCTTGGTTTGATTCGTATCTCAAGTTGATGCTTGTTGGCATATTAAACAAGATAAAAATGTGCCAAAAATAATAAATGAATGGACAATATTAAATGCGTGATCTTGGTGCTTCAATGCACTTTATCGGGGAATAAAAATAGTTTTAAAACCCCAAAGTTGGTTACCAATAATTTTCGAAGCCTCCTCATGCTTGCTTAGTTACGACTGTTTGATCGTATGAAGACAATAGAAATAATCTTATTCGCTAAAACCCAATAAAGTTCAATGGCACGAAATAAGCATAATTGAAGTAACAGGCAATAATGTTTTATTTTCAAAATCAGTATTCGAATGACTTAAGTAAATATTTCTTCGCTTTCAGGGGAGAAATGTTTGGGCTTTACATTTTCGATCAAGCAGATTGGCAATTGCATTGTAATTAAAAAGTATCGCAAAGACCGGTTTTCTTGATCCTATCGTGTTAGTTAAACGTTGTAGTAACCACATTTACATTAGGAGCTCACATGACAAGCACTCGTAATAAATTATTGGTCGCAATGCAAGCTGCTGCTATTAGCGCTGTGGGTCTTACCGCAACATTTTCCTCTGGAGTTTTTGCACAAACTGCCGTGGATGAAGTTGTGGTGACGGGTTCACGCATCAAACGTCCTGAACTCACGTCAAATAGTCCGATTGCGGTGATAGATTCGGAATCGTTAAAACTCGCGAATACCGTCAATCCCGAAGAGTTTTTGCGCGATGATCCGCGCTTCGTAGCGGCTATTGGTTCCAACAGTAACAACGGAAATGACGGCAGCGCAACAGTGGATTTACGTAATCTTGGTGAAGCTCGCACATTAGTACTAATAGATGGCAAGCGCTTTACGCCTTATGACTATCAAGGATATGTTGACCTTTCTATGATTCCAACCGCATTGCTTGAACGCGTTGAAGTTATTACGGGTGGTGCATCTGCTGTTTACGGTTCAGATGCGGTTGGTGGTGTAGTTAACTTTATTATGAAAAAAGATTTTGAGGGCGTCGAATTTGATTATTCGCGCTCCGCTACTTTTGAGAATGATGCCAAAGCCAGTGATATGAGCCTAACGTTCGGTGGCAATATAGATGATGGTCGCGGCAACATTGTGGCAAGTATGTCTTACTCAAAAAAAGCGGCGGTGTATCAGGGTGATCGAAAGTTCTCTGAATTTCAATACGATAACTTACTTGAAGCTGGCGGGAGTGAAACTCACCCTAACGGGTCACTTTACACGTCCGAAAATGTTCCAGCATTCGGAGTTGGTGTAGATGCCCCCCTGCAATTCGACGACAACGGAAATCTTACCGATGACGTCAAAGCATTTAATTTCAATCCTTATAATTTGTTTCAAACACCGCAAGAAAAATACACTGCAACTGTATTAACGAATTACAAAATTAATGATGCGGTAGAATTCTTTTCGCGCATATCATTTGCGAACAATCGCGTTGATACCATTATCGCCCCAACAGGTACTTTTTTTTACAACTATCAATTAAATACGGATAACCCCTATCTTTCTGCTACTGATCAAGCTGTATTGGCGGAGTTGGATTCAATTGAAGCCGGTGATGCGCAAAATGATGGTTTGGTAGATATTCAATTCGGCCGTCGCTTAACAGAATTAGGTAATCGTGAATCAAAATACCAAAATACTACAATGCAATTTGAAGCCGGTTTACGAGGGAGTTTCGGTAATGGAATTGATTGGGAAATATTTCTTGAAGATGGAAGAACATCGCGCACGCAAAACTTCTTAAATGACGCCAGTCTGTCAGCAACCCAGCAGGCAATGCTTGCTGTTACCGATCCTGATACAGGCGAAATCGTATGTGCTGATCCGAGTGGTGGTTGTGTTCCGGTAGACTATTACGGGCCAGGGAAAATCACCGAAGCAATGGCGAATTTTATTCGTTTAAATTTGAATGAAACTAATGACACCACGCAAACTATATTTGGCGGTTCTGTTTCAGGCAATACGCCAATCACTATTCCTTTAGCAACTCATGCAATAGGTTTTGCAGCTGGCGCTGAATATCGTAAAGAGTCTGCAGAAAATCATCCAGATCAAAATTATGCAACCGGAAACACCATCGGATATGGCGCGAGCTCACCTGTAAAGGCTGGTATAGAAATTACTGAATATTTTGTCGAGACCAGAGTTCCGATTGTTGAAAATTATGCGTTCGCGAAATCCATCACTTTGGAAGCCGCAGGCCGCAGATCTGAATACACCAATACAATTGAGAATGCTGGAAAGGTTACTAACGATTTCACGAGTTCGAGTTATAAATTCGGGGGTGAGTGGGCGATTAATGATGAGGTCAGAATTCGGGCGCTGTTCCAACATGCTGTAAGGGCACCGAATATGCGGGAGATAGGTTTGCCAAAAACATCTAGCATCGGCGATTTGACCACTGATTATTGTGCCGACGCGGGAGCGGAAAGTGATCCAACACTAGTGGCTACTTGTGAGGGAACCGGGGTTCCTGTCGGTAAAGTCGGCGCTTTCAACAGTATTATCGCCGGCCAGATTAGCAATTATGTTGGCGGCAATACAGCCTTGACGCCAGAAAAAGCGGACACTGTTACTTATGGTTTCGTCTACACCGCCAGCGCGATTCCGTTAAGTATTTCTGTAGATTATTACGATATCAAAATTAAAAATGCAATTGTCCAGTTAACTGAACAAAGTATCGTCGATGCATGTTATCTCACTGAAAAAGACGCAAGTGGTGCATTCTGTTCTTTGATTAATCGCAACCCCATTACCGGTTCATTAAATGGTGGTACCGAAACAGGCGTTGATGCATCCGTTATAAATGCTGGTCGTGTCGAAGCTGAAGGTATTGATATTGCTGCATCTTATAATTTCGACCTTAGCAACTACGGAGCTTTAACGTTTAAAGTTGATGTGGTAAATACTTTAGCGAGTAAAAACAAAGACGCGCCCTCTCTGGATGAATACGATTGTGTTGGGTTGGTAGGAAAAACCTGTGCGCGTCCAATTCCAAAGGTTCATTTTGTGCAATCAACCACTTGGGCAAATGGCCCGTTTATGGTGAAATTAAATTGGCAACATTTGGGCAAATTGAAACAGGATGCTTTGGTTCTTGGCGACGCTACGACGGATGATTATGCGGTGCCGGTAATTGATGCGTACAACTATTTCGATCTGTACGCGAGTTATGATGTGATGGAAAATATTACCTTACGCGCGGGAATCACCAATTTATTCAACAAAAAGCCGCCTATTGTAGGTAATGAATATGGCGGCACTACCGAGAATAGTGGTAATACATTCCCCGCGACTTATGATCCACTAGGTCGAAGTGGTTTTGTAGGCGTCAATATGCATTTTTAGTAAAATTCTTCTCCAAAAAAAGCCGTGCTTCTGCGCGGTTTTTTTAAATCTCAAATCAACTTTGATGTTAATCTAATCGTATGTAGTTTATGTGCGGGCATAACGTGTTTCATCAATATTCTTACGTTTTGTCAAATATTCCATTAACGTTTAAAAAATAATATGAATTCATTGACCACGTCTAACGATTTCCTTGGCCATCCCAAAGGCCTCTATATTTGTTTTGCCACCGAAATGTGGGAGCGATTTTCATTTTATGGAATGAAATATTTGCTGTTGCTTTACCTCACAAAATATCACTTGTTCAGCGATGGCGAAGGTCTTGATGTTTTAGGTGCCTATGCCGGTTTGGTTTATACCTTGCCAATTATCGGTGGTTTGATTGCAGACAGATATCTAGGTACACGCAAAGCGGTTTTGTTTGGTGGAATATTATTGGCGATAGGCCACTGCTTAATGGCCATAGAAGGACATCAAGCTATTTATTACGCCGCTAATACGGTGCTCACTGATAATTTACGATTGTCAAACGGTACCGTGATCGCTGCAGGTACACAATTAACCGAAGCCATTACCATGCGTGACACACACGCCTTAAATATTTTCTATCTTGCGATTTCTTTTATTGTGGTTGGGGTTGGTTTTTTGAAGCCAAATATCTCAGTGATTGTTGGAAAACTTTATCCAGAAAATGACCCTCGACGCGATTCAGGTTTTACTATTTTCTACATGGGCATTAACGTTGGTTCACTTATATCAACGTTAATATGTGGTTGGTTGGGCGAAACATACGGCTGGAATTATGGCTTTGGTTTGGCTGGCATAGGTATGATTGCAGGCTTAATTACTTTTATTTACGGCCAAAAACAATTAAAAGAATTCAGTTCGGAACCAGATGCAGAACTGCTTAAAAAACCAATTTTTGGCGCGTTCAAATTTGAGCACCTATTTTATCTCGGTACACTTCCTGCAATGGTTGTGGTTTGGTTTTTAGTTCAGAAAGAACCCGTTGTTCACGTTACGCAAAATATTTTTTTACTGGCCGGGATTGTAGGCATTTTGGCATTTTCGATGTTGCACCATAATCCATTACAACATCGCTCGCGAGTAATTGCGATTTCGCTGTTTACATTTGTAATAGGTGTTTGCGCTATTCTTTCTGAAAATCATTACCTCCATGTTTCAGAATATTTTTCTGAAACAATCGTGTATGTATTACTGGCCGCAATAATAGGTTTTGTCGTTTACGGTTATTTATTCCATTACTCGGTGGAGTTTTCGCGCACGCTGGTGTTAATGATTTTAATTGTATCCACCATCGTGTTTTGGTCTTTGTTTGAGCAATCTGCAGGCTCAATGACATTATTTGCAGACCGTTCTATGGACCGCGTTGTTGGCGGCACAACTATAGTTGCAAGTCAATTTGCTTCGTTAAATCCCGCGTTCATTATGACGCTTTCTATTCCTATCGCTTTATTGTGGCCATGGTTAGCTAAACGAAATTTAAACCCGAGTACGCCAGTAAAATTTGCGTTTGGAATTATGTTGGCAGGCCTGGGGTTTGGCGCTTTGGTATTGGGCGCAAAATTTTCAAACGAAACTGCAAAAGTTGCAGCAATCTGGATGGTGCTTGCGTATTTTTTACATAGCGTAGGCGAGTTGCTCGTTTCGCCTATAGGTTTATCTGCGGTAACGAAATTATCAATTCCACGCGTTGTCAGCGTTAGTATGGGCACCTGGTTTGTCGCGACGGCGTTATCTGAAACGCTTGCATTCCGGTTATCAAAATTGGCAGCGGTGGATACTAAAGTCGGCGGCAGCACACCGGCAGAAATGTTGGCAAATTACACGAGCTTATTCAGCACCTTGATGTGGATGGGAATTATTGCCGGCGTCATTATGTTATTGCTTGCGCCGTTGTTAAAATCCGCCATGCGTGGAATCAAATAATACAGTTACGCTTTTTTTAACGAGTATGAAATTTATGAAACAATTCTTATTTGCTAA
>Ga0247741_1001155_pt1 | contig 14574 bp, 19 predicted proteins | sample UWRJL213509R2_FD_180945 | JGI IMG/M metagenome (GOLD analysis project Ga0247741, IMG submission 180945) | Plant litter microbial communities from Arlington Agricultural Research Station in Wisconsin, United States - UWRJ-L213-509R-2 | ecosystem: Environmental > Terrestrial > Plant litter >... | reverse complement strand
GAGCTCGCATATCTTTAGTTAGAATTAACATTTTTCAAAATAACCTGTAATATTTTTTAGTACATGGACAGGCGCTTTATTCAAGTTATATTTCAAGTAAAGGCCCATACCACCGCCATACCCAAGACATTACATTGTACTAATGGTGGCACATTCTTGCTATCATATTTCTCATTTAAACCCGCCACTTTGAACATTTAAGTCTGTTAAAAAACTAATTTGAATGCCTATCCAACTTTCAGCGAAAACGAGCTACTACCTGTTGAGATATCGGAGCTCACTGTTGCTGACGATGAGCTCGCATCAAAAGTGACGGCGAGCAAACGTCCCACGTCCGAATGCGGATGGACCGTCGTGCGATCGATGCGACCGGTAATCTGCATTTGGACCGGTGGGAATAATACGAGCCCCATCATAATAAGAATACATTCGTATTTTGGTATCCGAACAGGCTCTTATGGTATCCGAACTGACTCTTATTGTTTGGCGTGACATATTCACGTGCCTTTGTGACATACCCAGTAACATGACGTTCCGTGGTTTCCGTATGCCCGAAGGAACACCTCAACCATGCTCTCCGATGAAGAGTCCAACGCTCATCTCGACAAACAACGGAATGTTTCCAGGATTGACTGGGAAGCCTTGAGAGCGAGAAGTTTAGGGCCCGGAGGATTTGGAGACGATAGAATAAATCTATGGTGTGAACTGGAATGTCGTCGTTGAACGCGAAATACTGAGCTCTGACATAGGCCACAACTGTTATTCGTGTCTAAGGAAAAGGCATCTAAGAGAGTGACGCTGCCGCTGGACGAATCTCAGGTGGACGAACCAACATTACCGGCCCCACACCAGGACGAGCGACAAATTGGTCTTGACACTGATCGCAGCTTCGTTCTCTACCCCGCTGGTGGGAACAACTTCTCTATGCATTGGATGTGTCCCTCACGCTTTGTTCAAGATCCCAGACATGACCGAGAAGCACTTCAAGCAGGCCTCCATGAACTGCTGCTGTCGCTTTTCCGCAGCCGGCCGCGGTTAAGCTACTTTCAGGTATGCACGACTCTTCAGGTTCTAGATCGTAAATGTAACCACGGCTCGAACAGGGATACCACGATATTGTTACGGTCTTATATCTGACACTACCTCAAGAAATGCAATTGGCGTGTGTGGAGAAGATGAGCCTGCATAGAGTTCGGGACTCGATGGGCACTGGCTTAGAACCTGTGTTAGGATTGTTGAGGTACCTGCTTTGGGCATGATTTTCAATCTTCCGAGCTTACTGTTCCTGTTTAGAGTGACCAAGAATCTACTTCAGCTTGCAGATCCTGAATACGCCCGCATTCTCGAACAGTAAGAATCCAGATTCCCTTCGAGATAGATTCGTCCCAACAGTTCGTTTTGCAGGACGTCTCCACTGCCCTTTCATGCGCTATCAAATCTCTTAACCCTGTTCTCGCATGATATGCCCACCCTACCTCTCATCCAGCATGTTTTTGACTACCTACTGTGCCGACCTCCCGTTGCGGTCGTCTACCTAGCGACAGCCGTACGCCTGTTCTTTGCTCTTTCCTTTTTTTGTTCTCATTTTTCAAAAAATTTCAAGATTATTTTATCTCGTAAATCAGAAGTACTCCATTTGGAGGAAGAAGGTGAAGAGGGCATGATACACTCGCTTCTGAGCAGTTTACCGCATCTGGTGGACGAAAGCGGAACGTCGGAGGCTCTTAATGAGGTGGATGAAGACACTACATTTTTCAAAGAAGGGGACGAATTTTTATCCACAAAGGATGAAATTGCCTCCGCTTCCTCGGCATTTTTTGAATCGCACCCTCTCGAAGTTCTAGCATCAGACCTAGGTGAACCCGCCCCGCCATCAGCTTGGGTCGGGGATGATAGCGACAAATCGTTACCGTCCTCTGTACCCTTCCTTCCGCCCAACGCCGTCGAACCCCAAATGCCAGACAATTCCATCTCGTCGCAGCCGACCTCCCCTTTAATGGACTCGGAGATACCAGAGATTAACGTCGCGAACGACATGTCAATACCAGCTGTTAGCCCCGTCAAAATCGAGGAAAATGACGACCCCAACCACATAGATGCCGAACCGACAGCGAAAAGTGATGATCGTAAACCTCCTCGACAACTTACGGATTTGCTGAAGCACGCAGACTCGCTTTATGCCGAATTCCCTCCTTTCCATGAAGGTTTACGCCTGTCATCCATCTTGGGCCCACAGAGCGTCGTTTTTACATGGTCCGAATCCCCCTCAGCGCTACCCTCAGATAATACGGCCGAAGCGATGGTACAACACCCCGAGCTCGTCGTATACCCATATGTCGAACCAGAGCCAGATGTAGTTGACGACTCAAGTTCATCCGAGGATGACAAAGCCAGCAGTGGATGGGGCATCCGCAGACGCAAGGGAAAAGAGCGAGCGTCCTCATACGGTACGAAGTCCATGTCAGGGAAGGGTACGAAGAGGCGACGAAACAAGCTCAGGAAATCGCCGTTCTCGCGCATGGAGAAGCGGACAATGGTCGCTGGGACGGTACTTGTCCTCGGGGTAGCTTTGGCCGTGTATGGTATCAAAGCACGGAATGGGGGAACGGCAGGGTTGTTCTTGAGCTTTGCGGACCACAATGGTCGCCATCCAGGCGGTAGTGGGGGTACGAAGGACTGGAAACGTGTAGGGGGTTGGGTGGGAGGCGCACTGGTGGGCATCAGCGAGAAAATATTGAACGGGTTGTCTTCAAGCGATAAGCATGCTTCATGACACGGTGCACGGGATCTGCGGCAGCCCGTTGGATATTCCCCGTCGTTCACCGAACACGCCCCTAGGGATCTACCTGTGCGCACTCCCAATTTCGCCATTTCTTTGTACACAGCATAAGGGGAGGAACGGCAAATCCCAATATGGCGTCCCAGCTGTTCACTCAGAACTAGTGGCATTTGCTGGCTCCGATCCACTGACAGGTGCCAACCCCTGTTTGTATTGAGTCACTCAATGCACAAGCGCTTATGCATCATTCCCGACATTGGACCCTTTCAAGCTTATTCCACGTGCCTTGCCGTTGCCCGCCCTCCAGGCACTGCGGCTTCTTATGCAGGGTCGTCATGGCGCCGTGGCGCACTTGCCAAAGACTCGAATCTGTCCTGCCCAAATATGGGTTGTTGATCGACGTAGCTGCCAGGGTGTAAATAGCACCCTGCATAAAGCTGAAACGAAGGGGCTAATTCTAAGCCACTTGCTCATTCAAACTGGTGTCTATCGTTCTATCTACTAGATCCCCCTAAATGTGATCATCCACAAGAGTTTGTGTTATGTATAAGCTTCGAAATATCCCATCATTCAATCATCTTTCACAAGCGCCCTCGTCCCAGTCTACCGCGACGTGTTTTCAACGAAGTCGTCTATGGATCTCCCGCCACGGACGATAGACTCCACTATGGGCAATGCCACAGAGAAATCTTTGAAGAGGATGTGCTTGATATCTTCTCTCGTGCAGTAGGCCGCAAGGTCATTCTCTCCGTCATCCTTTGTCTTGACGAAAAGGATATCAGCATGCTTGGCAGCAGATATGTCTGTGGGCAGATACAAATTAAGGGAGGCGGGTGGCGCAAGTTCATCAGCGATCCATAGATCTGAGATGGAAACGACCAAGAAATGAGCTCATACCTGAGACACCATCACCGAAGAAGAAAAGCGTCGGGGGACAAGCGAGCTGGCGATAGGGAAGAATCGCTTGCGACTTATCGTGACCAAATCCACTACGCGAATGTGATTAATTCAGCGCAATCGCTTCCGAGAAAAATGGAGACAGAGAGACGGTAATTGGGGGTTGAAAACGAAGTCAACGAATAGAAGGGGTGGAGCGCATTTGGTAGTCACATTGGGTGATGTAGCGCATCCCCAAATTCCAATATCACGCATGGCAAATCCCCGAGGGCGACCCTTGGTGCTTAGAAAGATCCTGTCCAAAACTCACCTTGATGGATGTCTAAATTGAATTTCCCATTTGCCGTCAGGGAAAACAGTTACATCATTAGCGATGATGGCAATTTCGTTGGCTGAGTCCTCGCCCACCAGGTTCGCGAGAACAGCGCGAATGAGAGGCGCCATTCCACTGAAACGAGGAGAGATGTGGTTACTGATGCGCCATGGAGGTGAGTGTGAGGAGACCGGTGATACCTTGATACGATAATGACGGGGATCTCATTTGCTTTACACCATGCGAAGAACTCTTTGAAGCCCGGATCCAACGTGATGTCTAGTGAGATCGCCGCCGTATCAGCTAGATGAATTGATTTCATGGCTCAGAAGACGCACTGTTACTCAGAATCTTTTTACATTGCTCGAATGTGTATCCATTTGCGACAACGCTTGCTAGCATTTTCCTGAATCCATCCCTAAAGTGACCTGGATTTCATAACTTTTCCAACTTGGCGAGTTGATCGTAGCAATACCTAAAGGTGTCAAGTCCAGCAAGAATTTCCAGATTCCCTTGTCGCCGCTTTTCCTTCCCAAAACCGTAGTTATCGGTCAGATCTTTATGAGATTCCAGTTCATCAGTGAAGGTCGGCCACAGCTAGGATTAGCTGCACATACAATCGTTTGAATCGAATGTGGTAATTGTCCCATCCCTATCAAGTCGCAGCAAAAGAAACTGGCGTGAGACTCCGGCAAGCGCATCAGAGTCAGCAATCCGACCAACCAGTCGGAGAGAACGACAAATTTCTTGTCTTCGTGTATAGGTGGATATGGAAGAGTGCTTTCCGGAGCGAGGGGTTCTGCCATGGTCGACGTCCTGGCGAAAGCTAGCCGAAGCGGAGTCGAAGATGCATAAGTCGTTATCTTATCGCGGCCACAATATGATCATCGCCGTTAGACCACACGATGGAGTGGAGAGCAAGGCATAATTAATATTTGATACAGATGTCTAATGCAACAAACTATTAAGGTATGAAAACGCTACAGTGATCTACCGAGTCCTATGGTGATGATAAATAAGGAGGAAAGTTGTTAGCAGTTCTATTTCTAAACAGCGAAGTGGATAATGCAGCGAAGGATTGATGATAAAACAGAGCACGTCGAAACGATTGAAAAGCAAGAGGCCGTCTAGAATATAAATACGAAGGGAAGAAAGCAGCGGAGCAGTATAAAAAGGCAGCCAAAAATAGAGATTACCAGTCTAACACAGCGGGGAAGAACTTCTCGATGAGGCCCTGGTAATATGGCCGTAGTTTTTCGACATTACAGGGCTCGTCGCTTTTGCTGTAGAGATCGTAGGGGTTGAACGCTTTGACGGCAGTCAAAATTTGCTCGTCCTTTTCGTTCGTGAGGTGCGAGTAGGCACCCTCACGGTGCCACGGATAAAAGCTGTGGTATCGGATCATGGCCAGCGCTTCGGCAGGCAGCGAGCTCTGATCTTTGAACACGTTGTACAGGTACTGAATATCATGAATGTGAGTTGCGGTAGAAGGTGTGGCGATGTGGCGGCGTACCTCATCGTGACCCCATGAGAGCATCACGTTGTCCAGACCGCAGTGAGGCTTGTAAATGCCATATTTTGTAGAATAGACCGCGTCCTCTGAGTCTGGATTGCTCTTGAATGTTTCAGGGTAGATGATCTTATCGGAAAATTTGCATCCGACGACTAAGAGAGTATGGTCAGCGTACAGCCTAGGTCGACGAAGGAGTATAAATTACCAAAAGTGTCCTGTACAATATGTCAGTTCAGAGTACGATATGTGAAAATAAAATGGACTAACACCGACGACGTCCCATTGACCCTCAGAGCCAAATAGCAAAAGTAATTTTCCCAGGTCATGAACGAGCCCAGCCACCTTTGAGAACATGAGTACGATGTCCGCAATATAATTAATTGGTAGTCTGACCTGCATCCACTCGGGCTTCCCATCACTTCGGATCGCTTCCGCTGTCTGGAGCAAATGCTCGATTTGGGACATGCTTGTCTGTAAATCGGCATATCAGGATAAGCGCCTGCAGGTAGAGAATCTAGGGTTACTAACGTCAGGGTCCGACTCGTCAATCAATGTGTTTAGAAGCTCGATTGCCTCCCAGACGCCCATACGAGCGCGTTTTCGCTGCTTGAAGTCAACTCTAGCTTTGATATTGAAGGCAACTGTTTGCTTTTCTATTTGTGACAATGAGAAAAATTTCCGTCAAAACTTAGAGACCGTACCGTGCTGTTCCTTGTAGAAGGCTTTCACCCGATCGCAGGCCGAATCGTAGTCACGAAACTTTGACTTGTCTTTGTTTTCGTCAAACTCAGACTCGTCGTCCCACATCTTCCCTTTGATGACGTTGACTAGTAAAGATGACATTCAGCATCGTCACCAGCGACCACTAAAAAAGCAAAATTCTGACCTTCGTCGATAGCATCTGAGGTGGCATCGAGCTCGCGACCGCCGTAAGAGGTGAGTGTGCTAGACATTATAGAGGAGAGAAGGTGCTGTATAGGCGTCGCGTACTAGAGTGAGGAATGGTGCGATTTGACGACCAAGACTTGCGAGCTTTTATGATATCCAGGAGGTCTGGTGTCAAGGGCCAACTGAAATGCGACGGAGATGGGATGATCCAATCGGGGATGGCAGACGGAGCTATTGACTTGGATCACGCAAGCATCCTCAAGCTCACATCTGCAGACATGAAATTTTATGAGTTTCAGTGTATATTTCATGGGAGCAAGATCAAAGACCGGCATGGCCAGATCTGGTCAACAAACGCCACGCGCTCGTTGCCACGTGTTGTCAAGATTCAGAATGCTCGCATCCGCCTCCCTGCGCCAGGTTCGCCAGCATCCCATTGCCCCTTGGATTCTTGGAGCCCAGATGGTCTCGCTTTCAGTCTCCAGAGGGTCTGCATTGCGTTGAACGAGGGCGCTAGTTGGTACAATTCTTATGTTTCCTTTCTGCGTCATTGTGGCACTCCCGAGTTATCGCGATCTACTCTATCTCATTCCCGAAATGAGCCATTGGGCCCAAGAAACGAGATGGTACTGACATATCTAATCATGAGTGACGAACGGTGGCCATATTTTGTATCACATGCACAGGCATAGCTGGTCCTGGGAGGATGAGAATGTCTCCAGCCTTGGACTCAATTTTGCTTCCATAGCTGCCCGATACTGTTCAAACCCGAACAAGTTCCGACGATACCTTTCGGGATATATATTACCGTCAAGTCATCATCATTTCATTTATAGACGGATCCCAAAGGGGAGTACATAGATCTTGATTTTAGGACATAACGACCTCGAGTCCATGTTATTGAATGTGACGAGAACTCAATGTAGGCGTGGCTACACTGTGCCTTACATTTACCTCCTCAGGAGCTCGAGAGCGTCCTTGACCATGAGTCCAGAGGAGTCATTTCGACCCAGACTCGTCCTTCTCATATATTTTCTCATCCAGCTTGATCTCAAATGCTTCTTTCCGGGTCGGTGGATTTCTTCTGAGGCACATTGGGGCAACTTGAAGGACGAAGCTTCAGGGCAACAAAGCAAGATCTCAATGCCCCCGAAGCACACGGGGAGATCCCGTTTACCGTAAGAATCTGCAGTGCAATATCGAAGTTTCCGTAAGTAGTCAAAAGATCACTGAACCCCGACTTGATAATATGAAAGGTGTCATTTCCATGCAGTGCTGTATGACTTTAAAGTTAAAAGGTTGCTTTCATAGGCGCAGTGTTACAGAAATGGAGTCGATAATGAGTTGAGCCGGGGCTGGCCGTACGATGAAAAGATAATAATGAACCAAGTATACCTCCTTAGCAGCGGGCAGGATGTGCGTTCATGACGACATAATGGCCATTCGGTCCACAAATAACGACCGATCAACCGGAGATCTTGCTCCCTTTCGACGAATGGTTACACGAGCGGCGGCCAGTTTTCAAATCCAAGGTCAACGGCTTGAAAACACGAGTTAGTAACAATAAAGATGTATCCCCAATTCTTAATCTTATCGAAGGATATACGTACGCCAGGGAGGAGTGATGAATCTGGAACAAAAGACTCCGTTAGTATTTATACTCGACATGCTGCAGCGCTATCAGACAGAACGCGGGAATGGCGGACCTCTTCTGCTTTCCATTCGCTGCGAGGCCATCGAGAGTTTCAACATCGGCGGCGTCCAGCTTCCTTACCGCATCCACAGCCCCATTATAGTTGGCGCTGATGCGCGCAGGAGTGACTGACTTGGGAAGAACTACAATTCCCTTCGCAACTAGAGCGTGGAATACCGAAAGCCGATGAGCGCAAGCCAGTGCGACCAAATTGATACTCACGAAGATATCCTAACAAAATGTCGGCTGGCTTAAGAGAGTATTTATCCGCCAGAGTCGTCACTACTTCGTCAGTCAGAAGTGGGGAGTTCGTGGAACCAAGCGGAGAATAGGCTTGAGGAACTATCCCCTTCGATTTCATGAAGGAGATCAACTTGTGCTGGGGATTGTACACATGGAGTTCGAGCTAGGAATTTGATGAAGTACAAATCAACTCCGAGTTCATGTACAGCAACAAGAGCTCTCACTCACTTGATTGACTGCGGGTATTATTTCTGCCGTAGGAAGGATTTCTTCAAGCTTTGCCTCCGAAAAATTAGAAACCCCAATTGATTTGACCTTGCCTGCGACGCGCGGATCGTTGGTACCGATACAAAGAGGTGTGTAGACGTGAGAAAGAGATTTATCTCACCCTTCTTCAAGACTGCCTCCATTTGCTTCCAGGTCTCCTTCAGCGGCCAGTCGTGGTCAACATCACGCTTTCCATTCGGAAGCAATGGGAAAACGGGATGGTTGCCCTTGGGATTCATGGGGACAGGCCAGTGAATGAGATAAACTATGTGCAAAGTTGATTGAGCACATGTCGCAATATATTGAGACTCTTTGGCAGGCAAAAAGACTTACGATCAAGATAATCTACGCCTAAGTTAGCGAGACTCTGATCAAGGCACTCCTCCACACGGCTATGCCAGGTTCCCCAGAGCTTGCTCGTAATCTAGCGAGTAAGAAAGTAACCATGCAACCAGCTTACGGAGATGTTCCATTACTGAGAAGACCACTGAAACTTACAAAGATTTCGGACCTAGGGACACCAGAGGAACGAATTCCCTCTCCGACCTCCTTCTCGTTCCCATAGGCCCTACGCAGGGTCAGCGGCTTAGAGGACTGGCGATTATCTCTTTCTCACCATGCACAATCGATGTGTCTGTACCCCACCTCCTTTATGGCATAGGACACAGCTTCTACCACTTCCCCTGGCTTCGACTGCCAGGTTCCTATCATTGGCGTATCTAGATTAGCGGGGCGCCCTTGCAGTGTGCACTGCATATCGAGCAAACTTACCAAGGCCAATCGCTGGAATTTCAGCGCCGCCGTTGAGTTTAATTTTTGGGCCTCCAATGGACATGTTGAAGGATGTTAATCGTGGATGAAAGATAAGGGAGCAGTTGAGCAGAACTGGAAAGTTCCCCGACTACTTGTATGGGAGCCTCGGACCGGCCGGGATAGGCGGGAACGAACCGTCCACTGCTTAGTCAGAAAAACGGTCCGGGGGATCAGAAGACCCAAGTTGGCAAGTTCAAGTTCAAACGTTCAAGTTGAATTCGTTCACTGAGCCACGAACACCAGACTTCATCTCATTCGAATCTCGACCTTGTTGGAAACGTTGAGACAGTTTTTCCATAACCTCTCTCATGCCTCGCGAATGATTTCGAGCCGCAGGTAATGATCAGCCGCTCTATTCGTCATTGAGCGCTTATTCGATCTCTTCCTAGGCCCACGAGGCATGCCTCAAGCCCTTCACACAAACACAATCGATAAGAGATCACGGATTCGACACTCTTTTTTTGACCCCTCATCGAGAGATAGTCTGCTATGGATCTCGACGGCTTTGAAGATAATTTCCAGGTTCCGCAAGCGAAGGGATCAACATCGAACAGTTTTGCTAGCACATTGGACCACTTAGATCAGTCATGGTTCATGAAAGCGACGCGTTCTGCTCGGTGGATGGATCTCCTAGGCGACTACGCAGGTATAGAGCCTTTCGTGATGGATGGTGCGCCCTCTCTCATTTCCTTGCGCAGCCTGTTTGATTGAGACGAGTGTTAAGGCGAGGCTCTCATCCAAGTTATCCTCGATGATCCACTACTCGCCATTGGAAAAGACGGCGGTGCGTTCCACTCCTTCGTACTCACTATGCACGACTCATGTATGAACAAAATCGTCAGACTGCAGCTTTCAGATCCTGCATGCATACTATATGCTGGAAACTTTGCTCAAAGAGTTCGATGATCGATCTGCCAACTTTGAAATTGTCTTTTGGGATGGTAGGAACCTATATTTCGGTGAAGTGCGCCTTGTTGATGACTTGGATAGGAACAAGACATCTATCTCTACAAACAGGCGAGAGAAGTTGGACAAGCTCGTCTCGAGCGCTGGCGCGTTCAATGCTCTTTACGCACTTGAACAAACTTAAGTTTACTGTGCACGTCTTTGACGGATTGGATGACGAGAGATGGCTTGATTACTATCTCAATCACAAGGTATTCAATTCCCTCGAGTTTGACCGCGAGTCTTATGGTGTCGGTAGCCTATGTTTCTCATGACCAACGATGGTGGCGCCGCTGAAGCAGATATCGACGAGGCCAAAGCATCAAGGATATTGGTCCAGCGTATCTTTCTGATGACCGTCATTTCCAAAGGTCTTCCAGTAGCCCTACTAAATGGTGCAGAATATCGTGGCTCAAAGGTATCATTTAATCGAATGTGGTGAGATACCTTTCTAATCACCCCTTTCAGATCCTCACTTTTCTCTATGAATCTCGTCCAGGGCAAATCAAGGCGTTGAAACCCTTTGGCTTAGTGGCCAACAAAGCGGAAATATATCTATCTGACTGTTTGCAAACACGAAAACGTCTACGTCTCGTCGGGGCTGAATTTTCCCCAGAAAGTATTTCGGTCGTCAAGACTCTACAGGACCTTGACATTGTGTCGCATGTCAAGCACGGTGTGGCACCGGAAATAGTCTATCTGTTCATTACTCACTCCCTACTCCTTCCTTCGCTCTCGGTGCACGAGAGATCTCAGAAACGACAAACTCTCCCTTCAGCCTTGCTTGAGGCTGTCCAGGCCTTTCTAATTCCTCTCTTTCTCGAAGCAGCGGACATATTTGGGTCAGCCCACCATTCTCTCGAAATGGATGGGACGACCTTCGCGAAGCTGCTTCACTTCGTCATAACCACTCAAGAGGATGATGTCAAGGAATTATTACGAACTCGAGCTTTCGTTGACGCTCTTGTCATTTGGAACTCGTTGGGCGGACCTCCGGTGAATTTTGGCCCTTTTGTCGAACGCTATGGACCTGCTGCTGCACAGGCCCCCTCAAGCTCCATGGACCCTCAGCATGCGGTCATTGTTCCAAGGCCGCTACTCCCATTCCACCATCCGTCACTCCACTCGGAATTAAGCCTTGTACGAGTATCAACGGCTGCAGGGGAACCAGAGACGTTGTCAACGTCGAAATTTAGTACTGGAGTCATCATCGAGGATACCCGCCATTGGCATAACCAAAAATCGCTTCTGCCCAGTCATATGGGCGGCGCCAAAGCTCGGCCCGTCAATAATTTCGAAAAGCACAAATCGTCGAAGGACGAGCAGCATTTTATGGCATCGCTCCAAGCCCAAGCTGCTACCCTGACCGGCGCTTCTGGTGGAATCTTGCAACAAATTTTCATTCCCTCCGCGATGTCGAGATCGGATGTGAAAGCCGTACGTCCGAAAGTAAGCCTTCAGCTGAGTACAATGTTGCCGCGCAAACTCATATGTTTGTAGGCCCTTCATGCAACGAACAAAGGAAAGAAGTCGAAGAAAGATGAGCTTTTAGCCAAGATAAAGAACGATAAAGAGGTCAAACAGCTGGACGAGGCACTCAAATGGTGGAAGCAACAAATTTCGGATCTCAAAGAAATCCCACTTTCGAGCCGAGCCGACCGCCTCACTGCCCTGGCTCGGAACCCCAAAGCAACGATACCGGAAGTCCTCTCTGAGATCGAGCTTTACAAGCTTCATCTGATCCTTCAGACCTGGATTGAGGACTCAGAACGCGCAAGCAACTATTCGAGAGACATTTACACGGTCTCCATCATTCGCCTCATCAGAGGCATTCGCCCATCCACTGTCCAGGCACCTTCGGCAAGAAAGGTACTCACTTCGGTTCTCATTGCCCTCGGGTTCGGTACATACATACCAAGTATTTTTGGGAATAATGCTGGACCTGAACCTCAAACGGAAGATCGGCGTTTGAACTTCTCATTTGTGAAACTCATCGATTCAAAGACGAAAGAACCGCTCCATCCCTTCATGGCTATCGTCGAACACCCCGTGATTTGGCAGCTTCGTCTTTTTGGGGAATATATGGATCGGAGTATGGATAGCAAGCCTGATGGCCGCGTCGCTTTTGAACCTGATGCCTGGCAGCGGAAGGTCCTGGACGGAATTGATGCAAATAAGTCTCTTCTTGTAGTTGGTTCGTCGTTTTTCTTCCTGGGAGGGAAGCCAATCAAACTGACGAGATATCCCCTAGCCCCGACGAGTGCGGGAAAGACTTTCATATCCTACTATGCGATGGAGAAGGTCTTACGAGAGTCGGACAACGGGATCCTGGTATACATTGCACCAACAAAGCCGCTTGTGAACCAGATAGCAGCCGAAGTCTATGCTCGATTCAATAAAGTATTAGACGGAAGTAAGTCTTCCAAGTCACTGCGACGCGTTCAACTCATTCATTGCCTCTGAATTTGTCTAACAGAAAGCTGCTGGGCTATTCATACACGAGAATTTAGGGTGCATAACCCAATGGATTGCCAAATCCTCGTAACCGTACCAGAGATTTTGGCGATTATGCTTCTTTCCCCGTCGTATGCAAAGGTGTGGACTCCAAGGATTAAGAGGTGATGATTAACGCTTGGTGGTGACTGTTAGTAACCGATACTCACATACTTGGTTGTTAGAATCATCCTCGACGAGATTCATTCGATAGGCCAAGAAGATGGCGGAAATGTTTGGGAGCAGATCATTCTCCTCGCACCCTGCCCAATAATGTAAGTTATGCACCAACATTTACCATCCTTGCATTCAAAGTTCTATTCAGTGGACTTTCAGCTACCATCGGGTCTCCCGAGGTCTTTAGTGACTGGTTGGCTACCGTTCAGCAGGCCCATGGTTTCGACTACGACTTCATTGAACATCAACACAGATATTCGCACTTGAGCAAGTCCCTTTATCTGGTGGACGGACGAAGTGTCTTCAAAAACCTTCACCAACATACGGCGACGAAACGCATGAAATTTCTGCATCCTATTGGTCTCTTGTCTTTTGGGCCAAAAAAACTACCGCCCGACCTCTCATTAGAGGCAGCAGATACCCTCACCCTCTCCACTGCGCTCCTTTCCTTTCGTCGGCAAATCGGCCTCGACCTCAGCCGCGTGGATCCAACTGTCTTCTTCCCATCGTCTCATTTTTTGCGCCAGAAAGACATTCTCGATTTTGAATCTCACCTAAAAACGATCCTTACGCATCTCATGGAAAAGTGGGATCCGCGCGATATTTCTAAGCCACTTGGCTTGGTAGTGCAAGCCCTCCAAGATCCAGAGCTGAGAGTAATCGAAGGTAAAACGCAGTTGCATGTCACCCCAACGGCCTTTCTCAACGACCTGTTGACCCTTGTCGCTGATCTCCACGTCAAAGAGCAATTGGTCTGCAACATTTCCCATTTCATTGAAGATCCAAGGGCTTACATTTATCCAGCCTGCCATTCTCTTTTCGTTTGACCGATCTCATTGTGATGTGATGGCGGAGGAGCTACTCTTGAGGCTTGAAGATGCCGAAAAGGAATGGCGAGAGAATAGTGTGGAATGGGAGCGGATATTAAAGCAACAGGAGGTTCTGAGAAAACAACGCGAGCGCGCGGCTTCCAGTCGTCCAAGGAAGCCTGAAGATAAGATAGAGGAGGAGGAACCCTCGGATGACACCTTCATTCGTCCTGAAGATCCCTCTCCGCAGTTCTCTTTTGTCAGCCCAACAGCATCATATTCAACGTCGGCATTGGAGGGGGACATCCAAAAACTCCGCTGGAGATCGCGGGATTCAATTAATCCATTGCTATATAGGGCCCTAAAACGAGGTATCGCGGTACATCATGCGGGAATGAACAAGAACTACAGAAGCTTAGTGGAAAAGTAATGTTGGCTTTCTCAGGTTCATAGCTCTCCTGACTCCTTGCACAGTCTTTTCCGGCGCGGATTTGTTCGAGTGATGATTGCGACTGGTATCTCTGGGGTTCACTGTCGCGTAAATACCGCTGTTGAACAATAACTCCTTTATAGGTACATTGGCTTTGGGAATCAACGCACCGACCAAAACTTCCGTTTTTTGCGGCGATTCCCCATTTTTAACTGCTCTCATGGTATATCGTTCCTTATTTGCTCACGAACGCAATGTTCAACTCCAATACAGTATCGTCAATGTGCAGGACGTGCAGGACGCCGCGGCTTTGA
>Ga0247741_1001154_pt1 | contig 14582 bp, 17 predicted proteins | sample UWRJL213509R2_FD_180945 | JGI IMG/M metagenome (GOLD analysis project Ga0247741, IMG submission 180945) | Plant litter microbial communities from Arlington Agricultural Research Station in Wisconsin, United States - UWRJ-L213-509R-2 | ecosystem: Environmental > Terrestrial > Plant litter >... | reverse complement strand
CCGTAACGTGAGGTCCTGGACCTGTTACATGCGAACCGCGTCGCTAGACGTTTGCCGCTACCCGCTAGTCCAGAATGTGAGGTCATAGACCTGGTACATGCGAGCCACGTTCGTCTAACGTTGGTTGCTGGGTATGCTGAAGCGTAAGGTCGCAAGACTCAGCATCCGCAAGCTGGGGAGCTGGGTATTACTGCGGCTCATTCCTACTTTTTTGGGAGACTTACGAGTACTGACGAGACTCGCTTGCCGCGTCATGAGCATTCCTAGCTCTCGGGTGTCGCAGCTCTTCTCGAATGGCGACATGGGCTGGAGAGCACTGTCGTGCTTTCGCCCAGCTGTCAGCTAGCTTCAGCCATGCTACTGTGAACTAGCAGAACCACAACTCAAAAACCTGCGCCTCCGCCTTACAACGCAAACCTGAACCTTACTAACAGACCCGTCTCCATGACGTCTGCCCCCGCAGGCTGGATGATCACAATGCGATCTAGGAAACATGTACTGGCTGTGGAGGCGAACATTCAATATGCCTACGCCCCATGCGAGAAGGTTGTCAGGTTTCGTGCGCGGGAAAGACGAGAGGAAGGGGGCCGAAGGGGAAGGAGGGTAGGTGAGAAGGTATGGAATGTAGAAGGGAAAAGAGAGCTTGCCGATGTGGTTCCCTTGAGCTTCCAGTGCCACGTCCATCGCGGGACATAAAACCGAGAACGAAAACGAAGAAAAAAATCGTACCTCATCGCCGTGCAACTCCTCATCGACTACCGGAACGCATGCTAATACATTGATGGTACATACAGCACCTCACGGTGTGCGAGTATCAACATCATCGGTATGATCGTGCATTCTTGCCCACTGCACCAACCGGAAGTGGAGATGAAGAGGCGGGGTTATGTGAGGCTGAAATTTCCAGATGGTTCAGTCGGGTCGTCGCGTTACAGAATGTCTAAGAGAGAGGGGGCGTTATTATGACGGTATGACTATTGGAGAGGAGGAAGAGAAGAGGCAACGAAGGGATAAGAACGTTAGGTGTCGTAGAAGGAATGAACAGGCCGAATAACGAAGGGGGATGAGACACTCAAAGACAGAATCGAATCGAATAGGAAATAATGAAACAGAATCGAAAAAGAGAGATGGTACGAACCCTCCATAAAACCTCGTCGACACGCGTCAAGTAAGACAGAAACGAAGGCTTAAAAGAATAGACCGCTTAATCTTATTTGAATCTTATATTTAGTCAGTGTAGTAGCACTAGTGTAGTGCAGTGGCTATAGAGGTTTTGAGATACGTTGAATCGTTGCATACTACGAACTGAGGCAGGGAATTTGAACATACAAGTCCACTAGCGCGATACAAAAGAGATGAACCACTCTTAATACCCAAAATGTACATACGGTACCCAGGTCAAGAGACCCTGCTCCGTATCACCAACCTGCTGACGGATGGCCTGGATTGCCTGATGCAGAGCGCGCGATGCATTGGCACTGTCAATCCCAGGCAGCCCAGATGTCGTCCCTTTCTCCATGAGATCTTTGTAGAAGCCTTCCGCTACAACGGGCCCGTACTCATCCTTGATCGACCACATAGTCGCTACGACACTTCGATATCCTACTGCTAGCATCCCAGCTGCTAAGTGCACCGCCTCTTCCGAAAGCTTCTCGTCGCCTGTGCTGGTCTGACAAGCGGACAGAAATGCCAATTCGCAGTTGGTGATCTTCTGCTCCATGATCGCCGCAAGGTCCAGCCGTCCGTCGTGGAGATAAAATCCACTCTTGAGAGAGTTCTCGATGTCCTGGCTCGCGTGGCACGCGAAATGAACTGATGGATGTGAGACCATCTCCAGTTTTACTCGGCTGACCGTTGCGGTTTCTCCTTCAAGACACAGAGATGTCCAATATTTTGGCCCTATAATCTTCTGTATAGCGTCCATTTCTTTTGTAGTGCCTTTGATTGGCGAACAACCTGGCGTATCTGGTTGGCTGATAATGAGGAGCTTGGTAGACGATGGTGGCTGTACGCTAAGAGAGCCCTTGACGCTTCGGAGGAGGGCACTGACAGTGGGAGTGTAGGACGATACTGCGAAGTCAGAAATGCAAAAACCGGCTGGAGACCCCTCGTCGCGTGCTTTCCCATAGATCCCAGCAGCGTGTAGTGGAAGAAATGCCAGAGGACCTGTCGGGCACCACCATATTCGACGTGGTTCTAACGAATCAGCATACTTGGGAAGAATTGCATGAGAAAGTTGCAATTAGAACAATAATAAAGATAAACTTACCGAATATGAAAGAGCTTCAAGGATTGGCCTCACCACTTCCAACCAAAGTACTCCAAGAACAAAGTGAATGTTGCTTTCGACGTGGTAGGCCGGTGCTGGGCGGAGCGCTCGATTCTCTTCTCTCACTCTAACGCCGTGCCATGAAAGGAATTTCCTCAGGTGGTCTCTAAGTTTAGATGCCTGTTCGTATGTGAATTTCGTGAGAGGGATCTGGATGGGCTCAGGGCAGCCAGGTATGAGGGCGAGGGCATCACAGCGGGATTTATCGACATTGATAAGGATGATAGGGCCGTCTGGTGGGATGTGACTCAGAAGATCCAAGGCTTGAGGGGGCCGAAGAAAATTCAGGAACCCCGGTATGGCGCGGATTTCTTCAAGGATTTTCGTCCATTTGCTAGCAAGGCTGATATGAATGCGGGCTTCATCTTCTAGAGTCACTTTCTGTGACATTGGGGCGTCTATACTCTGAGCCCCAATTCCACGAAGAGAGCCAGAAGACTCCAACGCATTTGAAATTTCCAAGAAACGTTGCGCCAAGTGTGAGTCGTGAGTACGAAGGTCATCAACAGGTGTGCGGAGTTGGTTTAGATGGCTCCAAACGAGGCAACGACCGTGTTCAAGCCATTCAAGAGCCTTTTCAAGCTCACCCCGCCCACATGCAACTGAAGCGGCGGTAGTCGTTAAGCTAGAAATATTGACGAGATCTGTATGGCGCTGCTTAACTGTACAATCCATACCCACAATCTGTGATATGAGATTGATGGAAATGTCATATGCTTCCATAGCTCCTGGACGACCGAATTTTGTGATGAGATTTGTCCAATTTTGTGCAGCAATTAGGCGAACTGAAGGTGGTCCTATAGTGGTCGCAGCTGTTTTAAAAAGTCCTATGGCAATGTGGCAGTCAGAAAAGTCTACCATACGTGCGAAACGAGACTGAAATGAATTTCCAAGATTGTTCAGCCTTGATGGCATGTCTGGGTGGCCGTCAGGAGTGAGTTGAACAGCACGGTGCTTCGCTGAAATGGCCTCCGTGAGGTCTGAGAGATCTCCCATGCGCACAAAACGAGACTGAAATGAAGTTCCAAGATTGCTCAGCCTCAATGGCATGTCTGGGTGGCCATCAGGAGTGAGTTGAACAGCACGCTGCTGGGCTGAAATGGCCTCTGTGAGGTCTGAGAGATCCCCCATGCATGCAAAACGAGACTGAAGTGCAACTCCAAGGTTATTCAGTGATGTTAGGCCATCCGAATTTCCACTGGCAGAGAGTTGAACTGCTTGCTGCAGGACAGATATAGCTTCAGAAATATCAGCCAGATTTCCTAATCGTTGGAATTTTTCGAGCAATGCAATGCCATGCTTCCCGAGCTCCCGGGCTGCATATGTTTAATCTTTTTCCTCTCTCGAAGCCGCAGAATGGACATACTAGTGATTTGAACTATTTCATCATCATTTATATCCCCACCGAACACCTCTATGATCGTGAACGACAGTTGGAGCGCTGGCACCTCTGCTTCAGATGTGAAGCCTTTCGTTATTCCTATTATTTTGTAAGATTTGATTTACATCACAAAACAATCGCGAGAAGCTTAGACCGTTCTTATACTCACGTATTTCATGAGTTTCTTGCCCTAATCCCAATCCCAATTCGTTTTTTGTGAAAGATACGTGCGCGAAGTCGATTGAATCTTCTGATGTAGCCACGATTGTAACGCCTTCTGTGTCTGCGAGTCTGAAGGGCGATTGGTATCGCAACTTGTGAGTGCATTAATTGTACTCACACTTCACAAGGAGACACTGTCTCACGTTGCCTCCACGTAAATTGGGATTCCTTTTGCAAAACCAAAGTATCTCGCTCTTCATTCGTGAGCCCAAAAATAACGAGTCTGACCGTGTCGAGAGGCTGGAATTTCGGCTCTTTTGTTGTAAAATGAAGTCGGAACTCTGCAGAAAATCCTTTCGAGACATGGTACTCTCGAGTAGTGATGGTTCTTACCCGTTATATAGTGTCGATACGTGGACCTCGCACCGCTCTCGACGTTTTCAGTCGCGAAGAGAGGGTGAAGGGAAGCCGGGCAACCATTATCCATACTTGTGCCATGCACAGGAGTGGTATCGGTGAGTGGGGATGTCAACGCATTGTTGGACAGACATGGTATGGTATATTTGAGCAGGCGCTTCAAGCGATCACACTTGCGACTCGAATTTGCTGGTGGTTCAAAGTGAGAGTCAGACGACATCGTAGTGGAGGGAATGAGAAAGCCTAAGAGAACTGATACTGAGTTGGTCACACATGTGAGACACTTATCTTATCTTATCGTTGATCCGCGAAAACTTGTAAGTTTGGCTGTGTTTGGTGACATCCTCTGCATCTACAGCAGTGGCATGGGAGGACACTGCTCAACATCAGCAAGATAGCACATCATTTGGCGGCGCTTGCGCCGTTTAAGACACTTGTGATGGTCGCCGAACGGCTTTTTGCTTGGGCAAGGTCCACAAGCGCGGCAATCTAAGGCGGTTTCTGTCTCCAAGTGCCGAGCTTGGACCTTGTGGCAATGCCGGTGTTTCTCTGCCGTTGCTTGGCTGACACGTGGTACATTTGATTGATGTTGAAAATCCGAACTTCACCTTCAACTTATTCCCCAACCACCACCTTCGCATCGCCGCCCTCCGCTAATCTCGACAAAAACGATTTTTACCCTTTAACCATTGCTCAAGATTTCAAAGTAAAATGGACTTTTTCGGTAAGTTCAATCCTATCCATCCTGAATAATCCACAGCGGACGTCGCATACGACTGAACCCTTGCCCTTGCCATGATCAATTGGAGTGACCTACAGTCCCCTCGTGAGTCCAGCGATATCGCCTTCTTATGATGCTCACCCCATTTGTTCAGATGAGCATCGACATTGTGCAGTTTGGTCTTTTCGGGATGCTGGACTAGGTGCACCGCTATCCGCGTGAGCGCCGACTCTTTGTAGCTCTCGAATCCAAATCATACGAAATACTTGTCAACCTCTAGTGAGCACATAACCATTCCGCAATGTGACTGACGATGATCTCGCCGACAACAGCCAATAATAACAACCCAGCAAAATATTGACTTATCCCAAACACCAGCTCCATTGGTTCCTGAGGTGAGATTGAGCTTTGAATTTCGGTACTTGGACGTCGCTGGACGTGAGCCGACAAACATCAAATTTACTAACCCGATAGTTCGCGAAGGTGCATATCAAAACATCCAACCGACATGTTTTGACATGGTAGTGAGCACCAATTCCGTAGAAATGGTAGTACCGTAAAGATTGTATTATTGTACTCTTTGATAGAAAATATATCGATTTGACTATTTTCCGAATGCCAGTAGGCACAAAATTGAGGAAAATATCAAAAATTAGGGAACACTTGGGGCACGCTTGAGACGACTTGGCCGTATACTTGAATCTGCTAAGTATTTTTGGCCAAGTACCGATGAAATGGTAACTTGGATCAATTGGGGTCAGTTGGCGACCTTGCCCAAGGGCGCCAAGCTGGTGTGTGATCTTGCTGATGTTGTTGACATTTCTATTCACCCACCTGTCGTCGGTGACTTCGGCTCAACGCCGATGAACTAAGGCTTATCACTGGAGGGTATTTCGTTGACCACGAATCACTTGACTGTTTGTACCTAGGCACCACAAATTTACCCTCGTCCTAAAGATAAGCCGTATGGTATTCTGTGGCGGAGTTGCGTTCCACTTTCGGACGACATGTCCCCATCGGACAGCCTCCGAATTCCAAAATCCCATATCGTCCAATACGAGCCAACCTTCAGTGCCATCGCAGCAATTCAACAGTTTGCGTCAATGAGCTGGGGAAGTTGTAATCAGATCAGCCTTCTTCTGAAGTCCTCCAGTTAATCACTCTTAGCCACGCAATCCAGAACGGAACCTCGTGGCCACCACCAACAATGGATATTTCAACCTTATTCGTACTCGACACCGCGTAACGATAGAGGAAGTGTTTCGGAGACGCTGACGGGCCCCACTTCACTGATAGAAGTCGACGATCCATCGGCTTATCTCGCTCTTCTTGCTTCCCACAACTCTGTTTCCGGATTTGCTCACCATTGAATTTACGGAGATAACTTCGAAGCCTCTGGAGGATATAAGATGGAGCATTGGTGCACACAGGTTTATCAGAGACTGTCCTTAATCAGGCTGCTTCTCGCGCATCATCAAGAGGTCGCACCTTTCGAACGCACTCTTGAACTCCGCCAACGCGATCAGCTATGGGTCTATTGGAAAAGCTTGAGGTCAATCATGCGCCGGGTTTGACTTACCAGCAGATGTTCTTGTCGGTTAGTGCCGCCCTTCATCCTTCTTAACCTCATCTCTCAATCGTAACACTGCAGAACGAGGATTTGGTGCCAGTTCCTCCAAAGAAGCGAACATGGAAAGCCAGGAATTTTGTCTCCTTGTATGTCCAATATAGATATTCGATTTCTACCAAACTAACGTCTAAACAGCTGGATCGCTGATTCGTTCAATGTCAATACGTGAGCAACTTTCTGGTCGTATGGTGATTCAGCCTATCTAATTTTCATAGATGGATGATTGTGTCGTCGATGGTGCAACTCGGGCTCTCCTGGTGGCAGGCCTGGATATGCGTCTGGCTGGGATATGGATTTGTCGCTCCCTTCATTGCCCTCAACGCTCGTCCTGGTGCCATTTTCCACATTACCTTCCCAGTAGTTGCCCGGACCAGTTTTGGCCTGTATGGGAGCTTGTGGTGCACGTTTAACCGAGGGGCGATGGCTTGGTGTGTCTCTCGATTAATAGTACATTGGGTAAAAGCTCAACTTTCCCGCCGTTTCTTCCAGTATTTGGTACGGCGTGCAGGCAAGCATTGGAGGAGACTGTATGAAAGTGATGCTCCGTGCGATGTGGCCAAGCGTGAACAACATTCGTAAGTTCAATTTTCTTCTCAGATCTCTTCGCATCCATCTCACAGACCATCATCCAAACTTCTCTCTTCGCCGCCACATTCCCTATTTTTGACAATGCGCCAATCAGCCAATCACCTCCCTGCATCCTCTGGAACCACTACCCGAGACTTCATGTGCTTCTTCCTTTTCTGGCTCATTTCGCTCCCAGCAATTTGGTTCCCTATTCACCAAATGTCAGTATCTACTCTTTCACTCCTTATTTCTCTTGGTCACCTCTTGTCCATCCATTTGACGTGTTACTCCAAGTCATATTTACTGACATCGTGTACCCTGCCAGTCGCCACCTTTTCACCGTCAAGTCCATCGTGACTCCCATCGCGGGTATCACCTTCTTCATCTGGTGCATCGTGAAGGCAAAAGGTGTCGGACCCATCATCCACCAACCGTCGACTCTCCATGGCTCTGACCTCGGTTGGGGAATGGTGGTCAGTCTCATGTCATGTATCAGCAATATGGCGACCCTTGTCACGTATGTGCTTGTTTTCATCTTTTTCTGGTCGCGAGACGTCAGGTTGCTAATTCCGCACTCGCTGCCTACCTACAGCAATGCACCTGACTTCGCTTCTCGCGCAGCCAACCCTGCCGCCGCACTGTGGCCACAGCTGATCTCTGTCCCAATCTCTTTCTCACTGGTCAGCTTTATTGGCATCATCGTTAGCTCTTCTTCCCAAACGATCTTCGGCGAGGCCATCTGGTCACCTATTGATCTCCTCGGTCGCTTCCTCGATGATAGCCCGTCTCATGCCACCCGATTCGGCGTTTGGTTCATCTCCTTTGCGTTCATCATTGCTCAGCTTGGGACCAACATCTCGGCCAACTCAATCAGCGCTGGGTGTGACCTTACTGCTCTCTTTCCCCGTTTCATTGTAGGTTTTTAGTTAGCTCCATCTTATTTGAACAACGGGTCTAATCTCCCCCAAAAGAATATCCGTCGCGGTGGATATGTAGCTGCAATTGTTGGGTTATGCATGCTTCCATGGAACCTCCTCAAGAGCAGTAACAGTTTTACATCCTACCTCTCGGCATATTCAGTCTTCCTGAGTTCCATTGCCGGTGTTATGGTATGTGTTCATATTACGAGCGAACTGGTGAATCAAGGCTCATACTACTTTCCTAGATTACCGAATACTATGTTATTAGACGAGGCCACTACAATGTTGCAGATCTGTATGACTCTCACAAGGGTGGTTGGTATTGGTACACTTACGGGATCAACTTCCGCGCGTATGCTGCTTATATTTCGGGCATTCTCATTAACGTTGTCGGTTTTGCTGGTGCCAGTACGTCCACTGCAACAAGATGAGCGCAATAACTCGACCACTGACTTTCCCCTGTAGCTGGTCGAACTGTTCCCCTCGCGGCCACCCGAATCTACCAGATGTCCTTCTTCACAGGATTCATTGTCTCGAGCCTCATCTACTACCTCCTGAACGTTCTGTTCCCGGTACCCGGTCTTTCTAAGAAGTTCGAGGAGACTGACGTTTCCGAATCCTCTTACGATCGCCATGGTGCTGACACCAGGAGCGTCAGTGATGTCGAGTCCTCAAAGGGAAAGGATGAGAAGGATGAAAAGGCCCATCAGGCGGTTTATGAAGCGCACTGATTGGATTTGCAGGGTGCTTTTACCGAAGTGCGAACAAAAAAAATAATCTTATCTTGATTTCTATGATCCCTAGTGTATATACTCGTATTATAGACTGCCAGCTTATTGTAACGCGATACGACAATGTACTTTTATCGGATGCCAGTGTTGACCTCACGATCATCATAGCATCATATTGAACCCGCTGCAAGGTAAACTTGGACGGATCGGACGACCCCCAAGCCGAAAAAGTGGAAATGGGACTCGGCTTTGGTGAAAGCCGCTAGCCTGAGGATTCAGAGAGTACCAATGTCGAAAAAGGGCAATACATCGGCCTAATTTTCAAGGAACTCAGCTTGTGCGCAAAAGCCATCGCTCATCAGCGTCATACGTTCCTCCTGTCAACACAATGGATTTAGTGCCACACCCAGCGATCCGCTAACTTCCAGGAGAGGGCGACACGAGATCTCATTCAATCTCTCGGTACTGTAGTGAAGTCCATCGTTTGAATTAGGTATGGATGGATTCAGAGCCACCAGTGGGTAAATTTGCTATTGTCCTCTAATACATCAGGTCAGTGTCGGGTGCGTACGCGGAAGACTCAAGACTAAAGAGTAACGAAATTGAAGATTCGAACATCAACCTACCCACCCACCAGAACCAAAGGAACTCAAACGACTGTGGAACAGTCGGGTCTCTAGTACGGGGACATATGCGCCCCGGGAGGCGCAGAAGTTCACTGGTAACTTGAAGAGGGGCGACAGGCGGCGGGACCGCAAAGGGTAGACAGATAAATACAAGGCCAGCGTTAGGGCCCACCCTACAGAGGCAATAAAACGGTTCAAAAAAAAAACATCAGATCAGTATAACAACAATATGGTTCTTATGTATAGGTTCAAGCTACAGGTAGAAACATCTGGGAACTGCGCAGATCATGGAGGCGCTCACGAATGTCAGATTAGCATTAAGCGCCCAGGGAAACCTTGCTATTGATCGCATTTTCACCTGATTTCTCAACAGCCACCAGGTCACTTCAAACTTGAACATAAGAATGGGCTGACGAATCGCAAAAGTCATTACCTGCTTGCCTGCACACGCCGCTGAATTCGACAACAGCCCTCATGATGTGATCATCCTAATGGTTGCCTGATGAGGACTCAGAATCTGGCTTCAACGTCAATGCGTCCGATAACTGAGGAGGAGGTAAAGCGCATTTGGTTCGTCGCAGGTCCAATTCTAGGGTCCACTTCACAGTGCCCTTTGGATTGAGGTCGTTTCCTTAGAGTAGATATACCAGAAGAATATAGAATAGTAGAATGATGTAAGGCGAAGTGCGATGTAACAGACCTCGTGACGCTCGCTAAAGGTCTTAAGTTACCGTCACCGTGAGGTAATTTGTGCGAGCACGAAATAATTCCATAGAAATTTCTCTGCATATACCCTATAGCCCTGCGACATACGATGTGATCGAACGCTGATAGGAAGTTATTTCATACTATCGCCGAAATGTCTATCAAATTACTCAAAAACAAATCAAGATAATTTAGTCATGAAAGAGAATCTCTCTGCTCGATATTGATTGATGGTGGAGGTGGAGGTCTGGGAGTTTTCTCGGTGTCCAAGGCAGTATCCTCTTGCTTTTTCGCCTCGGAAGGCCCTTCATCGTCCACCCAGACGGAGATCTTACCAGCACCATCCTCTGAATCTGGCACAAACCCAGTGGCGTGCGCACTGGCATCGTCAACCGGAACTTTCCTCTTCCCTTTCGTACTCTCCGCGTAATTCTCGTAGAAATTATTGGCATCCTTCACGTCCATCACATCTCCACCCTCTCCTCTTCTTCCTGGTCCATCCCAAAAGTGAAACGCGTGCGAATGCACGCCGTACGAAGCAGGGACTACTTCTAGAAGATCTCCGCGGGCGATCTCTATAGCTGGGATCTCTGAAGCTGGGAGGCCAATGAGGTAGGCGAGCAGACAACGGATGACTGACGCGTGTCCAATGATGAGGAGGTCCTCTTGCTCGCGTTCGAGCTCGATAAGAATGGGCTCGATTCGTACTGGTGAAAGTTGCTTAATATGGTATCCTTAAAGAGCAGCATCATAGTATAAACGCACCGCTCAGATCGTGGTAGCTCTCCGCTCTTGGTGCTCGATATGAATACGGATCCTTTGTGAATCTGTCCCAATCTTCTGGATAGTATTTCTTAGCCTGATCTGGGCTCAAACCATCCCATATACCAGGATTAATCTCCAACATCTGCGGTTTCTCGACCACTTTGATATGCGCAGGCATAGGTGGGGCTGCAACACGAGATGGCCCTGCCAAAGATTCGGCTGGCAGAAGGCTGTCGGGCGATGATGACCAACCTTCCAATGTCGACCCAAATGATTGTGTTGCGACGTTTGAGATCTGAGAGAAGAGAGATGCTTGTGTTGAGGACGAAATAAACGGCCATGCTGTATGGTGCGCCCTCCTGCGTGTGGAAGTCCAGATCTGGATATAGGGTGTTCAACCCATTGAGTTCTGAATGAAGAGTTTTATTGTATATAGTACTCACCACGAGTTTTCTGTCTCGTGGATTCAGGCCTCTTTCCTCCAAGCTTCTGGCTCGCCTCTCCAGAACAAAGTCTTTTAAACGTTCGGCGTATTCCCATCCGGCAGGTGAAAGATCGGAGTCTGCCTTGTACGAGTGTTCGATTAATGATTGGCCCGACTACAATGCGCATTCAACTTCATGATCGGGTGTCACATATGACAGAATTAAGGTCGCATCTCACCCGCGCGAAGTAAATTGTCCTGAATTTGTTATGTATGTTCATCACGAAGAAGACAATTCGTGACTAGATCGAAGCATCAGCACCGTGGACCCATATCGCACAAAGAGGGGACATACTTGGAGATAGCCTTGGATTTTCTAGATAGGAAACTTCAGAGATTGCACGAGGCACTTTGACAGCGACGTACATTTAGAATGATCTTCTCTCCTACCTAATGTTGGAGTATGAGTATGAAAAAAGTTCATTAACAAGAAGTTTGTTAAAACATACATTAATGATCTTGATGAACGGCCAGGTCTTATCATCCAATGTTTCATAGTATTTCTCGTGGTCTCGAATCCGTGTATAGTAGTCCTCCACGGCTTTATCTGGGTTCCAGGATTTGTACTGCACAAACCAATAAGTAATGTTTCGACGAAACGGGGGTATACACATACATCAGGGGACGATATTTTTACACTCCGGATATTCGCCTCGATGATTTCCTTGTTGTCACACAGCGACTCTATGGAAAGCTGAGTAGAAGTTTTATGACATGAAACGGGGGCATATACCAAGCATGACCACATGTATCCCTTTCGCGTCGAACTTTTCTGCCAGAGCTTGACGCGCAGCCTGCGTTCCATTGTTGGCATCGTAGATGACGACCTGTCCTCCGCCCTCGAAGAAGTCCCAGATCAACTTCTCACATCCATCCGAGATCTTCTTGCGCATAGCGATCGTTTCAGGGCTTTTCTCGCCTGCTTGGTCGTTCGAGGTCAAAGACATGAAATGGGCTGACTGTACGGAACGACGCACCAAGAGTGAAATAGTCAGGAGGCAACTTCTGCGCTCCTCCCAATGTCTTTCGCCTATAATCTCCCAGAGAAACGACCTGCGTCTTGACACCCATCCACCTCAGGTACCGTTCCAGTGCACGCGAGATGTGCGTCTTGCCTCTTGCTGGTAGACCAATCGTGACAACCAGGATCTTTCCGGCGTGGAATAGCAAGCCAGAGGCTGTTGTGTAGAGTGGCGCGACCATTGTCTGTGAGTCTCAGACACGATGGTTTATGAATGAGTCCTCTGTAGGCGATAAGAATCAACTGTTGATTTCGTGAGTATCAGGAGTTTAGGGTAATAAATTACATAAGGAAGATAAGATAAGATGCAACGAGCAGCGCAGACATTGCGAGGCAAAATATAAACAGGTCAAGCCAACAAGAAACGCGAGTGAAGGGTAATGGTGGAACACAAGAAGAGCTCTAGTAAACGCGTTATGCCAATTCAAGAGCAGCAGAGCGGTACTCGTCCATTTCCTTGTCCAGATCTGCGATAGTTACTGGCTCCCGTTTCTTCAGTCGCTTAGGACCTTTTTTCACTCGTAGTCTACGTGGAGGAATGGGAGCAGGTTTTGTATTTTTGGCCATGGGTCCAACTCGTAAAGGTTTCGATGTAGGACGCGGTGCACTAAGCAGAATATGTCAGTATCTGCAATATATTCAACAAAATACAGATAGCTGACACTGGTGGCATCGGAGCTCCATTTTGTGTGCCATTAGGACGCGAGCTGAATGGCGTTTGGGGTGGCGCAATCCGATTCAAAAGAGTAAGTGGTGCTGGTCCAGCCGAGGATGGTGAGGGCACTCCGTCCACCATTATTTCGATTCGAATGGGTCGCCCTAGTGCACACCGTGAAAATGAGTAACGAGCTCCAAGTTGAGGCATATGAACGACATACGACCATCCACGATTTTACCATCATACTTAGCGCGCGCAATAGCTGCGTCACCTGGCCGTTGAAATGCAACGACAGCCATGCCCTTTGACTTCCCTTGTGAGTTGTAGACAAGGAAAGATTCCTTCAACGGGCCAACAGTTTGTTTGAAAAGATCCTAGAACGCAACCAAACCATGATCAATTCTCCGACTGGCTTTAACGAAGAGTGTGTTAGGGTATGGGTGTGGGCGCCTACCTCAATCTCCTTTTCGCTCACGTCGAATGGAAGTCTTGTTATAAAGATTTTGCTCCCTGTGTCTCGCACTTCTTTTCCTTTCCCAGTCTGACTAGGCAAATCTGGCCGCCAGGCAGGAGGAACTTGGTGATGTCCTAATAGTTGACGCTTGGGACCATGAGAGCCATTGTATCGATGAATATTGCCTCTGTAGTTCCCATGCATAATTTGAGTGAGAAAAAGATGTCTGTAGAAGGTTATAAGCGACGCAAAAATGGAGGAGGACAAAGGCGTCAAGAGGCTCGAGTGGCACGCGACGCGCCTTGATGCATGATGTCTCAGAAGTCATTGGCAAACATACTTCAACAGCCGTCCCCAAACTCCCAACCACATCCATGAAGCTTCTTCATGATAACGATGAGGAAAAAGATGCTGTGTTGTACATTTCCAAACTTTGCTCAGTCGGACTACAAACCGAATGTACCCGGATAAATCTCGGCTTTTTGACCTAACCTGGACTTGCTTTTCGCCTCTCGACCTCCGATGAAGGGCTGGTCTTACTAAACCTTTGGACACATATAGTCCTGTTACCTCAACATATGTCTTATCTGACGCCTTGAGGCCCATCACACGACCTCTTCTCTCAGTAAACTTAAACGGCAATGTTCGGCGAACTTCATGAAAGAATCTCGTTTTGACATATCCAAGTCATCTTCAGTCGGTTCCGCGTACTGCACTACTCCAGAACGTAATCTCACAATGACCATGTGTAATCTTTTCCTACAGGACTGGAATTAAACCCTAATGGAACCATATAAACCAGGTTTCCTCCACAATGGTTCTTTTTCTTGCCATCGCCCACTGGTACTATGTCTACCTCATCGCTGCACCTGCCCAATGCCAACCTAGACGCCGCATCGTCACTTAAAATCCCAAAAAACTCTGGCGACCATGACTCTGCTCTTGAAATAGCCCATGTTCCTGCCATATCAAGTCTTTCAGCCGAACATATCAAGTCGGACTCTCGATATG
>Ga0247741_1001153_pt1 | contig 14585 bp, 13 predicted proteins | sample UWRJL213509R2_FD_180945 | JGI IMG/M metagenome (GOLD analysis project Ga0247741, IMG submission 180945) | Plant litter microbial communities from Arlington Agricultural Research Station in Wisconsin, United States - UWRJ-L213-509R-2 | ecosystem: Environmental > Terrestrial > Plant litter >... | reverse complement strand
CGTAATCATCCGTCGGATGAGTAAACATTCCCTGGCCGGGTTTCAGCTTAAGGTTTGGGTATCATGAGGGCTGACAAACCTGAACATTGAGGTGCCCATTCTCAACACCTTTCAAATAGCTCCAAGTGGCAATCGCGAGAGCTTTGATGCGATGAGCAGCAACCAAGTCTGGACCGCAGTGTAGCCATGCATGCCCATCCTTGTCGTGTTCCGAAGAGACCCTCCAAACACTTTGATGGCCAGCATTACTCTGTGTTGGCACCTCCACAGACGTTGGGGTCCCAATGCCATACAGGGGGACGAAGAGACCCTCTTCCCACTTCCAGTCCTTCAAAAACTCTACGACAGATGCGAATCCACGCTCTTTGCTGGATGGGACCAGATGCCTCGCACTTTGTTCTATATCCGTGTCTTGAGTTATGGGACGCCCACCATCGATGAAAAATGATGCACAAATCAGTTCAACTGTCTCAACGCTGACATGGCCGCCAAGCAGCCAATGAGACGCAAGCCACCGTTTAACGAGGCGTACGGTGCCCGAGAAGGCATTATAGTGATGGGAAAGAGTAGCTACGGCTCTGTGGTGTCGAGGGCCGTGGACGAACCGTCGCAAGTAGATCTCCTTCGCTTGAATAGCTTCGTAATACTCGGCTGTCCTCTTGTGTTCCTTATTCCTTGGAACGATATGCGGTAATCTATTGGCCGTTCCATCGATAATTTGATCCAAAAGTCCAACCTCACGATCATGCCATATTCGAGCATTGAATGCCCAACCCTCTGGTGTAATGATCTCGAGGAATGACTTGTCGACTATGGGGGATTCTTGGACGCCATCACCGAGAACGACTTTTGCCGTTAGACCTTCAACGGATTGCATTAGAGCTGTTGCAAGCCGTTCGAAGAAAGCTAGCTTGATGGTCTGAACCGCCTTCAATTCGTCAGGCCATTTCGATGATTTTTCGAACTCGAGAACGATTTCGATGGGTGCAAGGTAGCGAGCGTTGAGAGGCAAAGCAGAAGCTAGTGACGACGGAAGTGGTACTGGACTGAACACATTCGTGTACCGCAGTGACTCTGATGTAGAACTGATTGTCAGGAGGGAAAGAGGAAGATCATCGTCAAGTTTCTTGATGCTTTTCACGAGGTTGTCATAAGCGGTCAAAGCGCCTCTGACGCCAGTTGTTATACCTGAGGCAAGGTATTCACGTGAAATGGGAGTAGGAAGTCGAAGAATCGAATCAAAGGGAGTCTGCCACGACTCGACTGCGTTGTCTCCAATATTGAAGTGTCTCTTGAGGAGATGTCGTACAATCATGGAGGGGACATGAGCTCGCTCGTCAGCTGTGGTGACTTCCCAGACGATGCTATCAACGATACGACCATCTTTGAATCGGCGCAGTTCGGACTTGTCGCCCCACATCTCGCGGAAGTTCTTAAGAATGGCTTGATCTTGTTCGCCAGCTGCAGGTCCATGATCTACCAGACGGAATGCGTGTTGTGGGTCGTGTATGATGCCGATGAAGATATGATCGGGACTGGACGGGTGTGCTTGTGAAATCGGCCGAGATGTTGAAGAAGGATGGAGGAGCGCGACGGCGCGAGCTCTGTCTCCGAGACCACGGCGAAGCAGGGAACCGATTGAGGTGAGCAGTTCCACCGATGGAGACCCAGCGTCCAGTACAGAATGTACAGAGGTAACTCGAGGTTTGGCGGATGACAGAGAGACCCTAAGAATATAGAAATGAATATCGTGTCAGCAACGAGAACAATTCGTTAATACCTCAGAACCACGTCAAAGCGGGTAGGTAGGTCGCGACAATCCTTAAGGAAGACTTGGCTGAAAGGGTCACCAGAGAATGATGTCTGGTTGAGCATCTCAAGCGTTTTTGATGCGTCGTAACGTAGCTAAGGCACGTTTAGAGTAAACGATGGATTTTTTGTGCATGAGCTCACCAAATCAATAGAAGAGAGGGATACGCCAGCCAATAAATTCGTAAGGGACCCGGAATCAACAAAAACGGCCTCAGCATGTTCGTTGTAGTTCTCTGGCAGATACTTCACGTTCGATGGTCAGCAAATGGTCGGCAAGTGATTTAATAAACTGGTCTTACTCTATGACCACTTGCAGATTTCACAAACACAGGTTCCTTTCCAAAGCCGTGTTTCGCTGTAGGGATTTAGTCGTGTAGAAATCGCTAGAAACTAGGGACGGACCAAGGAACTCTAGGGCTGCCTTGAATAGCTGGTAGGAGCTCAAGCCCTTTCCAACCGAGCGCCTTTTGGCTTTCTTGGCACCTGCTGCTGGCTCTTCACCGTTGAGCAGCAGTGCAAGGACAGACGACCAGAATGGCCCTGCTCCCTCAAATCCCCTCACGCACATCCTAGCACCTTCGCTGTATCCTCGTTGGTTGGCCCATACTCGTAGAAGGGTCAACGCGTCTGAAAAAGCTGGGCACTCGTTTTGCAAGTTGTGAGTGTCGAGAAGCTGGGGCTTCGGTGTCATGGTTCTGAGGATTGTATTATTGTATTGCGGGGTTGGTTTCTGCGTTGATGAATTGGCTTCGTCATTAGAAGACTCAGAAGTGCTAAGGCGAAGGTTGGAATGAGACGGGGACAACCTGTGAAGAGGAATCGGGGAATGCTGAGAAAGAACCGGTAGGATGCAGATTTTGGCATTCAGCTTTGTGAAGTCGTTTGTGGAATCGTCTAACGTAAAGTCAGCATTCAATAGAGGTAAACTTCTTTCACAGCGTACCAGTCTTAGGTATCAGAACAAGTTTTGTGAGTCGTGGGTCATCCAATAAGGACTCGTACGAAACCTCCACGTTCAATGATTTTGACTTCTGGATAGCAGAGGCAATGACAGCAAGGTAAAACGACCTTTTGTGAAAAAAGCGACCATTAAGATAGTCCTTCTCTTGGAACAAGTCCTAGATGCGTCTGAGTACTGTGCACCTCCGCAAAAGGAGCGGACATACTCACATTTGGCATCTCCAAGGCTACATCCACACCAAACTTCTGCCCATCTTTCGCCTTGACGCTGACTTTGTTCGCCCAGCTCCCGACAAGAGTAATGTCGCTCGGCGGTTGGAACGAGACTTTCCAGTTGGTCTCTTCCGTGGGTAATGGTAAAGAATACGGAACAGCAATGGCCTTTTTCTGCAATTTGCGTGCTGCCTCCAAAGGGTGCTCGGGGCTGGTAGGCGGAAGCTCTTTGAGAAATGAATGCAACGCAAAAAGAAATCGTTCCAAGGGAGGAATCCTGGATGATTTAGGTCGAACATTGGGAAGGAGGGCATCAATCTAGGAGGAAATGGGTAAGTAATACATTGCCGTATTTGTCAAGGCGATTTACCTGGAGTTTGAAGGAGCTAGATCTAAATAGATCACTCGCGTCCTTGATAGCTCTTAGCTCGTCTCCAGTTGGTGGCTTTTTCGACTTCATCCCAGCAGGGCGGCTGATGCCTGAAGAAATAGTCGGAGGCTCTGCGGAGATCCCTCCCCATTCTCCTTCTTCCATGTTGTCTGCTACATCATCTCCTTCACTCAATGCATCGTCTAAGGACTGAGGAAAGTTCTCTTCTTCAGAATCTGCTGATGGGTCGGCTGCGCTATCGTTGTCTGCGTCCAGCAATCTGCGTGTCTGTCATATCGATCCCTGTTTACATATTGTTAAAGGTAAATTTAGTGGCCTCTGACCTTGCGTGGGGCAGATTCATTAGTTCTCTTCCTCTTCAGACTTTGAACCATCTAGAGAGTAGCACGAAGGGTAGAGGCAAGAAATTTTGCACTGCCACTACCTGCTACTGTCGGAAATATCGGGCCGCCGGAATCTAGTTCAAACTCATTACTTTTGTGCTCAGAACATAATTCTCTTGTAAAGCGGGTCTAAGTGCTGGTCATGTCTTAAAATTTACTTGGAAACCTCAATGAATGATCGAGCAACCTCAGGGCATTGACGCTTGGTGGATATATGGAGACTTCAAACTGTAGAGTAAAAGTAAGATCGCTCAATCACATACAGTCTAAAATGGTGGAGTCGCAGGTGTGCTGTACCCTCTGGCACTTTCAGCGATAGATAAACAGCAAGTTTCTGTGGGGTCATACATTTGGGCTGTGGTCTGCACTGGTGAATGATGGAGCGTAGTTTTCCGACATGGACTGGTAGGTGGGTAGGTGGGCATGTCGCCTTCTCGCACGATATTGAATATATTTCCCACCACATGAGATGCTTTGGAATCTGTAGGAGAGGGAGCCTGTGGGTATTCGAGCACTTCTGGGGGCGGTGCCTTTGGATGAGCACATAGATACGAAGGGTGATGCAAAAAAAGCCGTTGGCCTGGATAAGGATTGGATCCAGAGCACATGTGGTGCTGGAAGACCAGATTTCCGGAGCTGAAAACGGAGAACCACATCATACTGACCACTACCAACAGCATTATGTGAGTGGTAGGCAAAACACTTTGAGGCGGCATAACAAATAGGTCGTGAAAATCTAGGCCGACTCTCTCATGCAGGCAGTTCTCAACATTCCAGCCCCGAAAACACAAATCGTAAACATTCTAGACATCCTCGATCATGTCCATGAATCGTTCGTCCAAGTGTACGGCCAGCGGAGGTCTGAGTTTACGCTTGATGGCTGCTCCAACCCGAGGAAGTAACTTTGTGTTCAGAGACTTGACTCTGAAGGAGGTAGCATCATCGCCTTCGAAGACGCTGCGTGATTCGTAATTGATTAGCATATACGTAGAATATAAGGTGTTATACAAGTGTCCAACGTCAAACCTTGACGGTCCACATCTTTCGCTGATAATCGAGGATAATGGGTATGAAGTCGAAAAGGGTAAACTCCGGCCAGTACGTTGGTGAAAAATGAAGCTGCGTGTCTTCACAACACTATGTAGTCGGCATAAGTAACAAAACCAGCATGCAAAATCTAGAGAGGTTAATACCTGCCAAAGTAAGAAGTCGCTCAGTCTTTTTACTCCACTTGTGCGGACAAGGATGTCGAGCGGTGGACTCCCACCAAGAGTCGTTAGGAGTTGTGAATCTATGTCCTCATCTGAGATACAACTGTTATGACGTTAGGAGTGCTCTGAGCAAGGAGAATTTGGTACATACGAGTTCGGAGAGTCCTTGGAGTTCCGCACACACGTTTCGACGGCCGTTGTGATCTCGTCGCGTGAAGTGTAAGGCATACAGATATTCAGGATAGCTCTGGTATCAGGCGTGAGGACCAGGATTTAACCAAAGAGACAGGCGTACCGCTTGTTGTGTCGTGTCATATTCTCCGCTTGTGCTACCACATTTTGAACTGATGGCGGTAACAGCTCCTTCTTTCCAACGACATTCAAGCGGACGCCGTATTCATCAAGTAGACCCCTGTTGTGGTATTATGTCTCGCGTTCCGAGGTTTGAAAGCCGCCACGCACCCATGTTGGCAGAGTTCAAGTAGTTTCTCTTCGGCCAAGGACATCAGCGTCTTGACCTCGTCCTGAGAGCGCTTGAAGTTTTCAATTGAAAAAGCATACGCCGATACACATGTCACATTTAGTCGTAGACACACTTCCAGCATCTGATAGAGTGATTAGCGCGGGCATGAAATCAGTAGGATGCCAGCTCACCCGCCGCAAAGCAATAAATCCGTCGCTGTGACCTTGTTGAATGGCCTTGTGGTTCATACGGGCATACCTTCGGTTGCCATCCATTACAAAAGCGACATGTTTGGGTATAGGTCCAGCTGCTAAGATTCTGAGCAGAAGATTGCGGGCTTTTGTGGCAATCGTTCTCTGGATCCATTGGAATCCTTTGCTGAGAAACATGACTATCCGAGATGGGAGAATGAGATGAAGTCGCGTAACCTGGAAATCATTCGGAGACGTGGAGGTTGCCGGACTATCGGACCGGCTTAAGTTTCTCAACGCTGCAAATTTGGAAAAGAAAATATATATACCCGTACATAGATTATTATACATATACTTAACGTGTCGATAAGATGCTGCATCAGAAGTAACCAAATAAAAAAAGTGCCCACAAACTAGATGTCATCGCATTGGCATTCCCAATCTATCCTCCTTTGACTTCTTCCATCTCCGTCTCTCAAAAATCGTGGAGACAAGAACCACAGGCCACCATAGTCTATCCCACATAGTTAGCTGTTTGATGACCTCTTTATCAGCGGTACTACGTCCAGTATACGTGTACCGCGACGCGGAATCAGAACTTGTGTCGTGATCATTGTCGCGTACCATCTGCGGCGGGCCCATCATCTGAATTTGGAAGGCGACGATGATCCAGATGGTTACAGCGGTGAGAGGGAAAGATAAGGCGAAGTAATGAGCAAGGGTCCCTGTCACATCTGGCACGAGGGCGGTAACGTTCATTCCGAAAACGGTCTGCCAAAAGGTGAGGACAGCGTCAAGTGTTTGTGTGCAAACGAAACTTACTGCAACAAAAGTGGAAGGGAGAAACACCATAGTCAAATAGGCAATTTGCTTCATAGCAGCACTATCTCTGACAGCCGCCTCGGTCAATTTTTGCATCCGCCGGCTATCTTCGATGTTGATACTGCTGAAGCCTAAATCCATGACATTTTTCAGCCTCTTGTTTTGCATTTCGCGACTCCGCTCCAGTCGTTCAACTTCATGCAGCAACGTAGCGGATTCCCGCTTCATGAGGGATTCACTCAACCTGAGGAGCTTCTCCGCTTCCCTAGAATTCCCGTCATTGGGCACTAATTCACCCAGACTCGGGTTTGGAGTCTCCAGCACGAAGAGGACCGCCTTCTTAAAATCTTGGAGGAGAGACTCGTAGTGCAGCAGGTGAGCCCGGACGACGTGCAGTTCTTGGGTCATTTGAATGTCATTGGCGACGATGATTTGCGATTCCTTGTGTGCATTAGTTATAGTGTAGTGCTCACAAGAACTGAAGAAGCAACGTACCAGAAAGCATATATGACTATACAAGCGTTCCAGTGACTCGTCCCAAGCGTACAGAGCATACCACAAAAAACTGAGGAAAACAAAGGTTGGATCCGTTGTGTCCTTTATGATATTGCTCCAGTAGACTGATTGTCCAGTCATAGTAACCCTTTTGTGCAAGCTTTCGGCTGTAGTCGCTCTGTGCTCTAGGCCGGGGTGGAGGGATATGATAGTATTACTTGTGCGAGATCGAACCATGTGCAGCGCAAGTTGATCAGGTAGGAGAATGTAGTTGCCTGGAATCCGTCAGAAAGATCAGACACAGAGACGCCTCATCACTTACTAGAGCGAAGAATAAGAGGAGCCTGGGTATCGATAACAAGGTCGGGAACCTTGTCACTTGAAAAACTCTCGTAGCTTCCATTGGGACTTGGAGGTCCTGTGGTAGGGTTTTGAATGGGTCGGATATATGTCAAAGTGATAGTAATGTCTAATTTACCAGTTCAGCATATTTCGCCGAACTCAAAGTGACTTCACTCACGATCAGAGACGTTGGGTATGAGATGAGTTTGAAAGCGTGATGGGATCCAGCCGATAGCGGAAGAGAAAAAGAAGGGTTCGATGTTATAACGACTTCCTAGCATCTGCAGCACAGGTCCTGTCAAGCTATCCACGAACAACGTGCGTATTCGTACGTCTGGAGGCCGCTTTTGAGATGGGTTAGTACACAACGTATTAAGGCCTAATGCCTGCGTACTCCACGTTGGATTGCTTTCCAATGCCGATCCTGTGTGCCTTGGTTGACTTCCCTCTCAGGAACACTGACAAATGTCCCATCCTTCCTGACGTCCAGGTATCGTATGGTGCAGCTTCCTAGCTTCTTATCCACAACTTTGGATATCCGACTCTTCTTCTGCTGTTGTCGAGTCCAGTTCGGATAGAGTGCTTGTGGGTATTTGCACCAGCATATTTCCTGCTGCGGTGTCTGGGCATGGTCACAAGGCTCTGCAGAGAGTGGGATGTGGTTATATGGGTCCTCTATGCGCGTCTGATCGACCTACAAGAGGCGCTAATCGTTAGTCGTCGAGGAAAAGGTAAGGTAAAAAGGCACGCGCCTCGTCGTCCAGGTCAACAAATGGCCATGGCCCTGCAGCCCTTCCTTGTCAGTCCCCACAACAAGCTTGTTACACTCATACTCACCTGAAGGTGCACCATGTCTATGACTCGGAGCAGGGACTCTTGGTGGCATTGAGGGCGTCTTCTGTGGTATAATAACGTTTCTGTACATCCCGAACAGAGCGCCTAAGAAATGTTATGTCGTTGTGAGCCACACTTCAAGCAGCGAGAATATCGTGTCTGCCGCAGTTTTGTCAACCTATTCCCGTCATACTAACTTTGTCGCGAACAGCCTCGTTCCCGAGAGTTCTGTAAAGGTGAGATTGCTGTCGCGTGCCAAGGAACGCCGGAACCGGCAACTCATGTGCCGTTGCCGATGGCTGGCACAACCACCTTTCGCAGCTACTGAGTTGGGCTTTCAGCCCATTGCTCATATGACTCAAGGCAGGCGCTATTGTACGCAAAGAGTTCCAACGACGTCAACTCTGCGGGGCCAACTAGGCCATAGTGGCGAGGCTGTGCGTGGTCGCCGAGTTTACTCCAGCGGTCCATGCACGGTTGAGTGAATGCTATCATTAGAAGGGCCAACGAAAGTAAATCGGAGCAGTATCTTTCTCTCTCACCTCAGCTTGAGAAGAACGACATGGTTTCGGGATCAGCGATTGGCACCTTGGTGGTGTTCATCTTGTCCATCGCTTGTGTCATCTATCCCTTTTCATTTCCTATCCTTCTTCCTTATCTTGGGCGAAAGAAAGTTCACGTCAACTTGACGACTGCACCTATCATCGCCATTCTCGTTTTATGGGCGGCGCAATGTCTGGGACCTAGAAATGTGAGTTTTTATCAGACAGTTTGGATTGCATGAACGATGGTTGATACATGTAATAGATCAAGGATGGTATCGTGTTAGTCTATCTAGCCACACACACAATCCCGAAATTGGCTCTGAGTACCCATTTACAGTGGCACCGATGGAGTGAAGCCCTACAATATCCTAATTCTATTCTTCTCACTCGCGTACATGGCAATTACCCTCGACATCACAGGTGTTTTGCAAGCCGCGGCGTTCTGGGTTAGCAATAGAGGAGGATCGAATGGCTGGAAGCTGTTTTTTTACTTCTATATAATGTTAACGGTACTGAGCGTCGTCCTCGGCAATGATCCAGTCATTCTTTCGGGCACTGCATTCCTGGTATATTATACCAAGGTCAACGAGGTGAGTCTGTTCCATACTTGTTCATGGTGGTTCTGAACACATTTGAGTAGCTCAATCCCATTGCATGGCTCATGGCGGAGTTTGCTGCAGCGAATACAGCAAGTATGGTACTCTTCGTAGGAAATCCCACAAATGTGGTCATTTGTGAAGGTTTTCGTGTCAATAACGCCGCCTTCACCGCATACACAATCCTTCCTTTCCTTGCTTGCAGCATAGTGCGTTTCATCGCCCTCGCCGCCCAGTTCCAGAAGTCCAAATTCATTCCAAAAAGCCTTGACGTTGCTGGAGATCTCGACGTACGCTCCGTATTATTGGATCCCACCGGAGCTTGGGTAGGAAGCCTATTGCTAGGAACCTGTTTGGTGGTCATCATCATCGTCAGCTTCTTCCATGTCGATGTCTGGAAGATTAGCTTGCCATTCGCGTTAGCAAAATTTGCTTATGATCTTGCATGGGACAACTACCGTTATGTCCACAAAATACCAATGCTTGGTCAAACCGGGGCTAAGAAATCGGATGAAGACCTAACATCGGCTCAAGATGATCTTGTCCTACGGCAGCTCAGGCAACACAGGACGATCCCCGCCATTGGAAATGCTCGCGAAGATAAATCGCCTGATGTACGCTCCAACGTGCGCCAAGCCACTTCCGATACCTATGCATCCGATCCTAACTCAAAATACACCCAACCGATGTCTACAGCCTCCCTCCTCCCTCCCAAACTTCACTTTGCCTTGCGTCATAAAAAGCACCAATTCTCAATACGCTTTCCAACGCTGTATACCGCATTTCCTCGTCTTCCATTTGCCCTTGTACCTTTCGCTTTCTCCCAATTCATCCTCATCGAAGCACTCGCGCATCAAGGTTGGATAGAAATTTTTGGCAGGTGGTTGGTCCTCGCATCTGGGCGGAAAATGTTCCCTACCATCTGGCTCATCGGAGTCCTTGGTGTCGTCCTTTGCAACCTGAGTGGGACCAACATTGGCGCCACAATCCTCCTTACCAAAGTCGTTCGAGCAGCCTCGCTATCCGCGCCTCCGGATGTCGATATCAACCTCGAGGCTTTCAACCGCTCAGCGGCTATCGCGCTAGCTGTGGCATCGAACATCGGTGCCGTGTCATTCACGTTTAGCGCATCTTTAGCTGGCCTGCTCTGGAGGCAGATCCTAAATCAAAAGGGGATCTTCATTCGCCAAAGAACATTCGCCATGTGGAATATGTTGCCGTTGGCGGTGATGACGGTTGCCGGATTAGGAGTGGTATGCGCGCAGATGGCAGTCCTTTATTGAATGAGCATGAACAAGAAAAATTGGCCAACATACACGAGACCAAGGCGCCATCCTCAACCCCATACTCCGACGGGCCTCGTAAAGGCCGTCGTCCACGAAAAATCCATGTGCCATATCGTTGCGCTCAAGTCAGTTTCGAGAGCAACCCTGATAGCTTCGGCGCTCGCTAGTCACTTATATCATAGCCCTCCTCGCATTCAGTGTGAGATCTATTATAGCGAAGATGGCTTCGGAACATGTTACATATTGCTTGTGCCTAGAACGAGAGATACTGCTGCATTGTGACCTCTCTTAAACAAACGCATCGTTGTGAAGACTGGTGCACTTGATAACACATTCGATCGGAGACGTTAAGTTCTTCCGAACGTCGATGATGGCGGTTCCGGTACTGTCGTAGTTCCAGTTCGAGTCAGATTTTTGGGCTCCGTCATGCATATAAGATTCACACTTTCCACCTTGCTTAGGCGCAACCCCAAGCACGGATACGAATCCTCCGATGGCTCAAGTCCGATTGAAAACATCAAGGCTCCTCCTCCGAGGTGCCTGCTCAGAAGACCTTGATGCTTTCCACCAATGGTTCCGCAATCCGGACGCGATGCACTTCTGGTACGGATCACGATTTGAAATCTCCAATTTGTGTTCGAATTGACTCTTGTTCAAAGGTCTACGGCACCCCTTTCGCTGGAAAAGACAAAGAGCTACCTGAATCACATGGTTTCCTCACCACACAACGGCGTCGTTGATTTCTCCGTGTGTTTGTTGCCCTCCGATTCGAGGGACAGTGACGCTCCTATAGTCATCGGAAAAGCAGGGATGTGGGATGGAAGAGAAATCGGGTTTATCTTCAACAAGACCTATTGGGGAAAAGGTTATGCACACGAAGCCCTGCAAGCTGTCGTCGATCAATATTGGTTGGTGAATAATCAGGAAGGCGCTGAACCTATCAAGGCCGATGTGGATCCAAGGAATGAAGCGTCTTTGAGATTACTGAGGAAATTGGGTTTTGAGGTTACTGGGACTGCAGAGAGGACTTTCGAAACGCATATTGGATGGTGTGATAGTATTTATTTGGAGGCGAAGAGACCAACAAAATGAAGGACAGATATTACAATCACTATCGAGGTTGATAAGGAAGGAAAATATGTTTGATTGTATAGGTAGTATGACATGTTATTCTAAGTTAGGTTACAAAAAAAACTCATCCATTCCGAATATTACATATATGATACTAGGACTGGTGGTGTACAAATGGATCCTTGGTCACCCTCATGCTCGCATTGTCATGCCGTAACCCAGTCCTACGTTCAGATGAGAAGGAAGATACAGTTACGTCTACAGGTACATGCGCCGCTCTGCCACTACCAACCGAGCTCCAATTTCTCCGACTATCCCATGGGAGGCTGATAACCATCCATCTCATGCTACATGCGCTATTGCCTTAGATAAGAAGCCTGGGGGGTCAGGTGAATCGCGGCCGCTTGCAAGAATAGTTCAGCAAGAGGTGAGAACAGGGAAGTCGCATCCAGAAAGCTTTTCCTCTTGTTCTTCGGCAAACAAGCCGGTGCTAATTGCTCAGCCTGAGCGATTTCGTTGTTCAGGGCCATCAGAAGTACCAAGTTGGAGTAACTTCTATGGGCGCTTAATTTCAATATTCCCACACACAAATAAGATCACCATTTCCGTCCTCGAATGCACTGCATAGGCTGTCAATATGAAACTAAATCTCAACTATGAGATCTTATCAGTGTTGTTGTGGGTGCCCTCCGCACTCAGGTAATCTGCGCTCCGAGTTACCACCACTGTCAACCTATACGTGTAGTCCATAGGTTGCTCCCTGTAGTCCTGAAGTGTCCAAGTTTCGACTTACATTCAGTAAATAGGGTCTTCCTTCAATATAAAAAGTCGTGCCGTATGGCACTCATAGGTTGTGGTCAGAATGCTATCGCCTTAGGAAAAAAGAAGAACGTTGCAAAAGGGTGAAGCCGTTCAACGGGGGTGCCTTAGACTCGGCGCACTTTCGGAAGTCTCTCTCACCACATCTGATAGAGTATGTAAAATATGGGGCAATGATTGAGTTGGCGGTTGTGACACTGGCCATCACCTTTCGAGTGAATTCCATATGGTTATAGTAAGTAAAAACCAGAAACTCTAAGCCAACCATGAACTTGATACAAACAACTACAAGTACTTCTCTCATCTCACAATGAAGGAGAAGACCCTTTGTGATCGTGATGATGATCGTAAGGTGGTAACAAGTTGCGCCGAGGGCATGAGGCTCCAGTTGACATGGTGAGAAAAACTGAATTCATTCAGTCTCATGAATGGAGTTATAGATAAGGCGGATCATGCTCAATCGACGAAAAGGCACGACGTCTGAGTGAATTGGTGTGAAACCACCTTGGGCAAGATTTTGTGAATCAATAATGTTAGATGCGGGATATAGATCTTCAGCAGAGAAGCGAGAAGCGACTAGCGCTCAAAGGCTAGTACATCACTTGGACTTGATCATCGCGCAGTGTTTCCGACAAGATCGAAACCGACAGGAGGAGTTGGTATCGAAATCTTACATCCTAGCAAGAAGACTCATAATTTGTTGACATGTTGCATTTGGAAAGACAGGTCTGAAGTTGACCAAGTGATGAGTATAAACCTTGTTGAAGTTACTGGTAGCACAAGTGTATGAAGATCGTGTTCCCACATCGGTCCCTACTCGGCGACGGCTCGACGATGGACAACGAAATGACTGTAGCGGCGAGCGTGCTTGTCTATTGCAGACGCCAGATCTTGAACGTAAAAATACCGTTTTTACACCCTACAGTCCCTACTACGTTCTGATTCCATTAAGCGCAAAGTATCTCAGGATCTCATCTCACCGGGCCGTCGCAGTTACGAATTGCTGTGCCACGTGATCCATTAAAGTTGTGCCTGGCCGGGTTCATGACTGCGTTTGCCGGTGTACTAATGGACCCTCTCTTCATCCGCCAACTGTCCGCGCTGTCCTTGCTCATTCCTGCTCTCCGGCCACCACCACAGACTATATTGCACGGATTCCACCCCTCTATTATTATCGCAGAATTAACAAGCAGTGCGTGTGGCGCACCCACGACCAGTGATGTCTACTGATAGTTGCTTACTGGGTGTAGAACTGTCTTCATCGTGTTGCGCTGGACGGCTCACTAGGCCACACTTATCCCCCCATTCCCGGTAATAGTAGGGCGAGTAGCTCTGGACGGGATGTCATGAGCCCATACGATTCCAATGAGGACGTTCGTCCGCTGGATGACCATCAAAGAGATGTGGAGAAACCCATTGGTATGTTATCACAGTTGAGGATTTTATGCCATCGCACTCATACTACAAGTAGACCATCAAGTCAACTTCGAGACCTCGTCCACGTATACTGGTCGTCGCAGCGAGATACTAAGTATCTTCGATCCCAACTATGACAGCAATTCTGAGTTTGGTGTGTGATTATTCTGCAATGTTTCCAAGACATTGTAGTCCAGCGAATATACTGAACTCTTTGCTATTGCAGAGGACGATTCGCCATACCCTGAAGTTCGCTCTGCGGTTGCCAACTTTGATGATCCAGATATGCCAGCATCCACATTTCGCGCCTGGACACTTGGTATCATTTGGGCCATCTTAATTGCGGGGATGAATCAGTTCTTCTACTTTCGCTATCCATCAGTGGCTATTGGAGGTGTAAGTGGATCCACGCACCTCGTGTGTAATCGTCCACGCTCATAACACATTTGACATGGTGGATCACAGCTTGTGGCGCAATTGCTTGTCTTTCCTCTTGGACGGGCCTGGGTTCGCTTATGGCCATCGGTGACAGTCTTTGGACTGGAGCTTAACCCAGGGCCATTCAGCATTAAAGAACACGTGAGCAGGCTTAGCACCGTCCAACCAATCTCTTTATTGATACTTTATGAAGGTGTTGGTCACGATAATGGCTAGTGTTGGGGCTCAGAGCGCTTACGCCACCGACATCGTGGCCGTACAGCGTGTCTATTATAACACAATATGGAGTTTTTCCTG
>Ga0247741_1001152_pt1 | contig 14591 bp, 12 predicted proteins | sample UWRJL213509R2_FD_180945 | JGI IMG/M metagenome (GOLD analysis project Ga0247741, IMG submission 180945) | Plant litter microbial communities from Arlington Agricultural Research Station in Wisconsin, United States - UWRJ-L213-509R-2 | ecosystem: Environmental > Terrestrial > Plant litter >... | reverse complement strand
CGAGCAGTACAAAATTTTGGGTGAGCAGACCTTAGTGGTTAAGGGCAAGGAAATTAAGTTGAACCGTGATCAGCAATTGCTGGTTACTGAATATGCATCAAGCGTGAGAGCGATAGTGCCCGAAGTACGCCAGTTGACTCTGGATGGAATTGATCTCGGCGCTGAAGCCATGAAATTGGTTTTCGATGAATTTCTCGGGCCGAATAACTCCGCCGCCAAAGATGTTCACCGAGCATTTTCACTGTTAAGAACGGATGTTGAAAAAAAACTTCTCCAGCGAAAATCCCATCTATTTTAATCAGAAGGGCGGCATCGCCGATAATTTTTTAGGAAATGAATTTGAATCGCGCGTTAATGCCATCATGGAAAATTCCGGCAAAGAGGTAGCGTGGAGTGTAATGAAGGCCTTCGCTGTTTCATTTTTTTCGCCGGGCAGTACATCGGTCAATATGGAAGCGCGGATGAATAAATTTGGTGAAAAAATGGAAGCGGAAATGACGCAGCGCTCTAAAAAATTGGAAGCTCGTGGCGATCTGGTCTGCGGCTCCGTGATGGCACTTGATCGCAAAGAAGATGCAATGCGCCAAGCCATTCCGAGTATTGCTGAATTTAATTTTCTATTGCTAAAGAAAAACCAATCGGCAAGTAAATAGTCAACGAACGCCTGAGGAGTGGAGATTATGATAATGGATTCAGATGTAGCCTTGGTGCATCGTGTTCTGGTTTTGAAAGATGAGCGCGCTTTTGCATTTCTCATGTGGCGTCATCAATTGATGGTGCGCAGCATGCTGATGCGATGCTGCAGACGCGATAGTCACAGTGTTGATGATTTGGTTCAGGAAACTTTTCTGCGCGCCTATCTCTCATTGGCAAATTTTCGAAGTGAAGCAAAGTTTTCTACCTGGCTTTATCGCATAGCTTTTAATATTGTCGCTGATAAATTTCGCCGTAAATCGGTAGATTATTGTGATCTTGAATCTATCGAAGATCTTGCGGATAACTGCAAACATTTATATCAAAGCGATTTACGGGGTGATATCGCAAAAGCTATGCGCAATATCAGTGATCCGCAAAAAATCGCTATACGGCTTTGCCTTGAAGAAGGCTACACACACGCTGACGCTGCCACCGTTATGAATGTTCCCTTGGGCACAGTCAAGTCACACGTTGCGCGTGGCAAAGCAAATTTGCAGGAGCTGCTGGCACATTGGGGTGAAGTGGCTTAATTATTTTTTTTGAGTTGAAAATTAAATTTTTCAAAAATTTATTTTCGTAAGTAAGAATTCTTTGTAGGTATTGTATGACGCATTCGTGGAATGACGATCAACCCATTTACCGGCAACTGCGTGAGCTGATTGTCGGCTTGATGTTAACCGGCGTATTTAAAGAGGGCGATCCTTTGCCGTCAGTAAGGCAAGTGGCTAGTGATTATCAAATTAATCATTTAACCGTGAGTAAGGCGTATCAGGAGTTGGTGGACATGCAATTAGTTGAAGCACGGCGCGGTATGGGAATGTATGTAATGCCTGGTGCTCAGGAAAAATTGCATGGTATTGAAAAAGAAAAATTTCTCACTACCGAATTGCCTGCACTGTTAACACGTATCAAGCATTTAGGAATCAGCATAGAAGAATTGTGTGCGGCCATTATGAATACAAACGAGGATCAGTAAATGGAATCAATAATTCACGCTCAGGGAATTTGTAAAAACTACGGCAAAAAAATCGCTTTGGATAAAGTGGATTTAAAAATTCCGGCCGGTCGTATTGTGGGTTTAATTGGCCCTAACGGTGCAGGCAAAACGACTTTACTGAAGGGGATTTTGGGCTTGTCATCTGTTGATGGCAATTTGCAGGTGCTTGGCTTAAATCCATTCACAGATCGTGTAAAACTTCTGGAAGACGTTTCGTTTATTGCCGACACCGCGATTTTACCGCGCTGGATAAAAGTAAGTGAAGCACTGGATTATGTTGAAGGCGTTCACCCTAAATTTAGCCGCGAAAAAGCCATGGCATTTCTTGCGAAAACAAATATAACGTTGAATGACAAAGTTAAAAATTTATCAAAAGGCATGGCTACGCAGTTGCATCTCGCGTTGATCATGGCTATTGATAGCAAATTGCTGGTGCTTGATGAGCCGACATTGGGGTTGGATATTATTTATCGCAAGCAGTTTTACGAATCGCTGCTTAATGATTATTACGATGCTCAAAAGACTATCGTCATTACTACCCATCAAGTAGAAGAAATTGAAGGCATTCTCACCGATCTGGTATTTATCAATAATGGAAAAATTATTCTTGAGATGGCAATGGAAGATCTCCCGAACGTTTTTGCCGAATTACAGGTAGATGCAAATAACAAAGAGGCTGCACTAACCTTAAATCCAATTCACATTCGCACGATTCTGGGTGGATTTAGCATGATCTATGAAAATGCAAATATAGCTTCGCTGCAAGCACTTGGAAAAACAACTACTCCCAGCGTCGCCGATTTATTTGTCGCGAAAATGCAACCAGCAACCACAAGTGGCAGAGGAGTTTGATGATGAATTCGAAAGTATTAACCACTCAATTCAAGCGTGAATTTTGGGAAAACAAAATAAGCTTTCTGGTGACGCCTGCGTTGGTAAGCGCATTAATTTTATTGGTAATTATTTGTGCCAGTTTGTTTAGTGGCAGCCTATTAAAAGACGGCAGTTTTCATTTCACTTACAACAGTGCTGATGAGTCTGTACAGAGCACCACTTCGCCTGAGAATGGCCCTAAGTTAAAAATAAACGATAGTTCGCAAACGGTTGCAGGTGCGCCATTCAAAAAAATTGATGCAGTAACATCGGTAATGAGTGAACCCGGTGCGTTTGATAGCATGGTGATGGGCTCCATGTATGTAAATTGTGCGTTTCTTTATTTGATATTTTCAATTGTAATGGCGTCTTATTCGCTCCGTTGTTTATTTGATGATAGAAAAAACAAGGACATTTTATTTTGGCGATCTATGCCACTTAGTGAAACCACCAATGTTTTAGTTAAGTTAGCCATGGTGGTTTTGGCTGCACCTATTATTATGCTAGCGCTGAACATGTTAATTACAGTGCTATCAATCTTGATCGGCTTTGTTTTCTTTGGCTATATTGGTGTGAAAATGAGCTTTTTGCTCGCCTCTATAGTTCACGGAAAATCACTTTATATTCCGTTTCAAATATTTTACGAATTAGTAATTAGTTTACTTGTTTCGCTACCGGTTATAGGTTTCGCATTCTTTGTTTCTGCGCTATCGAAAAAAGCGCCATTCCTCATGTTTGCAAGCCCCGCTTTATTAGCGCTTGCAGACTTATCGTTACGTAAATTTTTTGGATTAAATATAGGTTTTATCGATTTGCTGTCTGTTTATTTTGGAGTAATTGTGCAGATGAAGTCTGCATTTATATTGCAGGAAAGCTTTAGTTTTGATCACGCCATGATTTTACCGTTTATTTCATGTCTGGCGGTAGGTGGGCTATTTATCGCTGCCGCGATTTGGCTCCGCAATAATCGCTATGAAATTTAATGATCTGGTCAGGAGGTTTTTATGAGTGAAGAACGAAAATTTCGGGATTTGAAAAAATCTGCCCACGATAGAAAACTGGCTGGTGTATGTGGTGGGTTTGGTGAATACACACCTTTACCATCGTGGATGTGGCGAGTCATATTTTTAGTATCGCTATTCATTGGCGGCTTGGGCTTGATTACTTATGTTGTCCTTTGGATATGCATGCCATCTGCACATACTCCTGAGCGCAATGAACGAGTTATCAACCCTTAAATCAGATTGGCTTAGCCAAAGCAATTCAAAAAAGCCTTGCTGTTATGCAGGGCTTTTTTGTGGCTGTATACAAAAGAATATCCTGAACTTCAAACAGTGTTTGCATGTCTGACGCGCAAGCGATAAATTCGCTATGATTATTTTTCCGCTACCTCGCTAACAGCCTCAAAAGGAATCTTTAATGAAAATAAATAAAACCCAATGGCTCATCGCCTTGGCTATTTCTGGTGCGCTTGTAACAGCATGTGAGCCGCATGTAACGAAACCAGCAGCACCTGCTATTAATGCAGCAGCTGAGGCCGTTAACAATACGATCATTCAGAAAAGCCCGAACGATGACCGCACTTATTCAGCATTATTGTTACCTAATCATTTACAAGTAGTTTTGGTATCAGACCCAACTCTGGAAAACTCGGCCGCCTCTTTAGCAGTTGGCGTAGGCAGCGCGCAAGATCCCATCTCGCAACCGGGATTGGCGCATTATTTAGAACACATGTTATTTTTAGGTACAAAAAAATATCCCATACCCGATAATTTTTTTGAATTTGTACAGACTAGCGCAGGTAGCACCAATGCGTTCACTGCTTACGATAAAACCAATTTCCTATTTCAAATAAACGCCGCAAAATTTGACGAGGCTTTAGATAGATACAGCGATTATTTTAAAGCACCTTTATTAGACCCTCAGTACGCCGACAAAGAACGCAACGCTGTTAATAGCGAGTGGTCGATGAATAAATCCCAGGATAATTGGATCATTCATACGCTTGATGGCGTTACCGGAAACCCTGCAAGCCCACTGTCACATTTTAGTATTGGCAATCTGGAAACATTGGTTGATAAAAATGATTCCAAATTACAAGATGAAGTAAAAGCTTTTTATAATCGTTATTACTCTGCAAACAACATGCGGTTAACTTTGGTTGGTAAGCAGACCATTCCAGAACTAAAAGCTTTGGCTGAAAAATATTTTGCAGATATTCCCAATAAAAATGTTGTGCGCCCCACCGTGGATGTTCCGGGTTTAACGCAAGCGCAATTGGGCAAAAGTATTCACTACCAACCGCAAAAAGATTTAAAACAGTTGTATGTCGACTTCCCCATTAAAGATGATAAAAAATTATGGCGTGTTAAACCCAATGAATTTGTTACCAACTTAATTGGTTCGGAAGAAGAGGGCACGCTGTGCGAACAATTGCGCAAAGCTGGATTAACGAATAATGTTGTAGCATCTATAAGTTCGGATGAATACGGTATCGACGGCTATTTACGTATACAGGCAGATTTAACGGATGCAGGATTGAAAAATCCGGATCGCGTAATTGCATCGGTATTCACCTATGTGGAGCTTGTAAAAAAACAAGGCTTGAATGATGTTTACTTCCGTGAACTTAAAGCCATGCGTGCAAAAGATTTTGCGAATGCATCTAAAGCAGATCCGCTACAGCAGGCGATTGAAATCACTACAAAGCAATTTGATTATCCTGTAGAAAATTTACTGAACTCTGATTTTGTCTACGATCATTTTGATGCTCCCGCAATCCAATCAGTATTGGATCAATTGAACTCCAACAATGCTCGTATTTGGTACATCAACAAAAACGAAGTGGTCGATAAAACCATTCAACACTTCGATGGGAAATATAGCATTCGCGATATTAAACCCGAAGAGCGCGCACGGTGGTCCGAGCTTGGCACCAAACTAGTATTTAATCTGCCGCCTGAAAATACCTTATTCACCGACAAGCCTGCTGCGATTGTGCAGAATCAATTTATTAAACCCCATCAGGTTGTCAGTGAAAAAGGAGTAGAAGCATTTTTGACGCAACCGGAGTTTTATCGTGAAGATAAAGGTCAATTATCAGTAGAAGTGAATATTGATTTTGCCAAAAAATCCGCTAAAAACGTTGTGCTTTATAATTTGCTGAGCGATCTCACCAGATTGAAATCAACGACTTTAATAGATCGCGCTGAGCGTGCTTCATTGGGTGTAAAAATTGCGCCTGGAGTCACAGGTTCGCAAACATTCCACATATCTGGTTACACCACCAAGCATGAAGAATTGTTGCAATCAGTATTAAAGAATTTTGCGAATTTAACGGTTGAGCAAAATGATTTTACAGATGCGTTGGACAAATATAAGCGCGCCATCGCCAACAACAAAAAAGCAATTCCATTGCGCCAAGGTTTTGCAACTGTGTCGCGCTTATTAGGTGAAAGTCATTGGACAGATGCGGAATTATTAGCAGCCGCAGACAAAATCACCTTGAAGGATGTAATTGACTATCACAAATCAGTGAAAGCAAATCCGTTAATTCGTATTTATGCCTTCGGTAATTATACAGATGCCACTGTTGCGCGCTTGGCACAAATCGCTGCAGAAACTCTGCCTGGTCAACGTTTGCCATCGCAGCGAAAAGTTGCGCAATATGTGGTGCCGAAGCAAGGTCAGAAACTTGCATTCAAAGATGTTGTTGAGCAGGCGGATAACGCAGTAATTCAAGGTTATTGGGCGGATAAAAAATCAGACGATGAGCAAGCGCAGTTAATCGTGTTAAATGCGTTGTTTGGCAATGTATTTTTCAGCCAATTGCGCACCAACGAGCAGTTAGGTTATATCGTTGGTAGTACGCCTTACGCGATTGATGATTACCCAGGTTTTGCGATTTATGTGCAGAGCACCAATACGGAACTGGCAAAAGTAAAAGCGCGAATGGATAAATTTCGGTTGGAGTTTTTAGAGCAATTGAAAGCTACAGATCCTGCACAAATCGAGCAGTTTAAAAGTTCTGAAGCTGCAAGCGTATTACAAAAGCCGACGGATTTTTACAAAGAAGCTGATCGTTACGAAGGGGATTTCTGGGCCGCGCATTACGATTTTACCGCGCGTGATCGCTATTTAGCTTCGCTCGCAAAAGTAAATAAAGAAAACCTGATTGCGCTCTACCAAAAATTACTGGTGGATGAAAAAGGCCTCAATGTGTTGGTACAACTTAAAGGCGCGAATTTTAAGGAGTAAGTTTTAAATAGTATTTAAGGTTATACTGAAGCGCTGCCAGCAATGGTGGCGCTTTTCTATTTTTGTCAGAATTTTAGGTAGACAGGTAAATCATGAGTAACGCTGAAGATAAACAATTTTGGGATTTGGTGGACGCATTTATCGAAAAAGCCAACGCGGCTTGTGATGATGCAGATCCCGGTATTGTAAGTGCTGCACTGCTAAATGCAGCGGCCCGCTTTAATGCCTTTGTGGTCGCCAGCTCGTCGCTGGACCGCAAGGAATATATCGACGAAATTGAAAGCGCGCAGAAATACCTCACCGGTCGCTACGCCGAATTGGTGCGCGATAATCTCGATGACTATCGCGACAACTATAAGGTTTACATTCGGCCCGATGATGAGGAAGACGAAACCCCTCAATAAAACCAGCCTCGCGCTGGTTTTTTTATGAAAGCGTAAAATTTTGTAGTTCTTGTATACAAGAAAACATAGGTGCGGCAGAATCTGATCAAATCAATAAAAAGAGGCTGGCACATTATGAAAAAGATCGACAGTTTTAAAGCAATCGCACTCGTTAAAAACATTGTAGATATAAAAAAATCTATAACTCCCCAAAAAATTATAAGTTGTCTTGGTGTCTGTTTGGCTGTGTTCGCTTTTGAAGCCGCAGCTGATGTAAAACTTCCTCGCTTAGTCAGTGACGGCCTGATACTACAGCGCGATAAACCTATCAATTTATGGGGCTGGGCTGATGACGGTGAAGATGTTAGCGCTACGCTAGGCAAACAAACACTCCACACCCAAGCGAAGGCCGGGCGCTGGCAATTATCTTTTAAGCCCTTGGCGGCGGGTGGCCCATACACCTTGGATATTCAGGGCAAAAATCATCTTCAAGTCAGTGACATATTAATTGGTGATGTATGGATTGCTGCGGGTCAATCGAATATGGAGTTGCCGTTAAATCGCGTTAAATATAAATATCCTAATTTAATTAAAGAAACGCATCTCCCCAATGTGCGTGAATTTGCGGTGCCGGTTGTATACGCTTTTAATGGGCCGCTGGACGATTACCAGCAGGGGCAGTGGAAAACTGCCGAACCTAAAAACTTGCCAAATTTTTCAGCAGTAGGTTTTTTCTTTGCGCGCGAATTACATGAAAAAATTAAAGTTTCGGGTAAAAATATTCCTATAGGTTTAATTACTATTCCAGTTGGCGGGTCACCTGCGGAGGCGTGGATAAGTGAAAGCGCGTTAGAAAAATATCCACACTATGTGGCGCAGCTAAAACCCTTTAAAGAGGCAGGTTTTGTTAAATTGACAATCACGTCTGACAAATCGGCGAGTGACTCCTGGTATTCAGAATTAGGCGCTAAAGATGCGGGATTAAAAGCGTCCTGGTCAAATGGTGCTGTTGCAGAAAAAGATTGGAAGGCTTTTCAAGTTCCCGGTTATTTGCGTGAGCAAGGCAGTGATTTTGTTCAAGGTTCAGTTTGGTTTCGTAAAACGATTGAGCTTACTGCAGTGCAAGCCGCGAAATCTGCAACCGTTTGGTTGGGCGCAATTGTGGATGGCGATCAGGTTTTTATAAACGGCAAAGAAGTCGGCCAAACGGGTTATCAATATCCACCGCGTATTTATAGTGTGCCTGAAGGTGTTCTCGTTGCCGGGAAAAATATTATTAGCATTCGTGTCACTAGCTACTCGGGTAACGCCGGTTTTGTAAAAGAAAAACGTTACGCGTTGGATTTAGGCAATGAAGCTGTTTCACTGGCAGGCGAGTGGCAATACAAAATCGGTGCGCGTGCAAATGACATGGCAAAAAGTACAACGCTTCATTATCTACCCTCTTCTTTATACAACGCAAAATTAGCACCTACCTTGGGCTTTGGTATTAAGGGCGTGATTTGGTATCAAGGTGAATCAAATACCGGTCGCTCAAAAGAATATGAAACGTTATTTCCCGATTTAATTCGCGATTGGCGCAAGCAATTTAATCAAGGCGATTTCCCATTCCTGTTTGTTCAGCTTGCAAATTTTATGGCGAGCAAATCAGAACCGGGCGAAAGTGATTGGGCGGCAACACGTGAAGCTCAACGCAAAACCTTAGCTTTAAAAAATACGGCTATGGCAGTTGCGATTGATGTGGGTGAATGGAACGATATTCATCCTCTCAACAAGCAGGCTGTTGGTGAGCGTTTGGCTTTGGCCGCGCAGAAGCTTGCCTATGGTGATAAGAAAGTCGTTTTTTCAGGGCCTAACGCAAGTTCAGTTAAACGTGATAACAATGGATTGCTAATTAGCTTTGATAAAAGCTCCAGCGATTTAGTCTTCACCAACGATGGCGTGCTACACCAAATTGCTATTGCCGGTGCCGATAAAAAATATGTGTGGGCTAATGCCAAAATCCAGGGTAAAAAATTGTTGGTATGGAGTGATCAAGTATCTGACCCTGAAAGCGTACGTTATGCCTGGGCAGATAACCCTGAAGGCGCAAACCTGTATAATAAGGCTGGTTTGCCTGCATCGCCGTTTGAGGTATCGCTCAAATAATCTTTACGGCCTAGGCATTAATAATATTCAGTGGTAATGCCTTGCCTCAATCTACTTCATTAAACTCTCATAGCCTGCGGGTCGCCATTATTGGTGGCGGCCCTGCGGGTTTAATGGCCGCCGAGGTCATTGCCAGCGCCGGTTTTAAAGTCTCCCTTTACGATGCCATGCCCTCCGTCGGGCGAAAATTTTTATTGGCAGGCGTGGGTGGTATGAACATTACTCACTCAGAACCGCACGAAAAATTGTCGGCTCGCTACGCGCACGCCACACTGTTTTTAACTCCTTATTTAAATAAATTTTCTGCTGAACAGTTGCGCGATTGGATTCATGGTTTAGGCGTTGAAACCTTTGTGGGTTCATCGGGCCGTGTTTTTCCGCGCGATATGAAAGCCGCGCCTTTGTTGCGCGCATGGCTACATCGCTTGCGTGAATTGGGTGTAGAGTTTTATCCGCGTCATCGATGGAATGGTTGGGCAGATGACGGTTCACTTCGCATTATTGATCAACAAAATATTCAACATATAGAAAAAAATATTTCAGCAGATGCAGTCGTTTTAGCACTTGGCGGTGCAAGTTGGCAGCGTTTGGGATCGGATGGCGCTTGGGTAAATTTATTGCGTGAAAAAGATATTGCTATTGCGGATCTGCTACCTAGTAATTGCGGGTTTGAAACATTTTGGAGTGAAAAATTTCAGCAGGAATTTTCTGGCGCACCTTTACAAACCATTAACTTAACCGCCGTTGATCAAAAAGGTGTGGCACACACTATTCGTGGCGAAGCCATGATTGCCAACACAGGAATAGAAGGCACGAGTGTTTACGCACTTTCTGCTATGTTGCGCGATAGCATTATTGCAACCGGCAATGCAGAGCTTACTATCGATTTATTGCCAGATTTGAGCGCCGAGAAAATTCAGAGTTTGTTAAACAAACCGCGTGGGAAAAATTCCGCGAGTAATTTTTTGCGCAAGCAGTTAAATTTGCCATCGATTAAGCTTTCGCTGTTGCGAGAGTTAACTCCTGTAACTATCTGGCAGGATAATAACCAGCTTGCGCATGCTATTAAAAATCTTCACTTGCGACTTAACGCCTATCGCCCCATTGATGAAGCCATTAGCACCGCTGGCGGTATTCAATCGACTGAATTAAATAATCACTTAATGCTGCAAAAAAAGCCCGGTGTTTTTTGTGCAGGCGAAATGTTGGATTGGGAGGCACCTACGGGCGGTTACTTGTTAACAGCATGTTTTGCTACTGGCCGTGCCGCAGGTTTAGGTGTTATTGATTATTTGCGGCAGACCCAATCATGAAAAAGTTACTTATTATTGGCTACGTATGGACAGAGCCTAATTCATCGGCGGCGGGCAGCCGTATGCTGGAATTAGTGAAATTATTTCTTGACCAAGAGTTTGAAATTATTTTTGCTTCCGCTGCTGCACTTTCTGAACATCGTTTTGATTTATCTGCAATCGGTGTACAAGAAAAAACTATTGCGCTTAACGATTCCAGCTTTAATGAGTTCGTTGAAAAGTTTCAACCCAGTGTAGTTTTATTTGATCGTTTTTTTACCGAAGAACAATTCGGCTGGCGAGTGGAGCAGGTTTGCCCGGATGCAATTCGAATTCTGGATACAGAAGATTTGCACAGTTTGCGTCACGCTCGTCACCAACTATTAAAACAATCGCAAAAAAATGCCACCAATGAAACGGTGCGTCAAAGTGTAAATCCTGTATTAGCAAGTTGTGAAGAATTGTTCGCACAAATGGCTAATGACGATATGGCGCAGCGAGAAATTGCGTCTATTTTTCGCTGCGACCTTACACTTATGATTTCGCCATTTGAAATTGATTTTCTTATTCGTTATTTCGCAGTGCCAGCGCAAATTTTACATTACAGTCCATTTTTACGCGTGCAGGATGTTCAGCAAAATCCGCTGCCAACGTTTGGCGAGCGCCAACATTTTATTGCAATTGGAAACTTTCGCCACGAACCCAATTGGGATTCTGTCGTTTATTTAAAACACGCAATTTGGCCATTAATTCGCGCGCATTTACCGCAAGCGGAATTACATATTTACGGTGCCTATCCGCCGCCGAAAGCGACGCAATTACATAAACCGAATGAGGGCTTTTATGTAAAAGGCTGGGCTGTAGACGCAAATTTGGTGATGCAACAGGCGCGCGTTTGCCTTGCGCCGCTACGCTTTGGTGCTGGTATCAAAGGCAAGCTAATGGATGCAATGCGCAATGGAACACCCAGCGTCACAACGTCGATTGGTGCTGAAGGAATGAATGGCGATTTTGCCTGGGGCGGCGCGCTGGGAAATAACCCGAATGCCTTTGCTGATGCGGCGGTAAAACTTTATAGCGATGAAGCTTACTGGCGAGAATCCCAACACCGAGGTTCGGTGATTTTAGATAAATATTTCGGCTCGCAAGACCATTCCCAATTGTTGGTTGAGCGTTTTAGTCGTTTACAGCGAGATCTAGGCAGAGAGCGTCGGCAGAATTTCATCGGTACCATGCTTCGCCACCACTCGCTGAAAAGTACGCAATATATGTCGCAGTGGATTGAAGCAAAGAATAGAAAATAGCTTGCCCGCGATCACGGATCGAAAATGGTGCGCTCTCGCTTTTATGAGCCCCACATATGCCGCTTTACACTTGCAAACCAGTTCGGCCTAGCCGCGTCCTGCGAATATCGCAATTAACCCGCAGTTTCATGGGTAATCGTCACACAATTTGAGTAGAATGCACGCCCTTATTCAAGCATCGCAGTCTTCTTTCTATTTATTCAGGTATTTCTTCGTGATCTCCACCGCTAATATCACCATGCAATTCGGCGCTAAGCCGCTGTTCGAGAACGTTTCGGTTAAATTTAACAACGGCAACCGCTACGGATTGATCGGCGCCAATGGCTGTGGCAAATCCACATTCATGAAGATTTTGGGTGGGGATTTGGAGCAATCAGCCGGTCAGGTGATGTTGGAACCCAACGTGCGCCTGGGTAAGTTGAAGCAAGATCAATTCGCCTATGAAGAATTCACTGTGCTGGATACCGTAATCATGGGCCACACCGAGTTGTGGCGCGTGAAAGCTGAGCGCGACCGCATTTACAGCTTGCCCGAAATGACCGAAGCAGACGGCATGGCGGTAGCAGAATTGGAAGTTGAATTCGCCGAAATGGACGGTTACACCGCTGAAGCTCGCGCCGGTGAGTTGTTGCTCGGGTTGGATATTCCTATCGAGCAGCATAATGGTTTGATGAGCGCTGTAGCTCCGGGTTGGAAGTTACGTGTGTTGCTCGCACAAGCGTTGTTTTCTGATCCTGAAGTCTTGCTGCTCGATGAACCAACGAACAACCTCGACATCAACACCATTCGCTGGTTGGAAGGCATGCTTACGCAGCGCAATTCCACCATCATTATTATTTCGCATGATCGCCATTTCTTGAACGCAGTGTGCACACATATGGCAGATTTGGATTACGGCGAGTTGCGCGTTTATCCCGGCACTTACGATGACTACATGATTGCATCGACTCAAGCGCGCGAAAAATTACTCGGCGAAAATGCCAAGAAAAAAGCGCAAATTGCTGAGTTGCAAACTTTCGTTAGCCGCTTTTCTGCGAATGCTTCTAAAGCGAAGCAAGCGACATCGCGTGCAAAACAAATTGATAAAATTCAATTGGACGACGTTAAACCGTCAAGCCGCGTAAGCCCTTACATTAAATTTACCCAAAATAAAAAGTTGCATCGTCAGGCAGTTGTGGTTGAAAAAATCACCAAATCGTTTGATAAAACGTTATTCAAAAATTTAAGTCTGCAAATAGAAGCCGGTGAACGCATCGCCATTATTGGCCCGAACGGCGCAGGTAAAACAACGCTGCTTCGTTCTCTATACGGCGATTTAGCGCCGGACAGCGGCAGCGTAAAATGGGCGGAACAAGCCGAGATAGGTTACTTCGCGCAAGACCACGCTGAAGATTTTGCGGCGGAAGACAATTTGTTTGATTGGATGAAACAATGGACTAAAGGCGACGAGCAGTTGGTGCGCGGCGCCTTGGGTAGAATGTTGTTTTCAAATGATGAAGTAAAAAAATCCGTAAAAGTTATTTCCGGTGGTGAGCAAGGCCGCATGTTGTTCGGCAAATTGAGTTTGATCAATCCAAATGTTTTGTTAATGGATGAGCCAACAAACCATTTGGATATGGAATCGATTGAAGCATTAAATCTCGCGTTGGAAAATTATCCTGGCACCTTAATTTTTGTTAGCCATGACCGCGAATTCGTATCGTCACTTGCAACCCGTATTATTGATATGCAACCGAGTGGCTTGGTAGATTTCAGCGGAACCTACGAAGAGTATTTGCGTTCGCAAGGTGTTTATACGAATTAATTTTCGGAAGTCGAATTTAAGCGAGAATTTAATTCTCGTTTTTTTTTGAAAAATTCAGATAAGGATATTCTGTTTTTGTATTAATCTTGTGTGGGAAAATCGGTAGTCAGTTGTAATCTTGTGCGTGAGGAGTTTTGTAATTCTTCGTAGCCGCGTTTAAAACTTGGAAAGCTAAAAAATAACGAGTTTAAGCTGCCATCCTGGATAGCAATGCGCAATCCGCGTTCAATACGATCAGCTAGCGCCGTGTCCTTTTTGTTAACAAAAAAATAAATGGGCGCTGGGTAGTGAAACATCAATGAATCTTCAATAATTAAGCCTTTACCGGCATTTAGTTGCTGTTCGCCCCAGACCTCGTAAAGCCCGCGAGGGAAATAGTCGAACCGTTTGCTCACCAACATATCGAATAACAAGTCGGCTCGTGCTGCTGTCACTAATGGCAAGTTGTTACTCTGCATTACCACCGAATCTGGCCATTGAGCACCTTGGCCTGCGTGAAATTTGCGTAAATCGGCTAGATTATGAATGGTGTGAAACTTTTCCTGATCCTCTTTACGAATTAAAAATACACGATAACTATTTAGCCCTCGTACTATAGAAATTTTTATGGGCAATAGCTGCTGCTCGCGTGTTTTGCTTGTGGAAGTCCATATTATATTGATGGCATTTTCGCCACGAATTAACTCGGCCATGAGCCGATTGCTGGTGTAGCTTTCGTCAGAGTGTGTCAGCTCGAAGTCGCCATCTGTCGCTCGGGTTTTCTGCAGTGCTAGCTCAAGCAACTGGGGAAAATATTGGCTGTGCGGGAGTAAAGGTTTTTCAAAAGGTGGAGTAACG
>Ga0247741_1001149_pt1 | contig 14608 bp, 11 predicted proteins | sample UWRJL213509R2_FD_180945 | JGI IMG/M metagenome (GOLD analysis project Ga0247741, IMG submission 180945) | Plant litter microbial communities from Arlington Agricultural Research Station in Wisconsin, United States - UWRJ-L213-509R-2 | ecosystem: Environmental > Terrestrial > Plant litter >... | reverse complement strand
TTTAATTTCTGGTAAATATAAAATCGATATCGTTGGTTTCGATAACCTTCCTAAAACCGGAGGCGCATTATTATTAGGTAATCACATCAGCTGGATCGATTGGGCGATGATTCAAATCGCAAGCCCGCGTCCCGTTCGTTTTGTTATGTTGCGCAGCATTTATGAGCAATGGTATTTAAAACCTATCTTTACATTTTTCGGTGTTATTCCGATCAGCAGCGGTCAAAGCAAAGAGTCGTTAATAAAAATAAATGAATTATTAAAAGCCGGTGAGGTGGTTTGCTTATTCCCTGAAGGTGCAATTAGTCGCACGGGCTCTTTAGGTTTATTTCACGCCGGTTTTGAACGTGTTATTGAAGGCGTAGACGGCGTCATTATTCCTTTCTACTTGCACGGATTATGGGGCAGTCGTTTATCACGTGCTGGCAGTGAAAAGTTGCGCAATAACACATCGCGAGGCTTACGCAGAGAAGTTATTGTGACCTTCGGTAAAGCATTGCCGATGGACACGAAAGCCGACGCCGTAAAACAAAAAATATTTGAACTATCTTTTGATGCATGGGAACACCAAACGCAAAAATTTGATCCGCTACCTTTGGCATGGATTCGTTCCGCTCAAGAACATTTGGGTGCTCCCTGCGTAATAGATACCAATGGTGTTGAGTTGAGCCACGGAAAAGTGATGGCTGCAACCGCGAGCTTTGCTCACAAAATGCGAAAAATAGATAATGAAAAAAATGTCGCACTTTTACTACCTGCAAGTAGCGCAGCCATAATTGCCAACATGGCGGTTATGCTAAATGGCCAAACCGCGGTCAATTTAAATTTCACGACTAGCGTGTCTGCTATACAGGCTGGTGTAAATAACGCAGCCATCAAAACGGTTTACACTTCAGAAAAATTTATCGAAAAATTAAAATCGCGTGGGTTGGATGTAGATGCCATGCTGCACGGCTTGAACATTATCTACCTTGAACATTTGAAAGATGAAATCTCAAAACCATTAGTAGCAATCAGCTTTTTGCTAGCGCACATTTTGCCCGCCTATAACTTTTACCGTTTATTTGGTCGCGAGGTAAATATTAATGATCCCGCTGCAATTTTATTTTCCAGCGGCAGTGAAGGCGCACCCAAAGGTATTGTATTAAGTCACCGCAATTTCATGGCGAACATCAAACAAATTAGTGATGTATTAAAAACTCGCGATGATGATTTGGTCATGGGCAGTTTGCCTCCGTTCCATTCTTTTGGTTTAACCGTAACGACCTTATTGCCGCTTATTGAAGGCATCCCTGTTGTATGTCATCCCGACCCAACTGATGTAGTTGCAATCGCCAAAGCAATAGCGCGTCACAAAGTCACTATTATGTGTGGCACTGCTACCTTCCTTCGCCTCTACAGCAAAAATAAAAAAGTACAACCATTAATGTTGGATTCATTGCGTGTAGTAGTTGCAGGTGCAGAAAAATTATCGAGCGATATACGCGAAGAATTTCTTACCAAGTTCAACAAAATTATTTATGAAGGTTACGGTGCAACTGAAACCACACCAGTAGCCAGCGTGAATATTCCCGATCAACTCGATATGAACGATTGGCATGTGCAAGTAGGCAGTAAAATTGGAACTGTAGGTTTACCGCTGCCTGGTTGCTCATTCCGAATTGTTGACCCAGCAACTATGCAAACTTTGGCGGTCAATGAAGACGGATTAATTTTAATTTCCGGCACCCAAGTAATGATGGGTTATTTAAATGATGAAGAAAAAACTAAATCCGTTATTGTCGAGTTAGATGGTCGCCGTTGGTACAAAACAGGCGATAAAGGTCATTTGGATGAAGACGGTTTCCTAACCATTGTGGATCGCTATTCTCGCTTCGCAAAATTGGGCGGTGAAATGATTAGCTTGGGTGCGGTGGAAAGCGAAATTAAAAAAGTCATTCTTGAACCTGATGTAGAAATGGTTGCAGTCAATATTCCCGATGAGAAAAAAGGTGAGCAAATTGTACTGCTAATTACTTTAGCGGTTGACGCTAACGAATTACGTAAACGTTTATTAGCAATTAATTGTAACCCCATGATGATTCCTACTGTTGTGCACCAAGTATCTGCAATTCCAAAACTCGGCAGCGGTAAAACAGATTTTAGTGGTGCCAAAGCGGTTGCGTTGGAGTTGATTAATTCGGTTGAGTAAATCTGAATTTCCTTTGAGGATGACGTAATGAAAACCTTATTTAAAATATGTTCAGTTAGTTTTATTTCTTTGATGGTAATTTCGTTGGTGAGTTGTAGTAATCAAAAAGTCGGCAGAAAAAGTAGTGTTGTTGATTATTTGTATCCTTCAGAACGTGAAAAAATTATTGAGCCTTCAATTCCGCTGCTGAAATTGCCTATTAAGCTCGGTATCGCCTTTGTGCCCGAGCAGAGCAGTGCTACGCGTGGCTACAATATGTGGGCCGGTGATATGGATTTACGCAGTGGTTTAACTGAAGTTAAGAAAATGCAAATCCTTTCCAAGGTCGCCAGCTATTTTAAAAAATATTCTTTCGTGGGTGAGATTCAGGAGATTCCGTCCAACTACTTAACACCCGGCGGTAGCTTTACCAACCTCGAACAAATTAAAACCATGTATGGCGTAGATGTGATTGCATTAGTTTCCTATGATCAGGTGCAATTTACTGATGCGGGTTTGCTTTCAATTAGCTACTGGACAATTGTGGGTGCCTATATTGTGTCGGGCGAAAAAAATGATACTAATACTTTAATGGACACCGTTGTTTACGATATCGCAAGTAAAAAAATGTTATTCCGCGCTCCCGGTGCCAGTATCGTTAAAGGCCGCTCAACGCCAGTTAACCAAAGCGAAGAATTACGTCTAGATAGTGTGAAAGGTTTCGATTTGGCAACTAAAACAATGATTGAAAATCTCGATATACAACTCGCCAGCTTTAGAGAAAAAGCCAAGCAAAATCCTGAACAAATTAAAATTGAAAAAACACAAGGTTATTCAGGTAGTGGAGGTGGTGCAATTGATTTTCTTGTGCTTGCAGGTTTGGCGTTAATCAGCTGCGCTTCTTTGACGTGTAGGAAGCAATCCTAAAAAGGAATTTGCAATGAAATATTTATCCGTAAAACTACTGTTATTTTCCTTTATCGTGATAGCTACCTTTGCTCAAGCTGATAAAACGACTGACAAACTATTGCCCTTTGAAGGTAAACACATTATAGATTTTCATGCGCATGTTGCAGGCTTGGGTTTTGGAAATTCCGGCTGTTTTATTAGTGATGAAATGCGCAACAACTTTCGCTTTAAGTTTTATTTAATGGCTATGGGGACATCGCTAAAAGAATTGGAGCGCGATGGAGATCAAGTAGTCTTTAAAAAAATCAGCGATGCTGTAGCGCAATCTAAAGTGGTAGATAAAACCGTCATACTCTCATTGGATGGCGTAATTAATAAAGATGGTGAGCTGGATAAAAATCTTACTCAAATTTATGTGCCCAATGAGTACGTGTATACTCAAACCCAACGCTACCCTAATTTATTGTATGCGGCCAGTATCAATCCCTATCGCAAAGATGCAATTGAGCGATTGATACAAGCCAAAGCGCAAGGCGCAGTTCTGGTGAAATGGATTCCGTCGATCATGTATATAGATCCCGCTGATCCGGCGATTATTCCTTTCTATACTAAAATGGCTGAATTAAATATTCCGCTGCTCACGCACACCGGAATGGAAAAAGCATTTTCACACGCAAAAGATGAACTCGCAGATCCACGCCGTCTAGCCTTGCCTTTATCGCTCGGCGTAAATGTTATTGCTGCGCATATTGCCACTACTGGCGAATCCGATGGTGAAGAAAATTTCGAACGTATTCTTCCCATGTTCAAACAATACCCGAATCTATACGGCGACATTTCCAGCCTCACGCAAATTAATAAATTGGGTTACGTTAAAAAAGTCCTGGCGCACCCTGAATTGGAGGGTCGGCTTATTTACGGAACCGATTGGCCGCTGCAATTCTTCCCTTTGATATCGCCCTGGTATCATTTGGATGAAATTAAAATTTCAGAAGCTTTTGCGATTAGCCGAATGAAAAACCAATGGGATAGGGATGTTGCGTTAAAAATTGGAATGGGTTTAAACAAAGATGTTTTTATGCAAGGGAATAAATTATTCGGGATTGCCGAATCGCCATAATAATTTATTTACATCAAATCACTTTCAACAACCCCTTAACATCACTCACGTGGCGGCGGCTGATAATCGGACGCTGTTCGGTGTCTGCCAAACGCACTTGATACTGCCCCTGGGCAGCGCGTTCTATAGCTTCAATATGTTTTACTGAAATTAACGCGTTGCGGTGAATACGAAGAAAGCGGCTGCCGAATTCTTCTTCAAGTTCTTTTAAGGTTTCGTCTAATAAGTTTTCGCCGTTGCGATGAAATACCGTGACGTATTTGTGGTCCGCTACAAAATAGCGGACGTCTTCCAATGGAATTAATTCAATACCGCGACGAGTTTTTGCGCTTATATGTGTGCGTGAATTTTTGGGTTCAGTGACAGGTGTTGTTTGCGCGGCGGCGCGTTGTACTTTGTTAAGTTTTTGCGCTTTGGATAAGGCTTCTTGTAATTGTTCGGCTTTGATGGGTTTTAATAAATAGCCGATAGCATTGGTGCCGAAAGCGTCGAGTGCATATTGGTCGAAGGCGGTACAAAAAATAATGGCGGGCGGGCAATCCAGTTGGCTAATTTCGTGGGCGAGGGTGAGGCCATCTTTGCCGGGCATGCGCACGTCGAGTAAAACAATATCCGGGTCGTGTTGGTTAATCGCAGCCAGCGCTTCATCGGCGTTTTCGGCTTCGGCAATAATGTTGTGCTCTTCCAGCTTTTCAATCATGCGCACTAAACGCTGGCGGGCGAGAGGTTCATCGTCGACGATTAAGATTTCCATTATTGTGTTCTCTATTATATTCGCAATTATTCTTTCAATAGGTTCCCGATTATTCTTTCACTTTTTCATTTCGATAGCGGACAAAAAATATAAGTCGTGAAAATGCCTTGCTCTTCGCTGGAGGACAGGCGCGCACTATTGCCATAGTGTACTTGCAAACGATGGCGAATATTATCCAGCGCCATATGGTTATGGCGATCTTGTGATGGCGTTTGCGATTGCGGTGGAGCTTTTTTAACAAGTGGATAGGGGTTCGCAATTGCAATCATCAATTGGTTTTTAGCTTGGGATATTTTAATGCTGACCGATCCACCTTTCGGCATAGGTTCAATACCGTGGAAGATGGCATTTTCCACCAGCGGCTGAAGCATTAGGCTTGGAATTTTGAGGTCATCGCTAAGCGCACCAATTTGCCAATCCACCGTGAGGCGTTTACCCAATCGCAATTGTTCGATCTCTAAATAGCGGCGGCATAAAGTAATTTCGCGTTCGATAGGAATCAGCGCTGGCTCCGCAAGACTCGCGCGAAATAGTTCTGCCAAATCTTCAATTACACGCTCAGCTGTGTCGGGATCTGAGCTGATTAAACTGGCAATACTATTCATCGAATTAAACAAAAAGTGCGGACGAATCCGCGATTGCAATGCCTGGATGCGCGCCTGCAATTCCGCCTGCTGTTGGTTGCGCAGTTGTTGTTGTAGATACAAATAACGCAGGGTGATGCCCGATAAAATCGCGGACGTCAGCAAGTTATTAAACAACTGCCAGCCGTTAAAATTGAATTTCTGCGTACCCACAAACCAGCCGTTGGCAAAAGCTTGCAGTAAAAATTGACCAGCTGCTGACATGATCAAGGTAATCAACAGCACTGCGCCGTAAGCCATCATGCCGGCTTGTACCGGCGTCCAGCTGCGCAACCAGGGGCGCAAATGGCAAATCGCAAAGGCGCTGATCAAACTAATCCACTGAATTTGAAAGGAATAAAGCGCGAGCGAATCCCAGCTGAAGAGTGGCAAGAAGGACGCATTGAGCGTAAGCAACACCGCGATAAGCTCGGCCACCAATACCAGCAACAACACCGATTGGGCGTTGCAAAGATTCGGCAGGAAATCACCCTTGGGCGTTTTATTATTGGTTTTAGTCACAGCTGCTTGGCTCCAGAGCCGTTCAATTAGGGCTATAATGCCCGACTTTTATTTTTCCACTTATCGCTTTGCTGAATGATCCGCGATCATTCGTTCAGAACAATTGACGGCACACTCTACAAGAACATCTACAGGAACATCTACATGAGTCAAAACGATCAGCCCATCAAACCCTGGGGCGGCCGCTTTACCGAAGCGACCGATGCCTTCGTCGAGCGCTTCACGGCATCCGTTGGTTTTGATTACCGCCTCTATCACCACGACATTAACGGCTCAATCGCGCACGCTACCATGCTCGCTAAAGTCGGTGTTTTGACTGATGCCGAACGCGACCAAATTATTACCGGGCTTGAAGAAATCCGTGCTGAGATTGTCGCGGGCAAATTTACCTGGTCGGTAAGCCTTGAGGATGTTCACATGAACATCGAACACGTGCTCACACAACGCATCGGCATTACCGGTAAAAAGCTTCATACCGGACGCTCGCGCAACGATCAAGTCGCAACCGATATTCGCCTCTATTTGCGCGACGAAATCGATGCTATCGCCAAAGAGCTCACGCGTTTGCAACAAGGCTTGCTAAGTGTAGCTGAGCGCGAGGCCGATACCATAATGCCCGGCTTCACCCATTTACAAACCGCGCAGCCTGTTACGTTCGGCCACCATTTATTGGCCTGGTTCGAAATGTTGCAACGCGATTATTCGCGTTTGATCGACTGCCGCAAGCGCATGAATTATTTGCCACTCGGTGCCGCTGCTTTGGCTGGAACCACTTACCCAATCGACCGCGCTTACACAGCACAGTTATTAGGCTTCGATGCGCCCACCGAAAACTCACTCGACTCCGTGAGCGACCGCGACTTCGCGATTGAATTCAGCTCTTTCGCTGCGATTCTCATGATGCACATGTCGCGCTTCAGCGAAGAGTTAGTGTTGTGGACATCATCGCAATTTAGCTTTATCGATTTGCCGGATCGTTTCTGCACCGGCTCATCCATCATGCCGCAAAAGAAAAACCCGGACGTTCCAGAATTAGTGCGCGGAAAAACCGGCCGCGTTTACGGTCATCTCACTGCCTTGTTAACCTTGATGAAGTCGCAGCCGTTGGCTTACAACAAAGACAATCAAGAAGACAAAGAACCCGTGTTCGATGCAATCGACACCGTAAAAGATTGCCTGCGCGCATTTGCCGATATGGTGCCCGCAATTTTGCCACGCAAAGAAAAAATGTACGAAGCTGCTAAACGCGGTTTTTCTACCGCAACAGATTTAGCGGATTATCTAGTGCGTCGCGGAGTACCTTTCCGTGATGCCCACGAGATCGTAGGCAAATCTGTAGGCTACGGCGTGCAAACGGGAAAAGATTTATCCGAAATGAGTTTGGAAGAGCTGCAACAATTTTCCAAACATATCGAGCAAGATGTTTTTGCCGTGTTAACACTCGAAGGTTCAGTGGCAGCCCGTAATCACATTGGCGGCACCGCGCCCAACCAAGTGAAAGCTGCTGTTGAACGCGCGAAAGTAAGTTTGGCTGCACGTGCATAAGTAAAGTCGTTTTTAAATAAAAAAGCCGCATGCTGGAAACAGTGTGTGGCTTTTTTATTACCGGTAATTTATTTTTTATTGGGAATTGGTTTTTAAACTAAGCGATGTTTTATCAGTGAAGTAACCGCACTCAAATAAGCACCAACAAAATCACAAATTTTTTCGAATTTATTGTTTTCACTAAAAGTTATTATACGAAGCAAAATCCCTTCAGTATCATTCACAACGCAGCTGGCTTAGTTGCTCTAATAATTTTCAAAACGGACTAAACATCATGATTAAAAGATCTTTACTTGCATTGGCCTTCGTGTGCTTGCCCATGCTCGCCAACGCAAATGTTATTTCTCTGGAATATACCGGTCACATCACTACGCTACTCGGCGATAGTCAGGGTTATTCAATTGGAGATGCGGTGGGTGGAAAATTAGCAATAGATTTGTCAAAAGCAACTTATGTAGCTTTGGATACGCCTAATACCGCGAAATATCAAGCACCTTCATCTGAAGATCTTATAGGTAATGCGGCCGGTGGAGATTCTCAAGGTTGGGACTTTGTAGATGTTTATAATGATTCGCACGTAAATTGGTTAGGCGAGCATGAAGATTTCTTCCAAATTTCAGACGCTCTTCCAAGCGCATTACCGGGCTCAGTTGACAATCTTCAAATTACATTGACTTTGAAAGGCTTTGATTGGCTGACAGATCTTACGTTAAGCAATGTGAATATTGATACCAACGATCTCAACACATTGGGATGGTCATTCGGTGCATTTAATCAATTTGTAAGTGGCGTAGACTCAAGCGGAAATTATTTTTTCAATAGCAACGCAGCTATATTCTCTCTAGATTCAATAAAACTTGTTTCAGCCGAAGTACCTGAACCAAGTTCAATTGCACTGATATTTATTGGTGGCTTTGCGTTGTTCCTTCGCAGAAGACGTGCGTAAAATTTTAATTACATATTTGCCTGTTTAAGGCGTATGAAAATAGTTCGAAAAAAAACCGCATTCTAAACAAATGCGGTTTTTTATTAGCAGTGGTTTTGTATTTAGCGTCGACCTCAAGTTAGGAAGTCACAATTAATTACTCCTAATCATCGTAAAAGACTTCGCACCGATTTCAATTTCAATTTCTTTTCTGGAGTAATGTTTTACTCTCCAATTACATCGTTCTTTGACATAGCCTTCTTTAACTTTAGCCAAAAATAATTTCTTATACTCTGATTTTCTTGGTTTTTTGTCATATTGTTGGCGTTCATCATGAGTAAAACAAACGTAGTCATTCGCAATATACCAGCCATATGAGAGCAAACCGAATCCATCACTTGTCAAATCACAAGATTCGCTTGTAGATGTAAATGTTCCATTTGCACGAAAGACCATGCTTTCCAAAGAACTACAGCCGTTATTATCAGTTTCCCACTCCCAATCTCCAACAAGAATGTTGGAGATTGTCTGCGTGTTGTCAGAAGATTGAGACTCGCTATTCAAAAAAGTAGCAAACATAAAAAATAAAATAATTTTTTTAATTTTCATAATTTACGCCGCCGAACAAAGCAATTGGTGCTTGAGTGATTGTTAATAATATTTTCTTCTCGTTGCTACACATCTGCTGGGATTGGGCCTACTAGTGACTAATGCTTGAGCGATTTTTATCGTTCTCGGTAAAGCTATACAACTCTCGCATATCTTGAGCGCCGCCATTTTCAATTAGCATTGTTCTGCTTGCGCCATCTAGCTCATGAGGATTTTCATCGTAGGAATAAATTAGCCAAACATTTGAATGTTTGCTCTCATTTGCCTTTTTTAAACCATCGGGAGTTGTATCTTCAAAGTTGAAGTTATAAGTCCCAGCACTCAAGCCGCAACCACCCGCCCATACAGTTGTATTAAAATTTAAAACATCTCCGATTTTTTGTTTGCCCTTCCATGATTCGATTATTTCAAATACTACTTCTTCATCCACCCACATAAACTTTTCGTTACGTCTTGGAGCAACCTTTATAGATTTGGCAACAGCGAGGAACACGGCTTTAGATTGCTTAAGAGAGATTTCAACGTTCTCTGGTGGTGACTTGCTGCACGCAAAAGAATTAGTTGAAATTATCAAAGATGAAAACAGAATGGTTGATTTTAAAAATTTCACGCACAATGCTCCTCTGTGATTAATGAAAGCCAGTTAGAATTACTTTTTTGCCCTCAAACTGCGCTACTCTGGGAGCAGAAAAAAATATCGAGTTGGTTTATCCAGTTTAAAACGTTAACGCATGAGCAATTTTTAACTGCCTCGTCGAATAAACTTAGCAATTTCACAATCTTCAGGAACCCGCTCTATTCTGGTTTCTAAGTCTGTCGACTCTGTAACAAGTTCTAAACGGTTCGCCAAATGTTTTGGGAGTTTGATATTTTTAACTAACCCCAAATTATGTAATGCATTCAATACCCACCAGCCGGGATCTGGTTCGTCATTAAATAAACCGAGCATAGCTGAACCGGGATACGCATGGTGATTGTTATGCCAAGCCTCTCCCATAGAAAGGAGGCCTGCTAAACGAATATTGTGACCTTGTACAGCTGCACCTTCTACTTTCCAAGTACGTTGACCTTGATTGTGAGCAAAATAACCGATCAACCAATGCCCACCAACTGAAATTACAACTCTTACTGAAATGCCCCATACCACCCAGGAAATTCCTCCTAATAGATATAGAGGAATTACTAAAACAAGTTGCTGAAGCAACCATGTTTTTTCAATGAATAAGTAAAATTTATTTAGAGAAACTTCTTCTTCAATAAAAAATTCAGGTGGGTTATTCAATTCAAGGTCACAATTCAATTGCCACCATCCGTCTTTAATAATACTTGATCCATGCATTAGAAAAGAATGACACTTTTTTTGTCGCTGGGCCCAGTCGCGTAGATCGTGCTGCATCATCATGCCAATGGGTCCGGCCATGCCTACTAAAACACCCTGATATACAAATAAATATTCCATCCATTTAGGGCAACTATATGAACGGTGAATTAGTAGTCTATGCATTCCTAATGAATGTCCAAAACATAAAGTGACGGACGTAAGTAAAATAAAAATTAGAAGGGACGAGAAAGAAAATACAAAAGGCGCAACAAAAATTGTAAGAAAAAGATTGGATAAGAACCAGAGGGACTTAACCGGCTTCCATTTCACCACGCCATCATAAGCGCTTTCAGGATATTGTGATTTTACTCTTTCAGTATTTTGCATGATTTTCCTGGAAGTGATTGGTATAGGGTTCGACAGCGAAGCTTGGAAAAATAAAAAAATCACTTCATTTACTTACAAACAACTTTAGTTTTAAATCGAATAAATAACATTAGTTCGTCCACAGCGATTCTGTCCCATTCAACTCTTCCTGAAATACCGTCTATTTCGGCGGCGCATTCAGCCCCGAAGACTTCTTTTAATTTATTATTTTCTTTTGCGATTAACGCTAAAACTTCATATCTGTATTGTTCGGGGTTAATAATGCTTAACCCGATATCGCCTTGTTCTTCAAGCAGTGTTCTTCCGACAAGATTTGTGTTTTTAAGGAATTTCTTTAGCTCTTCAATTTTAACTTTCGCTGGTTCTTTTTCAGAAATGGCTATTTTAATGGAAATATTTATGCGGCTCGTATCGCTGGATTTTTTATCATCAATTATTTTCAACGCTTCATCATCTAAATTTACCGGAACAAGAAAACCCTCCCCGTAAGATAATTCAATGCCTTTAATCTTTTTGGATGAGTTAATTATATTTTTAATCGTTTGAACGATTTCATTTTTCCTTAGTTCTGGCGAACGGCTGTCATTTACGAGCCTAACGCTTTGAACCAGAAAGTCGCCTTTCTTTTTGAATGTAACAGAAGGCATTTCGGTGTATTCACTGGAACGCACGCCTGTAACAACTATTTCTTCCGCCGATTGTGCAAGAGCGATGGTTGATACATGCAGTGAGAAAGCAAAACATACTATTTTTTTTAGATTCATTATTGATTCCTTTTTTTTCATTTTTTGCTTGGAAGTGGTTTTTTTTTAGAAATCTATGCATTTGCAAGCTGGAGCTTGGGAATGAGAAATAAACTAAGGTTTTACCTTTAATTTTCTCTGAGTAAAACAGTAAGTTTTGCTGCGTTTTCTTCCCATTCTTGAGTTACACCATTACTGATAGGAGACCATTTTCCATAGGTTGTTCGATTATGGCTCCAGCCCAATAGGTTAAGAACTATCCGCTCAAGAGTAACCTTAATTTGCTCTTTAGCAATAATTATAGATTCGAAAGTTCTTTTGGGGAGCTGGTCACCATGCGCGAGTCTATTTCGTATCTCACTAAGGCCAACATAATTTTCATTTCCAAAAAGAGGCCATAAATCATGGAGGTCGAGCAAATTTTTTTGGAAAAGTCATCGAAGCTTTCTTTCAAAGATACTCTGTTTAATTCATTTAATTTGTTATATAGCATCGCTCTTTTATCTTTTTCAATTGCAGGCGATTCTGAAGATTTAATAAATTTTTCAAGACCTTTTTTGATTTTTATCCATTCTGACTTATCAAAAACAAATTCCAAATTTTCGGATCTTCTGTGGTGTAAAATAATTCCTTCTATTGCAGCAAAGAATTTTAAAAAAGCGCTATCAACAGTTTGATCAATATCATTGGTTAAAGAATACATTGCAACTCTGAGTGAAGGCTTACTATTTGTTTCAAAAAAACGTGGCAGACTTGTATTCATGAAAGATTCGAAATCTCGTCTTTCTATGAGCTCATCGTAAAAACTGTCACTGCTATTGTCTGGAAATGTATAATTGCCTCTGTAGAAAATGCAATCATTATATTTGTCGTAAGCGTTCCACCCTAGGCAGACAGTTCTGTGTCGAGTGGCAAAAGACACAATCATTAAAAAGTCATCGATGATTGGTAGGATTTCAGATTTTATTTTTGCGTCAGATTTGGCTGGAAAAGTAATTTTTGATTCGCCAACTAAATAGGACCATTGAACAAGACAGTTTTCTATATTTTTATTCGAGAAGTGTTTGTCTACGGCTATTGTTATTTCGTTATTTAATTCAAATTTATAATTTTTGTATCTAGTATAATTTATCTCTCCATTATAAGAGCATGAAGGTAATATTGCTGGTGCCAAAATTTTATTATTACTTATATGAAAAAAAATTTCAGTATTTTCCATCGAGCCATCTATGTCTCTTATGAAATGGAAGTCCTGAGGTTCACCTATAATTTCGCAATGTGTTAAATCGTCGCCCCAATTCTGTTGCTTTTTATCATATAGATAAACTAAGGGTGATGAAAGTTCTTGCTGCGACTTTCTTTCAGAGCCAATGCTAGTGGTAAATTCTACAGAATGAAGATCACTTAACTCATCCCAGTCTTGCTTTGAAGGTAACATTATTATTTTAGGCTTTTCGCTATAGCGTTGTGGTAAAAATATTTTACTTGGAATGAATAATATTTTTCCATCGAATGTAGTTATTTTTGCACGCATATGGAAATTTTCAATTTCATTTGCATCGTTGAATATTTTATTCAATTAATATCGCCTCGGTGAGAACAAGCAATTAGTCATAGATTAACTTTAGGAGTTTGTATACATTAATTTCATTGTCATGCGATGACGAAATGATCATATAGTTGGCGTAGGAAATTTCGTCGGTGTATATAATTTAATAAAGCTATTAATGGATTGTTCATATTTTAATTTTAATGCATCGAAATTAATTAAAGACTATTGCATCATTTAACGCCAATATGAATTACGCCAACTTACATAAGCAATATCCAAGAGTTAGCTTATGTAATTCATTTGGAATCGTCATCCCCGCTGCGCGAGGATGACGATTTCCTACTTAATTAAATTATTTTTATTGCTGCTACTTTTTAAAACCATCATCGCAACGACAACAACCAATGCGTCGCCGCCGTAATATAAAGCGCTCCACCAATCACTAGGCCTGCAACTACAAAACGTGCTACGCCTGCGCCGATTCCGTCGGCGGTTTGGAATCTGTCCCATAAGTCCAAACGTTTTTGTAATGCGCGTTCTTCGCCGGGTGTTAGTGTTGGGTATTCGCTGGGAACTTGTGAGGCAATTGGGGCTGGTGTTATTGCGCTGTCAGGCGTTTGAATCCATTGTGCGATTTGTGCTTCTGTTACTAACAATTGTTCGAGGCTAACGCGACGCAATGTGGAGAGTGCGTTGAGTGCGGAATTTACCCACGAGCTGTGTGCGTTTAGCCAATCGTTAATATTGTCTTTGGTGGCAGCTACGAAAGTGAATTCGCCTAAACCTGTTGTCCAACTTTCTACATCTAACTGTGCGAGTAATTGTGGATCGAGAATAACTTTTTCGGCATCGCGATACACAATGGCTAGCGCTTTAAAAACTTCGTTGCTTGCGGCAATTAAACGTTTTAATTCGCGCGAGCTTACATTGCGATCTGCAGTGACTATGGCGTAAACATTATTGAGCAGCGCGCGGCTGTCGCTGATGTTGGCTTGCATATGATCGGCGTAGTGCAGTACTTGCAAGAGGCCATGTAAATATTCTGACCAACCTTGGCCGAGTTCATCTGCCGCTAATTTGTGCGCTGTGCGGCATTGTTTGTCGTGATTAAAAATAGTGTCTTGTGCGGATTCGCATTCTTTACGCAGTGTTTCAATAACGCTCGGTAAGTCGCGTTTTTTTAATTCATTGCCGCGAAACCGAATGATGCCATCGGGCGGAGTGTAAACGCCGTCGCGTAATGCAATTAATAAATCGTGCTCGCGTTCAAGGTTGCGCAACTGTTCTAATTGTTGCGAGAGCGATTCCGGGTAGAGTTTGCTCAGCGCTGTGATGGCCGATTCAGTTTTGCCTTCATAAAATAATGCAGGCTTGGCGGCATGACGTACAAACGAGCGACCGAGGTACGCACCGCGATAACGGCTGTTG
>Ga0247741_1001148_pt1 | contig 14620 bp, 31 predicted proteins | sample UWRJL213509R2_FD_180945 | JGI IMG/M metagenome (GOLD analysis project Ga0247741, IMG submission 180945) | Plant litter microbial communities from Arlington Agricultural Research Station in Wisconsin, United States - UWRJ-L213-509R-2 | ecosystem: Environmental > Terrestrial > Plant litter >... | reverse complement strand
GTCAATGCTTCCCTTGCAGCCATTCGTAAGGGGCTACCTGAGAAGAAAGACCCCGAAGAGTATTACATACACTCTGATTTAGATAATGCGGATGGCTGGAATGAAGCCCTGGCAGCTGTTGAGGAATTACTGGGATGAGCAATCGAGTTTGGACTAAGCGTGAGCCTATATGGAAACAATCGAAAAAGGATGCGCCATTTTGTTCTGATTGCAATCAAGAGCTGGATTATATGGATATGGTCAACGATAACTCGTCCTGCAAATGTGGCAACTGGTCTTATACATATAGAGGGCAGATTGAATTTAAACCTAGGCTAGCCGACAACCCATTAAAGAAAGAGGTATCCAATGAGTGATACGTCACAACGCCTGACACGTGACATCCTCGAATGGCAGTCCCGCGGCGGTCTTGTAGAGGAGCTTGTGATGTTTATCGAGACTGAGATACAGGCAGCAGTAGAAGCCAGGATGAAGCAATACAGCCTGATTCTTGCGAATGGCTGGAGTGCTGAACGACTACACGGAATCATTCGCGAAGATTTGGCTAAACTACATAACAAGGAGACAGATCAATGACATGGTGGGGAATATTCTACATATTCACGATGGGTATAGCAATTGGGATTATAATATCGGCAATAATAGTTGCATTTCACAGGGATAAGTCATGAGCCAACCCACACTAAAAGACCAAATACGTAAAGACCTTTGGAGAGTATTCCAAGGATATGTAAGTGTTTACTCTGAAACAGAAATGGACGCTTATCTAAAGCGAGAAAAAGACATAATAGATTCCATCCTGGCTGCTACTCTGTCGATTATACCAGAGAAGCTTCCAGTTGGCAGCCATTACAATGATGGGTTTGATGCCGCTATAGACCGCTTCATGGAGTTACTAAAATGAAGATAATCATCGGAATATTAATCCTCTGGTGCATCTGGCAGGAGATACGCCTGCTGGAGCTGGAACGTGATCGGGATGACCGAATCGAGCAGGAGTATCGTGCTTTACTTAAGAGTTTCGATAAAGAGGTATAATAAGAGAATGAATAAAATAATCCTGTACAGCACCCCCACTTGCGCGTTTTGTAAGCAGACGAAGATGTACTTAGATAAAAAGAATGTACCTTATGAGGAACGTTCAGCCCTTACAGCGCCTGAATATCCGGAACTTGCTGATAAGTACGGTTTTAGTGTTCCATTGATTATATCGGGTGATGAGGGCTTCTGCGGGTGGAATCTTACCCGGCTGAATGCGATGATTGCATGAGTTGGGATGTAAAAATTGATAAGGCTGATAAAGTCTTCAGCCAGTGGGTTAGGCTTAACGACGGCAAATGTATGAGATGCGGTTCGCCTGTTCGCCTGAACGCAAAAGGACTACCTGTGTCACATCAGGCTTCACACTTCCAAGGACGGCGTAAAGAGAATACGAGACATGACCCAGAAAATGTCCGTTGCCTATGTGGTGGATGCCACCAATATCTTGGTTCACATCCTGGAGAACACTATGAGTTCCAGGTTTCGCTTATGGGGCAGGAGAAAGTTGACGAGATTATCCTCAAGTCATCCATGTATTGCAAGAAAGACCGCGAACTTCAATACATTTATTGGAAAAACAGATTGCGTGAAGACTTCGGTGTGTAGTACTCTACAGATATAAAACCCCGGCTGAACACGGGGTTTTTGCATTATAATAGCTTATGCTATTGCGTTAATGCTTAACATGTGCTATATTGTAGTAGTCAACAAATTTAAACATCAGGAGTTCAGTCCTATGAAGAGTCAAACCAAAACATCAAACGAAGTACCAACAGTGAGTATCACTAAGGTCAAGAAAAGCAAAGCCGTAGTATTCGCCGTTATCGGCTGGTCTATCATAGCCGTCGCGGTAATCCTGATCGTAGGGTTCCTCTTAGGCAAGTCATACGCCGAGCGCCAGAACAACGCTATCAACGCTAAGGCTGTGTCTATTGCTAGCTCGTTAAAACAATAGCAGCAAAACCTACACCCGTAGCCGTTTCTAAGCCTGCCACAGCCCCCGCAGAACAAGACCCGCCCATTGTGCCACTTGAAGAAGTAGCACCGATTGTAGATCCCGTATCAAGCTCATACGTGGATGCTAGCCATGCAGAACTGATGTCACTAGCTGGCATACCAGTAGATCAACATGCAAGCGCAGAGAAGCTAGTACATAGGGAATCATCTTGGAACCCATTGGCATATAACAGCATAGGTGCTTGCTCACTTGTTCAGGCCCTTCCATGCTCTAAGATTCAAGGTGACTGGACAGACCCAGTAGTAGCGCTATCTTGGGGTAATACATACGTTAATAGTCGCTACGGTTCTTGGGATGCGGCACTATCACACAGCCTGAATCACAACTGGTACTAAATAAATATAGCCCTCTCGCAAAAGTAAGGGCTATATTTATATCCGTTGTCTTTGAACGACTCTATTATATCAGAAACTGCCACTCGTGTAATCGCCATTTATATTATAACCAGCTTGACGCGGTTCTATCGGCAAAACAAGTTGCTGTGGTTCAACGTCCGCGATATCTCCGCTGACTTCGACAATCGTATGGTGGTCAATAAGACCATGCAATACAGCCCTGGCACCTTCAAAACGAGCACGCTGTCGCTTACTCATAGGCTGTGTGTCGTAATTACGGCTGAACTCAGACATTCGCCCGACCTGTCACAAGAACGTACAAGCCTACTAGAACACCAACAATAGTTCCCCAGAAAGTTGCATCAATAGTAACTCTAGGTACCAAGGCTGAGATTATCAGTATCAGGACGAAAGCTACGATACCAACTATTAGACCCATTACAATCGCTAAAGGTAATCTGCTTAACATTATTTACCCTCCGGGCTTGAAACATTTAAACCTGCCATTATAGTTACTGCGGTGACTTCTGCCAGCCATAGTGACATTTCAAGTTGACCGATTATCTCCTTGGCTAATAGATAGCCGACTACTGGAGAGCCGAGAGCTGTGAATATATATATCGCCGCTCTTACTTTTGGTGGAAAATTAACTCGCATACTACTTCTCCTTATTAGGTGATACTAATTTTGCAAATTTGAATAACTTGTTTCCGATATAGCTTCTGAGTTTTCTCATAGTAATATTATACTCCTATTTAATCTTCCGGTAGACAGTAACTTGTTCATATTCACCTCCACCTTCGGATTTACCACGTTCATACCCAGCCGCATCAGCCGCTTTAACATTCGCATCATAGTGAACATATTTCCAGTTAGCTGTTGCCCACGGGTCACCCTGCTGTAATTGTCTTAGTAAAGCAGCAGGGTACTTTGGGTCAGCAACTATATTCTTTGCGTGATAGTCTCGCCAAGTCGGATCACTTGCCTGCTTTTCAGTCATGTGGGCCATAAGCCCACACATAAAAGCTAAATCTTGTGCTTGTTCAAACGTCATGTAACTCCCTTCGTTTAAATTCTCCATTAAGTCAACATATTGGCCAGAAATCAATAACTCATCGTGTAAATGAGAGCCGTCATGAGGTCGTGCGGGACTCGGCATGGGACTGACATAGCCTATATTGCCTGAGTAGCCGACAAGCTCTCCTAATTTTACCCATCTGTCCACTCCGACTATTGAGCTACAGTGCCCATATCGGCGCTCATATTCCCCGTTGGTAATAACAATCTCATTACCCTTACGTAACGTGTTGCCCCATATTTTACGAGTCAGGAAGCCCTCGATACCTGCATAGAGGGGAGTCCCCCACGGGACAGGAAAATCTGTTCCTGGGTGTCTGCCATTAGGATAATTAGCATATGCGATTGGATCATAGATACCGAAAGGATTATTTACAGGATAATTTCCCCTGAAGGCTAATATGATGTCCATGATTTTATTATAGCAACAAAACAAGATCTACTCCCTTATCTTGTAGCGGTAAATCAGCACCCAGTTAAGTGCCATAGCCAAAGGCCCTATACGGCCAATAATAGTTACCACGACCCTAAAGACATCGCTCTCAATCCCAATCATTCTCATAAATTGGTAGGCAATAATTGGCACCAATGTAATTACAAAGATAATATTGAATAGTAGTAGGAGAGTTTTAATGCCCGAGTATCTATCTTTAGGAGCTAGAAGCTCAACTAGCTGTAAGTAAAGTACATAAGTTACCATTACGAAAGTCATAATACCTGTCATCACTGCAAATAGTGACTCGTAGTTTTTAATCATTTTGCCCGCCTTGCCGCACCACTGGCCTTATATATTATCTCTGCTATCGTTTTATCTTCAAGAAGCTTTCCTACCTTCTGTATGCTCTCTGTAGCCTCATCAATTTTCTTAAACGTAAGTTCCTGTATGGCCTGAACTTCTGCATCTTTACGATCAAACTCAGCTTGACGCTTCTTTCTCTTGAAGAACCACATATTAGCGGCTCCGCTTGTTGTTTGTGAGGTTGAGGAGTAAATCATACATCTTGCCGTTAATTTCTTTTACATCTTCCATAGGGGCTATGATCTTATCACCTACTTTATTAGCGTCTGATATTCTTGTCTCTTGCAACTCATCAATCTTACGCTGCTTAGTATCATTCTGACGTACAAGATAAAGAATCACTGTAATCAAAGCTACAATAACAATGGCGGCTGGGAGTCCAAAGCCTTCAGCTATCTGATCGGTACTTACTTGAGCCATCATCATTTACAGTCCTGAACAGGCAACCACTCATCATCTCCTAAGAACTTGCATTCTTCTAAGGCAGTGATAGGATTAGACCTCAGTAATATGGTCTTTCCAGGTTTTCCCTGCACCCCCTGAGAGCCGTTAGCCCCAGTATCCCCCTTTTGGCCTTGTGCTCCAGGTTGTCCGTCTGAACCATCTTTGCCATTTAAACCGTCTGAACCATCTACCCCATCATCATAATCTAATCCTTTTTGAGGAGTATATCCGTCCTGTCCGTCCTCACCTTCTATAATTTGGGTTGAAGGTTTGATATCATTGATAGCTTCCTTTATACGTAATATCTCCATGCTAGCCCAAGTAGTCACAAATACAATTATGACAAAAAGCATTCCTGCTAGTATGTAGATAAACTTCCGTAAACGAGCAAGCTCTTTGTCATGATCCATTCTAAGACCATGCTTCACGACACAGCTGATAACCGCTATTAGCTGTGATGATGTTGTACTTGACCTCAGTTGCTGTAAAAGAATCAAACTGGACTTTTAATGTCTCCACCCAAGCTGTGCCATTCCACTCAAATATACTAGCAATGCGGTCTGTGAATCTTTCCTGATAAATTCTCGTAGTCTCAACTGTCTTTGTGTCGCAATAATGGCTAGTGCCATCAGTTGATCCGTCTGATTCAAATACTATCGGAGAAGCAGCGCCAGGAGAAGGGATAACTTTTAGACGAAAGGCAGCAGCAGCAAAACCGGTTGTCCAAGTTTTAACGCCTGTAGTGCTGGGAGTAATCTTACTGAGTTTGTATGACATGTTAGGCCTTATATTCTGTAATCTTTATCCACGATTTTGTTATAGTCCCAAACAAGCGCGCCCCAGAACTTCCGTTAAAAGTAACGGTTGATGCACCGTTGCCACCGATTCTTATTTTAAATGTCGTAGCAGATGTTGTGCCAGCTGTCATTTTATGTGAGATAGGCAGTGGTGTCATAGTGTTTATCAGTGCTGTAGGGAGCGAGTTGCTCATAGCAGCGAGAGCATTGGCGGCTGAATCTTGGAATAATGCGCTTATTATAGCAACGCCAGAAGATACTGAAACTGCAGCGAGAGCCTGTATTTGCAGAATATTACTCGCTGAGTTAGGTGTGATCGATTGAGTCATGAACTCTGTTCCCTCAGTATTTTGAGGAATGGTGTCATCATAAGGTATAGTAGTAGTCCCAGTGGCAAAGGAGGAGAATACCGTAGATACCTCTTGCACTATTTTGCCTACCACACCGTCATCAAATCCAGTACCAGCGGCGAGCGCCAGTATATCAGCGCCAATACCATCACCCCATGCGGATGTTATGGGAGTAAAGGGAACTACATCAAGAGTTTGATAGGGGAGATTATCACCATTTGCCATACTCTAAGTGTACCATTTCATAAGATGTGCAGTCTAATACTTCGGGTCGACGTAAAGGTAGTTTGAGACTTGGGTAAGAACTTGCATTATCTCTTCACGCTTCAGACCTTTGACCACTTTATCGAAATGCTTCTCAATCTTCGCTTGATCGGATTCACTTGTCCATATGAATAGGCTGAATTCTTTGCTGAATTTCTTAAAGTTCTTAGCGTATGAATAGAGCGGCTCAGTGACTGAGCTTCTTAACAAGATACCGTTGCTTATTACGGGGTTTCCCCCGGTAAACTTCTGTACTTGCACACCGTTTATACGCATCTTTCTGTATATTCCGACCGCATTCAGTTCAGCAAATTGTCTCATACTGACATGATACCACATTTGACTTCCCATTACGCTTTTGGTATAATGCAGGCTATGAAGAAAATCATTATCAGTGCAGTAGTACTTGCAACCCTATCAGCAAGCGCAGTAGCGTTCAGTCAAGACAGGCCCATAGCAGTCGAACCTCAGACACAGACAATATCTGAACCTGTAGTTCAAGTTCAGGAGGTTTCTGAAGCCCCCTATGTTCCTACGGTAGAGCAAGAGTTAGGAGTTCCTAAACGAGCAATCACTCCTGTAGAAACTCCCCAAGTTGCCGCCCCACCTGTCCAGACTGACCCTGTTGATGATTATATGATATCTCTTTGGGGTAATGATAATTGGTATACAGTATGCTCAAGAGAACTTAGGCAGATACGACCAGAATGGTATACATCTAAGGAACAACTAGATAAACTCATGACCGTAATCCAGGAGCATCCACCGCATAACCCGTGTGCTTTACGTGACTTAGTTAAAGGTACCTTGAATCTTGAATATGTCGGAGACTATATAACCGAAATCAATTTACTTATGATCTAAGCCCACGGGGCTGAAAAATAGGCTATTTCTATATCAACAGTTATGTTAGGGACATTCTGCGTACTTGAGACGGTATCATTATAAAAGTCAACTACAACTTCAATACCCGAAGCCGAAGCAATCGAGTACACGGTTATGTCATAGCTCGGAGACAAGTTCCTGAAATATGTCCTTCCGAGTACTATAACCCACTGACCGTTATAGCTAGCGTTACCTACACCAGAGAATTTTACCTTTAAGATGTAACCGGCTTCTGTGGATGCAGGAATCACAGTGGAGAATACCCTGTGGCTGCTAGAGAAGAAGCTAAACGCACCGACATTTATTACACCTGGTTGCTGAGCTTCATAGCCAAGTCCTTGAGTAAAACTAGAAACCAATACTTTAGATATATCAACTTTGCTCATAGTTTTTCATAGATTATGTAATAAACAGTAATACTGGAAAGTAACGGGTCATTAGAACTTGTGATCGTAAGGTTACTCGCATCCAGCTTCATAAGCTCATTAGAAGACGGGGAGAAGGGTGTAATGATTATTTCACCGCCATAGTTATCTGTGATGAATGCCATTGCCCATGTAACTGCGCCAGCTGTATGCGGTATTACTTCGGTGTGTCCTACGGCTCCAGGTATATTATAGCTGCTGAACTTATCTACTTTGAGATAGATGCGATCGCTGCGATAAAGAGTGGGGGATACATGAGTTAGTGCTGCTTCGTCTTCTAACCCGTGCACAGGTAAAGCAAGACAGGCATATCTAATTAATACATTCACAGTGCCCGAAGTACCGTTCCTATAAAACACGCAGTAAATCGAGCCGTCAGGAGCTGATTTTATTGAACCTCCGATAGCGTTTATGTTGCTCACGGAAACCCATTGTTCGCTCTGGGTAAACACATTCCACGAAACACCGCCATCTACAGAATATATGCCGACCGGCAGGCAATACCCAGCAAGCCCAGTGGGGATGGAACCAAAAGCACCGTTAGAACCATTGAGGATGGTTGCAGAGCTTTGTCCAGATTGTAAGACTTTATCTGTCTCAAAGAACGGCAGAAGTAATGTGGCTGCATCTATGTTCATACGAATATATCGTCAATCGTACTGCCTTCTTTAGCGACGGCGAATCCATAAGTATCGTTAGGTAGTTTACCGATAGCCAGTCTCTCGCCAACGGCATCAAACATATGGAAGCCATCCTTGTCTATTATGACCACGTTTATGTTACCATCGAAGATAACTAACTGGTTATTACCTTCATCCAGCCTGATTTCTCCACTGAGGGTATCGGTTCTGACTTGACCTGTTGATTGTACACTTGTTATTACAGCCATTTTAATCCTTTATGGGGCCCATACTGAAGGCCCGTCCCACACGCTGACATCGAAGAATGCCCATTCGCGTGGTGTATATTTACGAGCTTTTACTACTTGCTTGGATTGACTATCCCGCATCATATTAGATATCTTAATAGTCTTGTACTGCCCGGATATGTCTCGCGTATCCACAGTTATTATATCCCCAAGTTGTAGGGAATAGTCACCTTTGACCGTCATCTCTATTACGCCGTTGAATTCCTTATATGCATCTATCATCGTAAGAGCTAGGGATTCAGCATTACTGACTGACCCGAACAGATCGTTATCTAGCTCCAGCACCTGCTCGCCATATTTAACGACTGAGTCTTCATCGTAAGCTGTGTAATCAATCTCATCTACCTTCTTAGCCGGTTCACCCCAGATTTCCATAGAGTTAATCTCAACGGCGAATGAATTATCATTCTTGAAAGTCATCGCATAAGTGTTCTGCCTTAGCTCATCACTATCGACGTAAACATCCGACGTCACTGGCTCATCTACGTCATTCCTAGCTGTGAACCATGATACACTGCTCGATGCACCTAGAGTGGGCTCTACGATGCTTAGAAGCGGGTCTTGTAAGTTTACTTCCATAACAGCCGTATCATTTGCAGGCACGATGAAGAGATTTGATGTGCCGGTGGCGTCAGCATCGGTATAAATTGGCTGGAATTCCTGAACTGCACGTATATCTGAATGTATACGAACGGTATTTATAATCTCTGAATCCCCTGAGGTAGTTATGTCTTCTACATTTGAATCGTTGAAATCCATCACTGAAGTTTCCATAGGCAGAAGACGTTGCTCAAATCGTATGATGCCAGTTTCGTCAATCCAGAGAGCCCCGCCTTCTGACTGCATGAGTAGTCTAAATGCTTCACCTGCGTTAGTATCTTTTTCAAAGAATACAAAAGGAATCCGGTTGCGGCCAACAGCTAGAGTATACTGCGTCGGTGCCAATCCAAACTGCTCAAATATTGCACCTAATACGACATCGGTGGTAACCTCGGACATGGCAATAACTTCTGTTAACTTCATTGAGAACATTTCGCTTAAGAAGTCCATCGCATGGAAAGACGCTGTCTTGCTCTTAGTATCGAGTTCGGGCATACCTTGTGTTATACCTACGAATTGCTGTAAAGTACTAGCTCCTTGATATCCTGCATATAACCTCAGTGGCCGCTTAGGTAGTATGTATTCATCAATCGGACTCCCTCTATCAGGGGTAAAATAATTATCATAGTTGTTAATAGTGAAGTCAGCAAGTGCCGACTGGACTGAGTTAGGGAATTCTATTTCTCGGCTCCATTCCATATCTATGACCCTATCGGTGTAGTCAGTATAGGTGTAATAATCCCACTGCTGTATCGGATTATCTTCGGTGGAACCCCATAGATCTCCACCATCCCATGTGGAACTGTCCCAGATTCCAAACTCAATATCGTCATCATATTCCTTATCAAAGGAAACGCTAAGCCCCCACGTATGGGCGCGTATACCAGCCTGTGAAGCGTCGTGGAAGGCCTGGCTGACTGTCTGCATCAGCTACCCGCCATCGTCATCTGAATCGTTTCTCTGAAGTCCATAGATACATTCCTGACGGTTCCACAGTTATCTATAACTTGCCTTGGGGATAATGACATCCTTACAACCACTCCCTCAACGCCTAACCGGCTGATAGTAATCATCGGATACAGCCATAATGTAAATTGCCGGTCGTAGAATCCTTTTAGTTGATTGAAATCATCTTCAGACATATCGGATATACTATTTGACCATGCTCGTTTAGTAGCAAAGAAATCGGTATATAGATTAAGGTCGAGTGTCACTACATCAGTAGCACCTTCTATAGTTGACTCCTCTAATGGTACGTTAGGAAACTGAATGGTCATGGTGTCGATGGTGTCGGATATTTCTATTTCAAACATATCATGCTCCTATTTCTGCCGCGCCACGAGCTCGTAACGTCTGATTAAATGCACTTACGATTTGGTCGGCTACCCTACGACGTTCTAAAGCAGAAGTCGCAAATGTGCCGCTTACATTAACCGTGACATTCGTAGTACCGCCGCCCCCTAGAGCTCCCTGCAGGTCACTACTTGGTATAATAGTACCACTTCGGTTAGGTACAAATAATTCTGAAGTACGATTTATAGAACCATCCGGATTATCCCCTACAATATATGGTTGGCCAGCCGATACTGGGCCACCATTTGCTCTACCCCCGACACCGATAGCTTTTTGAAATGCTTTTCCGATTGCTGAGTTAGTACCGAACGCACTCTCGAATGCTCTATCGATCGCACCACCAGGCTTTGACTCTTCAAATATAGCTTTAGGAATTGCCTTCAGCGCATCTACAAGAGCTTTCTTGAGCTTATCACCGATGGCATTGCCCAGTTCAGTACCCATTGCTTCAAAGCTCGCCCTATTGGCCCCGTATGCAGCTAAGGTATCAGACATTGTCTGATTAGCGTTACTTACCGCATCCTGACGCTGTTGGTCGAGAGATTTAAGTTGTTCGTCGCGGCTCCGTTTTAGCTTATCTATCTCGTCGAGTAGTATTGTGCCACGAATTGATTCGACATCTGCGCGATGTCTCTCAAGTAGCGATGTCTCATTGGTCAGCCTTGATTCTAATTCGATGCGGCGTTTATCATAAGATAATCTTTCTGCTTCGGCGTCTTGATCGTATTTGGACAGACGTTCTGTATTACTTTTGTCGAACTCGGCATTCTCTCTGGCAAGTGTAAACTGTAGTTCAGACAATCTCCGTCTGTTGGATGCATTGTTATACCGGCCCAAGAAGTCTATTTGGGTCTGCAGAGCATCAGTCTTCTCTTGATGTGATTGAAGTTCCTTCTGTTGAGACTCATTGAAATCGTATAATCTATCAGAATAGGATTTATCGTACGCTGCCTGCTCTTGGCTAAGCTGGTCACGGAGCTCGGCAATCGAATCGTTCTTATTCTGTACCAATTCTGCAAGCTGTTCTCTGAACTGTTCATTTGTCTTCTGAACCTGGTCGTCTATCTTGGCGAGTTCTTTAGCGAGTTTGGTTGCTTCTTTAGTAGAACTATTCAGTGACCCGGGCATTTTCGCAATATTACCAGCCATATCTTCGGTAGTATTGGCAGATTCATCAAGCTCGTTCATCAGATTGTTGATGGTCAGCGCAGCTAATAATCCGACAGTCAATGATAACACAGCTACAATCGGGTGAGTCGCTATAAGTGTCATAGCAACACGTAGGACGGTGAGAGCTTTTGTGAGTGCATATACACCGCCAGCGAATGCTACAGACGCACCCACCGCTGAACCGATGGTTATGATAGCTTCCTGATTGCTTGATATGAACTCAGTAAGCCCAGTGACAGCACCCTGACGTAATGCATTAGCAACTTGACCGACTTCTACTCTGAGATTGGTCATTGAAGTTGCGAAACGCGCGTCAGCTCCCGCTGCTTGATCTGCGTATTTTGCCGAATCACCCATGCTTCTAGATGTTTCTTGAAGGAATGAGTTGAGGATAGCCGTTCGATACGCAGTATTTTGTGATACAGAACCCATTTCGTCTATACCAATACCAGCTTCCTTAGCTATAACCGAAAGGTTCTTCGTCGTACCAGTAGCATCTGCCAGAACAGAGTTACCGTTCTTGATACCTTCGAGGGTGGCATTTACGGCACCGCCTAAGTCATAAAAGGACTGACGGTTATTGACGGCTTGGTCTTTAAGGCCACTTAGTAATGCCGTAGCTTCTTCGATACTAAATCCGCTAGCGAGAGCTGTTTTAAAGGCTTGGGTCGACTGAGCGAGTGGTATCAATCCGTCGGCTGCAAAATCCTTAGCTGCTTGTAATGCTGAACCTGTGTCTTGACCGAATGCACGTGATACAGAAGCTAACCCAGCTATTGAAGATTGATATCTATTCGCGTCTGCAATGGATTGACCTATGAACGCTGAAGCACCTCTAAGCGACAGATAGCCTGAACCGACGATGGCAAGAGATTGTGCGACACCAGAAAATGAAGCCGACATGTCCTTTCCTGCCTTATTAACTTCTCTACTAGACTTACTAGTGGTGTCTTTAACAATCTTTTCGGCTTGAGCAGCAGTTACTTTGAGGTTCTTAGTCTCAATGATTGCATCATAATAAATAGTACCTGCCTGCTCGTTATTCATAACTTACTTTCATTTTATTTACGAATGTACTCATGCCTTTAGAAAATGTATTGGATGGACTCTTGCTTTTAGCTGCAACGTTAGCGACTACAGCTCCATGTGATGTGTCTACGACCTTTGAATACCAGACCTTACGTGCTGCAGCCAGTAGAATATAAACCTCGTCTAACGTAATCTCATTGTTCTTGATAGCCCGTATCCCGTCATAGCCAAAGTAATATCCGAACTCGGCTACTACATAAATCTCAGGGGATACATTATGGTATTTGATTTCCTGATTACGCTTTTTAGCATTTTTAAGTGACTTTTTACGGTCACTTTCTGACATTAGATCAAGAAGACTGGTCTTCTTTTTCATCTTCTACCTCTATCTTAGGGAATACCTGTCGGTAGATTTCGTTACGTTCTTCATCAGACAGTCTTTGGATTAGCTCTCGGGATATCTTCCCGTCCCCACCGTCATCGAATGTCTTAGCATATATATCTAGTGACCGCTGTTTCAAGTCATCATATTCTTTGGCGTCATCCTCAGTCCATTCATTAGATGAACTGAGACGTTCCAGTAGCTTGAGCGTCTGCCTGGCTATCTGGGATAGGTCTAATTCCTCACCAGCTCCAAGTTTCCTGACGGTAAAATCAACTTCGTCAATCTTTACCTTTTTCCTAGTGCCTAGATCATTTGAACTTATCGAAATATAGTCAGACATAACGCTCCTTTTACTACTAGTATACCCTAACTCTCGACTGGGACAGTTTCTTCTGTCTCGGCGTCATATATACTAGGCTCTGCCAAGTTTCCAGTACCCAGACGGAATAAACCATCTTCTGTAGGTTGTGCCATCAAAGTGATCTCAACTGATAGGTCATCACTGTCGTTCATCGTTGGGTTATAGCTCATCTGAGCGAGAGCACCAAAGATATGCAAGTCATTGTCATCTGTATCGTCACACTCGTAGTGCACGTTTACTGGGACAGGGACTTTCGTAGTACAAGTCTGAGCACCAAAGACCAAGTTTCCTGTAGGCTGTGCTATGTTCGTTGGAGCATTGTATTCGCCCGGAAAAATGTGCTTCAAGTAATCCATGCTTGGGATGAAGAGCGTGAAGCTGAGTTCAGCCGTATCGAAGACTCCTGATGGACGGTTAAAGACACCACCTAATGTAGTACGCTCTCGTGTGCCCTCTACGAAGTTAGGGGTGATTTCGCTAATCATGTAAGATGGTATTTCAATCTCATTGATAGCGATTGTGGCTCGGCCACCTAATGCTGTTGGATTCATTTAATCCTCCTTATTAATATTGTATTGAATTTCCGCCGATATTACTCTGACGACTTTATCCTGCGCGTCGTTCCCTACATTAGAGATTGCTGCGGTCGGTCTTAGCCGTACATTGTAATATTCTCTGGATGAATATGGGGGTACCTCTGGCAATATACACACATCGCCGTATACTTCCTTCAGGTACTCATATATATCTTCTAGTTTCGCTGAGCCCGTAATCTTATCGGCATATCTGGAGTAAATATCGAATGACTGAGTAGTGGTGAAGCGGGAAACACTAGGGCTACCTCTTGGTACTACCCATAGTCCATCTTTTGGTTTACCTATACCATCGATTGGCATATCTTCCCAGAAAATGTCTTCATCTAGTGTTCCGAACCCTGCTTGCTCAAGCCACTTGGCTATATGGAGAGTAATCACTTACTTATTCCTCAGATACTTCTTTACGTGTTCTCTTTTGACCGAATCCCCAGCTTTAAATAGGTATCTAATAGTCTGAGGGTTTTTCTTGTTCTCGAAGTGCCGACGCCTTGCATAGGGAACCCTATCTGAACCAAAGATTATCCTATATGCTGCTGTAGCTAGACGCTCCACTCGGCCACTGTTCCGTAGGGCCCCCGTCTGTATAGGAGCGATCAGTACGGCCCGACGTTGTATATCTATCGCCATTTCCAGAGCAGCTGTCTGTAACTCTTCTATCTTTTGGGGGACGATACTGCTTGATAGCTTCGATGTAAATCTAACTCCCACTTCCACCCCAATCAGAAAAGCTCGTCTCTTGGAGGATGGCCGTATAGTGCTCCAT
>Ga0247741_1001147_pt1 | contig 14624 bp, 13 predicted proteins | sample UWRJL213509R2_FD_180945 | JGI IMG/M metagenome (GOLD analysis project Ga0247741, IMG submission 180945) | Plant litter microbial communities from Arlington Agricultural Research Station in Wisconsin, United States - UWRJ-L213-509R-2 | ecosystem: Environmental > Terrestrial > Plant litter >... | reverse complement strand
ATTCGGTGCCCCCCACATTTACTTGCGTTTCCCTAGTCCAACTTAATTTTCTGCGTTACGCGCTTTTCGACTCGATGTCGCTTTCATACCTGATCACTCTCGCCCTTGCCGGTTTGGCCATCGCGGTACCAGCTCCCCCGACTTTCCCTATCGCTGCCGCCGCCGCTCGCCCCGCTCCAGGAAAGCGTACTTGCGACACCAATAGTGCCAAGCTTGTCATTCCTTCGACTATATCGATCCTCGCCACGCCCTCTGGCCCACCCTCCAGTGTCGCTCTTGGTATTGGTTTCCAAAACTATACCTGCACTGCTGCTGGCAACTACACGTACGTTTAAATCGCCAATACCCCGTGATTTATCCTAATCACCCCTATAACCTCATCTAGCTCTGCTGGCGCCGTCGCCGATCTATACGATCTATCCTGCCTCTCGAAGGTGCCCCCCGCATTCGCCGGTATCCAGGACATTGCGTATGCTGTTTGGAAGGCCATGCCTGCAAGCGTCAAAACCCTTGGCCCAACAGGCGCCGGAGGTTACGCCATGTTAGGATCGCATTTCTTCCAACCTAACCCTTCTGGCGCTGGTCTCAGCCCAATTTGGGATTACCGGGCGGTCAGCGCAAAAGGCAACCCCGACGCGTTTGTTCTTGCTCAGAAGGTCTCCAATGCTCCTGCCCCCAGCGGTGCTAAGGATGTAGACTGGTTGCAGCTCAAGGGTCTTTCTGGATCATTGGCAACTACTGTAAGATATTCTTTGCTCTTTGACGCATATTTTCCATGCTGAAATTATGGGCAGATCTACCGCACTGATACCCGAGGAGGACCTCCCCCCACCTCTTGCACTCCAGGATCGGCACCTATATCTGTCAAATATGTGTCGAAATATTGTAAGCTCCTATCGCTCCCCTATCAGTAAATAATAAACTGATCACATTCTTTAGGGCTTTACGGTGGAGGCGTGCAGGTCTGAAAAAACGATACCCACATTGAGACGATAACTTATACCAAAATTTCGTTGGACTTCGAACTTTTACGATACGCATTGGAACATGCCTTGGTCATGAACTATTACTTCTTATAATCTACGTCGATAGATCGATGGTAGCGTTATTCTTTTTTTTTGGGTACTTGTAGTGCTAGTAACACGACAATCTTTTGGAAAGGCTATTGATAATGATCGTGAGGACCCGAAGGCAATCAGGAGCCAGACCGTTGTGGTATTAAAAAATCCATCCGAATTGACAATGCGTTTGGTTGCAGACAGATGTAGCACACGGATACAGAGATGGATGTATTGGAGATTTATCACATGAGTGGTGATTCAGATCCAACGGCAAGCGCTCAGACTGCGCACAGATGAGGTTCCGATTCGCCCAGATTCTCGATATAGACAACATTATAAGCACGTACATAAAATTCTCTACAACTTCTACCAAGTCAAGCCGTCATTGTTGCGCGTGAGGCGGTCTCTGCATATCTTGAACGCCTTTCCACTATTGTCGACATTTGTCGTTCAAAATTTCTCGAGCTCTACCGTTCCGAGTTGAGGAAAGATAGTCGAGTGAACATACCAAGGAGACCACATTGGAACTGTGCAATCTCATTCTCGAGGAATTCTTTGGAGTATGGACGACTTGAGTTTCTTGTACATTCTTGGCTGTGATAATGCTTTTTTGTGCAAAGATTAATGACAGGTTTGCTTTGGCTATCAATAGGGACCTCGAGCGTCTCGAGATTCGGGAAGTGCAAGGCGTACACCCATCGAGCGGGATTCAAACTTCAACACCAAGCTTCTCAATTGCTCCCAGCTGCCACAGGAGAAGAAAACTTCAAGATCATCGAATTTGCGAGTGTTCCCATCAGTCGAGAAGTCTGTAATGACCGGCTTTATAAACTGGATGATGTTCCGAGAAGAACCGTTGGTAATTCTAACGAATTTCTGAAGACAGTCAGAAACTTCTGCAACGCGAGCGCTGGGTAAAAATAAGGACGATTCGAGGATGATCGTCAGAACAAGCTGCCCCTGAATGCAGTCTAAGATGCTGAACATCTCTTCTGATTTACAAGAAATATGGGGCTTGAGGTGGTCGAAAGTCTCAGGTGTAGAAGAGTCTGCTTGAGCTTCAACATAGTTGAGTAATGAATAGCATGAGATTTTCAATTGATGGAGCGACGTGGTAGTCCCAGATATCTTCAGAAAATCTGGTAGAATGTCGCCGCCGTCGAAACCAAGGTCAAGGTCCTCAGTGAGAGGTTCTGTATGAGGGTCCGAGAAAGCATTTATATTCTCTATAGAAAGTTTTGTGAGTCGAGAAGGCGCCATAAAAAGAAGCGCAGTGACTGGTGGAATCGAACTGGGTAGGGATAATGAAACCGTGAGCGACCTAATTGAACTTAAATACGGAAATATAGACAAACGAAAGCATCAACTTGAGTGTACGTATGTTGTTAAGAACGAATGACTTGTATAAATATAAGCAGTGTAAATGGCTTCGGCGGGGGGCCTTTGATCTGCTCTCTAAATACCTTGGGTTTGAACAGATGATTAGAGTTACAGCGACAGGGTCCCTTTCCTAAGCATACCTTTTACGACGTCCTAGATCTCGTGGAGGAGGATTCGTATGGATCGTGCTTAAATGCCTTGCGCTTATTGGGGGATATGGCTTGAGGAGCGACCAACACACGATACTCTGGATATCAGCAACGAACGTGTTCGAGGCTGATTCCCCCCTGTCGATGAACCAATGGCTTAACGTAAAATCAACCCGAGCAATAGCACCCGCAAGCTCATTCCTGCATTCGGTAGGAGCAATGAGAACCCCATTAATGTCGTAGGCGGGGAGAGCAACAACTTCGTGGGTAGAGGCAAGTTTATCAAGCTCGATTTGAGCTTCAGGGTGGCGTACGGGCCAATTTTCGATGGTCCAGTATATATGCAGTCTTGAATATCCACCAAGACTAAAATGTTAAAACGGAAGTTGACATACCTTCTATGTCTGAAACGGTTTCATTGACAGGACCCGATTCCCTATAATCTGATGACTTGCGTTTCTGGTATATGATGGTATTGAAGTAACATAGGGAAACAGCTGAAGCTTGGGGCCATACCTCGAAAACTACATGTCGAAACCTCAATGCCTGCCCCCCAGTCTCTGATGCCGTTATGAAGCCAGTGTGTTTTGCGTCATTGAGAGACACCTCCTTCATCAAGGACTTCGCGTTTTCAAGCACAACAGTGAAGTCTTGGGCAAGGAAATGTCTGTCGAAGGCCTTACCCAAGAAAGATAATTTCGGCGTTCCCTTGGTTGGGCCTCTCCAATTCCCGCAGGGAGTAAGCCAGCAGTCATTGTCGTCGATAAATACGATCGCCGAAAGGGCAGCGGGTTCGAGGAGTGCACTCTTGTTGGCGTCTGTCGCAGTCGCAGTCACAGTCTCAGTGTTATAATTGTCATCTTCAGCAGACGCAAGAGCCTGATGAGGCATTTCGACGGCAACTACTGATTCGTTCGTCACCAGTTGGTTGCCACGACCAATACGCTTCCACACGACTTGGTCTCTGACGGTCTCGGCGGAGCCTCCGAGATAAAAGCCGCTTTCGATGAGGTTCTCCCGCTCAACCATGAGGCGGACCAATGGGTCGGCTGAAGGCCTATCGTTAGCGGTTTGGCTGCTGGGCATGGTATAGTTATAGTAGGAAGACAAGGGGATGGGATCATATAATAAAGATGGTTGTAGGGCGATATTTGACTGTTATGCATGGAGTAGGAACACAAGGGGATCAGAGTGAGATGGGTATCTGGCATGAGGGGTCAAAACGGACTGGCTGTGCATAAGGAATACCGTCGAAAATCTTGAACAAGTGTCGAACGTGGGTAATCAGAACGGGATTTCGAATGACTTCGTGATGGCGAATATCTAAATGTGGACTCACTGTCGCACGCCATTGCTTCCCGATCCGGAGAGTGCGGTGGACTCTGTACTCTATGTCGGACGAGCTCTGGGCGGGACACAATCAGTAGATTACTGGGGATTTCCATGGTCGGTTATTTGAGAAAGAACATATCCCTTTTGTGAGGAAGATGGGAGGCTCAATGTGCTGGATAGCATGGCACGTAGATGAGAAGTATTCGCTTGAAAAGGATGTAAGCACGATCTACTTCGGTTTTATACCTATAAAAGGTAAGTGTTGTTGGTATATTTAGCACCTGTTGTAGCGCGCTTATTTGTTGTGCCACCCCGCCCCACACTGCCTCATTGTACATGAATATCACTCAGGGTGGTATGAACCATGTGTTATATTTGCGGTCGGACGCTATTGTAGCATACAAATTGATCCAATACGTAAGAGCCTCTTGCCCAAGACTCCATGTGCACATTGACATCAAACTGAATATTGCCGCCCTTGGCGGCTCATTAACGCTCATTCCTTGCTTATCAAATAACAATATATTCAACCGCATCTGAAAAGTATCTATTGTACAGTAAAATAATTGATAAAGACATTTGTAAACAAATACAAGCAGTGTGAATGGGGAATTCGATCTGGTCATAAATACTTTCAAGTTAGACTTGAAAAGGTAATTAGAATTATAATGACAGGATCCGATTTATGAGCACACCTTTCATAAAAACCTAGATTTCTTAGTCGGGGACTCTTCGTATGGATCACGTTGGGATAGCTTGCGCTTCTTGGGTGAATTTTGAGGAGGAGGCACCAACACGCGGATGCTGTCAATATCAGCGACGAAAGTGTTCGAGGCTTTTCTGTTGATGAACCAATGGCTCAACGTAAAAGTAACCCGAGCAATAGCACCCGCAAGCTCCTTCTTGTAATTCTTAGGAACAATGATATCCCCATTGATGTCGTAGGCGGGTAGAGCATTGACTTTGTGGGTGGAGGAAAGTTTCTTAAACTCGGCCCAATCATCACTAGACCATTCTATGTACAATCTTGAGTTCAGACCATAAAAATAACGCGGAAGTGAACATACCTATAGTGTCTGAAGTCGTTTCGTTGACAGGACTAGGCTCCTTATCATCCGATGACTGGCGTTTCTGGTAATGGTGGTATTAAGAAACGCAGGGAAACAGCTGAAGCTTGTCATACCTCAAAAACTACATGTCGAAACTCCAATGCCCGCCCCCCAGTCTTCAATGACTGTATGACGCCCGTGCGTTCCGCGTCGTTGAGAGACAGTTCCTCCGATTCCATCAATGAATTTGCGTTTTTAAGCACAACATCCATGTCTTGGGAAAGGAAACATTTATCTGAAGCCCTTCCCAAGAAAGATAATTTATCTGTCTTATATTTTGGCACGGTTGGAGGGGTAAGCCAGCACTCGTCATGGTCAATAAGGACAATTGCTGAAAGGATGGCGCTTTCGAGGTCATTGTCGGTATGAGTCGCGGCAACTACTGATTCTTTTGTCACCAGTTGGCTACCGCGACCAATGCGTATCCACTCAAACTGGTCTCTGAGGACTCCAGCAGAGCCTCCGAGATAAGAACCGTTTTTGATGAGTCTCTCCCGCTCATCCATGAGGCGGGTCGATGGGCCCGGGTCGGTTGAAGGCCAATTATCAGCGGTTTGAGTGTTGGGCATGATGGAATTGCTGTATAGTAGGAAAACGAAGGGATGGGATAATGCGAGAAAGATGGTTGCCGTGCGGTATTTAATTGTTAGGCGTGGAGCAGGAATGGGAATAAGATCGTTTCTGGGCGGTATCTTTCATGAGTCGTTAGGGGTCAGGACGGAGTGGCTGTGATATTTGACACATCGAACGCAAGGAATCGTGTCGAGGAATCCCGCCAATGCGCTGAACGATTGTCAAATATGGGCCAAGTGTCGCACAGCGCCACTTCCCAATCTGGGGAGTGCGGTCAAAGTTGGGTGGACTCAGTATGTCGGACAAGCTCTGAGCGCGAGCAAGGCGGCCCACAATGGTCCTAGTGCGTCTGCTTGACTTGGTGTTGTTTGGTTTTATACCCATAAAAGGTAAATTATATCGTATAATTAGCGCCTATCGTCACGGTGGCGCGCCTCCGGAATTATTTGTTCTGCCACCGACCTCACACTGCCTCATTCTATGTGTACACCACTCAGGGTGATATGGATCATGGCCCGCGTTATCCGTATAATTGTGGTTGACTCGATCGCTGTCGGACCCGTTATTGTAGTACAATAACGGGCCCGACAGCGAGCAGCCGGCTGCCATAAGAGCCTTTTGTTCAAGTCATTCGCAAAGTCATGTCAATGGCGGACATTCGTCGTTGAATTTGATGGACGTTCAGTCTTGCCAGATTCTTCTCACTGCTGATGTTTCCGCTCTATCTTGCTCCAGCTGCGTCTCACAACACATTTCCCATTCATCGTTTGATATAATCAGTCTTGAGATAATATATGTCGTTGCTCTGACGTCTACTGACTATAAATTAATTTGGCCTTGCCTAAAAAGGCGGGAACGACAGTAGTATGACCCCATTCCAACAAAATCTGGGCACCAAAACGGTGTTCATTGAGCTAAAGCGTGGGCAATACAGCCAAACCCCTCATAATCCATACCCCATAGCTTTTCCTGACCATCAACTCCATAATCCATACCCCTCTTTAAGCAAAACCCATAGGTTTTGGCTACTATATTGGGCGCAATATCATAACTTTCGGGTCAGATAATTAGTTTACTGGTCAGCCACCAGTGCAACGCGCAGCCATTTGACCAGGCTGTGACCAGTAGAATATGTCGTTTTCGCGTCAAAACCATAACCTAGGATGAGTTTCACGCAAGGCCTGCATGTCCCTTATGACGGCGAGAGTGCTCGTACTGAATCTAGTAGTTGACCTTTTGCTGTGGTTACAGCCCACAATAGGGTGTACTGCCCAGAGCGTATTCCAGCGCGCATCCCTGCTCTGTGGTTCGCAAAAAAAAAAAAGTGGTTTTCTGAATCTATTTTTAGCATACCTCTGGAAGGCCATAACCCATAGCCTGGGCCGTCCACTGATGTGTATGGGTTATGAGGGGTTCGAATGCATGAGAAACTGCGCTACTGAAAGGTCGAACTGTTGTACTAAACACTAAAATATGGGTTCGAGATCGGAGAGGCGAAGTTTGATGTAAGTAGTGTGAACGAGACTCTCAACGAAAAGGATAGTAGACTTTGTACGTACTCGAGATTATCGTACAGTCAAAACTCTCATAACCCATACCTCCCGTAAGTCATAACCCCCCATACCCCATAGGTTTGGGCTGCTACCAAACTGAAATTTACAGCCAAATTAACCTCTCAGAACCCATAACCTCTCGTAGTAACCCATAGCCCGGGCTATATACCGAGGGGTTATGGCTTATGAGGGGTTCGACTGTATTATCTTATGACGAGACACCCCGCCGGAGATACATATCTTATGTCAAGATAAGATAAGATCGGTAGATAACTTCTCTCGTCGACTTCAAGTTGTAGTCGGCGCAGTCCTACATCTGACCATTAAATGATTTGAACATGGTCTTCACTGCGTCTTCATGTTCGTCTAACCAAGCCTCGAGACCAACTTGAAGGTTAAAACTGTCTCGATTCGTCAACACGTCAGCGCTCGGGATTATGATTCCCTGACTGTCAGTGGAGATTACTCTCGGACTGGTCTTTGATATGTAGTGCCACCAAAGCCCATTGGTTGGACTCTCGACCTTTAATTGGCTGCGCTCGCGACTAATATAGCTTCCGGAAGAGGATCGGCATGTCGCTGCAGTACTTAAACATACGTGGACCCCGGGGGTGGAGCTACTAGTGATATTGATAAGACCAAAAAACTGTGACTTTTCTCCGAGTCCAAGTGCTTTCGCAAAGGCGTATCAGTAAAGCACCGACTCCCAAGCTGCCAGTGACGACGTGTCTCATCAACTTGTCGACGACGACGACGAGATGAAGGGATGCTCTGTTGCCGTTCTCCGTGGGTAACCCATAAGGGCCCAGAACCCTTCAGGAACAGGGTCCCCACCCCAAACCGTAAACGGGCACGATGTCAAAATTTATGCGTGTACGTCAATGGAATCTACCGATGCCGTTGACGCGTGCGGCGTGACTACGTCTAATCAACCGAACTCCAAAAGGTTGGCTCGCCAGATACGAAATGAGCGATATAACATACAAAGACTGCTACGAGGCCAAGCCATTAACTGACGGTGCCGTACTATATTCTGCAAACCACTGTGATTAATCTGCTATGTTGGCACGGTCTTAGATAGACAAACATTCAAGATTTAACAAATATTTTTAGATGATTGTAGAACATACCGAAATGGGAATCTCCAAGCAATAGACATCACCACGGTGATCATCCCTATTAAAATCCTTGTTCCAGCCGCTGGGAAAGCGCCATTGCAGATCCTGGTTGTTACCTGTCGGAACGACAAGAATGTAGCGTACTACGACACTAGGCTTTGGTGTGCCCGTTCTCCCAAGTCTCTCCTTCAAGGTCCCAACGATGGAGCGAATTTCTCGGTAGCCCTGTGCCGAGCCACCATGCGATTGCGACGTGGTTACCTGGAAGACCCATAAAACAGCAAACTTGTGAGAATAGTCGAGATCGATGGTGAAAGAATCGAATAGTGGGAAGCCTGGATCCTTAGGTATGTAGTACCTGTCGTTCGCCAGGGTTGTGGAGAGGTCAGCAGTAGACTCCAGCTCGATGGTCTCGCGCTCGATTTTGGCAAGCTGTACATCAAGAGAAGGGTCACCAATCCTGAATGTCGGCTGGGGTTCGAGAAGGTGAGGAGAACGGTTGGGGGTCATCTTGATAAGGGTCCAACCACCTGGAGAGGAGGTTTCCGCTATAGTACGATGAGCGATCGGCTCCAAGAACGTACCCGCCAGCGACTTTGCTTCTGGAACACGCCGAAGTAATCCAAAATATCGGCGAACTTCGAGATCTGCTCCTTTCTCTAGCTGCTGGAGCACGCTCTTGGCAACCCACTTCGACTTGAAGTTCACACTCCATTTGGCGTTCGAAAGTGGTCTCTTGTGTTCCGGAGAGAGACAAACGAGCCGATTAGATACTTGAACGGCTGTGTCGGAAATTTCATGACCCGTAAGGGCCAATATGGCGGTCAATAGACCTTCATAATGGATTTTGCAAGCGGACTGATGCTCTCCGGTGATCTCATCGCGTTTGAAGACGGAACGGAACACATCACGGGCGGAGTATCCGAAACGTTCGATAGCTGTTTGCAAAAGGTAGCCGAGGGCATCATCGGGCGACGACACATCGGACGCAGCACCGTCCTTGAGGAGCGCATGAATATCCGGGAACTCGTCGTCTAGTATATCAATCTGGTCCTTGGAGGGGGGATACGCCTTGCAAAGTGCCTTCAACAGGGAGGGGTACTTTTCTTGATATTTTAACCTAATTTGTGTTCACGTGTGGATAAAAAAATATGGAATTAGGAGGGAGGCGTACCCTTGGGCGAGCTCGTCGCGAGTCCATAACGTCAAACCTGTGAGTAGAGGTTCCCGGTATTTAACCCAGATCTTGTACCGAGACGGGTCTAGTGAAGCTGTCTGTACTGGCAAACACGGTCGCAGGACCAAGAGATTGCTTGGCTCATTGCGTTCTTTGATATCAAACAGTGACCAGATAAACAGAATCGAATTCGATGCCTTGGGTTGAGGAAAGCAAAGGGATGATTCCAGATCCTTGAGCTTCATTATGTTGGATCTATAGACATTGTCGTGGTGGAAGAGGAATAGCTCGTCGCCGTCAATAGAGAAGAGCACGATTTGTTTGCGCAGCAGAAGCTGCACAAGGAGGTAGTATAGGAACGTAGTCTTGCCTTTGAATGCAAGTTATTATTTGTTATTATTTGTAATGGTGGAGGTGAGAATGTACGCACCAGTGCCAGGTTGACCAGTTATGAGAACCCCGTGTTCGCCCTCCGATGACATTGCTTGTGCCCAGACAAGTTGGAACATTGTCACATAAGACTCGCGCACGAGAATGGATGACGAAGAGTTCCTGAATGGCAGGAATGAGAGGGCCAAGGGCTCAAGAGACAAGGATTTGGGACCATCCGATGAGGGTTGCTGGTTATCCATAGCTCCATACCATTTCTCCTTTAATTTCCTCCAATTCTCACTAGCCACTTTCCACTGTTGCTTTCCTTCCCACTTCCAATTAGCAGGATCTACGAAGATGGGTGCCAGGTTACGGATGATGATCGCAGGCCCTGCTCACCAGCATTAAGCTGAGCCAGATCAACCATTTTGTTATACTTTTCTACAACACCCCAAGAGGGAGAGGTAGAAAGCGTATGTGAGAGGGGCTCTGTGGACATATCGCAAGGAAACCAAGGGGGCGTTAGAACCCAGCCGTATCTGATGAGACTTTAAGAGAGGAGAGGGCTTTAAGTTTTCCCACGCCAGGATTATCTTTGATGCACTCTTCTGAGTCTTATCAGTCATACATCAGTAAATTGTCCGTTTGGTTTCCGGTTTTGGCCTGTTTCCCACGGTTTTTAGGTTTCCGCCGCCATCAGGAAACCTGAAAACCCCTACATTAGGTCATCATTAGGTAAAAATTGTAGCCGATGTCAGCCAAACTAAGCGATATATTATACTAAATGCTGATGCGTCTAGAAAGGCGCTGTGAGGTTTCCTGGAGAAAGACATAGGTTTCCCAACTTCCCGGTTTCGACGTTTCCGGTTGGTTTCGGCTTGGTTTCCGAGGTTTTTCGGGTTGTGCAACCCGTGAAAACCTGGCTGTCAAGTTACTGATGTATATAGCAATATTCGCAGACAGGAATGGATGGGTGGCTAAGGCTCCTAAGTGACGTCAGCGCGGAGATTACTCTCAGAATGGTCTTCAATAAGTTACTGTAATTACCCCCGTTTTACACAGGTTTTTGGTCGGCAACGGCCTGTAAAACCAGCCCAAATGAGATTGTTTGGGGATTGATTTGTTCGGCGAGGCTCCTAACTTACGACTGGTGCCACCAAAGCCCATTGGTTCGACTCTCGACCTTTAATTGGCCGCGCTCGCGACTAATACAGTTTCCGGAAGAGGATCGGCATGTAGCTGCAGTACTTAAACATACGCGGACCCCGGGGGTGGAGCTAATGGTGACAAGACCCAAAAACTGTGACCTTCTCCGAGTCCAAGTTCAGGGATAGTACTGACGACATGGCTCGTCAACTTGTCGACGGCGGCGACGACGAGATGAAGGGATGCTCTGTTGCCGTTCTCCGTTCCAGCTGCGTCTCACAAGACATTTCCCATTCCTCATTTGATATAATCAGTCTTGAGATAAGTCGTTGCTCCGAATTAATTTGGTCTTGGCTAAAAAGGCGGGAACGATAGTAGTACGACCCCATTCCAACAAAATCCAGGCACCAAAGTGGTGTTCATTGACAAAAAAAAAGCTTATAAGAGGAAGCACTGCGTGGCTTCCGAACGTGGTGTTCAGCACAGGCACTAAAGTATGGGCAATACAGTCAAGCCCCTCATAATTCATACCTCGGATAACCCATCATAATAACAATATCGTAACTTTTGGGTCAGATAATTAGTCTACTGGTTAGCCATCAGTGCGACGCGCATCCCTGCTCTAAAAATATAGGTTCGAGACGGAGAGGTGGGTCTTGAAGTAGTGTGAACGAGATTCTCACTGAAAGGACAGACTTTGTACATACTCGCCAATGGGGATTATCGTATCTACTATCTTATGACGAGACACCCTACCCGGAGATGAAAGTATGAGGCATATCTTACGTTGAACTTGTCAAGATAAGATAAGATCGGTAGATAACTTCTCTCCTCGACTTGTCGTCCTACATCTGGCGGTTGAAACGATTTGAACATGGTCTTCACTGCGTCTTCATGTTCGTCTAACCAAGCCTCGAGCCTCGAGCCATCAGCTTGAAATTATCTCGATTCATCAACACGTCAGCGCTCGGGATTATGATGTCTTCACTCAGATTGTCAGTGGAGATTACTCTCGGAACGGTCTTTAATAAGTAGTGCCACCAAAGCCCATTGGTTCGACTCTCGACCTTTAATTGGCTGCGCTCGCGACTAATACAGTTTCCGGAAGAGGATCGGCATGTAGCAGTATTGGCAGCTGCAGTACTTAAACATACGTGGACCCCGGGGTGGAGCTACTAGTGATATTGATAAGACCAAAAAAACTGTGACTTTTCTCCGAATCCAAGTGCTTGCGCAGAGGAGTAACTACTAACTGAGCTGACGACGCGCTCGTGGTTCCTTTAACTTGTCGACGACGACGACGACGAGATGAAGGGATGCTCTGTTGCCGTTCTCCGTGGGTAACCCATAAGGGCCCAGAACCCTTCAGGAACAGGGTCCCAACCCCAAACCGTAAACGGGCACGATGTCAAAATTTATGCGTGTACGTCAATGGAATCTACCGATGCCGTTGACGCGTGCGGCGTGGCTGGGTGAGAATTCATGAAAGCTTCTTCTGCCTTGGAGTTGGCGTGAGGGAGTTGTAGGTAGGGAAAAGGGATAGCTTTGTGTGCGTGTGAGGCTGGTTCAAAGGCTCGAGAAAAGGTATCTGGGCGTGAGGACTGAGGTCACCCCACCCGAGGGTAGTCACCCGATATATGAACGCGGATCGATCTACATGTGTGTCGGGAGAAATAAGAATTCTCGGGAAGTGCGAATTGTTTGGGTTTGGTTTTGTATTACATACGATTTCGATGCTAGGGCAGGGTTGACGTGCACACACTACGCTTGCACTTCTTTCTACTGTCTTGTCATCGACATACGACGAGCACGAAGGCAGATAGGATAAGGATTGGATAAGGATTGGATAGGGATAGGGATGAACGTCGCTGCTCTCCTGCAAGATTCGCCTTCAGAGGAGAGGAGGAGACCGCCTGGGTCGGCGCCTGATCCTCCTGGTCCAACATCTTCAGCACCACCTCCTACCTCGACAGCAGCTTCCGCACCTGCACCTGCACCCGCGCCTGGACCTCCTTCCCCACAATGGCCTCGCCGCGACCGCGACCGCGATAACAGAGACAGAGAACGGATATCCTCAAATGGCGGGCAACCACCGCGAGACAGGGATGCATGGCCAGCAGGACCCGTACCCTACATCCGCCCCGCCAGCGCGCTGTCCTCATCGTCACACTCACATTCACACCCGGATGTGCAAAAAGATTCTCAATGGGGGTCGCCGACACACGCACACAGGAGTCGAGCGGGGTCTCAGTCGTCTGTTACCAGCACGGGTGCTGCTACGGGCATCGCGACACCAGGCTACAAACCCCAGCCCCAACGCACACCCTCATCGCCTTCAACACCATTTCATGCCCCTCCTCCGCCTCATCCACGTAACCCCTCCAGTGGATCGACACACACGCACGCGACTCCGTCTCCTTCCTTACGCGCTAGCGTAGCTGGTACGATGCTCTCACCACCATCTGCGCCCCGCACCACCTCTTCCTCCCATCCAGCATCCTCCACCACCTCCCCGCGTCTCGCCTCGAACCCTAATCCAAACGCCACGCCTCCCAATCCGGCCCCTGGACCGGGTCCATGGGGTCCCACCCCCCCAAGCGCCACGGGCCACAACATTCCGGGGTCCTCCGCGATGTTGATGTCTTTGTCTTCTTCCACACAGCGCGACAGGATGGAGTGGCCTGAACGAGATAGGGATAGGGATAGGCTGGATAGGGAAAGAGATGTGAGGGAGAGAGATATTGGTAGGGATCCTAGGGATAGGGATATAGTCAGAGAGAGGGAGAGGGATATGGGGAGAGAACGGGAAAGGGAGAGAGGACGACTGTCCAACCCCACCCCACCTGCGCCTACGTTGGTTGGACCTGGTGTCGTCGCTGGTAAGTTTTTTTCGACTGGGGAAGTTTTAGCGCCGTTTTGATGACGATCGTTCTCGCTTTGTCACTTTTTCAAAAATTTCTCTTACGGATGAACTAACATTCCTAATAGATGATAAACACCACCCGCATACACATCCCGTCGTACATTCCCCACACGACACCCGTGGGCCACTACCCCCACCTCCGAGTATGAACATGGGAATGGGGAGACCGCATAGCCACTCTCTGTCGCATCCAAACGCTAGTCCACACCCACAACACCCGGGTATGCCGCCACAACAGAGGACGGATTCGTCCTCGAGCGGGGCTGGGGCGCCGTCGAGCCGAAGGTCGAGTGGTGGGGAGAGAGATTACAGGGAGAGGGAGTTTAGAGAAAGAGAGAGGGATGTTAGGGAGAGGGAGCTAAGAGAGAGGGAGATGAGGGATAGAGAGAGGGATGTGGGGATGAGAGATGTTAGGGAACGCGATATCAGAGAGAGGGAGATGAGGGACAGGGATCTCCGTGAACGTGAATTCAGGGAGAGGGAGTTCCGGGAACGCGAGTTGCGCGAGCGGGATATCCTCAGAGAGCGGGAAAGGGAGATCAGAGAGTGGGAGCGCGAACGGGAAATGCGTGAACGCGAGCGCGAGTTACGGGAGGGCGTGCCATTGCGGGATCCCAGGCAGCAGCCACCACTGCCCGGTCCCGGGATCATCCCACCTGGCGACAGAGATCGGTCGAGGGAGCGCGGCAGGGAGTGGGCCGAGCGTGAACGGTACCCTGCGCCTCCAAAAC
>Ga0247741_1001146_pt1 | contig 14625 bp, 14 predicted proteins | sample UWRJL213509R2_FD_180945 | JGI IMG/M metagenome (GOLD analysis project Ga0247741, IMG submission 180945) | Plant litter microbial communities from Arlington Agricultural Research Station in Wisconsin, United States - UWRJ-L213-509R-2 | ecosystem: Environmental > Terrestrial > Plant litter >... | reverse complement strand
ACCATCACCAGACGCAAGTCTCTCGCGAACCTCAACCCGACCTCTACACACCATGGTCTAATGCCCCCTCCTCCGCTCCCTGCATTGCGACAGCCACCGCCGTCGCCTCTATCTCCTCGTTATCCTAACTTCATGTCTGCTACGTCTTCTGTACCTTCTCTTACACGACGTTCCTCACACGCTCAGCTCTCTCAGGCTGCTGCACAAGCCCGTAGCCAGGAACTTAACCTAGGACATGGATCTATGGTGCCGAGTTTCATTCCCGTGCGAACAAGCGTCTCGTCGGGAGAGCGAGAACCCCCGAGATCGCCAGGTGCATACCAGACTCAGAGTTCTGCGTTCCAATATGGTTTCCAAGGTCCCCTGCTTGGATCACCGCCAAATATTGTGGCGCGGGGGACATCCATCACTCCAAAGACTGTAACGAGAAGATCCTCGTATGCAACACTCCCTCAAGTACCCTTAAGGAAACGGTCTGGAACGGTGATTGGCCCCGCTTTTGGGGCGACGTCACCTTATTGCTCTAATTTGCGAGAGGGGGATACAGGGATGGAGGTCGATTTCGGGAGTCGGATGTTAGGCGCTAGCGGAGGACCACGTCAGTTGGAGTACAGAGAAGGATCGGATAGTAAAAGCCCGCCTTCAACGAGAGCTTCAACACCAAGGACAGCTCGAGATACGATTCCTGGTGGAACCAGCGTGCTCACTGCTGCTGCTATGATTGAACGAGGACAATTTGCTCTCAGGTCACCTTCACCATAGTGCCATGGGTGCTCCAGTGCGGTTTTGTTTCACCTTCAATCTTTCATACCGGACTGAGGTTCATTAACTAGATAAATAGATGGTTTATTTAATTCTCTGACCTTGGAAATCAGACCGAGTGAGCGAGATCGCGCACCTACTAGGAGGCTGTGCGTTTTGCTTGTTCTTGATTTGGAATGCGCGACTCTTGCTCTTGCTCATCTATCCAGGACACACCGACCTTCAATTCAATATCTTTGATCTGACAAAATCGTCGGCCGAACGACCAACTACTATGCCCCCGGAAGAGTCATCGGCCATCTTGGATGGCGCAGATAGACCAACTCCAGCATTAGGAACGACAGGAAACGAACGCTCAATGGAGGCAGTGAATCAACTATTAACATTCCTTTTATCAAAGGCCCACTCGTTCCAAGATGATCAAATTTTGAACGATGTCTTTATGAAAACGCTAGCTATTCGTGACGCGTTGCAATCTGACTATCGACTGTGGTCCGAAGTACCGCAAAAGTGAGTCTAAGCAGCATCAATAGTGAATTTGTGAGCCAATCGTCATCTTCCAGTAGCAGCATGCCTACTGTGGAGAAAGGAGGCCGTGGAATCTATGAACACCCTGTACTTGTGATGGATCGCATCAAGCAGCATATAGCTTCTCTAGAAGTTATTGCAGTGGGAGATAAAGCTTATCCGGTTCTCCTTCTCGACATCTGCAAGAAGTCCAGGGTCGTCCAGAAAAAACTGCAGGCTCTGCTGTCTACTGCGAGTAGCGCCACCGAGTGTCGGAAGAAATATTCCCAGATGCTTCAAAGTCTAGAAAGGTGGGTTAGAATTACCACTAGATATGCTCTTTTTTTTGACCTATATGGTGGCCACTGTAGCATTTTGCTCGATCTCCGAGAGAGGTTCCCCAATAAAAATAGAACACCCATGCCGTCGAACGACATCGTTAGTGATGAGTTCAGGGCCATTGAGAGATGGCTCGCCGAGAGAGGTGTAATTTATCAGGCGCTGGATACCCTCTGTGGCGAAGATTTTGAGGTGCGTAAAATGGTATGGTGTAAAGCGAAAGGCAACGCAGTGCTGCTCACTCTTCAGTCGACCAACAGACGCTGTTGAAGTTGGAGGCTACTCCTAATGTCCTGGATGACAGCTGGGAGGACTCGGACGACAACGCAACATTCACACTTTATTTGGCATACTTTCATGAAAAGAATCAATTGAATGACTCTCATATTTCTCAGATGTGTGTGCATTTTATCATTGCTTCACGAGTCACTAAAACATGTATGATTTGTAGCGGCTGCTTGGTTTCGGAAGTGAGAGGCAGGATCTCGAAATTGGGGCCGAAAGTTAAGAAATTATTGCCTAGAATACCAGTGGCAAGCATTACAACCTGTTGCCTTCAGCTGATAACCTCTAATCCCCAAGTACAGGAGACTTTAATGCTAGTGATTAAATCGCTCATGCTCGTTTACATACCGTTTTCCATCAATTGGAAGGTCATCCAGAACCCTACAAGTAAGATTGACATTCAGACAAGAACGAATATGAAGAGTGTCGCCATCTGGTTGGCTATGAAGACGTACGTCGTTTCTAGAACTCAGAAATCACCTTACGACCGATGCTTATCACCAACGCAGACTCTCACAACACGTTTCCGCATTCCTCGATGTTGAAAACCCCGATCGGCCCTCACGGCAGGAAGTTGAGGGATGTTGGTCCGCACTTCGAGATCTTATAGGCCTATACAGTAACAGCTGATCAAGTAGCACTCAAGAATGAATTCAAGACATGACTTTTGACTTTTGTATGGCAAGTCATCCATCGGGCACATCAAGTATATAAGTGTCAAGCTCCAACTTCTCCGAGCGCCCATCTAAGCGCCTATTCAATCCGAGAAATAGACTGTCTACTCGCAATGTCAACCTTCTCAATCTCGTTATCCAAAGCATCTTGTCATTGAGCTGACGCTCAGCGCTTGTATTTGTAATTCTGAAAAGGGGCTATCAGGTTTGCTTGACATTGGAATTCAATTATTTGGTGGGATTTTGCGGGCGGGAGCCGGTCTTGGCTTCAAAGGATAACGTTATTGTAGAGGAGTAGAAGGTCTTGGGGGTCAAAGGAGCGGAGCGGAATGTTCTTCGCCAATCGTGTTGAGAGATCAAGCTAGAGAAAAGTAGAGTCAGCAACTTGAAGAGTATATTTGACGAACATAATATAAGACATACATTGAAGTTTTGAAGATGTAAAAGCTATCAGCGAGTTTAAGTTCTACTGCGTGCGTTCGAGAGCCGACTCGGACATATGGCCACCGGCTGCGATGAGTGAGTTTGGTGCCCAGATGAAATCGTTCGACTCGGGGAGCATAGGCGCTTTAGGTTAAGTGATGAACTGCGTATATCGAGGGATTGGACCGACTATCTTCATGAATATTGACCAAGTCAGAAAAATGCAGCAAGGTGAATATGCGAGGATAGACTGGCTCTGCGAGGTATTCCATGGACTAAGGCTTCGCCTACGCACAACAGCTTGAACGAACGCCAAGCCGAACCGACATCTGTTTCCGATGGATTACCATATACATCCGTGTGCCGGTTGCTGACATCCTGTAGGAACTGGTCAATAAGTTAGCCAAAACTCATCTATCAAGCTCTCTAAATACTGAGTCGAATAGTTGAAGTCTGTTGTCGAATAGAAGTGAGATTCCTTGGTGGCTGTGCGGCTTGCTTGTCCTTGATTCGTGGCACTCGTCAATTCGACCATGCGTCTTGTTCTTTCTCTCATCTGCTAGCAATTTATTTCTATCTGGGCCATACCATCGTGCACCTAGTCTCAGATCTCGATACAAAAAAGAGATTTTCCGAACACCCTACGACTATTCGTAGTTGTTAGCAATTTTGGACCATCCATATGCTTACTTCCTCCTACTACGGCCACTGGAAAGGGATAGACGTGGTGACTCAGCGCTCAGCATCGGTTAAACATTCCTTCTCTTAGGCCCACGTACTCTCAAGTGGTCAAATTTTTCCCGCAGTATCCGCGAAAACTCTGGCTTTCCGTGATTGACAGACAATTGACCCTTACAACGGGAAGCTGAGCGCTATTGGCTAGGACTTCGGGATCACAACTTCAACTCCTAATCAATTGGACCCAGGTGGCACTATTGAAAATAATCAAGAGACACCAATCTACCTCTTTACAGAAAGAGCGCATACCGTACACAACATGAACCAATGCCATAGCGGGATGCCAAGCGTACACTTCTCCGAAAGCCGATCTCTAGTCTAGGCGCCTATTCAATCTGAAGAGGTAGATATCACACTCCTCAAATCAGCTTTCTCAGACTTATCGCTTGGCCACGTGCATACGCGTAGGATACATAGCAGTCTTTGCCACCAAACCCGACTACCGCAAAGGCTTTACTGAGTTCGATACCTAAAATTTCGAATGGGACTTGCGCGCTAATCCTGTGGTCTTTCTCGGAGGCCGCCCCCTGAAACGTAAACAAGATCATAGGGCGGTGACAAGCACACTCCGATGGCGTTAGAGAGTAGACAGCATGAGACCTGTTCAAACCATCGCCATTTATACCTCGAACAAGGTCGATAAACACGATGCCGTAGGTTCTGGGCCATCTGCTAAAAGTGCCAGCTTCATGCCATGTCAGCACCTATTCGTCTATTACTAAACCCCCTCTTCCTGCCCTCCCCCAGCACCAGAACTTTCAAACTACTATATCGACATGGAACAATTACTTTCAACCCTTGCACCCCATGAACCTCTGGCTCGATCGTCGTGGTTCGGCTCAGGAGTGACCGAGATTGCTGACACGGTACGCAATCGAAGCGGATGCGCGAATCTATGTCTCTAATGCAAGGTCTTTAGATTCTTGACATTGCAAAGCAGTGGTCTAAGCATATCACATCCATTCGCTATGTCTCGGTGAGTGTTCCTGAGATTACTTCATTTTCGCATTGCTTATACCGTTTGCATTCGACTAGTATGGCCATGCCTTTGGGGACTCGATCAGCAAGCAGTACGCTTCATAGATTGTGCGGGTCGAGCCGCTTGCTAAACTCCTGAATTGATAGATCATTTCCCCCGCACCCCAAGATATATGGAAGAGAACAATGCATCGCGGAAGTTGTTCGTCGTATCGAGCAAAAGGCTTCTCCTTTAGCTATCCTCGGCATACCTGGCGTTGGGAAGACATCCATTGCTAAGGCCATCCTGTACGAAGACCAGGTCATCAATCAATTTGGCGCTCGCCGCCATTGGGCTGACGTCGGAGAGGTCACATCCTTGGACAATTTCCGCGAGGTGCTTTTCCATGGCCTTGCCCTCGAAGCGCCACCTCCATCCAAGATAAGCCCGGATACAAAATACCTTCATTCCAAAACTCCTACTCGTCGCCCGCGGCCGGCCTATACGATTGAACGACTGGCCGCCATCCTCGATAATTTTCGAACGTCTGCTTTGCCCTCCCTCCTCATCCTTAACGATCTAGATGATGCCTGGAGTCACAACCAAACCGACGTGCAACAGATTTTGGAGGAGTTGCGCAATATCCCTCATCTGACGATCGTCGTCACCATGCGAGGTGCGACAGGCCTCCCTCAGGATTGGTCGAGACTGGAGGTTTCTCCACTTTCTCTCCGTGGCGCCAAACTCATGTTTTTCAACATATACCCAAATTCGGATAACCAACTGGGTGCACTACTGGAGAAGGTCTACTACCTTCCGCAGCTTATCAACTTCATGGCGCACCTATGTCGAGTGAATCAGGTCAAACCGTCTGACTTACTGAAGCAATGGAACGGGGAAGGCGGAGTTCTGTCACTGCAGGAAGACTTGGAGGGTGTCAACACCACACTTATTTCTTGGGTGAAGAGCGCGTCTAATCAAGTCCGTCCAGAAGCAAGGATGATCCTCAGCATTCTTTCCATACTACCGAGTGGGGCGTTGCATGAAGATCTTCAGTGTATATTACCTTCCCTCAACAAGATCCCAGAGATGACTCGGATCCTCTCGGACCTCTCCCTCATCTCTATCCAACACGGTGCTCGACTTCAGATACCAGCGTCTATTCGGTCATATTCCCTCAAGTATAATCAATTGGATCTGCCGTCGCGGAACGAAGTGTATAACCACTACTTCGACCTAACGAGAGACGGCCTCTACCAACCGGGACACGAAGGTTTCACCGCGGCCATCGAAAGGTTGACGAAGGAGCAACATAATATTGAGGCAATTCTCGACGACGCCCTGGGTCAAGGCTGCATCGTCGCCGTAGAGGCAACTCTCCAGTATTCCACTCCTCGCTACGCCATGAAACCGCGCATGGATGTGATTGAGAAAGCCCTCAAGATTGCCCATAAGGAATCTCCAACGTCTTTGATGACAGCCGCTTGTCTTCGACGCCTTGGAGAAATGTGCGTTTCGGCTGGCAGTTTCGGACGCGGTGACAGTCTCCTTAGAGAGGCAGCCCCCCTGCTCAAAGACAATGGCCAAGACGTCGCCGCAGCCCATTGCTGGATAGGCATTGCTCGCTCCATATGGATCAAGGAGCAGGGAAAGGCCATAGATCGCCTGGAGATTCTCCTCGAGGAGTTCGCCGAGCTTCGGGACCTCAAAGGTCAGGCTACTTGCTCGTTGCTTCTTGGGGAGTGGTATCTCGGCGAGAGTCGTCAAGAAGAAGGTCGTTTTTCGATTGAAGATGCGCTTTCGAAATTTAACCAACTGTCGGACCGCCATGGCGTTGCAAAGGGCCAAATTTCACTCGCACAAGTTTATCTCCATCAAAGCCGGCTGGATGATGCTCGGACTGCTCTTGAAGCCTTGCCCATCCTACGTGCATTCGGTGATCGCTCGGCGTTGGCTAAAGGCCTAGGGCTACTTGCCTCAGTTTGTCTCAATGAGGGACGTATCACTGAAGCCAGGTTGGCAAAGCGGGAAGCTTTGGAGCAGCTTGAAGCTCTTGGCCAAGAACTCAATGCCGCTTTCTGCATGCAGACATTGGCATCTTATTCCGATGACGAAGACGCTACCAAGTTGTACGACAAAGCGATCCCTGTATTTTGGGCTTTCAGATTCGTTTTTCATGGCGCCGAATCTCGTCTACATCTCGGTCTCAGATACATGGCGATGAGACAGTACGACTCCGCCCTCTTACACCTCGAAATTGCAGGGCCAGAGCTCCACTCGCCTCAAAGGACAAGAAATGGATTAAATAATAAGAATGATGATAAATGGCCAGAGTTTCAAGAGTGCGGGAACACTTTTATGGCAAAGATTTGCCGTGCTGCGATCATCTTCTGCCTTCGTAGTGATCCAGAGAATGAATCTCAGTTGGCGCATGCGGCCCAGGAAATGGAGAAGTACGGAGATGTGCTGTTTGCAGCCGCGCGCCAGCATATTTCTTTGGGGTGGATTGAGTTTGGGATCATTGAGGAGTTGGACACAGAAGATGAGGATTCAGAGTCGGAAGATGAAGGTGAAGACTCTACAGACGAGAACGCGGAATTGCGCCACAACAATCCAGATTCGGAATCTGCGTCTGAGAGTGCGGAGTCAGAAATAGGGGAACCAAAATCTAGCGATGAAGCTTCGAATTTGGAAGACGATGGATTAGCCCCAGATGATGATGATAAGAGCCAGAGTGTTGAAGAAGATTCGAGCGTTGAAGACGAGGTCATGGTAATTGTTTATACATATCTGACACATGATGTGGTCAAGGACTGCATGGTGGTTTGCCAATTCAGATTTCCAATGTCCAGGGTAGATATCGGGCTGTTGCCTCGTTGCATACTTACCCCCCTGCCGCCTTAGTTTTTAAAGTCACATTGAAAACACTTCCTCTTGGTATGCATTGATATGTGTCAATTTTCCGTTACCAATGACTCTGACCATTGTTGTCTGATCTACACGTCATTCATCGAGAAAATGGCCAGGCAAAGCGACCCACCCAGATACCATGTGAACACAGTCTCGAACGCTTAATTTCTAGACCCCAAGTCATCTTCGTTCTTAGGTTCTACCCGAATTCTTGTTGAATCTCCGGAATTACTCATGGACAACTAATGTGTTCAGTAAATGGTGAAATTTGGGACATGAATGTCTTGAGGCTTATGAACATATACGCTCACCTATCAAATCCTTTGATTTATCAGTGACGTTCACCAGTCTGAGCTTTGAATACCCTCCAAGGTGGTAATTAGGTCTGTTCCCTTGTGATTATTAGGACTATACTTCATTTTTTTAGCCATTCCTGGCGTTGGATTGAGGGCGTATCAGGTGCGTTTACGGGGAGTGTCGCCTTGGCTTCCATGAGACCTATAAATAGACACGAGCGCTTACACATTTTCGGACATTGACTAACCCCCCAGACCCAATAAAACGCTTGCAGGGCTCGATAGGTCGTTTTGTGTTATAAACATCTATATGTGTATTGTCGGAATATCGGATGGTTCGTGCGATGTGCTGGGAGAGTCTCAATAGTGCATCAGGGTGGATTGGGTTGTCTATCTCTCCTGCCACCTTCGATAGCGCTTACGATCAGGGTCTTCGAGCAGGTATTACTTAGGCTGCTGTCTGTGTCTGTGTCTGTGTCAAACTTCCGCTGTGGCACAGGCTGATACCGCGACACACACGGTAGCGCTAGGACAGTGCAAAGACATGCAACTCGTCTGTTCGACTTGCCCCCTGCGAGGATGTCTGATTTCTTCACCCTCACCAAACAGAACTCCGTCGGGTGTCGGCATGGGCGGACATGCCCCATCCTATCTATTTACACCACACATGTTGCCACAGCGCATCCATCCAGTACGACGATCCACGACCCTCAGGCCCTCCCTCCCTCTAAATTTAGGTCCAAAACCACGGTTAGGATGGTGTTTCGTGTAAGGCCGTCAAATTCTAAGCAAAGAGTTCAAACTTTCACGAATCCGACTCAAATCGACGAGAATCTGGCATTTGATAGAGCTACTGTACATATATACATAAGATATACAAGATTAAGAAAAAAGACGTGACGTCGAATGTGAATGAGAGAACGGAACAAATTGAATTGGAAAAAAAGAGGCAAGGCTCGGAGAGTGTAAAAGAAACATGTAGGAATCGTATATGGAGAAATCATGAGTGAACGTAAGAAACCTGGTATCCGGGATTGTGTAAGTACTTTGGATGAAGTCAATGGACAAGTTGACATGTCAGAATTGTAGCGATGAAAGAATGGAAGAAAGAACGGAAAACAACAGCCCAAGCCCGAAGGAGGGGGTAATAGAGTTGAAGGAAGACGAGGTAAAGGTATATGAGAGTGTATAAATATGGTTATGCAGAGGTATGTTTGGAGTATGTAACAATGAGGGGATGGATGGATGGATGGAAAGCCGACAGAAGATGCAAGATGATGAGCGATGGTGACACGACAACAATGGAACGAGGTATGAGAGTAAAGCGTATGTGGCGGTGGTAGCGAGGTGTATATGGTGTACGGTGTATGATGCATGGGTACGTTGGATAGCAAGCGAACGACAGGTGAAGGAAGGAGAAAGAGGGAAAAAGATAATAATACATGATACGACGAATAATGGGGCATGTGCCTTTGGAAACTGAACAACATTGAGGGAAGGGAACAAGTGACAATGACGCGAGAGAAAGCAACGAGGGAGCGGTATGAGCAGTACAACATTATTATGAACGTGTGTTGGTTGGCTGGAAGCTGTTCAGTCCGAGGTGGTGGTGGTGGTGATGGTGATGGAGAAATGTCGCCGAGAAATGGTTGGTGGGTGACTAAGAGGAGAACGATGGAAGGAGAGAGCCAACTAGATCGGAACAGAATGCAGAAGGGACGTTGAAGATGATGGCGACGGTAGAGGTGAGGAGGGAGGAAGGGTACCAACAGCGGCGGAGTAGGTTGATCGCAGACGAAAGTGATCCTCTCGTTAATCCATATCCATATCAATTTCCATCTCCATCCCATCCCACCAGCCATCTTGCTTATGTTTGGCCTCCACCTTGTCCCCATCCTCGTCCTCATCTTCCTCCTTGACACTAAACCCAACACTCATCTCATCCTCCTCTCTCTTCATCCCCACGCCCATACCCAACCGCCTCGCACTCCCATAAGACGATGGATAGCCATAGCCTCCTCCACCCGCACCGGATCCGTAGGTCCCATAGGATATATATCCATGTATAGACCCAAACGACCCGTGCGAGCCGTACGAACCAGAGCCGTAGGTGTATGCAGTGGGAGAGGGGGCGCTGCCAACGATAGGATGGGGCTTCGTAGCAGCTGAATCGTGGTCATCAATTTCAATATCCACATCCAGACTAGCCGAGCTCTTCGACCCGCTCCCCGACCTCGACCTCGACGAGGACGAGCCACTGCCACTCCCGCTACGCATGGAAGACGAAGGTGTCGGGGTTTCGGCTACAGTGGACGTAGCAGCTCCTCCAACAACCGCATGCCTGCGTCCCATCGAACCCGGAGAGCTCACAGGAACACAGCCCTCTATTACCCCCCACCAGTCTCTCAAATACCAAAGTGTGTCATGGCACGCTGAATAAATCATGTCAACCGAAGAGAGGCGGCCTGAACTTGAGCTGGGCACGAGACCGACGACGGGGCGGAGGAGGTAAGTTACGTTTCGATATTGAAAGGTATTCCGAATACTGATCCAAATGTTGACCTTTTCAAATTCCAGGGTTGGCAACGGCCAGTGTTGGTGAACACATCCTGGAGCTCCTTCGATGCCATAGGAGATGGTATTAGTAATTCTTCAAGAAACGCAAACACGCTCAACCTCGACCAACACTGAGGACGATGACCAGTGGCAGCTATTGCTGTGGTTATCAAAACGAACTATGGTCAAGTCAAAGACGTCGAGCACTAGATAACGTGGGAGGTGCGTATATGCTGATTCGGAAGCCGTATTGATTGGAAGGGATGGTGGAGTGACTTTGAGGAGGTTAGAAGCCGTGTCGAGTGTCCAGACGTCTCCCTGATGCTGGCGGTTGTTCTCTGCAAGGAAGAGGCCCCGGTGGCGGTGTTGGATGAGACTCGGAGGAGAGAGAGGAAATATGGCAGGGGCAGGAGGTGAGCGTCTGCACGAACACGAGGATGAGAAGGAGATGGCAGAGATCTTGGAGCTCCATGCCATCTTAACCTATCCAAGCTCTAGAGACCGTCAATATCCCTCCACAGTTTTCTATCCTGATTGTCTGCGTACGGCCGTATCCTGGCCAGGCATTGCCTCTCAGCCTAAGCCGCTTCATGCATTTACGAGACCTATCCTGTCTTCTAGTGAGGTAGGTGTACAAGTATGCTGCGTCGTCGTGTATATATTGAGGTCGTTTGGTGAAGGGCCACCGAAGGCTTAGAAACGGGCTTGGTGCAAAGGTCAGGCCTCGCTTCCCAAGCAGATCCGGACAAGAGCTGAGTGGGATGCGCATGGAAGAAGGAGCGCTGTTGCATAATGCCGAATGATTGTGTTAAAGAGGCAACATCACGAGTCCTATTTATAGGACTTGTTCTTTATGCGCCTGCTCAATGTGACGCGCCATCACGAAAAAACTCCCACAGTTTCAGACTGGGTATTGCAATTTGCTGACTTGTACCTCAATATATCATGCTCCAGTCCGCCGTCCAATGTTCACCAACGTTCTCCGTCCCAGTCATGACATATCTGCGTAGAGTGAGGGCCGCTGCGAAACGCACGGCAGGAGCACTTTGTAACACAAATGGGTGATCACCTCGCATCCAACTGCCAGTGGGATACCTGCCCATAGAGCATTCTAGCTGAAGAAAGCGACACTACGCGCTCGCGATAGGTACAATCCCGGTTGATATGAAGATAAACTGGTCCGCAAATTTTAATCTTCGCATTTTCGAAAATGGTTCAGAATCAACCGTTACAGGAAGCACTCGAGACCATCGATTGAGAAATATTGAAGCTCAAGGAAGCCATACGTCGGCTGCGACCAGAGAGGAATGGCATCCTCCCTATTTCATAACGCCCTCCAGAGATTCTGGCGAGAATCTTCCAGTTCGTCGCTGACGACAAAAGTCGAGAATCGAAACCTCCGAGAAGAATATCTTTCAGCCATGTATCGCACCATTGGAGAGAGGTGGCCTCGAGCACCCCGATCCTCTGGCGTGTTATACCCCTCGCGTTCCCGGATTGCTCAACCGTCATGCTCGAGCGCTCGAAGATGACAGACTCGGACTTGGTCCTTTACGCAGGTCCCGGCTTGAAGTCCACCCTGATCATTCAGCTTGCTCTATCGCATATGGAGCGTGTCTGTGAGATCACCATATATATGTGCTACAGAGAATCTCAGGTTCATAGCCGATATTATGCCAACTCCCAAAATCGGCGCCATGCCTCCGATCTTTTCTATCACCCCAACCGATGCAGATTCAAGATTCATCTCACTACCAGAGAGGTTCCCACTGAGTGATGCACCATGCTCACGCCAGCTGGTGCTCACGCGTTGCAACTTCTTGGACTGGGACTCACTGGTCTGACGCATTTGAGCGTTCATTTTATTGTTTGCAATAGCCGCCCTTCCGCTCGGCAATTTCTCGATGCGCTACGACAAATGCCAAGTTACCACATCTGGTCCTGCGATACATCTTTTTTTGTAACGCATACACAGCGTGGGCCAGGCCTGTACACCTTATATAACCTCAAGGTTTGCAGTTATACCTGAATCTCACGACATACACCACAAAAACTTCTGATCTCAACTACCGCACACGCAGTAATCGTCCACAATTCTCTCTCAACCTATCTCTAGATGCTGACGATATTGCCAGACCAGATCAACCAGGATATATGTTCCAGAAGGCTGGAACAACACACGTCACATCGAACGTTCATTTGGTTTGGCCACAGTTTCGTTGCCTCTGATATAATGGTGGATGCTTTTGGATGCCTCCCGAACCTCAAGAGGATCTGCCTGTCTGTGGCCAATTGGGCCTGGTTCATTAATGCCTTGATGCGCAAGCCCTTCAACCACAACTCGTCGGGAGCCACCTGGTGCCTCGTCATATTCCCTTGCCTGCATACACCTGAGTTTGAGGATGACCCACATGTTGGCTGAGCGATGTTCGGGCACTCCAAGACTGCTTTATTGAAAGGTGTGGATGAAATGTACTGCTCCAGAAACTGATCACCTACAGGACGGACATTTGGTGAACTTGAAGAGTTAGCTTAGTGCGTAGATACGCTCGTTGTGGACTACCGCCCCATCAGTGGCGGAACGAGGATCGAATAGTGATGCTGGTCTCGTCATCTTTGCGCTTTCAGGTTCAGGAACTTGACTGGGGGCGATGTACTGAGGTGCCATACCATGTTATTGAGTACGAACGGCGATCGACATCAGAATCGAATACTTTACCATATCCAGCAGTGCAGGTAGACTAGGTTGGATTAGCTGGGATTGAATAAATCACAGCTTTATGCCTGCCTCGCAATCAAGTCACGAAACCCTGTTTACTCAAGAGAAAATATTGTACATACAATGAGTCTATGGTGAGAAAGAACGAGAGCGGCAACTAAGTACTCGGATTACTTCCCCATGTGAATGAAAGGAACCCAGCGATGGAACGCGACACCGGACAACCGCAGCTTGTCAATTGCAAGATGGAGTGCAAGGGTTGACCTCGTTATATCTGGTCGAGCGTGCGGCTTACCATCAGCACCTCGGAAGAGTTCTCCGTAGAAGGTATCAGCAACTACAGGTCCGTCGTCGTCATAAATTTGCCTAAGGAAGGATGTTTGTGAGGCAATAGCTGACATGAAGGGAGATAAAGACTTACCACATTGTTGCGACTACACGTCGAAAGCCAGAATAAAGAAGACATGCTCCTAAGCTCATGGCTTCGTCAGGTCGCTTCTTAACACCCATTGCGGTATTGCAGGCGCTAAGGAAGGCAAGTGAACCGTGGGGCAGTGGTTGTTTGATAATCCTTGCAATTGTGAGGACTCCACCATCAACATGCAATCCGCTCTTTAGAGGATTGGTCTGGTTCTGTGTGCCATGACATGCGAAATGGACAATGGATGACTTCCGCATGTGGGATTCAATGACTTCAACGGCTGCCGGCACACCAGAAACTCCCAAAGCGACTAGAGATTTGGGTGGGACGTGCTTTCGAATAATACCCAGCTCTGTTTCTGTAGACGGAAGGGGGCAAAGAGGAGAGGATGAGCTGGCATGGTCCATTTGCGGAATGTGGGGGGTCAAGGATTGAATGACGGTAAGCATACCAAATGGCTCTGTGGATTCGAGAGGATCGTCAACAAGCAATGGGTCAATTGTGGGTGTGTATGATGAAATCAAGTACTGGGAAGCATGCTTAATGTCAGTCTCATATCGGCCTGCTGCATGGATGGGGAGGAAAGCAAATGGCCCAGTGGGACACCAATACACTGTCGGAAGAGCCTGAGGATCTTCAGATTTCTACATTGAATAATGAGTCACTGGTCTGCACGTCGAGTTTGAAGCACATACGCGAAGATGTAAAATTTCGATAACAGGCTGCATTATCTCATCCCAAAGGACTCCAAGAACCAGCTTGAAAGCAGCCTCTGACGTGATCCATTGTTTTCCATATCCACTGCGATGCGCTCTTGGAGGACAACCTTCTCCCTCATCTAAATCGAGCTCTGAATCATGCATCAGGTGGTCAAACATGGGGGATATTGTCTCCGGAATATCATCAAATTCTGCCATAAATGAGCGCGACACTTTCTTTCCCGTAGATGTCCGTGATAGGAGACTAGCAAGTTCCTGCAAAGTCTTTGTCGGTAAATTCGGGAGTTGGATGTGTTGGACATCTATGGGGGTCATCAC
>Ga0247741_1001145_pt1 | contig 14633 bp, 11 predicted proteins | sample UWRJL213509R2_FD_180945 | JGI IMG/M metagenome (GOLD analysis project Ga0247741, IMG submission 180945) | Plant litter microbial communities from Arlington Agricultural Research Station in Wisconsin, United States - UWRJ-L213-509R-2 | ecosystem: Environmental > Terrestrial > Plant litter >... | reverse complement strand
ATATGCCCATAGGGTCTACACTCACGGAGAATGCACTGTGTCCGAATATGTGGTCCTTTAAATTGGGAGAGTCATTGATCGTGAGATTGCGATAGCCCAGAGGTTTAAGGAGCTGTGCAGTAACATCATACAATTGCTCGAGATAACGCTTGCCGTCAGTGGAAGGATGGTCGGTACTTGGGATGCGGGCTTTGAGTTTGGCTGTATATGGGGCATGGTCACTCCAAGATGCTGGCCAACCATTTTCGACAGAGAAATCAGAGTCAGGTGGGAACCAGTAAAGTGTGGCATTGATTGCAGTTCCACCACCAAGCAGGCAACCAGCAAAGACATTGACGTCCTTACACCACCAGAATGGATTTATGTCCGCGAACAGCATGTCTGGAAATACCATTAGAAAGGTCATAGTAAGATATAGAAATTTACGCACTGAAAAGTGCAGGAACGTCGAATTTAGTGAAATTAGTGCCTTTGAGCCAAGCAGGTTGATAGAAGCCTCCGGTCGCGCCCAGACTTGGACCGCCTCGCTCCAAAAGAAGGATCTTCTTTCCAGTTTCAGAGAGACGATCTGCTGCAATCAACCCTGCGGTTCCAGCACCGACAACAATGTAATTGTAAGGGGTAGCGATGGCAGTCGGTGTAGCAGTTGGGGTAGGTGTAGTGGTAGGCGAAGCCGTTGGTGTCCCTCCACCTCCAGTTCCACCGTTGGCCCAAAGAGTGTACTGAGCACCAGAAACATGGGCTTCAGCGAAGTTCAAGCCAAAGAAACCAACTAAAAGAGATAATTAGATCAGGTTGGCTGAGAAGAGTAGTAAATCGTACAATCAGTATGTTGAGCAAATGTGCTCTGTGCATCCGAAGGAGTGTTGACGGAATTGCTAGAATAGGCCCAAGCTGGCACACCATTTTTGCCAATAGGGAGGGATTGCGTTCCGGTATCGGTGGACCAAGCTACAAATGGGGCTGAGGATTGGTGATATTGGTGAATTGAATAGGCCAAGCCACTTACAAACACAGTTCTGGCAATGATACACCCATTTCCAGTGCGTGGCGTTGACTTTGGATGATGGTAACTCTGTGATGACAGGGCCTGCCATTGCGCTATGGTATGGTATGAGTCATCTAGACTTTGAACAGGAATTGAAGAAACGAACATAGGCAGCTTATAGGTCCTAAATCAAAGGGTTTAGCATTGGAATAGTAGATAAACCGAAATACACAAACGTTGCGTAACGTGCAGAACAGACGATTTTTCCATTATTTGGCCATGCCACAAGGAGAAGGTTGTGTAGCATTGATCCTCCTGGTGAAACACCAGCCCATTTTGCTGCGATTGGTGCAACAATTTCACCAATGAATTCGGAAGAGTTCTGCCCAGTGGTCACCAGAGGAGGGAATGTGAAACTGTATGTCACTCCATGGGCTGGTTCTGTGTAACCAGTGAAGGTAATACCGTTGTCAGGGTCGACGTAGGTGGAGGCTTGTCTGAGGGCTTGGAAGACAAATTAGGCGACGATGACTTGAACAAAATACTCGCCCAATGTACCAGAGCCCATGAGGGGTAGAAGGCTCAAGACAACGTGGAGCAACATTACACTGACGTTGAAGTGAGAGGGGAACTGTTAGGTCGCTTGAGAAGTATCCTGTCCTAGACGTTGGATTATATAGGTGCTTAAAGCGAGAATTGACTGGTGGATTAGAGGTCTTCCAATTTTTTCACTACTGCAGGTCTAACACATACTATAATAAATCATTGGGGGTTGCGGATAGTTCTCAGAATCCTTGCTGGCTTGGGATCAGTATGTGAGGCAGTTGTTCATTTTCTGGGATAAACTCTGTAAAATATTTTGAGATGAATCTTGTAGACCCTTTGCCATGTCGACGTACTAGGTGGTTGTAAGGTTGGACAGTACCATGCCGGTCAAGTGACATGGTGGAATGAGGGTAGGCTGTCCGAGAAACGCACGAAGGATTGCCCGAAGCTGGGATAAAGGATGTACCATAAGAACAACCTTCAGACACTTTACACCGATGCCCTTGCGCAGTGGATGGACATCTGGCAATAACTGAACTGTTCATATGGTCACAGGAATACGATGTCAATCAGGAAGCTGGTCCGATTCCTCCGTCAAATGGGCGACATTGCAATGGAAGAACCACAAAATAGCAGAGGATGCAACTTGCAAGAGGCTATGAAGTGCATCAGCAGTAAGGCCACAATTGGTTACGACTGCTTGCGGAGCTTATAATGCCTTGGTGTGATTAGATGCCACCTGGATGCGGCCGGAGTAATCAATTGTGTGGTTTAAACTTTAGGCCTTAGGGATTGATGCAATCAATTCAATCTTTGAGTTGTCGTTCTGCTTCAGCACTTTGGGTTGTTGGTTAGTGGATCACGGTAGCATAGCCGAAACTAGCTAGCATGTGGGCGAAAGCACGATAGTGCTCTCTAGCCCATGTCGGGAGACATGACCATTTGAGACGAGCTGTGACACCCAAAAAACTAGGAATGCTTATGATGCGGTGAGCGAGTCTCGTCAGGGCTCGTAAGTCTCCCCAAAAACTAGGAATGAGCAGCAGTATATCCAGCTACCCCAGCTTGCAGGTACTGGGTAAGTAATAAAATCAAACGTCCAGCGATGCAGAACGCATGTACCAGGTTTATGACCTTACATTATGGAATAGCAGGTAGCAGCAAACATCTAGCGACGTGAATCACATGTAACGGGTCCGGACCTCACATTACGGGACAGCAGGCAGCAGGAACGACTAGCATTGTGAATTGCAGGCAACAGATCTCACGACTTCACATTACGGAGTGGCAGCAGGCAGCAGCGATAGCAGATAGCAGCAACAGCAGGCAGCATGATAACTGTTGGCCAGAGTGGAAATATTTTCATTGGCGATGGGTGATTAGGTAGTAATGAGTAGCCGTGTTGCACTCCGCGGAGGCCAACGTGATAGGGTATTGCTCTCGAAGGACCAACCCCCTTCGGCTGGCTGACGCGATGACCTGGCGTCAAGGTCCGCCACGTGTAGCTATCACAGCTACTGGCGATATCCGTTGTTGTACATTTTGCTGAATGGAAAACACCTGGTGAAGATAAAAAAACTCGGCAGTATGGTGTTAACGAACACAAAATGTTGGTACTCACCAAAGGCCCCAACTCCAGTAACCCTTCGTGCCCCCTTCATGTGTTGGCACCATCCCCCCTTGGCCTTCTAGAATATAGCACCTGCCTAGCTGTAGAGGACAAGAATGTCGAGGTGAGATGAAAACTGAGAAGGCCGCGGCTGCCTTCGCAAGCATGAGCGGCGAGGGATGATGGTGGTACGAAGCAGAGAGCGGCACGTGCTCGCCATCACTCCCTCGAAGACTACATAATGTATGGGGATGGGCATGGCCTAGGCCAAAAGTGTGCTATTTGGTTGTGTTTGTTCCCTGATAGCTTTTCGAACCGACCACTGGCAGTTCCTGCCAATTTGCGTCCCACCTTGTTGATTGATTGGCTCTAATTTGACACAGTAAAATACTTTCAAACTATTCAAACATGTATGTGTGCGCTTGATGTGTAACTTCTGGTGCAAATCATCTGAAATGCAGCTTCGATGTGATAAATTCTAACATGCAGATTCATGTCAAATGTGCGTGTGCATAGAAATATGGCAACATCACCTAAATTTATTAGACATAGACAACGTCATCCTGAATACAAATTAAGATGCACTCTTGGTGTCAGAACTACTGAAATCCAAATTTCTGAATTATCAATCAAGCTGCTTTATGAAGGACCGAAATGGTAATGGCTTGTGTATGTGTGGTGTAGTGACGATGCTTAGGCATATATTTAGTGACAGAAAATATACATATGCAATTTAAATCATATTTTATCTGACTTCTAGAGTTTTAATAGCTGTCTGAGGCTGCAACGAACATCCAGTTATAATTATCAAGGTGCACGCCTGATGCGCGCCTGGTCTCAAAGTATTTTCTCACAGTCTTTGACAGCAGGCGCGCGTTGCGCACATAACATACATTGTTAATCTTGAGAGCATTTTCACAGCTGAGGCTCCATAAGTTTCAATAAACATTTAATAAAGTGTTTATATTATCATATCTAAATTTGAGGCCATCAGGACCAGGTGGTCCTTCATAGCAGCATCGCTCATGGGCACATCACAAACCAGCTAGGGAATGGCATTGGAACAAAGAATCATTCAATTTTCTGTGTAAAGGGCTAGATAACTGCATACTTTATGTTTTCTACGTCGCATAATCTCATCCACATGTCTGCATTGGTTTTCAGTCTCGATGCTTTTGGCCATTTCTACCCTATATGCCCAGCATCAAAAAAAATTAGTGATCTACAACATAGAATCTAATTTTATGAGCCTTTAGATATATTTCATTATTTTACCTTGATTTTAGACTGTTGTGGAAGAGCAGGGTGCTCCAAGGACAGGATGTGCTTTTGAGGAACCAATAGGTTATCAGGAACAAACAAAGGACAAATAGCACGCTTTTGGCCCAGGCCGTGCCCATCCCCACTACATATCCCACCGACGTTCCTTTCTTAGGGCTAGAATTCCAACATCTTTCCACAAGATTTTGATTATAATGTGATTATACTTTACAAACCAAGTCCTTGATGTGGCACCATACTTTCCGCTTCATGCGTTTTGCCTCTCGTCATCCTCTTCCTCCTCTCCTCTCTTCTCTGTTGCTTCTCGCATCATCCCCTCCTCCTGCTCAACCTTCCCTTTTGCTTTGGAACCCAAACCTCTTCTCCAGCTGAGGCATGCAATGGCTCATTAAAGTTTGATATTACCTTTAATTTGTTGGAACATGGCCCGCTGGCACCAAAGTCCATCGTCTCTGGCATCATGAACAGTCGAAAGAAAGACCATCCCCACCACAACCATGCAAATTCCCTCGTGTCGCAGCATTGACCCACCCAACTCAAACGCAAGCAATCCAGTGTCATGATTGAGGACAATGAATCCACCCTTGAGCTCTGCCGCACTTCCTTTTCCTTGTCAATCTGAAAGTCCAATGATTTGAAGGTATAACTTCGTCATCACCCGGCGCCTTCTAGATCTTCCTCATTTCCCATTTCTTGCTGCTCCTTCCTTCCACTCGATACCCACCAGCACGGTATGTTGAATTTACTACATCCATGTCATATACTCATCCCTCGACCGATCTTAGTGAATTACCAAGCAACACAGCTTCCTTCAGACAACGCTCGAATTGCCCCAGGCTGATCTCCTGGAAAATCTGGCTTGATCATCTTCGCCGGTTCCAACGTCCATCTCCAAATGCATGGTATTCTTCCCAACTGCACGTAAGGCGGGATTTGCTACCAAACAGCTGAAACTACAACTCGCCTCTACTCAGAGTACATGCTTATATCGGATTTATGGTGATTTTGCTCACCAACTCTTTCACAGGCAATAACCTAGCTATCAATATGCCTACAAAATTCACTCGAGGAAGTCATAACCCCAACACAAGCTGCCGAGGCTTTTAAGGTTGCAAAGAGTGCAGTGTTGTTGAGTGGCGATGTTGCAGCAAGAGGAATGTATTTCCTGGGTGTGTATCTTCCGTTTCGTTCATGGTCTTTGACTTACATTGACAGTTCATATGGACAGTGTTACCCTCGTTCTCCAAGTTGGCGGACTCATCGACATTTTGCTTACTCTGAAAGAAGGCTTGGCAGTGCTGAAGAAGAGGAGTTTAGCTAGACGTGGCAGCTGTGGGGTCGATGCCTTAGCCTATGTATGTGTACGTGGCCATCTTCGAAATTATCTGTTGTTCAATCTACTCTACAATGCAGGAGATCTTACTACAATGAGAGGACGGATTTGAATGACAGATCAAGCTGCAAGCGCCAAGAATAGCCCATTCATTGCTATTTCCTCACTAGTAGCTACCATTATTATACATAACAGATGGACTATTACTGGGCAGGTTTTGTAACCACCAGCCCACATCTCAGTGAAAATGATATTATCAAAAACAGCCAGTAATGATATTTTCAACAATTGCTAGACTAAATTGAATAATTTGCATAGACAATTTTCACCTATTATTATCATATGTTGTCAGGCAATTTTCACTGCGCAATTTTCATTGTTCTCTGGACGATTTTCACTTTTGCCTAGGTGATATTATCATATTTTATCTGGTGATTTTTACTATGCAATATTATCTTTACACAGGCAATTTTCATGTTTTACCAGATGATATTCTCATGGCTTCTGACAGAATAGACCCTTAATAGATGATATAATCAAGTCATGTGATTTTCCAACTGCCTTATTTGTTATTATTAAGCCCTGCAAATATTAAAATATGGCCTCAAATGCAAACAAATAGTAAATAAATGACTCAGCTGCCCATTAGGGGGTCTGAGTATAGGAGTAGTAGATAAATAAGACATTGGATGATGTAATCTACCCCAAATTGGACTTAGAAAAATTTCATACGATTGTCAAATATAGTCTAGAGTTTGTAAAGTAAAAAAGTATTCTCATGTTCAAGGCGTCAATTTTGACAATAGGCAAAATTCGCAAGTGGTGAGAATATTTTCTTGATTTATCGGATTTTATAGAATTTTTTCAAAAAAAAATTTCGGTCACATGACCTGGGTGAAAATTGCCTAACAACATATGATAATAATATGTGAAAATCGTCTATATGAATTATTTAATTTAGTCCAGCAATCGTTGAAAATATTGTTACTGGTCATTTTTGATAATATCATTATCACTGAGATGTGGGCTGGTGGTTACAAAACCTGCCCAGTAATAGTCCAGCCATCGTGACAAAAATGGTAGCTACCCATCATTTCCTATGCACATTTGGACTTTGGTTAGCAAAAAGGACTAGATGATGGCGCTCACTGCTCAGGTATGTATCCCTTCCTTTCGTCTTTCGCCCCCAAATTTTTCTGCCTTCAAGTCTTTTCTCTCTTATGTGTACCTTGCTTGCTTCTTGCTCTTGTTTCGTTTATGACCTGAAGAATTCGTGTTATCTTTTCTCCTCACTCATTCAACAACTACATGATGAACAATTTCTGATAACTCATGCACTATACAGATCTCAAAATATGCGAACCAATGGACCTCGAGGTGCTGTCGGCTTGCGCTTTTACACCCAGTTGGATGGTTGGGGTCGGGGTCGTTTCTGCTCCCTGCCTGTGCCCCTGCATCCAACGTCAATAACGACCTTTATTTCCACACCAGAAGTCTAAGCCACGTAGCCTTCGAGCCTCAATCGTCAAACCCCCCTTTGTGTCGGCAGCGACCTTTGCAGTGGCACAGCAAGGGACCTTCTATAGGGAAAAGTGCTCGCCTTCCAGTCATCGGGCCATTTGCATTTTGGGAGGAATGCAGAGTGCAGTTAGAGGTTGTTGATGGGTTCAGCGGTCCTGGCGCTGGTTTAACTGTTCAAGAAACCCTTGTTCCGTCGTTCTGAATGAAGGATGGGAAAGCAGCGCAATGGGAATTGAACCCAAGTGCAAGTCGAGAGGTGGAGAGATAGGATGGCACCACCTGTAGCAGCCAGATTCATGTATCAATTTTAGACAGCTGTCCACCAGACCTGATACATCAGACTGGGCAACTGTCCATATGGTCAGCTGTTGAAGATGGAGAGCTCTCCATGAAGCACAGCCACCATGTATAAGTCATGTGACCTTCAATAAAATAAAATAAATCAGATAAAAATTATTTGCTAGTTACCAAATTAGGAAATAGCATAGCCACATTACATAGGTCATGTGACTTTTAAAAATCAAGAAAAATCAGATAAATTCTGAAAAATTTATTTGCTAATTTCCAAATTTGGCAAGTGCACAGCCACAACACAGCCACAACTATTTCCACAACACATAAGCCCACAGATTAATCTATAGATTAGATATAGATAACAAGCTAAAAAACTTAAAATATTTTGTTTCTCTAAGTCCAAAACAGGCAATTTTATGTTATGTAAACTATAAATCATTTATTACTTAAGCCCACCACGTGTGTGGGCCTGTTTAGTCATATATTTATTATTTGTTTATATTTGAGGCCATAATTTCAAATTTATAGAGTCTGAGCCTGCCAAATAAGGCAGTTAGAAAGTCACATGATCAACTTATGTTATTGTTGTATTGTGTTTGATATCCACTAAATCTTATGATCTTTATAATATATCATTTTGGACAACTGTCCAAAATGGAGAACTGTCTAGTCTGATGTATCAGGTTTCTTGGACAGCTGTCCAAAATGATGTATGGATATAGCTGCACTGGCTGATGGCACAGGAATGTGTATTGACTGTGATACACACCACACCGTCTGAGGTCCTGTTGGTTTATGGTGGAAGGATGTTCAAGAGGTGTTTTCGGGGTTTCGGTTTAAGATTGTCGCAGGATAGCGAGAAGGAAGGACACTAGAAGAGGAAATGATAGAATAATGCTTGCGGCTCAGGTATGTGATCGTTTCCATTTTGATCTTTCACCGCCTTCAAGCTCTACCTGGATCTTTCTCTCCTATATCCGATCTGCACCTTTTCGCACCTGGATTTCGTTCTCATTCATCACCTTACGAATCCATGTCTTCATTTAACGACTACACAACGAAAAATCTGCTGATGACTGACGATTGACCATTTGTTGTACAGAGCTCAAAATGCCCCAAACCCGACGAACCTTGAGGCGCCATCGACTTGTGACATGTGAAGATAGTCGGTGTCAGCGTCGTTTCCGCTCTCTGCTCTGGAATCCAACTCGAATAATGACCTGATGCTGGTTCAACCGTTCAAGAAACCTTCATATCGTTGCTCAAAAGGAACCACGGGAAAGCGGCGCAGCGGAGAGTTGTGCGTAAGAGCAAGTTGAAGGGTGGAGATGGACATGTATTGACCATGATTGGACACTCAGAGGCCTCATCAGTTCGCGATGGAAGGATGTTGAAACGGTGTTTTTGTGCTATGATAAGAGGTTTCGGGGTCACACCATGCCGATGTAATGCTTGAGCACTGTGAGTATTCATTTTTTGTACTCTCATTTTTCTAAGGTCATTAGACTTTCGTGCTTCAGAGCGCGTGTTTTGCGCCACTCATTTTTTCCCAATCACTTGCTCTACTATGGACATGTCTAATGACCGATCGTCCATTCGCATCTATAGATCCGAGGGATCTAAAACCTGAAGGTCCTCGAGGGCCTCCGCACCGCTCGTTTTCGTTACACTCTCTCGCTTCCAACTTGAACATATGCTACGCTCTGGCACACAAAGCTTGGGTGCCGCAAGGTTCGACTACCAGACTTGTCGCCACAGAATCCCCGGTCCCCATCCTCGACACATTTGGCTTGTACCCATTGTCAGGTCGGCCTCTTGTCTGCTCACGAATTGGCGAGGGGACATACACCTTGAATCGACTCTCGGCCATATGGTTGCTGTAGAAACCCTCGATGTCCATCCCCTAGTCTTCCCCTCTTCTCTGTTCTTCTCCCTACCTTATCTACATTCACTGCAACAGAACTGGATCCTGAGGGGGCCAACCAACCAACCAACCAACCTACTGACCGATAATGTCCTGGAATCTAGATAGTCCTGCTGTCATCATCAGTATAATATTCGACTCCCTTGATGGACTTTTCAGCCTCTGAGTCGAAATTAGTCAACCCATGGGCCACATGACGCCAGAACCTCATCAAGCACTGAGAACGTGTCCTCCACTGGCAGAATGAACAAACAAGGATGTGGGTCTTCACGCAATCAGACCGAGTTGGCTTGGAGGTGACTTTGCGTTTCTAGATCCTCATCAATGGGAGTCACCTGGATTCTGGATGAATGTCAAAGAAATCGCTACTTAGTCTTCCCCTACTGGATCCTCTAGCGCTCTCGGAAAGAATGTTGCCCGAAGCCAATAGAGAGGTGGTTACATATAATAGGTTGGAATGGCGCATTACAGTAAGTATGCTTCCATCTTCATGCATTTGGTTTTCTATTCAGTTTTTCCTCTTGTCACTGTTTTTGCTTTTATTCGCTTCTCCCTCTTTCATTAATTTCAGTTTCAAACAAATGCTGACATCCTCTCCTTTTACAGTCATATGGCAAGAAAGATGGCATTCATTGCTTTACTGTACTCTCTCGGTGTCACCCCAGCGGAGTGAGATTAACGGTAGAGCAGCAGCATGGGTTAGGATAGGCCAAGGCGCACCTATCAGCATGGTACATGGAAACTTCGTTGTGTGGGAAGATAGAGTCCAGTTTCTTTGTCTCTGGGTTTTTGAACTCTCAATGCGAGACTACAGTCGCATCTGACCACAGCTTGCATTCTGTGGCTGCTGCTGTAGCAACCAGTTGGGCAGCGGAGAAGTTGGCTTTAGTACAGATGCTGGAGGGTTTGCAGCGGAAGCCTTGCTTGCAACTGGGAATGACTGCTACGAACAAAGCCGATCGCGACTCGCTGAAGCTGACCGAGGAGAATCTAGGCTCGAGGCCCTGCATTGGTGCTGATGGTGGTGAAACCATCACCAACTTCAATCTAAGGCTTGCAAGCGAACAGTCTAAGCAAGCAGTCCTGGAAGACCATTGCCTCAAAACCGTAGACTCGGCGGCTCAACAGTGGCTCATTGGCCTCAAAGTTGACCTGCAGGCGTTGAAGAGGACCCACAAGATGTTCAAAGCCAAGCCGCATTGGACAACGCGAGATTCGAGGACAAAGAGGCGCAACTCATCACGTCTGAACATGCAAAGTATGCCGGAGAGAAGGTTGGTATGGAGATTGAACACCAGCTGGTTATTCAGAGGTTGCAGAAATCGCTTCAGGAGCAGAAGACGACAACTAAGAACCTTTTGGACTGTGTATGGACAACTCAGCTTGGGTTGAGGAAGAAGATTGCGGAGACCACAAGCCAACATCGGCTAAGAATGTGTCCATGGATTCATATGGCCTCGTATATGACTAACATCACCATGCTATATTCCAAGTGGAGCTTTGTAGTGACATTATGACTAATTATCAAACATAAATTAGCCCAATAATGATATCGTTTCAGAGGTTACACCCAGCCGATGAATTATACGAAATTTTTTTGGTTATGGCCATGGATTCAACGATCGTGTGAGTTATGTGCAAGCGTAGTATCTGAGAATGAAAGGCGGACTCTGGAAAGGAGTATTGGGCACTGCGGGTCACAACATAGTTCTCAGTGGCAAGGATCCAGAAGACTCAGTGTCGGTGTCGGTGTCAATGAACACGCACTGTAATACACGGCGGTGCACTGACAGTGACGCTACTGCACGTGATCCGTGACCTGTCGCGCAGGTGTTCCTGAGAGCCTCAGTTCAGGCCTCAGGTTTTGAGGCTGTTCGCCAAAGGGCTTCAAGGTTGAAGGATTGCACCTCGAGAGTGCACCTCGAGAGTAGTCTGCTTTGAAAATTGAGATCGACTTCAAAGGTGCTGGGGGATCCAGAGGCCAGGCATGCAAGTATCTATTCAGCGTTTTAACTCTGAACTGTGAGACCGACGAGGGAGAGACCATCAGGCGTGTGCGTGTGTGCACATGTCGGTTTACCGTTCAAGTCATGCTGGTCCATGTTCCAGGTGGGGTGGTCATCTTGGTACGCGTGGCACATTCGATTTTGAATTCATGGTGATTAGATGAATGATTGGCAGTGAACTAAATCCCGAATTTTGACCTTGAATCTTGACCACCTGGTACTCCGTCCCCAGCCTCCACCATTTCCCCCAGCACCAGCCTCTGCGCCACCCATCTAGCGAACGATCCAACGAACAAGACTGGAGTTGGTTGCATATGTTGACGTCAACATCTACATAGACTTGACATCAGACACGGGCGGGGGTGTCCGTTCGAGCGTTTATTGCCAGTGATTGTATTTGGGTCGTCATAGGGTGTTCCATCATTCCATCCTTCCAGGCCAACAGTTGAACCAAGACCATCATCATCGATCATCCACCATCTGAATCTGTCGTCCAAGTCCTAAGACCTAAACCCAGATGGGGGACATGTATGCGTCTACCGTTTTATGATTGGCTGTATTGATGATATGGATAATAACGCTCTGTACTCCGCGTATCTTGGTGGTGGTGGGGAATAGCTGCAGGAAGGGAGGCGTGGCAGGGTGGAAATCCGGTTATCAAGTATCGGTAGCGGGTCAGGTGTGGGGTGCCAGTGCCAGTGCCAGAAGGGCTCTGATGTTGGTAGAGGTGAAGATGTGGAGGCAGTCGTAGATAACAACCCCCGTGAACATGAGGAGGCTGCCTAGAGGGACTCGCAATTGGAATGAGTCCGTATTCATCTTCATGTCCAGGTTGCAGGTTGCGCAGAGGAACACGCACCAGATATGCCGATAGATAACTCAACACCGACACCACAGGATATAAGGCCGGTTGAAGGGGGCCTTGGATGGAGAGGTGTAATTCGGAGAAAGAGGGGTTAGAGAAAGGATTGTGAGGAAGGCTTAGGGACGACTTGGGGATGAATTGGGTAGGAGGTGAATAGACCAAGAACGCAGTTGGTGTTGGAGTTGGTGTAGACGTGTTGAACTCACGTTTGGACGAGGAAGATGGTTCAAGCTGGCACATTGGGGGTCGGGACTTGATTCTCGTCTAAGTGGGGTCTAGGGTGTGCGTAATGTTGGATGGACGACCGTGCACAGGACAGACTTGGGCATGACAAGGGTTTGAGGATGCAGGTTGGGCCCAAGGGAGTGTCCGTCCGAGATCTCGCGGTTTCGGACATAGTCAGACAGTGCCGAGGTCGTACTGTATAATTCATGAATATTGAATACCAAGAGTGTAAAGCAAGAGGCATAACCAAAGTACCTCCCATAACTATTTGATTCTCCACCTAAGAGTCATGCCTTCATATTCAAGACGTTGTGGTGTGCTTCGCAGATCTGAGGAGGTTGTGTCGTCGCACTGAGGCGGCTGGACACCTGAATGGCCTGGGTACAGTAGCATAGTGGTAGTTGCTCAGGAAGATTGACGGAGGGAATTTCATCAATGGCACATGTGACGCCTGATTGAAAGACGCAGCATCAATCGTCTGCAGCTCTTTACACACTGTTCAACCTGCGATATCTGTCAAGGAATAGAGACTTATATGCCTCATCTGGCTGGATGACCGACTTGATCAACGTGGTGTCCTAGTCAGAATCGACAACGACTGAACTCAAAAATTGGTCAAAAGCGAATACGCCCCTAAGGCTCCATAACGTCGCTGCACCCAACTTCGTACTGCGGAAGTGTTCCATTCCTGCCGACGACAAATCACAGGCGATTTAGCAACTATCCATTGTGATGTCCCTAATGCTCGCCTTCATCGTTTACCTGCCACCTCGCTGCTTTCTGAGCATTTCGCTATTGGTTTACCCAATAAAACCATCCGCATTCTTGTTGAGGTACCTGCATTTGATGGGTGTGGCACTCGTATCTCCTATTCAACGATGGAAGCATGAATGTTGCTCGCAGAATATGAGGCCCTTCCTGCCTCGTTGACCTGCAAAAGGAATGGTGACACATGCTCCCTACAACAGCATGAGCTCTCATGAGCTACCTCCTAGCTCTCGTTTTCTTGGTTTCTGTTACTTGCCGAGATATTCGGTTACTTGGCTACATACCTTTGTATCGAGGATACTGCATCAATCATATATTTTGGCTTCATCCTATTGGCATCTTTCAGGCTTCAGCTATCTTGCTCTCCATTCTGCCGATAGACATGGGTGTCGAGGGTATCATCTCACAGGGTGCAGTAGGCCGTATTTAAGACTACAATGGAACCCAAGATTGTCGTACACATGAATATCAAAATGGAACTAGGCTCGGTTACATAAATACCAGTGGGACTTGGGGGGATCGCAATCTGAATGTGAGGACAGGAACCATGAAGCGAAAGTAGCTAATTGGGTGAACGTTGTGAATCAAAATACTTGCTTACAGAGAATAGCAATGGCACCACTGAGCACCTAAACGAGACCCAGTGAAATTAACAGACGCAGCAAAAGAGCGCGGTATAACAAGGATTTCGGCATGATGAGGGAGTCTTTCGTCAAGCGGCACAAACATAAGATATTCTCCTCCATGTGGAGACACGAGCCAACCAGTGTATTTTTGGCAAACTGTGGAGTTTGATAATGTCTCTTGGACATAGAAAGGCATGAGCCTATCTGGCAAAACATCAGTCTTCCGCACCGAAATGTCTTCTGAGCCAGAGACGATGCGACTGCCATCGGATGAGAATGCGACTAACAAGACCGGATTCGTGTGGCCCTCAAGCACGTTCTGCACCTTGCCCGTCGATGAATCCCACACCTGCACCGAATTGTCAAATGAGCCAGAGACGATGCGAATGCCATCGGGCGAAAATGAGACTGACAAGACCGAATTCGTGTGGCCCTCGAGCACATTCTGCACCTTGCCCGTTGATGAATCCCACACCCGCACCGAATTGTCCTCTGAGCCAGAGACGATGCAACTGCCATCGGGCGAAAATGCGACTGACAAGACTGCTTTCGTGTGGCCCTCGAGCACATTCTGCACCTTGCCCGTCGATGAATCCCACACCCGCACCGAATTGTCTGATGAGCCAGAGACGATGCGACTGCCATCG
>Ga0247741_1001143_pt1 | contig 14644 bp, 19 predicted proteins | sample UWRJL213509R2_FD_180945 | JGI IMG/M metagenome (GOLD analysis project Ga0247741, IMG submission 180945) | Plant litter microbial communities from Arlington Agricultural Research Station in Wisconsin, United States - UWRJ-L213-509R-2 | ecosystem: Environmental > Terrestrial > Plant litter >... | reverse complement strand
TGTACTTCCTTACTGTTACCTAACCGTACCATCGTTTAGACTCAACTCATCTTTTACACCTCAATACCTCTAAACGTAAGATTGTTAAACCAATTACTCAATCACTGGAATACTTGAACATAAGCCCATTCTCGGAAACCCAGGCCTAACAAAATTGGCGTTGACACCGTTTGGTAAGTTCTCTATGGCCTTTGATGGCTTTAATTGAGCTAACTATGCTCAACCACTCAATGGGACTCGTTCTGCCGTGCCAAGGGGCAACGGCCTTCATCACCAAGTAACCATGAAAGTGACACTGCCACCTGTCACATGGTACAAATGCCATCACTTGAATACCCACTATAGTAACAGAGTATTCGGATCAAGTGGGGCTGTGCAATGTGTCACATGCCACGGCTCAGATAAATCCATGTGAGTCTCTCAGAAAACCACCGGCGCTGCGGTAGATACATAAAGCTTCCGTCGGCCGCCGTCTTCTACAGTACGGCATTTCCGCCGGCAGATGGGCATCGCCAATTTTGTGGGTTATTTGTATGTGCCAATATCCGGCGGTATCACAATTAGTAAGAACAAGTGTAATTATGATAGCGCAACCTATAATTAAAACATCAATATTGGTGGATCATTGCTGCTGTGTGCAAGCGCTACTGACAGTTAGCGCGGAGAGCTGACGGCGAGTTCTAAGGAGAAAGAATATCTCAAATATTTGTGGAACATGGTTTAGTAGTACATAAATACGAGTCTTCGAAGAATTATGACCCCTGACTACCCATAGACCACTAAAAATGTGGCAGAGTGGAATTCCCTGACCTCAGACTTGGATTTGAATATAACCAGGGATAGCAATGAAATATTGAAACGGGTAATTCTACACGATGCTAAATGCGCAGGTGATTGTGCTTGCTTCACATCTTATGTGCAAAAACTGGTGGAAAATCGAGGTATTACAAAAGGGCCAATCCACTACTATATGTGAGCTGATGAAATATAGAACATATTTCGAATATTCAATCATCAGAATCAGTAAATAATTCAATTATCTCTTGCGTTTGTTGGCCTTCCATAACCACATCCAGTGCCCCATCTGCCTCCGCTTCATCAGAGATACCGCCTTCCTCCAGGTCCACTTCCTGCTCCCATGCAGACTGGTCATCCTCTGACGGTAGGTTGGCTTCCTCCGACACATGGCCCATTTCTTCGTCACTTGTCTCAGCTCCTGAAGGATGAAAATCGAGGGAAGTGTTACTGGTTCCTGTAGAGGGGGTTTGGTGTGGTGGTCCAGCCTCCAGCGCCGATTGATTACCGCGGAAATTTCGTCTGTTCTGCGAATCCTCAGATGAGCTTACTATTGTCCCTGTCTTGTGAAGAAGTAACACTTCGTCAAGTGCCTCAAGTTTCCAGGATGATCAATCCACGGCTTCATGACCACGAGCAATGCTGTTGTTGATGCAACGAAGGGCCTCTTCCATTTGTTCGCTAACAAAGGCAAGGGTTGTAACTGCGTATTCCTTTGAATTAGGGTCGAGCTGAATCGTTGTGGGCAGTTCGGGGAGTACTGAATTAACAATGGCTGGTTCATGCAGACGTCCCGGCGGTGCGATTCCATCAGAGATAGTACCTAGCGGATCTGCTACGGGTTGTGCGGAGGTGCTGGCGGCGTCTGAAACTTGCACCGTCAGGGTGATTTTGAACTGCCCTTGCTCTTCAAGCTATGAGAAAGTTAACTGGGCGGCTGAATAAAACTGTGCATTAACGCACCTCAGACAGGTACATTTCAAAGTGCTTGAAAATAGTTTCCGAGGTGATTTCGATATCTTCAATATTTTCATCAAGCCACCAAAACATATAAGTTCCAGCGGTATTCAAAATAGATCGGTCCTGATGCTCGTTGAAGGAAGAATTTATTGTTGGAGACATGGCGTGAAATGTGTCCTTATTTTTCCTATAAATGGCGTCGGCGATACCCTCGATGCCCCAGGGAGCTGTAACATGGTATCCGGCACTGAAGCAGTTGCCAAGGATAATCATTACTTGATCCTGGGTGCCATAGTAAGTAATTGAACTTCAGTCGATCAGTTGGTAAATTACCAGCTCCTGCTTGAGATATTTCTTCCAGTTAGTAGGCCTTGGGTGATCATGACGGAAAACCGCTCGGAAGCCAGTATGAAAACGCGCCATCGCCAGATGGAGCTTTAGTTTTATGAGGGCTTCTCTTTTGATTTTAGGTTCCCTAGTGTAGTTTGGAATGGATCCATAGAGTGGTGATGTTATAGGACACATTGAGGATGAATGAGAACAAGGGGCACAAGCCTTATCAATCGCAATCTTCAAATCGCTGAACTTGTTCCACTTTATTTGGCTGCTTTCCAAAAACGCCAACAGAGCCGTTGGTGTGAGCTTTGAGCTCACGACATATCCTTGCACATGGGAAATAGTTATATCAACTTTGAATGTGCTCTACAGGGACCCAGTTTGTTTTGTAATCAACACAAACCCTTGAGTATGATACTTCGGCCACTCGACCAAGCTCATTCCAAAGGGCTATTTTCTCCTCTGCAAAGGCTATCATAGAACGAGAATTGGAAGACAAATCTCTCATGTCCTTCCAATAGGATGCCTGAAACATAAAGTATAGCACTGACCATTTCATTTCGTACTGGGTGAGCATCAGCTCTTCCTTCCAACGGTTATACCAGGCTCGACCGCGGAGCCAGTGCAGCTGGTAGACTAAATAACATTAGCATTATGCCCATACCACCGAGTGAGAAAATATGCCTCACACTCAGTCATATAGTTATCAGTATTCATAGTGCCGCCAGCCTGGGTCCAGAACCACGCCAGGCCTTTTTGACTCTGGCCTGCCGCGTTGGGCTCCGTGATAATAGTACTAACATGGCAATCAACTTCGGTAAGAAGAGGATAGTCGTCTCTTGGTTTTCCCGATAGGTCAATGAGTATGCGTCTCGAATGATTATAGATGCAGTGCTGAGTCCACAACTCCCGCAAGAGAAGATTGACGCCATCCCAAGCGCGAGTTGTCTGCTTTGTGCTCGCTGCTGTTCTGACCTTCCCCTTGAACTGAAATGATAGGTGGCTGACAGCTTCTCTGACCTTTTCGAGAGAATCATTGGCCTGTCCTTCCCGCATAGTTTTCTCCTTCCCACAGAGACGGCGTAATCGCGGATTGCCTCATTGAATGTCCATTGGGAATGCCGATGGAAATGGCAATGGCTGATTTTCTGGGTCTCCGCTATTTGCGATTGGAGCTGCTTCAGTCTCGTCTTCAAACCAGTCATCATCCTCTGAGAGAATATCCTCTTGTCTTTGTGATTTGTGCAAAGATGGTTGTAGTTTGACTTGGAGAAATGCTTTCGACTGGGCCGTGAAATTATCCATCCTAGTTCGAAGCCTTTGCCTCTGCTTTGTTAACTCAAGCACCTTTGAAACGTTCGGCTTTGCACCCAGAGACCTTTGAAATGTTCGCAACTGGAATCTACATATCAGTGAGCAAAGTGGAGAATGTAAAAAAATATCGGCATACTGTTCTTCCTCTAATAAGAGCCCAGTTGCTAACCAACCGGATTCACTGCCTTCTCCCCGCTCCAGTTCTTCTCGTGAAAGCATCAACTCAATCTCTTGCTTTGTTTTTGCTAGAGATGGAGTCAGGAAGATTCCTCTAAAAATTAGTCTAACATACGCTTTGGTACTCTGCTGTTCATAACGTCCATCGCAGTGGGGTCGGCATACCATTGGGATTCCACACATCAAATTTCCCGCTCCCAAACCTCAGCCTTCCCAGTTGGTGCTGACTCCGTGAGCTCCCCAAAGTATTTCTCTGCTTCTACAGTGCCATCTAATGCTCTCTTGTATTTGGTACGAATCGTATGGCCTTCAACCGTGATTAACAAGCGTACTCGGGTAGAATAAAAAGACTTACAAATTTTAATTATTTTCTTCCAGTTGGAGTCGCCCATATGATCATCCAATAGCTCCCCTCTTGTTGCTAGAGTTGCGGTGCGAACACTGCGCGATATGTCGTTCAAGACAGACCAGAGAGTTTCAAGAATCTCTCCATCTATCATGCCTACACCTGGGATATAGGTCGTAGCAAAACGATAGAGACAGCTGTCCTGGTGGCCATGTACGTGAAAAAGTCCGATAGCCTTGATAAGATTCAAAGTCGTAGGAATGCCCAAGCATGACGCATCTTGGAAATGTCGATCCATGTGGACACCGTACTGACACATGATGTCGTAGATAAGCAGTAAGTCTGAAACCTCATCCATGTTAGTCGTTTTGATTGCCTCCAAGAGTGAGTAATCTATGTTCATTTGTCGCTCTCCCTTTTGGAAATCCACACCGCTTGATGGAGCAAAGCAACCATGTCGAGCACAGGCATGCATCGCGTATCCAGGGATATCTATTCCAGGAGATGGTGTAGAATTAGCGTCCTTGACTGCGCTATGTTCATTGCATGTCAGATTCTGCGGGTGTCATCAAAATGGGCAATCGGCACTGTCAGACATGCTGACCTGTTTGTACCGTGGAGCTAAATTTATTGCTTCTTCCAAGTGAGTGGCGTATGCATTTCTTTCTGTCATAAAGGCTTGCCCATTGGTCAAGAACACATCGTCCGCAGCATTTTTTTGTTTGACATGGTCTGCTTTGAAGTTACCATCAACGACCAAACTACGAATATAAACATGTCTGTTCTCATTTGTTAGAGTGGGTATGAATAGGAGTATGATATTCATACCGATTGATGTCCATTTTCCACTCAGGGTTTAAGTTGACGCCGGGCTGTGGACATGCTGCGCAAAACAATGCCAGATCGCCCTTCCCCGGTTGGTCGGTGCGGTGTCCGAATCCATACTGTCGCAAGAGGGAGAGAGTGCGAAACAACCGTGAAACTCTACGAAGCTCCCTATATCAATTTGCAACACTTTCTGGGAAGACCGGACATGTTAAACGACGCAGCATTTGGAAATACTGATAAGCCGTTGTTTTGCATTCCAGATTGGCCAACCGGAAGGTACGAAGAACCCCAAATGTGAAGACCGTTTGTATATTAGAAAAGCTGGCAGGAAAATATCCAAGTTCAATATACCAGAGATCTTCATCACGAGTATGACCGCAAGAACAAGCGACAACAGGTAAGTGGTGTAGGCCATTGCTGTGAACTATTAGAATGAATGGGTTGCCCCATACGTCGGTTCTTGGCGGGTTGGGAAGCATGTTGTGTGTCGGGTGAGTAGCCTTGACATCGTCTGTATCTTCCTCTCCATCCCATGGTTCAATTCCTGGCAGTGTAGAATCGTCACTGCTGTCTAGAAAGGTGCCATCGGTCTGACCAGAATTACCAATGGTGTGAATGTGTAGATCAGCATTACCGCCGGCGTTTTGACTTCCAGATGCAGTGCCGTCGGTACTTTGAGACTTTGCGATTTTGGGACATTCCTTTCCATGATGCCCAAGATACAGCTTTACACCAGTCTGCCACAGAGCAGCAACTTCGTAATGACTGCCACACCATTTGTGTATTCGGTGAAATGCGGTAGTCATGTGTGTGTCCCGACAACACCCCGAACATAAGTCCGTTCTGACGGCACAATCCCGGCAACGCCAGATTGCAGACCCGTGACCACACCTAGAGCACACTAGGTTGAAGTCACATGGCGCAGATTCACTGAAGCTATGCTGAAGATGATGCGCACGCTGCTCTAGCCATTCTCGCGTATAATCATTTTGGGACTGCACAAGCGAATCAGTTGTTTATTCCGCTTCAGTGAAGTTACCTTACTTTTCCCTTGGATGGAGTTGGATTCCAATCGTTTAAAGCTTCAAGTGCATCCTTCCATGATACACCTTGCTCTCCCAGGCGTTCGTCAAGCGGTGTTTCTTGTGCCGCCCTTGGCGGCTGGCCCGGTGGCGTTTCTGCGGTCACCGTTCTCGAGGTCAAAACCTTTGTCTCGCGCTCATGTCCAGGCATTCTACGATTGCGGGAAGCAGTCGAGATCACCTCACTTATCTCTTCTGTATCTTTGAGCTGTTGTCTGCGGGGCATAGTGATGTTAGAGGTGATACTCATGGCAGCTCTTATATATGTATATATACATATCGATTGAATGTGGCATCATCACGATAATCGTCCGATTGGCCGATCCATCCTGCGGACAAGTTTAATCAAGTCCAATTTTCAACACTCATCAGATGTTGGACGATGAAAGCAATCCTCTTGGTTCAGCTCCTTCTACTGCAATCCGTCGGTCAGAATCACCTGAGCAGCCATTTGCCAGGGGTATATGGACCAAATGAGAACTTGCTGTTCTCGAATCGCACATTGATTACTATACAAAGTTAAAACGGAAGCAGCGCACACCTTACCTGAAGGCCACAATAATCCAGGAGATAAAGCAATGGTGGAAAGATCGCTATACCGAAGGGTCTCTGAAGCGCAAGGAAAGGGCAAAGGAATGGAGGAAGAAAAAAACAGTATGTGTTGAGAGAGTATAACTGTTTGAATGTATTTCATGGCTCTGTAGCAAATTGCAACCCGGATTCATAATCGAAGCCGTAAAAGACAGGATATCAAGATTCCCGGGTTAACTATGAAGTTTAGCCTCACAAAAGTCATCAGTATCCTATACGACAAGGCAATCAGCATCGAAGCAACGCGACTTTCAGGTGGTGCTCAAGGATCACCAGCATGGATTGGAAAATACAGCAAAGCACACAGTAACATCCAAAAAGACTTGACAGAAGAGGAGAGGGACAAGGCCATAGAGAAGAAGGAGGAGATGGACAACGGGGATATTCCTACAGAGGTTCAAGGCTGGTAAGACATGTTGAATTTTTATTTGAACGAATTGTACTTAAGGCATTTCTAATAGATTAGCACAGACAAAAGGGCGACGGCTCGTTGCGCTAATGGATGAATGGAAATTCAACAACTTGGGAATGCGCTCATTCACTGTAGAGTGCCACTACCGCGCAGATGGAACGATTGTTTGGGCTTCATAAGAAACACACACATTGTTACTTCCAGATTATTGATGAACACTTATAGACACGATACAAACGATATACTTCAGCACGATGGGGTCAATGTCCCCTCCTTTGCCAAGTATGACCCAGGGGCCATCAAAAAATTTGGCCAGGCGTTCATGAAATATGTGTCTCATGTTCATGCTCTTCAAACTGGTCAGCCAGTGACTGACCCAAGAGCAAAAATCGACATCCAGGAGAAGGACATCCCAAAGGACTCAAATAATATCCCTTTAATTCCACCTCCTTTTCTCAACTCAAGAGAGATCAACCATGTAAGCTATATAAAGCCATAGCATACAGGTAGTTGTTAGTTAAGGTCATTTATTCAGGACAGTAAACTACCTGTGGGCCTATGGCCCAATGGTGGGCGGAAAAGTAAACACATGTAAACATCGCACCAAATGGTGCCCAGAATGGTTTGCTCGTCGTTGCGGGTGCATTGGGCGCCTTTTTGGCGGGTGGGGGGCGCCAATAGGGTCCTAATATTATCCCTGATTTTTGGTGCCCTTCAGCGCCACCTATGGAGGGCGGGATGGGATGGATTAGGCGGGGGACATTTGGATAATGTTGCAATAAAAGCGTGCACGTGCTAAAAATAGCATCTGACAGGTCCTGTCAATCACGAATCTGCTTCCGGGTCTCGGAACCTTCTGTTCTGGGCCCAGGAACCATGATGTCACTGCTGTCAGCGCTCTGGAATCAAAACTGGGCACTTTCGGGCACCTCGGCAATGTTCGAATTCACGCTTCCGCCCTCTGCTCGGGCCGTGTCTGGGCCTTGGCTGCCATTGGCCTGTACAGCTGTGCAATAACACATATTCAACAACACTATGTAACCATTAGTACTCAGGTAGTGTTCTATACCACAATATCTAACATATATGACCCCAGTCTTAAAGTGCCACCCAAAAATTGGATTGACATGACGTATACTAGGTCAGGGGGTGGGTAGTCGCAAGGTTCTCTCATTTTCATATCTAAAGGTACGTACGACGTACATACTTAGTTACTTGGGTGAAGAATTTATACTACGTGATAAGAATGCTAGGAAAAGCTCTCGAAGCACTGGAGGAGCTTCGAGGCTTATCATCGTCAGTGTTCATCCTAAGCTATCCTCGCCAGGCTATAGCATGCCTACTACTCGCAAACTTCTACCCATCCCCAGCTACCCGGCGTCATGCTGGTTGGTCGTCAACCGATGTTTATCCTTTAGCTGGCGTCGGGTGTCGCAATACTGGTATGGTGGTCGCCCTCGTCATTAGCCATTCATTACTGGGGGTCGTCCGCCTTTTGAGTGTTGCATTCCAACGAAGATCCTCGTAGGTCATGGTGGGTCGCGTATTCGGGTTGATCCTATGTTCATGGTTGCGATATCCCGACAGCAGTCGAACGTTCACGGTCTTGCTGAGTTTGTGGGTGTCGTGTGTTTGGGTTTTGGTACGCTCGCGGTTAGGGTATGTTGATAGTTGTATTTTGCACCATTCGTATACATGGGCCTTGATGTGGGTGTTCGCATTGTCACTGGCGAAAGGTGAATGTGCCAGGTATTGGTTACTTGCCTGAAATTTGCCGGTTTCGTGGCTGCGTGCTCCGTATGCTGCATTTTCGGCTCAAAGTGGGTGGGTGGCGATGGTGGCGGCCGCATCTACCTTCGCAGGGTTTGGAGCGATGGGGTTGGCAGTCCTGATCAGTCGTTGGCGACGTTTCGTGCGGGTGTGGTTCGCGAGCTTCATGGTGTCGGTGTGGGCGTGGTTGTTCGCGACGTTCTCGGTGGTGTTAGAGTTGCATGTGGTGCTGGCGGTGTTCACTGAGCGGTTGTCGACTCACCGCCGTTGGTGAGGGAATGGCGGAGGCGGGGGATGCTGTGGATGAGAAACCACCCGCTCGACTTGTGCGGATGGTGGCACCGCTCTCACATCCCTACAAGAGGGGAGGAGGTATGCGGCAGCTTGTCTTTGTCGCTTGAAGCCCTCACAATCGCCTTGAACCACCCCAGACTGGTCAGCAGTGTGGGGTGGTGTTGGCAGCTCGTCGAATGATTGACGACGCTCTAGGATACCTGTAGGGTGGGTAATAGTTAGTAGCGTATGTAATAAGTTATAAAACAAATTACTTGCCTTTTTTGAGGCCTTGTAGGCCTGGGACAGACGTGGCAGTCGATGGGAGAGGTGGTGGTGGTTGTTGAAGGCCAAGATCAACAACGTTGAACCATCGTTGATGGCGACTTGTGGCTGTGCCTTGGTCTGTGCGAGGTGATCAACGTCACTCGACGCCTCTCATATTCGTTGCTGAGGACCTAATTTTGGTTGGATCTCCGATATTTTTATCTACAATGACTCCTATTACAGTGTATATGTAGTCTAGGTAAATTTATTTAGTGAAAATGATCCAGTTTGTGTGGATATACAAAGTCTCCTCAATTTGTGTGAATCTCGAGTAGAATCACGTATGAATCTTTACTGATCTCTCTGGGCTGACTTGTCCCTCTCAATATTCAAAAAAAATTTATTTTGAGGGAATTAATATCTATATTACTGTATTAGCTTGTATATAATATAATTGAACTGGAACAGAGGTCCCGAAGCCTCGCGAGGACGATGTTTGGGCATGTTGGATATGCCGGACCGCCGGAACCGCACGGCCACGAATCCATCAACAATGGTTGGACATTGTTGATCTTCATCTTCGACCACCACCACTGCTCCTCGTGTCCACTCCCGTGCCTGTCTGGGGCCCTCAAGGCCTCAAAAAAGGTGAGTCATTGGTTTTATCATTCATTACATGCGCTACTAACGTCTTACCCTGCCTACAGGTACCCTCACGCACTCGTCGATCATTCAACGAGTTGTTAGCACTCCACCTCATTCCGAGGTCTGTCGGTGAGGTACGGCTGTCGCGAGCGCTGTCACGCGACGAAGAAAAGCCGCCGCTCTCCTTCCCTCTCGTACACCGTGTGCTTCCTCCCCTTTCGTAGGGATGTGAGGGTGGTCCCGCACCCATGCAAGTCAATGGGTGATGACCACTACCTACAAACACCATCGAGAAAAGGCACCAGCGACGACCACAATCACCCTCAACAATGCACATGGCGGACACCCAGGCCGCTATCGAATGACTACACATCCTACCCCCCCTCCCCCTGCAGGTACCCTCGGGCACTCATCAAATGATCGACAAGTTGCCAGCCCCACCTCACTCCGAGATCTGTGGGTGGTGGACAGCTGTCGCGAGTGCTCATGCGACGAAGAAAAGTCGTCACATAGCACCTCCCCTCTCATAGGGGTCTGAGAGAGGCGCTACCACCCGCGCAAGTCAAGCGGGTGGTTCTCATTCACCTCCACCTCCACCGCCGTTTCATCGTCATTGGCCGGAGGTGGACTGCCACTAGATGCTCCGCAGACCCTCGCGAACGACGAAGACGAGCCGCCACGTACCTCTTCTCCTCCCATGTGATAGCAGCGCCACCACCTGTACAATTCAACGGGCGGTTACCACTCACGACGTCGACGTCGACCACTACCCTACATCCACTACAGTAGCATACCATCTCGACCTTCGCCTACAACCTGCTCCGAGCTGACATCACAGCAACAGTGGCGAAATCTAGCGCGGACGTACATAAAACTCAACACCGCGGCCACCCACCACATACGTAGGAACCGACCGTACCCTTGTTGCACCTGGTCAGCAGTACCCCACGAAATCCAGGAAATCACTTAACGACACCACCTCCGAAGGCCGATATCTCTGCGAACACCATAAACCGTTAACGACCAACAAGCACAATGCCAGCAGATAGTGAGGATGGGTAGGTGTGAGGATGCTGTGTCTGCAAGGATGGGCAGAGCTGAACATGGGCCACAAGGGAGGCAAGGTTCTGAGCTTCCTTATTATGTAGTGTAGACAATTTTTATCACATAAGTAAGTAGGCTGTATGTACGAAATTAAGATGAATTTGCAGACCCACACCCATTGACCCAGTGTGGGTCATGTTAGTCCGAATTTTGAAGTGCCCTCAATGATAAGCTATATTATATGTCTTAGTACAGTATACTACATAATTATTACTACTAGCACTGGTGATATTGACTACAGGGCTAGCAGGATCCTAGACCAAGGCCCACAAGCATCTCAGAGTTTCGCACAGCCACATCAGTATCCAATGCCTGTATCCCGCATCCACCCATTCCTGCCACTACTCCAGACAATGCGCCCTGTATACTAGAGTAGATCCAGTTAATATACCTGTCAGAGGGTCACTAAACCCAAATTTTGCAGCATAAACCCCAAAAATAGCCAAAGCGGAGGGTGGAAGCGCTCATTCGAACATCGCTGAGGTGCCCGAAAGCGCCCAATTTTGATTCGAGACTACTGCCATCAGTGACATCATGGTTCATGGGCTCAGAACGGAAGATTCCGCGTCCTGGAAGCGGATCCGTGATTGACAGGACCTGTCAGAACCTATTTTTAGCATGCGCGCGCTTTTATTGCAACATTATCCAAATGTCCCCCACCTAATCCATCCCATCCCGCTCTCCGTAGGTGGCGCTGAAGGGCGCCAAAAATCAGGGATAATATTAGGACCCTATTGGCGCCCCCCGCCCCCCAAAAAAGCGCCCAATGCGCCCGCAACAACGAGCAAACCATTCTGGGCACCATTTGGTGCGATGTTTACATGTGTTTACTTTTCCACCCACCATTGGGCCATAGGCCCACAGGTAGTTTACTGTCCTGAATAAATGACCTTAACTAACAACTACCTATATGCTATGGCTTAGGGAGGCTACTATAGGTGGAGAGATCGAAACAACTGTAACACAACAGAGGATGATTAGGTTTTTCGTGAATGCTCATTACAGTGCATAATGTCGCGACCCTTGCCATCAATCATCACTGATTAGTTACCATAGAAGTCACGTGTGGCGATAATCGGAAAGCGCCCACTCCATGGACGGCGCTAGCAGCAAATAACGTTACTTTTATCGACGCTGAATATCTGCTGAATGATGTTGTGCTGGATGATCCTGGTCGGATGTCTCGTGGTGATTGCGATGAGCTCCTTCAACATTGGAGAATACGACAACAGGAGGGGAAAGAGGCCTTCAAATTTTGCAAAGTACAAGGGTCAGGGAAATTGAAAAGTACAGTTGTTGGCAGCGAGTATCCACTACCCGGAACACGACCAGAGTTGCCAAATGTGCTAGGGGTGGCGCAGAAGAGTCGAAAACAGCCGCAGACAAGGTATTCAACGCTTGATTCGGATGATGGAATATCGTCAGAGAGCAAAGGAGAAAGTGGAGACGTTGAAAGGGAGAAAATAACCGCCAACGGTATATCCGACTCAAATGAAGACACCAACGGTATATTGGCGGCAGAGCAAAATAAAAGGACAAAAGTACAGGACTTTATTGGGATAGATGGAAGGCTACCAACTCCAACTGACAGTGAGAACCGGAGTAGAGCAAGCTCGGTCTTGACCAATGGAGCTGTCAGCCAGACAGGAACAACGATGAGGGAGGATGGGGGGGACAAAGGCATTAACAGAAGATCTGCCACCACTCAACTGAGGCCAAAACCAAAGCCAAAGCATGCCGGTAATACATCAAGAAACTTAGTACCCAGCAAATACTCAGTTGAAAACGACACATCGGGCGAGCATGTTTGCGCAGATCTACCAACAGACAATGCAGTCATCGCCGACGGCATTTTTATGAGTGCCAAGGAAACACCAACGGCGCTGGCAGGAGTGGATCCACGACCGGCGGTCTCCATGGCTATCAAGACAAACAAGAATGCAACATTAAAAATCCCAATAAATCATACAGGCTTGAAGGAAAAAATAACTGGGACCACAGGCATCGAGAAGGCCAATGCCGTTGGCACCGCTATCCATGCGCAAGTCCTACCGTCAGTGCCGTCTCAGAAGACCAAAGCAAGAGAGATTGACAGTTGAGTAGAGAGAAAACAGTCTGGTCCATCGACTGACCGTCCCCATCGTGAAAGAAAACCACCTAAAGATGTTTATGCTGCGGCAGAGACAGAGGAGTTACGTGTGAAGGAACGAAAAAGAATTGAGAAAAAGGGCAAGTGACCTGGGAAATGTGTCTGGATTCAATTTCATTCACTCTATACCAAGTAAAACTTCATTCATGTAAAGAAAGCGAATTAACAAATGATATTGAGCCCAATTATGGAAGGAAGAGATATATACAAAGAGATATTTAACATCTAGAATACGAATAATGACATATATGCATATTACATCAAATAATTATAGCTACAACGAAGAGGAGGCGGGTGAATGCAAGGGGAAACTGTAGTCTCAAAAGAATTACTTAGCACAAAGATCCAGAATTAAGCAGGTGATTTCGATTTCGTAACCTTCTTCACAGTGGATCGTGTGTTTGCACGAGTTTTTTTCACCGGCGGAGGTACCGCACTGTCGTCCTCAATATTCACAAAGCCGTCATCATTCTCATCTGCTGATTCTTCGCCAGCCTTGCGTTTCCTTGACGCTGGCTTGGATTTGGCAGGTGGTGCCTTCGAAGCCTTCGCAGCCTTCGTAGTCCTGGCTGGGGGCTTTGGCTTCGGTTTCTTGTCGCTGGCAGAAACCGAAGGCGAATCCGGCGCATCCGACAAGGCAGACATTGGACTGAGCTCACGTTCTGACGCTCCATTAGGCCCTTTAACAGAGCTCTTGCTAGCCTTGCTTCCAGCTGAAGCTGTTGCGCCGATTGCACTTTTGCGATGAACCTTTCGCGAAAGTGAAATCTCATCCCCAGCTGGGGGAGGGCTGGGCACATCAGTTTTGGCGTTCGACGTCTTCGACTTGTCGGATAATGGCCCTGTGGGTTCGTTGTTTGCACCAGACCCAATCTTGCCAGGGGGAGCAAAACCATCGGCACCACTACCTGCGCTGTCGTTGTCCGGGAAATCCAAGGCATTCTCGTTGGACACTGCAGTGACCTTGAGTGCGTTTTTGGCATCGCGGCGTTCTTGGGCAGCTTGCCTTTTGCCCCGGAGGTCGTCGCATGCCTCCAGAATTCCTTGGAGCATTCTACCCTGTTCTTGCAGCAGGCCCTCCAATGAAACCACCTTGCTACCCAATGCCGCATTCAATTTACGCAGCGATTGTAACTCCAAGAGCACAATTGGCATTCCTGGGGGAAGCACCTCCACAAGCTCATGATATCCCTCTGAAATTAGAATTGCGACTCAGGCAAAAGAAATTTAAAGCGTGAATAATGAGACTTACTTGATGCTGACTCCTCGTCATCGTTGCCCATCTCAACATCCATATCATCCGCCGGCCTCTCTCTTGGGGCCTTGAAGCTGATGATGGACTCTATCAGCTCTGTGATCGTCTGTTTCTGCCTGAGGGAAGGCAAATCGACATCATCGGTGTTGAGTGTGTTCAAGCGAGTGCCGCATCTCTTCTTGCCCTTATGGCACCAACCATATAAGCTATATGAAGCCTTCAAAGACAGGCAATAGCCTGTCAAGGCCAAAGCTTCCAGCCTAGGCTTTGCCTGTCACAGGGAACTTCCTGTGGGTGCTTTTTTATGCTGTAGGGGGTGGTGGGTGGCTGTTGTTGGGGG
>Ga0247741_1001141_pt1 | contig 14651 bp, 9 predicted proteins | sample UWRJL213509R2_FD_180945 | JGI IMG/M metagenome (GOLD analysis project Ga0247741, IMG submission 180945) | Plant litter microbial communities from Arlington Agricultural Research Station in Wisconsin, United States - UWRJ-L213-509R-2 | ecosystem: Environmental > Terrestrial > Plant litter >... | reverse complement strand
ATACACCGTGATGACGGTGGGAAGCGGCGTGCCGGCTTCCTGGTCACCGGTCTGCGCGTTGAACGCCTTGCAGAATTCCATGATGTTCACGCCGCGCTGACCCAGGGCTGGGCCGATCGGCGGGCTGGGGTTGGCCTTGCCGGCCGGCACCTGCAGCTTGATGTACCCTGTAATCTTTTTTGCCATGTCTCACTCTCTTTCAAGTTTAGCGGTTCAAGCGGCTTTTGACGGCCTCCCGCAAAATCCCTCTGAGTCACCCCGCGAAGCGGGAGTGTCGGGCCGCGAGGGACGACCCGAAGATATCCCGGCCTGAACCGGGAAACCGTTGATTACTTCGCGCGCTCGACTTGCTCGAACTCGAGCTCGACCGGCGTGGCGCGACCGAAGATCGACACCGACACCTTGACGCGGCTGCGATCGAAATCGAGCTCTTCGACGATGCCGTTGAAGCTCGCGAACGGGCCGTCGAGCACCTTCACCGAATCGCCGATCTCGTAATCGACCTTCATCTTCTGCTTCGGCGCGGCGGCTGCTTCCTCCTTCGAGTTGAGCATCCGGGCCGCTTCGGCTTCGCTGATCGGCTGGGGCTTGCCCATCGATCCGAGGAAGCCGGTCACCTTCGGCGTGTTCTTCACGAGGTGATACACGTCGTCGTTCATGTTCAGCTTGGCGAGCACATAGCCCGGCATGAACTTGCGCTCGACCGCGATCTTTTTGCCGCGGCGGGCTTCGGTCACGGTCTCGGTCGGGACCTCGATCTGCTCGACGAGCGCGTCGAGACCCATGCGGGTCGCCTCCGCCATGATCGAGTCGCGCACCTTGCCCTCGAACCCTGAATAAGCGTGAATGATGTACCAGCGCGCCATGTTTCTACCCAAAAAATCAGTTCGCGAGGCTCAGCAGCATCTTCACGATCGCCTCGAAGATCGTATCGATCCCGAAGAAGAAGATCGCCAGCAGCGTGGTCATGATCATGACCATCACGCCAGTCATGATCGTCTCACGCCGCGTCGGCCAGACCACCTTGGCGGTCTCTGCCTTCACTTGGTTGAAGAATTCTAACGGACCGGTCTTCGCCACGCTGCTAAGCTCGCTTTTTCAAAAACGCACGAGATCGAGGCATGGAGCCGCTGCCCGGTCCCAAGGAACCGGCGCCGTCCAATCCTCGATTTCGGATTGACCGCGCAGATAACCCCGCCGCGCCCGGAAAGCAAGAGACGAGGCCGCCGGCCCTTCGCACTGCGCGGCCCACCGTCGCGGATATATCCGCTTTGGATAAATCGATTCGAATCTGGCCCCATTCCAGTAATTTCCGGGTAGCAACTCGCGGCGCACGAGAGGATAGTGGCGGGCCGGATGCCAGAAACAATCGGGTGATCTCATGAGTGGTTGGCTTCGACCATTTTTTGACGGAAGCTATGCGCCGCACGGTTATTGCCTGTTGTGGGAGCCGGCTCTGGTCCGCACCCATGTGATCGCCGACGCCTTGATCGCGGCCGCCTATTTCTCGATCCCGCTGGCGTTGCTGACCCTCATCCGCAAGCGCGACGATCTTCGCTATGGCTGGATGATCGCGCTGTTCGCGACCTTCATCCTCGCCTGCGGCGCCACGCATGTGATGTCGATCTGGACGTTGTGGCATGGCAATTACGGTGCGGAGGCCGTGCTGAAGGTGATCACCGCAATCGCGTCGGTCGCGACCGCAGCCATATTGTGGCCGCTGATCCCCAGGGCGGTGGCATTGCCGTCGACTGCGTCGCTCGCCGCGGCGAATGCCGACCTGGCGGCGGCGATCGTCACGCGCGACGCTGCCCTGGATGAATTGCGGGGCCAGATGGAGCAGCGCGAACAGGCCGAACGCGCGCTGCTACAGGCACAGAAGCTCGAGGCGCTCGGCCAGCTCACCGGCGGGATCGCGCACGACTTCAACAACCTGCTGCAGGCGATCACCGGCAATCTCGAGCTGATCGACATTCAGCCTGAAAATACGTCCGGGATCACGCGGTGGAGCCACAATGCGCGCCAGGCGGTGGAGCGGGGCAAGAAACTGACCGGGCAGTTGCTGGCCTTTTCGCGTGTCCAGAAGCTCGAGATCGCATCCTTCGGCCTGGCGCGGATGCTGGAAGAGGCGCGCGACCTGATCGGCAAGTCGGTGGGGCAGGAGATCCAGATCGACATGGAGGTGCCGGACGAGGAACTGGGCGTCGTCGCCGATTGGCGTCAGCTCGAACTCGCCCTGCTCAACCTGACGATCAATGCCCGCGACGCCATGCCGGATGGCGGTACCATCCGGATCCGCGCGAGTGCCGCGTCGGGCAGGCCGCATCCCGACCTCGCCCCAGGCGATTATGTGACGATCGCCGTCAGCGACGAGGGCGTCGGCATGAGTCCGGAAGTCGCGGCGCGCGCCTTCGAGCCGTTTTTCAGCGCCAGGCACGATGGTCGCGGCACTGGGCTCGGTCTCAGCATGGTGTTCGGCGTCGTGTCTCAGGCGGGTGGTGTGGTCGAGATCGAGTCCGGAGAAGGGGCGGGGACGACGGTGCGTTTGTTCCTCCGCCGTGCGTTCGACGTCGCGCTGGAACCCGACGGCGCGCCCTTGGCCGATGGCGACATGAGGACGGGGCTGGTCGGGGTAAACGTCCTCGTCATCGACGACGACCCGGACGTGCTGCAGGCGGTAGCCGCGACCTTGGAGGCGCGGGGCGCTACGACGGTCATGGCGGAGGATGGCAGGATGGGCCTGGAGGCGGCGGGCAAGGGCGGCTTCGACCTGACCCTGGTCGACTTTGCCATGCCTGGACAGGACGGGGCGGAAGTCGCCGCTAGGTTACGCATGGCATATCCCGAGCGGCCAGTGCTGATCATGACCGGCTTTTCGGAATCGGCGAAGCTCGATGCGGTGATCGGTCGCAGCGTCGGGCTGCTGCGCAAGCCCTTCTCCAGCGAGGCGCTGGTACGAGCGATCGGCGAATTGCTGCCGGTGAAGGGCTAGGATGCGGGAGAGTGGCAGGGGAGCTCGGACTCGAACCGAGGGCCTTCGGTTTTGGAGACCGACGCTCTAACCAACTGAGCTACACCCCTGTGCGGTTGCGGGCTTTAGCGTGGTGTCGAAAGTGGAGCAAGGGCGAACGCTGGAGTGGCCGCGATCAATCAGCTAAGCTGATGCTTGAAAACGATATTTAACGCGAATTAGCCCTTGGAGCGGCCAGTGCCGGGTCCAGGCGAGACCCTCAGATGGTTAGCGGGTTGCTCGAAGCGCCGGATAAACTCAGGACGCGTACAGCGTGAGCGTCTGTGCGGCGATCGCGACCTGGGTGCGGTTGCTGACGTTCAGCTTGCGCATCAGCGCCGTCATATGCGCTTTGACCGTTGCCTCGGCGATCCCCAGGTCGAATGCGATCTGCTTGTTGAGCTGCCCTGAACGGACGCCGCGCAGCACCTTTACCTGAGTCGGCGTAAGTCGCACCGACGCACCCATGCCGCACGGCATCGCAGTGGCCTCCATTTGATGAACTCGTTGGAGATTCCCGTTCATGTCACCCTCGCTCCCTTGGCTCTTCGGCCTGCCGTGTCGCGGATCGGTATCGTCTCGCAAACCCGTCCGCGTTCCCGTTTACGCCGGAATCAGTTGGACAGCTTTATTTATGTTCTTCAAACCTACCTCTGATCAAGTCTTTTTTTGTTGCTACGAGGCAGAAACCTGTCCTACAGATATGATATAGGGCCTGGAGGCGAAAACGCCGCCGGGAGAGGAGGGGCGATGTCTGAAGCGATTGAAGGTCGCGCGCTGGGGCAGGCGCGGTGACCGGCGCCGATATCAGGCTCGTGATGGCGGCCATCGCTGGCATCACGCTCGCGATCGTGATGATCGTCCGCGGTCGTCTTCATCCCTTTATCGCTCTGTTGTGCGGCGCCTTCGCGGTCGGATTGCTGGCCGGTTTGCCACTCGCCGACACCGCCAAGGCGGTGCAGAAGGGCGTCGGCGATATCGTCGGCGGCACTGGGCTGGTGGTGGCGCTTGGCCTTTCGCTGGGCGCCATGCTGCATCTGTCCGGCGCGGCGGCGTCACTCGCCGCCGGCGCCTTGCGACTGACCGGACCGAAGGCAGCTCCCTGGGCGACGCTAGGCATCGCGATCATCATTGGCCTGCCGCTCTTCTTCGAAACCGGGCTGGTGCTGCTATTGCCGATCGTGGTGGCGGCGGCGAAGGCGATGCCTGACGATGGCGACCGGGATGCCGCCAAGCTCAGGCTGATCATGCCGGCGCTGGCCGGCCTTGGCGTGGTCCACGCGCTGGTGCCGCCGCATCCCGGGCCGCTGCTCGCGGTCGAGGCGCTTGGCGCCAGTCTCGGCCTCACGATGCTCTACGGCATCATCATCGCGATCCCGATCGCCATTCTCGCTGGCCCGGTGCTGGCGAGGTTCACCACGCGTGGCGTGAAGCTGGTCGAGCCGGTCCTGAGCGATCACGCCCTTGATCTGGCGCCCCCGGCGCGCGCGGTATCGCTGTTCATTGTCCTCCTGCCCATCGTGCTGATCGCGGCGGGGGAACTCGGCAAGCTGGTGCCGGGTCTCAAGGACGCCGTCTGGCTGGCCGCCGCCAGCAATCCCGTGCTGGCACTTCTCGTTACTAACCTCGTCGCGCTGCCCTTGTTGTTCGGGCGCCGGCTCAGCGAGGCGGCGATTCAGGATGCCGTCTGGTTCGAGACGATGGGCGCGGCCGGGGCGATCCTGTTGGCGATCGGTGCCGGCGGCGCGCTGAAGCAGGTGCTGGTCAGCGCCGGCCTTTCCGACCTGCTGGCGCGGGTCGTGATGATGTACGCGATCTCGCCCCTGCTGCTCGGCTGGCTGGTCGCGGTCGGCATCCGCCTTGCCGCCGGGTCGGCGACGGTCGCAACGATCACGGCGGTCGGCGTCATGCCCGGCGTGGTCGCTGCGTCGGGCGTGTCGCCCGAACTGGTGGTGCTGGCGATCGGCGCCGGCTCGGTATTCTTCAGCCATGTCAACGATCCGGGCTTCTGGCTGGTAAAGGGTTATGTCGGCACCAGCACGGCCGACACGTTCCGCACCTGGTCCATGCTCGAAACGGTCATTTCGGTGGCGGGGCTCGGCGCGGTCGTGGCGCTTAGCTACATCGTATGACCGCCGGTAGCGCCCGCATCGGCAAGGACGGCCCCGTGGTGCGGGAGGGGACGCTGGCGGCCCGCGCCTACACCGGCATCGTTCAGATCATCAACGACGAAGGCCTGGTGGCCGGTGACCGGCTGCCGTCCGAAGCGCGACTGGCCGAACTCTTCGGCATGTCGCGTTCGATCGTGCGCGAGGCGCTGGTCCGGCTTGCCGCCGACGGCATCACCGAGGCGCGGCGCGGCGCCGGCTCCTATGTGAAGCGCCGTCCGTCCGAACGGCTCGGGTCGCACATGCCGATGCACGGCCTAGCGGCGACGCTCGGCACGTACGAAGTCCGCTTCGTGCTCGAGGCCGAAGCTGCCCGGCTCGCGGCGCACCGGCGCTCTCACCAGCAGATGGAAGAGATCGATGCGGCGCTCGAAGGGCTGCGCCGCGCGCTGTTGTCCAGCGACCCGGCCCATGTCGAGGACTGGGTGCTGCACCGGACGATCGCGGAGGCGACCGGCAACAGCGCCTTTGCGGACACGCTCGATCGTCTCCAGGAAGACGTGATGCTGATCCTGCGCGCCGGGGTCGATATCTCGCGCTCGCGCCCGCCCGAGGTGATCGCGACGATGATGGAAGAGCATGACGCGATCGTCGACGCGATCCGCGCGCAGGATGCCGATGGTGCCGCCCTGGCGATGCGGTGGCATTTGTCGCAGGGCCGCAAGCGGCTGATGCCGGAAACCTAACGCGCGGCGGAGAGGATTCCGGCCTGCGCCCAGGCCAGGACATCCTCCCGGAGATCCTCGATCGGCGCATAGCAGTGGAGCGTCAGCGCTCGCTCGTCGGCCGCCGGCCGCTCGAGCGCGGCGAACTGGCTGTCGAGCAGGCTGGTCGGCATGTAATGGCTCTTTCTTTCCGCCAGTCGCGCGGCGATTTCGTCCCGCTCGCCGTCGAGAAACACGAACAGCAACGGCACGCCCGCGGCCTGTTCGAGCCGCTCGCGATAGCGCCGCTTGAGCGCCGAACAGGCTGCGACCGCGATGCCATGGTCGTGCACCGACGATCGAATCGCGGCGCCCAGTCGGTCGAGCCAGGGCCAGCGGTCGGCGTCGTCGAGCGGCTGGCCGAGGCGCATCTTGGCGATGCTCGCCTCGGCATGGAAATCGTCGCCTTCCAGCGCCGGGCACGACAGATAGGCGCCAAGATGACTGATCAGCGTCGATTTGCCGCAGCCGCTCACGCCCATCACGATGATCGCGCAGGGGGGAATCGCACAGGGCGGCAGTCCAGTCATGTTCCCCTGTGCCTTCACCGCGCGTCCCCAGCTTTCATCATCAGTCGCGCGAATTCGGGCCACGCATCCGGGTCGATCTTATTGGGCGCGTCACGGCTTTTGACTATTGCGACCTTTGTCGTGGTCGCGGACCTGCCGGCGACCGCCTAACCTGCGCGCTAACCGCGAAAATGCGGGATTGTCGCGAAAGGTCGGGAAGCATGAAGGCGAACGCAGCGAGCATGATCGCGCGGTGTCTGATCGTCGCGGCGATCCCGGTCGCCGCGCTCGCCGGCGCGCAGCAGCCGGCGGTTTCGGCTTATTCCGCGGCGCCGAATGATCCCGCCGCCATCACGGTCAGGGCGCGGGGCGACGGCGTGGCGGACGATACCGCCGCGATCCAGGCAGCGATCGACGCGGCGGCGGCTCGCCCCGGCGGTGGCATCGTGTTTCTGCCCTCCGGCCGGCACCGGCTCACCCGCACGCTCTATATGTGGCCCGGGGTGCGCCTGTTCGGAGTCGGCCGGACCCGTCCGGTTTTCCTGCTCGCCCCCAACACGCCGGGCTTCCAGAAGGGCGTCGGCAGCATGGTCTTCTTCACCGGCAACCAGCCGAGCGGCGCGGCGCCGGGGCCCGGTGGCGTTCCGTTGCGGGGAAAGGTGCCGGTGCCGCCGCCGACCAGCGTGCCGTTCAACCCGGATATCGCCGATGCCAATTCGGGTACTTTCTATTCGGCGATGGCCAATGTGAACTTCGAGATCGGCAACGGCAATCCGGCAGCGACGGCGGTGCGCTTCCACACCGCGCAGCACACCTATCTCAGCCATATCGACTTTTACCTCGGTTCGGCGCTGGCGGGCATTTATCAGGTCGGCAATCTCGGCATGGACCTGCGCTTCTATGGCGGCCGCTACGGCATTCTTACCGAAAAGACCTCTCCCGCCTGGCAATATACGCTGCTCGATTCCGTGTTCGACGGCCAGCGCGACGCCGCGATCCGCGAGCATGAGGCCGGGCTGACGCTGGTGAATACCGTGCTTCGCAACGTGCCGGTCGGGATCGAGATCGACCGGGGTTATGGCGACTGGCTCTGGGGGAAGGACGTCCGCTTCGAGAATGTTTCGCGCGCGGGCGTGATCATCAGCAACGAAGGCAACACCTATACCCAGATCGGCTTCGACAATGCGGTGGCCAGCGGTACCCCCGTGTTCGCGCGCTTCCGCGACAGCGGCAAGACGGTGGCTGGGCCGGCACCGCGATACCGCGTCAAGGAGTTCACTTATGGGCTGACCCTGGCCTCGCTCGGCCAGACCGGCCGCTTCGCGACGCGGATGGACGCGGCGCCGCTGCCGGCCCTGCCGCGCCGTCGCGACCCGGCGATCCGCGCGTTTCCCGGCGTCGACGCCTGGGCCAATGTCCACGATCTCGGCGCGAAGGGCGATGACAAGACCGACGACACCGCCGCGCTCCAGCGTGCGATCGATACGCACCGCGTACTCTATTTCCCGGCCGGCTTCTATCGCGTGACCGACACGCTGACGCTGCGCCCCGACAGCGTGCTGATCGGCCTGCATCCCAGCCTGACGCAGATCGTGCTCGCCGACGACACCCCAGCCTATCGCGGCGTCGGCCCGGCCAAGGCGCTGATGGAGAGCGCGAAAGGCGGCGATGCGATCGTCTCGGGCCTCGGTCTCGCAACGGGCGGCGTCAATCCGCGCGCGACGGCTTTGTTGTGGCGCGCGGGCGAAAAGTCGCTGGTCGACGATGTGAAATTTCAGGGCGGTCACGGCACCAACCTCGCCGATGGCAGCCGCTTCGACCCTTATAATGCTAACCATAGCGCCGATGCCGACCCGAAAAAGCGCTGGGATGGCCAATATGCCAGCCTGTGGGTGACCGATGGCGGCGGCGGCACCTTCAACGGCCTGTGGACCCCCAACACCTATGCCCAGGCCGGGCTCTATGTCTCGGACACGAGCACGCCCGGCCATGTCTACGAGATGTCGGCGGAGCATCACGTGCGCGCCGAGATCGTGCTGGACCGCGTGCGCAACTGGGAATTCCTCGCGCCGCAGACCGAAGAGGAGGCAGGGGAGGGGAGGGGTACCGTGGCGCTCGAGGTGCGCAATTCGCGCGACATCCTGTTTGCCAATTTCCACGGATACCGCGTCACCCGCTCGCTCCAGCCGGCGCCGGCCGCGGTAAAACTCTATGGCTCGACTGACATTCGATTCCGCAACGTCCATGTCAACGCCGAGAGCGGCTTCTCCGCCTGCGACACCAATGGCTGCGGCACCTATTTGCGCGCGAGCAAATATCCCTATTCGAATGCGATCAAGGATCTGACGCGCGGCGCCGACGTGCGCGAGCGCGAGTTCGCCGTGCTCGACGTGACTGACGCACCGCTCGCGGCCGCCACACCCCCTTTTGTGCCGGTGACGCGGCTCGCCGGCGATTTCTACGCGCTTGGCGGCGGCGCGGTGGATTCGGCCGGCAAGCTCTATTTCGTCGACCGGCAGTTCCACCGCATCCATGGCTGGTCGGAGAAGGAGGGGCTGTCGATCGTCGCCGATGCCCCGCTCGATCCGGTCAACCTCGCGGTCGATGGGTCGGGCAATCTGCTGGTCCTGTCCTCCGACGGGCCCGAGGCGACCGTCTACAGCCTCAAACCCGGCGATCCCCAGGCGGTCCGGGTGATCGCCGCGACGCCCGCAAGCGATCGCGCGGGCGCCCGGGTCGCGCTGCCCGGCAGCTTCTGGAACAATGGCGAGTTCCGCGATCAATATGATCCCGCGACCGATCATTTCACCACGCTCGCCGAGATGTTCATGCGCGACGTCGCCGCGCCCAAGGCGCGCGCCTATGTCTCGCCCGATGGCAGCCTGGTCCTGCCCGCCTTCCGCGTCTGGCAGCAGGGGCCAGCCAATCATCTCGGCTGGCGCTTCTCCGATACGCTCGACACCTATGGCTGGATTACCGGCAAGGTCGGCGAGCGGGTCTATCTTGCCAACGGATCGGAGAATCGGACCTATTCGGGCCTGCTCGGCGCCGGCGGCGCGGTGACTGACCTGAAACCATTCGCGGCGCGCGGCGGGGAGAGCGTCGCGGCGGGGCCGGACGGGCGCGTCTATGTCGCGAACGGCCAGGTGTTCGTCTACGGCGCCGATGGCGGCGAAATGGGGCGGATCGACGTGCCGGAGCGGCCGCTGCAACTGCTGTTCGGCGGGTCGGACGGGCGCACACTGTACATCCTCACCCATCACGCATTGTATTCGGCGCGGCCGTGAACGCTCCCATCCGCATGCCCTATGCGACCATGGTCGTAGATGATGGGCGGGGCGTGATCCGGTAAGTCAATCACACAAGGGCGCGATTCGTCAGCCAAGGCGGTGCGTCGAAGAAACACAAACAGGGGATGGAAAATGGGATATAGTTCGCTTGACCGCCGCGCTCTGACGGGCCTTCGTGGTACCGTTACCAGCCTTGCCGCACTCGCCGCCGGCCTCGCCTTCGCTCCCGCATCCGCGCAAACTGCCCCAGCTCAGGCAGCAGCCCCGGCGCAGCTCCCGTCGGCGCCCGAGGAAAAGCCCGACGGCGACATCATCGTCACGGGTAGCCGCATCATGTCGAGCGGCTTCAACGCGCCGACCCCGACGACCGTCATCAACGAGGAATCGATCGCCCGCAACGCGCAGCCGAACATCTTCAACACCATCGCCCAGCTGCCATCGCTGCAGGGTTCGACTGGTGCGGCCACGGGCACGTTCAGTACGTCGAGCGGCCAGCAGGGCCTCAGCTCCTTCTCGCTGCGCGGTCTCGGCACGATCCGCACGCTGACCCTGCTCGACGGCCAGCGCGTCGTCGGCGCGAACGTCACCGGGGTTCCCGACATCAGCATGTTCCCGCAGTTGCTGGTGAAGCGGGTCGACGTCGTGAACGGCGGCGCGTCCGCGTCCTATGGCTCGGACGCCGTCGGCGGCGTGGTCAACTTCATCACCGACACGCGCTTCACGGGCTTCAAGGCCAACGTCCAGGGCGGCATCACCAATTATGGCGACGACGAACAGGCGCTGGTCCAGGCGGCGTGGGGAACCTCGCTGTTCGACAACCGGCTGCACCTGATCGTCAGCGGCGAATTCGACCATGAGGACGGTGTCGGCGCGGGCGATTTCGGGACTGATCTCGCGGGCGGCCGCGACTGGTATCGCGCCACCACGCTGTTCGATACCGGGCAGACCAACAATGGCCGGCCGCGCTATCATTACGCCGACTTTGCGCAGCCCTACCAATATGCGCGCTTTGGCCTGATCAACAATGGCCCGCTGCAGGGCATCGCGTTCGACGCGAACGGCGCTCCTTTCAACTTCAATTACGGCTCGGGCGGCACGCCGACGGGCACCGGCACCGTCACCGGCTGTTTCCCCGGCAACGCATTCTGCGTTGGGGGCGATCTGTCGGGCGCACCGGGGTCCGGCGCGTCGTTGAAATCGGCGCTGGAGCGCATCAACGGATTCGGTCGGATCGGCTTCGACTTTGCGGAGAACAACGAGGCTTATGTCACCGTCAACGTGGCGAAGGTGACGACCAGCAACCAGCCTAGCCCAGGCTATAACCGGCCGAACCTGACGGTCCAGTGCGCCAACCCCTATCTGCCGCAGCTGGTGAAGGACCGGTGCGTCACCGCGGGCATCACCCAGTTCAACTTCGGGTCGAGCAACGGGAATTTTCCGGACCCGCTGGTTTCGACCGATCGTCGCCAGTATCGCTTCGTCGGCGGTTTGAAGGGCGCTTTCGACCTGGGCGGATCCGACTGGAAATACGACGCCTATTATCAGCATGGCACGACCATCTCCGATATCGACGTCGACACGATCGTCCTGCAGAACCGCTATGTCGCCGCGGCCAATGCGATCACGCTGAACGGCGCGATCGTATGCGCCGATGCCGCCGCGCGCGCGGCCGGTTGCCAGCCGATCAACATCTTTACCGGCGCCGCGCCGTCATCCGCCGCGCTCGCTTATGTCACGCCCGCCAACGGACCGTTCCAGCACACGAAACTGACGCAGGATGTCGTCAGTCTCAACTTCTCCGGACAGCCGCTCAACCTGTGGGCAGGTCCATTGTCGGTAGCGTTCGGTGGCGAATACCGTCGCGAATTCTATCGGGTGAACGCCGACCCCTATGGCGCCGGCGTTTCGAGCATCAGCCCGAACAGTGCCGCTTATCCGTCGGATCCGCTGCTCAACTCAGCGCAAGGCAGCAACTGGGCGGCCGGCAACTACAAAAATGGAGGCGGCAAATACAGCGTCTATGAAGGGTTTCTGGAACTCGACGTGCCATTGTTCAATGGCGACGGAATCGGCCGAGCGAACCTGAACGGTGCCGGCCGCGTTACGCATTATAGCACGTCGGGCACGGTCTGGGCCTGGAAGCTCGGCGGCACCTGGGAAACGCCGATCGACGGCATCCGCCTGCGCGCCGTCACGTCGCGCGATGTGCGTGCTCCGAACCTCTCGGAACTGTTCGCGGCACCGACCGTCACCACGCTTCCCAGCTTCAACGATCCGTTCCGCAACGTCGCGGTGCAGGCGTTCCAGTACACGATCGGCAACGCCAACCTGAAGCCGGAAATCGCGCGCAACACCGAGATCGGCATCGTCCTGTCGCGCCCGAAATGGTTGCCGGGCCTGAGCCTGTCGTTCGACTATTACAGCATCAAGCTGAATGGCGTCATCTCGACCCTGTCGGCGCAGCAAATCGTGCAGTTCTGCAAGGATGGCAATCAGACCTTCTGCGGCGGCTTCAAGCTCGACAACGCGAACCAGGTCGACAATTTCATTAACGTCCAGCCGTTCAATCTCGCCTCGTGGAAGACCAGCGGGTTCGATATCGAGGCGAGCTACCAGTGGCAGCAGCCGCTCGGCCTGCCGGGCAACTTCACGATCCGCGCCCTTGGCACGCACATCCGCGAGTTCATCGTCGATGCGGGCATCGCGGGCGTCGACAAGGTCGACCAGGCTGGTGCCAACACCGGCAACACACCTAACTGGAAGTGGCTGGCGACGCAGAGCTACAGCAACGACCTGTTCAGCCTCCTCGTTCAGGAGCGCTGGTTCACCGATGGCGTGTTCGGCAATCAATATGTCGTCTGCACCACTGGCTGCCCGGCCTCGACGGGTAACCATCCGACGACCGACTTCAACAAGATGGAGGGCGCCTTCTATATCGACATCGGCGGCTCGGTGAAAATCACCAAGGGGATCGAAACCTTCTTCAAGGTCGACAATCTCTTCGATCACGATCCCGCGCCATCGCCGCAGACCAATACCGGTCTCGACGTCAACCCGGCACTCTACGACACGCTGGGCCGCGTATATCGCGTCGGTGTCCGCGCGAAGTTCTGAGTCCGACCTGCCTCCCCTGGGCTGGCGATGTTGAGGTGATTGCTCTTGTGCCGGGCCGGCAACGGCCCGGCGGCATGAACCGAAAGCACCGCTGGCCCGATTTTTGTTCCGTCTGTGATGTCGCCGACGAGGGGCCGGCCGGTCAGGCGGCGACCGCTTCGCCCCAGTCGCGATCGGCGATCGCCCGCGCTTCCTCGACCGGCAGCGGACGGCCGAAATAATAGCCCTGCACCTTGGTGCAGCCCAGATCCTGCACCATGCGGTGCTCCTGCTCGGTCTCGACGCCTTCCGCCGTGGTCGCCATGCCCAGGCTCTGCGCCAGCGCGACGACGGCGCGGATGATCGCGATCGCCTCGGGCACATTCTGCGATGCGCCCTGCACGAAACTGCGGTCGATCTTGATCGAGGAGAATTTCGTGCGGCTGAGGTATCCGAGCGACGAATAGCCAGTCCCGAAATCGTCGAGGCTGAGCTTCACGCCGAGCTCCATGATGCGTTCCAGCACCTTGGTCGCGCCGGTGCCTTCGCGCATGAAGACGCTCTCGGTCACTTCGAGCTCGAGCCGTTCCGCCGGCAGGCCGCTATTGGCCAGCGCCGAGGCGACGGTCGAGACAAAGGCGGGGTTGTGGAGCTGGTCCGGCGAAACGTTCACCGCCACGCGCACCGGCGAGTTCCAGCGCGCGGCTTCCTCGCAGGCCGTCCGCAGCACCCATTCGCCGATCGGGGCGATGAGCCGCGCTTCCTCGGCAAGCGGAATGAACTTCATTGGCGAGATGTTGCCGAGCTGCGGATGAGTCCAGCGCAACAGCGCCTCGAACCCGGTCAGCGCGCCCGTCGCGGCATCGACGACTGGCTGATAGTTGAGGTGCATCTCGTCATTCTGGACGGCCTTGCGCAGCGCCATCTCGAGGACGCGGCGCTCTTCCGCCTCGACATGCAGCTGCGGCTCATAGACCCGCACGACGCCGCCGCCGGCATCCTTGGCCCGGTACAGCGCAAGATCGGCGGAGCGGATCAGCATTTCGGCGGTACGCCCGTCGCGCGGCCCCGTCGCTACGCCGACGCTGGCGCCGGTGTAGAGCGTGTGCTGGTCCATTTCATATGGGCGCGACAGTGCCTCGATGATGGATTGGGCGAGCCGCTCCAGCCGCGCCGAATCGCTGGCGTCGCGCACGACCACCGCGAACTCGTCGCCGCCCAGGCGTCCGATCACCTCATTGTCGGTCATCAACTGGCTCAGCCGTTCGGAGACGCGACCGAGCAGGCGGTCGCCGATGGGGTGACCGAGCGTGTCGTTGACGGCCTTGAAGCGATCGAGGTCGATCATCATGAAGGCGCAGCGGCTGCCCCATTTTTCGGCATCGGCCATGGCGAGCACGAGCGCTTCGTTGATCAGCAGGCGGTTGGGCAGCCCGGTCAGCGTGTCGAACCGCGCCATGCGGCTGATCTTGTCGGCGGACGCGCGCTGTTCAGTGACATCGGAGCCTACGCCGCGAAAGCCGACAAAACAGCCGCGGTCGTCGAGCCGCGGGTTGGCCGCGATCTCCCACCAGCGTTCTTCGCCATTCACGACCACGGGGAGGAGCAGGTCGCGAAAGCCCTCTCGGCCCTTCAGCTTCTCGGCGAGCGTGCGCAGGCCGGCGGAGAAATTTCCCGATTCCCAGGCCGACCCGGCCAGCACCTGGAGAAAGGGCATGCCGTTGACGGAGAGCGGATCGAGCCCGACCGAGGTCGCGAAACGCGGCGACGCGCGCACGATGCGGCGATTGGCGTCGGTTTCCCACAGCCAGTCGGCGCTATGCTCGGCGAATTCGCGCAGCAACAGGCTGACGGTTTCGTCGCGTTCGGCGAGCGCG
>Ga0247741_1001140_pt1 | contig 14653 bp, 14 predicted proteins | sample UWRJL213509R2_FD_180945 | JGI IMG/M metagenome (GOLD analysis project Ga0247741, IMG submission 180945) | Plant litter microbial communities from Arlington Agricultural Research Station in Wisconsin, United States - UWRJ-L213-509R-2 | ecosystem: Environmental > Terrestrial > Plant litter >... | reverse complement strand
TTCGCTTGCTTTTGTACCATCTCTGAAACCGGCACTACAGACAACAAGGCAGTTGTCTGCGCTCTCTCAGCCAGTTATGTGTCGACCTTCGCGGGTTATCCGGTTAGGAGCTCAACGAACTGCTCAGAAATTGTATTATTGAAATGTTTGTAGCTGGACTCACTCAAGTCAAGGCTGCAAACGACGAAGACGCCGATAACTATCCCGAAGCTCGCAGCACTGGTCTATAGGGAAGAGGGGTTGGTGGGATTTTATCGAGGGTTGTGGATACCGTTGATGACCATCTCCTTTGTCCGTGAGTACTCTTCCCTCCTCGTATTTTCTCCACTACAACAGTTCTACAGGTGCCGCAAGTTTCACTATCTACTCCCGGACAAGGGAGTACTTTGGCATCCATGACATCTTATGCCGCAATAGTGTTGTTGATGCTTCGCTCACCGGAGGAATCAGTGGAGCAATGTCAGGAGCTTTGATATCTTTTGGGAGTGCTCGTACGTGTCCAGTGAAGCATTCATGCGCATTCAACCAGTGCTGACATCCTTGATTAGCCTTTGAACTCGTCAAAGTCAGTTTTCCTCATGGATACCGCCTTATTTGACACCTAATCGTCTTGCCAGGTCCGACGACAGCTTGAATATTCTATCGCGGCAAGTAGAGGCATTAGTCTGGTGAAGCCGCCCGGGACACTCGACGCCGTCCGAGAAATCTATCGGAGTAATGGCTTTGCAGGCCTATATACTGGATTCCGTTTACATTTTGGTAAGCTTCTGGTCATGTTCTAAAGGAAACGCATCTTCGACCCATCTTCTAGTTCGCGATACCACTGGAACGGCTCTCTACTTCTTGGAGTACGATGGAATGCGGCATATCTTAGGACGCCTAAGGTCCGGAGAGCAAGGCCCAACACCCTCTTGGCTGCCGATTCCTACATCGCTTGTCCCTTTCGTGTGCGGTTCACTTTCTGGGGTGCGTTTTCATTCGTGTTCTAATAAAAGCTAGAATGCCGATATTCCATAGGTGACTTCTTGGGCATTAATTTACCCGTTGGATGTGTAAGTCGTTGATCTCTTACTAAAGGTGCTTTTTTAGATCTAACCTGTCGCTCTAGTGTCAAGACAAAAGTACAGAACCGCGCCTTGGCTGGCGAGCAATATCGAGGCGTTCTAGAAACTCTGCACCGTTTGATCCGAGGTACGCATTACGAATGTCTACCTTCAATGCCTAATTTAAATCTGTACAATAGGCCCTGATCCAAAGGCACCGAAACCTCTTCTCGCCGGAATTGCACGCATCTATCAAGGATTAGGAGTCAGTGCCCTACGGAGTATCACTACGCATGGTCTCCTATGGACACTGTTTGATATGACTGCACATTACATCGACAACCTACCTCCTTCGCAAAATGACGATTAGTATTAATTTTGTTGTCATCTAGCGTTCTCCCCCGGTATCATATCCTCATCAACATTCTCTCCCCCTCGTAAGTTAGTAGCATAGATATGATTATTAGTTAGCATATGTAACATAGCTGCCCTTGTCACCAATGCAAGCGATAAATCAGGCTCTATAGAACTTCAGTAGAAGTTATGGGGCCACAGCATCTCTCACATTGTGGTCATCGTAAGCACCGTTCGGTTGAGTCCAGGGTTTTTTTTGTATGCGAATATCTACAGGTGATGTTCCCTATGCTACTGCCATTTTCTATTTATGACAATCACCGCGCTTGTACATAGTCATCAATCTTAAGTAGCAAGCAAACAGTCTCCGTCGCGAGTTCAACGGCACTTGTACTGACCAGGAGTGGCTGCACGACCTCCTCTTCCAGAATGTTAGAGATCAAACCCTAAAAGTTTGAAATGAGCCTCGACAATCGAGAGGATATGCGAATTTATACATACCGTGCGGACGTTGATACCAGCATTTCGTTCTCCCAATGCATGGCGATTCCGTAGTTCGGTGACGATGGCGATGGGGTTTAGACCAGCGTTTTCTGCAAGCGTCGTTGGAATGACTTCCAGTGCGTCAGCATAGGCCTGGAAACAATATGCTTCCATTCCCTTCAGTGATTGAGCATATTGCGACAGCAAGCGGGAAACATGGATTTCGGGGGATCCGCCGCCGCCAATGAGAGCCCTATGACGCAAGTTTGAGTTCAGCTATGACATGGACGGAGGAGGGCAAAATCTCACCGTTTCTTTACTAGGCATCGGACGACACAGAGCGCATCGTGTAAACTACGCTCACACTCATCCACGACTAGGCTGTTGCTACCAGTTGCGAGAATGCTGACGGTCCTTCCACGGTTCTTGACGCCAGTGATGCGCACGACCTTGACATCATTGTCGTTCGTTTCTTCCACAAGATCAGCATACCCCAGCTTGTCCTCAGTGAAGGCCTCGATATCGGATATCGGTTTGCAGACCAAGCTCTTGGACAAAAATTCGATCTCATCACGTTCGACGTCCTTCACTACCAAGATGTTGAGGCGTTTTAGGTAGTTGAGGGATAGATCGTCGACGGCATCGCGTAGGATGGATTTTTGGATGAGGAGAACGTTGCAGTTGGCCTTCTTAATCTTTTTGCACATGTTGAGGATGTACTGCCGTCCTTCTTTGATCACTTTGTCCATTAAGCGGTAATCATTGATCACAACGGTGTTATCCATCTAAAAAGAATTAGAAGAGATCGTAGAAAATGGATTTAGAACTCACGTCTGGTTTGGGAGGACTGAGCTGGAATTGAACGATGGCGATCTTCGCTTTTTCCATACGGGTCGGTCCTCCTGCAGCCACGACGACATTTTGGTTGAGGACCACACCCTCTACGAGTTCTGTATCCTCGATCGTGCCTCCAATCTTCTTCACTACGCGGATATCCCTAAGATCTACGTTTGAAGAAGTGGGGGTGACAAGTCTAGTAACTGCGGCTACTGCGATGGGTGCCAGTGTCGATGAATATTGCGATACAATCTTGTAGATGTTCAATGAAAATTCGCGCATGAAAGAATGTGAGGTTTACCTTGGAGTTCAAAGAGGTACTGGCTGCACGCAAAAGGCTTGCTTTATCATTCAGGTCGACGGGTGTTGAGATTTCAGTCAAATATTCCACAGCCTTCGCTGACGCCTTGAAGAAGGACTCTGCAACAATGGTGGGATGAATGCCTTTTTGCAGCATCTTTTCAGCAGCACCGAGGAAGCTTCCTGCAAGCACAACGACGGAGGTGGTTCCATCTCCAGCTTCGATATCTTGAGCTGCTGATAGATCGACTAACTAATAGTCGTTGAGATTTTGAAATTGTATTCAAATAGCTAAGGCGTACCATTTTTGCAGCAGGATGCAAGGCCTGTATGCTTTTCAAGATCGTAGCTCCGTCGTTTGTTACGATAACCTCCCCCTTCGATGTTTGGATCTGCAGATAAACGATCAATTTTCTGCCTCAGAGGTGGGTGATTTTGAATCACCATCTTGTCCATTCCACGCGGACCCAAGGATGTTCTGACTGCATCACTAATTGCTAAATTATGGCCTCAGTTTGATAGTTCGCTTTCGGTTTGAGTAGCGTTCGAACCTTTTGCAGCAACCATATTGGATAGCCGCAGTTCCATTGGTTTGCCCTGTCCGCGTACGCGTTAGAAATCGATCGCACAATCATGCTAGCGCGTACCTTGTCCTTGAAGGCAGCATTTGGACCTGAAAGAGCTTTTGTGATGCCCTGCTGGCTCTGGGTTGGTTGATACGAGGACATGATTCAAGAATGAGGACTGTCCTTTCGAAATTCCAAAGGACGCGTTTCAAAGCCGCGTGACGCGTGACTGTCCTGATATGGCAGGTGCTTAATTGAGGTCGAGTCCGCTTGCGTCACTGCATAAAGGCCCTGCACCTTGAATCGCATCCACCATCTCGATATTCTACTCAAATTTCTGCTATGAATTTCGTGAGTTTATATACACCATTTGGAATACTCTCTCTAAAATTCCTCTAGTTTGGCGGCCCCAATGGCCCTCAAGCCATGCTCAATCAGCTTGCTGCGTAAGTCAAATCTGCGCGACTTGTTCTAGCTGCGATCTGATACAGTCCGATGATAGTGGTGGCTTCCCTGGACATATGCCTCGCGCTAACCCGCGCTCGTACGACGACTATCTGAAAGCTTATAGTATGGCGATGCTTCCAGGGCGAGAACGAGAGAACGTCTCATATGGTGGCAAAAGTACGCGTCACCCCTACGTGTACCCGTGGATAACACGAGATCTCACGCCTTTTCGACAGTTATTATGCCACCTTCGGCGCTTGCGAAGTTGACTCACTTCGAGATTGAATCTCCATGGATGTTCCAACTGCGCAATCCATCCAACCCTGCCGCTTCAACTCATGCTGGTGTTCTCGAATTTATTGCAGAGGAGGGTGTCGTCCATCTACCCTACTGGATGATGAAGACATTGCGTCTCAACGAAGGCGATCCCATACGGATAATAGGGGTGGACTTGCCTAAGGGCAAACTCGTCAAGCTTCAAGCACAATCCGTACACTTCTTGGAAATCTCTGATCCCAAAGCAGTGTAAGTTTCGTCTCAGGCATTCTCAAACATTCCCGGTATGCTAACTGGCGCTTAGACTAGAGCAATCTCTGCGTAATTTCTCAGCCCTGACCCAAGGTGATATCATCGAAATATCATACAACTCGATTGTCTTTGGTCTCCTTGTAATGGAGACAAGACCAGGAGGGGAAGGAATCAACGTTGTAGACACCGATCTTGAAGTCGATTTCGCGCCTCCTGTCGGATATGTCGAACCTGAAAGGCCGAAGGCTGCGGCACCTTTAACCATGGCTTCTAAATTGAAGATCGACTTGAACTCCCATTCACCAGGATCTTCTCGGCCAGGCTCGTCATTAAGTGGGGGCTTTGCTGGGGCTAGTACTGGGATCACCACAGTTAGCAAGGGTGGGGATGCTTGGGAAAGCTTCAAAGGAAAGGGAGAGACGCTTGGAGGAAGAAAGACCAAAGGCAAGGGGATCAGTCATCGGAAGGTCGAACAAGTAGCAGAAGGCAGCAAGATCATTAAGACGGAGTGAGTTGTTAGCTCAGACTGTTCCAAGTCCTCTGCTAATCTCACCTTCATACAGTCAGCATAAGATTGTGTCCAACGACACCCTAGAATCGGGTGTCAAGGTCCCTGCTGCTCTTAATTTGCCCTTCGGGCAGCTATTCTTTGGCTTCAACGTCACACCATATGTTCCTCCAACGCAAGCTGCACCCAGCTCACCGCAAAGCCCTCAGGTAAGTCGCACGTTCCCTCGCTTCATTTCTCCTGTCTGACATGTCAAACTTACAGGCACCGCCTTCCTTCTCCGGTTCTGGCAATACTCTGAGTGGGCGTTCAAACCCCCCAGCATCTAGCAGCGCGAAAGGCAAAGCTAAGGAAGAGTCCAAACCAGCGTCATCAGCATCGGCATCTGCACATAGTTGGGGTTCGTCCGGTCAGGCATTGGGGAAACGAGCAGCACCTCAAACTGGACCTGTAGGTGCTGGGGGGGCACGAGCACCGCAACCTCCTCAACGGGGCGGCAGGACGAAGGCTCGCAGTCCTAGTCCGGAAGAGGAGGAGGAAGAGGAGGAACACGATTGGGGCGTCGACGATGACGATGTTATCATGATTGACAGCGACTAATACGCCTGAACAGCGAATCTCATAGACTTTTTGCATCAAGTTTTCCCATTATGATCGTGCATGTTCCATAAGTATGTTGGTAGAGTGCCCATCCGTGAATCTAAAGCATGACCACACCGACACCCTGACCTGCTGGTACGCCGCCCTCGGAGTTCATGCCAGCCAAGGGCTTCGTCCGCCAGTTGTAGAGATAGAAGTTCAAGTATCCGTCTCCCTGTCCGAACTATTCCAAAGGCATTGGTCAGTCGGAATCGTTAAGAATGACCAAGTTGTACTCACCTTTAGATCGCTCAGTACTGACACGTTGTCCATCAAGGTTAAGGCGTTGAATACATCGAATTTAGCGTCATCGGCAATAATCAGCGCATCGCCGATCAGGGCTAGCAGACGTGCTTTGAGCTTTTCTTCTTGACCTTCGCCAGGTTCTAGGCCAGTATCTGTGGCATAGTAGAATAGGTAGGCGGCCTCAAGCAATGGGTGAGTTGCGTTGTTGATCACAGTTGAAGGTAGATAATAAAAGGAGAAGAAATCGGTGATCTTCTTCGTTTTCGGATCCTAGTGAACATGGGGGTCATTCAAGGACTCCAGCTGGTAAAAGGGGGAGAAAAAATTACCTCAACGACATAAGACCACGTAACCTGGCCTTCTCTACGGCCAGGACCCCCACTTCCTATCTCACCCCGTCCGGCACCACTCAGGAAATTATGTCTAGCCTCTTCCACGGTGAATACCGTGAACATATCAAACTTCTTCATATACTGCGTGAAGAGTACCGTAACCTGCACGATATCCTTCACCTCCATCTCTCTGAGCCCGGCAAGCGCCTTCCCACTAGGCAGCTTGTTAACGCGGACCATACGTGCTATAGTCATATTTCGTGGCACATAGCAGAACCTGGTCTCAACCAGCTTGGGGATGTTCAGCGAGCGATGGTAGTACCGACATGTGGATACGGGGGTGGGGATGACGACTCCTCCTGTGTAGATGGCTTGGAAGATGCCTTTGAGGTGGCATTGACGGGTGACTTCTTTGATGAGAACTGGTGCGAGACGTTTTGAGCGCAATTTCTTGTGGACGCAGAGGAAGTTGATTTCGCTCAGGTGAATGACGCTAGACGTATTAAGGTGAGATCATGGAAGGTTGGCTAAAGATAAGACGGCTCACTGTTGTCGAATTTTTAGCGTCATTGGGACACCTGCGATGAATGCGACTAGCTTCTTGGTCTTTGAGACACGGACTCCGACATGCCATTCCTTGTGATAGCCAGGTGGTTTGAGTGCCCTAAATTCTTATATAAATTTTGTGCATGGCTAATGCAATGACGGAAACTCACCATGCAAGGAACTCGGCACTGTATTGAAATCGGAAAGCAGACTGGTCGTCTTCAACGTAGTTGAGCGATAGAAGATCGTACACCTCCTTGTTCTGGACTGGATATTAGCCTTGAAATAAGTGGAGATTATAGGTGCTCGGCTGTAGTACCTGCGTTTGATCATCGAGATCTAGAGTTGTCCACTCGAATTCCTTTGGTAGTGGGTATGGGTCCTGGCGGACTTCCTCACGCGGCTTTGCAGGTTCGATGTATCCGTCTTCTTCTGGAGGACCCTCCCCTGAAGCATGGTTCAGAACTACGCGTGTTTTGGTATAGAACTACACAAACCTAATTGAGGAACAGGCTGCGTGCTCCAGAACTGTCATTCATGTAAGTCAGGAGGCCTCAACAAATGTCAAAATTGTGTGCACCTTATGTTCACCCATATCTTTCTTGTTATATCCTCCAAGCCCAGCTTTCCCTCGTACAACGTCCATAATCTTAAGCTCCTCCAAAGCCAGCCTCACATTGTCGGCATTGAGCTCTGCAGAGTTTATTGATCCCTCAGCTTTCACCTTGTCCAGCACGCGATCGACGACCTCTTGAGGGATCTCATCACTTCCTCGGATTGCGTTGAGTAGTTTCTTGGCTTTGGATTTCTTCTTCTTTTTCTTCTTCTGTGAGGTGGACGTGGAAGTTGCTGCGGCGTCGTCTGCCGCGTTCAGCTCTTCTTCTGAATCGTGGTCGGAGGACTCGGGATCCGCAGTAGCGTCGATGATTCTGGGTTCTGCTGCCTTTCCTTTGTTGGGTACTGCCATGAGCGCTAAATAGACGTGGGGGGAAGGAGAAAAGGTGCGCCTAGTCGCGATCAAATGCAAGTGCGTCACTCAAACTATGCACAGGTCACGTGCTCAGCACTTTAAGTTTATGCAGCCTGCGGCTGAGTGAGCACGGCAACAAAACCCTATGTGTCACGGCTTCTTAACTCGATGACATGGGTGGTTCAGCACGACGTACTTATGATGGTTATGGCACTAGGCACCGTTGCTCACGGCGCGACAGCACCATACACGTTCCGGCACGGCTCTTCATAGTACTTCCCTGGTTAAAGAAAACTTCTGCCCTCGAGAAAGACCGCCAAACACCCACGTCAAGACTCTCGTACAACCATCCGGCAGTTCTAAACGTGCGGTGCCTACGAAATATTATGGGGCACTAAAAACCATATATAGAATTGATGTTAAACTCAAGACGTTACCTTGGAGTCAGAAGGGCGAACCTGACCATGGTGTCCAATCGTAGCTTTTATCGCAACTCTGAAAGCTCCTTATAACTTAGAATATTGTGTAACGGAGTCTCTCGACATGAAACAGATCTATCCTATTTGGATGCGGCTACCTAAGCGCAATCTCAAAACCAATGCGGAGTACAGCTAACGATTCTCGGAAAACGTAAAAGTAGGAGATTCATTTGTCTCTTTTGAGCCCTGGATGGGGCTGCAGACAGAATATAAAGTTCAATGATATTCTCCGATCATGAGCCCTAAGTGTCCATGTCACCCAAGAACCCCTGGTCATGGGGTGAAATTTCGATATATTCAGCGCGAGCTGTGCCTGTAATGGATTAAGTTCGCTGTGTCCCTGAGGGGAACAGGTCTCAAGCATGTTCACCAGATAATTCCAAAGTCGGTCTAGGCATGTCAAAAATAGGAACGCGTATACTATATAGTATGGACCGCTTCTGCTAGTTTGAAGCACGGAGCGGGTGATCTTCCAGTGGCGTTATCGATTGAGTGACCATAATGACAAAATCACGATGACAATAAGTTAGGCGCTCGTCCTTTGAAGCTCTACATTCTGCTTTATGAGTACCCTGGCCTTATAATTTGAGAATCGCGATGATGTGTTCCTCTCGAATATACCATACTGCCATGCATAGTGGCATCCGCCAGACCAACGTTTACTGTGACGTAATTTTTGGCAACCGGATCACCGGACCGCTCAAAGTCTACCATATTAGGAAGACATTTAGGCGCCCAAGAATATTTCAGGCGCAAAAGTGGTCCGTTACCAGTTACAAGTGGTCGAATAGGCAGCATAAAATTTGCCTCTTACACCTTACGGTTGCAACAGTATGCGATACGCCTCCCAGTCGTTGTTACAATCAACCGAATGCAGAACGAATGGATCCCAGACGACAAGTTTCTACGAGAAACCTATCCATCACCAAAATGTACCTCGACGAAGGGCAGTACATAGAATGTATCAAAATCCTGTGAATGCCTGGCTGAATTGGGATGCTCTCAAAACGCGAGGATTATCTCCACAAACTTAATCATCAGTAATCAATCAATAACAACTGCAGAAACTGGCGCTTACAGAGCTTGAGATTACAAAACTACGTAAGCGCATGTAGCTGTAAGCCTCTCAGAACCGTGTAGCAGACGACTACGAATGGTTTTGCGGTCGTTCTGGGGAGTAAGTTTGTCATTTCGATTGAAAAACATCCAGGATTTGATGATCTGTCATGATGGTATGGTTGGAGTAGTGTAAGGTACTATCGATGAAGATGGAGACCATTGTAAGTACCCCAAAACCTCATCACGTACTGGTGACTTATCCTTAAAATTGGCACAGAATGAAGGTACCCCTTTTAATAAGCCCAGGTCATCTCACGACCTTACGCAACTGTGGTAATTGGCAGAGTGTAGCGTAATTGATTGTCGACGTTAAAGAGGGGTGCCTGAAGTTAGAAGCACGAGCTGCTTCCAGAATAGTATTCTTTGACAGGACTATTACACTAGAGATATACATTTACGCCTCGACTCGGAAGGGTACCTGAGGAGGCAGCCTCGACCTCTTCGACTCGTGGTCACTCTCTCGTATTTGCACCTTAAGGAACAGGTACGAGGGAGCAGGCACCGGTCTCTGCTGCTCCAAACAAACAGTGCGTGCGCCGCATATAAAAGATCGTGCATACCGATTCCAAGTCCCGTCAGTCGTACCCAGGTTTCCCTGCTTCCGACTACAACCAGATTTTCTTCGCACCCTCAGTCAGTAAGTTGCCACATCTGTATCAGCTACATGTTCATTGACCAATGCATCAACGTAGTCACTAATTTGTGCTAAACATCATGGCTACTCGTGTTCGTCACTCCCTCCAATATATTCAGCAGCTATACGATACGAGTCAAGATCGGTCGCAGCTTGAAAACCTTATCCGAGCATTCCGCGGTATTCAGGCTCTTGACTCCAACGATCCAAATTCCTTTTTTCACATCGGTGGCTTTCACGGCTTGCCTTTCCGTGGACCAGGAGAAACGGACCCAAACTGGTGGGGAGGATATTGCTGGCATGGTAGTGTTCTGTTCCCTACCTGGCATCGCATTTATATCCTTCACCTTGAGAATGCACTCCGAAGCATCGCCGGTTGTCAAGATGTCACTCTCCCATTCTGGGATGAGGTATTGGTGTCCGCTGATGGGCCGATTCCGTCTGTCCTTACTTCGCCGACCTTCGAACTGGATGGTTGCACCAAAAATCCGCTGTACTCGTACAAGCTCAAACAAGGACTGTCTGATATCAATAACGTCGAAAAGGATCGCTATACCAAACCCCAAGGGTATATTACTGTCCGGTACCCACTCTCAGGTGAGCTCCGACTCCTTGTTACAATCTCGAACTGTTGACTTACATTGTCTACTAGGCTTGGTGGGAACCGAGCAAGATATACAGCAAACACAGGCGCACAATGCGGAGTTCCCAGATCAAGCTCAGAACACCAATACGCTCAACAATAATGTAACTCAGTGGCTGCTAGGCACTGTCAAGATCCCGAACGACACGGAGAACACCCCACGACCAGACACCTACTCCGTTCGTGCGAAATTTTTTCGGTGTCTCCTTGCACCGAATTACACAGTCTTTTCAAACACGGCCTCCCAGGGCCAGTGGATTAAAGATCACGGGCAGGATCCTTCAACGAGTCACTACGTCGTTTCATTGGAAAACCCGCATAATGCGATCCATCTTGCTGTTGGGGGGTTCTACCAGGAGGGGGAGTTGAATGCCAACCCAATTTCCGGCGCCAATGGCGATATGGGCGATAACGAGACAGCTGGCTTTGATCCAATATTCTACTTCCATCATTGCTTCATCGACTATACTTTTTCAGTGTGGCAGCGGCTCTGGGGTCAGACAAAACGTGGTGCCCTGACTCTCATTCCGAATTATCCTGGGACGATCCTGCAGGATGCCGGGCAGCCGCCCAATTTTCCCATTGGTACCCATCTCGATATGACTACGCCCCTTCACCCGTTCAAAAAGCCCAACGGAGAGGACTATACTTCGGAAGATGCGACTGATCTCAATGAGTTGGGTGTCGCTTACGATCTTGGCTCCTTTGATGTCCTATTCCCCGTGGGCGCCGAGCCGCCGAAGTCTCCCTTCGACATCATTAATTCCCATCTCCCCGATCCCATGACGCTCGCTGGAAGCAACCCAAATGCTCCTAATCCATTCTCCCGCATAAAGTGGGTACACAATATCAGCCGCACTCATTACGAGGGTTCGTTTGTCGTTCGCTTGTACGCTCGGGGACATGACGGCAAGGAGGTCGAGGTAGGCAGGGAGCCTGTTTTGAGTCGTTGGAACGCGAAAAGGTGTCGTAATTGCCAGAGTCATCTCGATGTGGACTTGTACGTTCCCATGGACGCAGCGACGTTGGAACTTTTGGAGGGTCCCACGGACAACAAGACAGAAATCGATTGGCTGGTAAAGATTCACACTCGCGATGGCCGCATTCTGGCCCCGGGAGAAGATAGTAATGGTGAAAGCCCCAAGGTCGACGACCTTTGATTGCCCATGAAGGGAAGTGCTCCAATTCTGTAGTCTGCGAAATCCCTCTGGTGCGCTCCAATAGCGTCCATGTGTATTGTGATGTGCTTCAACAGTTCCTCGATCGTTTCCTATGCCTTGCGTTTTCCTGCTCGTATGCGTTTGGTTTTACCTGAATGTAGAATCAAATATAATGTATTACCTATGACTTTGCAACAAATTGATCTGCTATTTTGAGCACATAGTAATCTTCCCCGGAGTGCTCGGACCGGGTGTGTTTGCCTGACGAATCCGACATCGTTGCAGGGACGCGTCTCTTGACTCCGTCCACCATCATGTAACCCCGAGTCATAAATTTCAAGCGTAGGACTTGCACCATAATTATACTATGCAATCTAGAGAAGTTAATACTCTCTTGCACACCCTTCGGTGAGCTATACTTCACTCACGTATCGATTTACACTAAGTTACATCGTCAGTGGGGAGCAATTCCGCCACCTACAGAATGTTAGGCAGTCGCGGAGCCACCTTACTGCATCGCGGAACTTTAATGTACCCACCTTACCCATACGTCTAGCCACCAGTGAGGTCTACGAGTCCGACCAATCATCTAAGCCTCCTGTAACCTCAGTTACCGATAACCGAGGTTCGTGCTCTGGCCCAGCTCCTCCCAAAAGTTGGAGATCTCAAACCGCAGTAGATCCGCGCGATACACCTGAATTTCGTGCACAGGCTCTCAGTCTCCTCGCATCCACAGGCACAGCTCCAGGAGACCCAAACTTTGCATCACAGAACCGGGTCCCCCCTCTCACGCTGCTCTGCCTCCAATTGATCCTCTCAAAATCGACGAACAGCGCCGAGTTTAGAGAGGATATTGTGCCGTATATTCCTGAACACCTGCGACGTGATTTGGTGCGGCATTGTGCCGTTCATTCACCGTTACCTGCTTGGAAATTGGACGCGCTTTATGAACCAGAAGGACACGCGGATGGGGAACTCATCATTGTTGGCCCTACTCTCATACGCGACGACCATTTTCTCCAGAGTGCACGGGCTCTTGAAGCTTCTCGCCCTGAGAGAGTGGCTCAAGAAGACTGGGACTGGGAGACAGACGACATCAGTCCCACTACATTTCAGTCCCTCATCCTCCTCTCCACACCGCTGCCGACATCCACACTTCTGACCATACCGCCGACGCTGACCACCCTTATCCTCATCAACCTACCCTCTCATGTCCCTCTTCACAGACTGCCAAAGATCTGCCCTCTTCTCGTCATTTTCGATCTCTCGTACAATACATGGCTTAACGAGCCCGTAGGTGAGGGTTATAAGAGCCTCCAGAGGGTCGAATGGACGCGGTGGAGCCACCTCAAGGTTTTGGGTTTCAGAGAGTGCTACATTGCCGATGGACTACTACAGAGAATTAATAAAGGCAGGTGGGATGATATCGATCTAGTTCGTTAGAGGTAGACCTCTCAGTAATGTAATGTTACACGAATGATCTATGCATTCATGCTCGTGTCGAACTAGAATAAACCACATACTGTAGGTCTGAAAATACTACGCAAAGCAAGCGAGACAGAAGCTGGGTGGAAGGGGTCTCTACTGGCAGATGCAACCCAACAAGGTCGCAAACACGATCACTTGATCATGGCTTTGCATCGAGGAACTGTTGCAAATCAAAGGTTGGTACGACCTATCAATGACAAGGAGATCAGTAAGCAATAGATCATCAATGATCCGAGTGTGGAGGTAAATGCGCACCTCACTATCGGCATCCAGCGAGGGTGAAGCCTTGCCACTTCTCGGTGGAACTATTGATGCGCCAGGACGTGCCTTTACGCCTTGCTGGTGCGCAGATTGCCACAAAGTAGACGTATACCGCGTGATCAATTCAAGAGCAGACACCAATGGTCGACCGGTCCTCTCTGTGGACAGAAATGAGTCAAGTACGGATGAAAGGCTGAGAGACTCACTCAAGATAGCGCGATTGATCTGGTCCGCAACGGCCTCTCTCCTCTCCATCGTCATATACTTTGCCATGGGACTTTTCTCCGGGACTTTGTACGCAAGCAATCCGCCTACGTTCTCCAGCTCCTTCAAATACGTCGCACGGTCATTGGCGTCGAGAAGCGTTTTCGAGAAAGCATACAGCTTCTGCGCTTGCGTGAGCAAAGCCAGCTGCTGCTCAAGGTATTCTGGCGTCTCTTCTGGCTCCTCAAAGGCAGGTGATGTCACCATAGCATCCGGCGACACCGGTTTGGGAGGATAATCGAGTGGAATAGTCCGGCATGCCTCGCTGAAGGCCAAAATGCGGAGGTTAAGGAGGAGATGCGCCGGTTCGGTCGAGGTGGAGGAGATGTATTCAAGATTGCTTATCTCCGGTCGAGGTGCAGAGTCAGCAACAAGGGTGGCACCCACATGCTCGGCCAGGACGGTTGGGAAGTGCTTGTTCAAGAGAGCAATGGCATCGTCCACGCGACCTGATAGAATTTGGGTCTGTATTTCTGTGGAGAGGCCGAATGGGCTGTTAAGGGAGCCCGGTTGTTTCAACAGGAAGAAGGCTTACCTTGCCGAAGCTTGACTTGCTTCAAGAGGTTGTCTAGGTTCTCCGATGGCCCACCGACACCCCCAGCGCTACTGGCTGGAATGATTTCATCCCCATCTGCATCCAACTGACGCGATGGATCATCTTTCTTGAACGCAGCGGCCGTGCGCGTATAACAACTGTGGCATAGGTAGTCCAAGACTAGCGAATGCTGCGAACATTCAGGGTTGAAATAAGCTCTCCAGTCATCTCCTGCGTTCTCTGGAGTCTGGAACTTACCAGCTGGTAAGGC
>Ga0247741_1001139_pt1 | contig 14662 bp, 9 predicted proteins | sample UWRJL213509R2_FD_180945 | JGI IMG/M metagenome (GOLD analysis project Ga0247741, IMG submission 180945) | Plant litter microbial communities from Arlington Agricultural Research Station in Wisconsin, United States - UWRJ-L213-509R-2 | ecosystem: Environmental > Terrestrial > Plant litter >... | reverse complement strand
ATTTTCGGCCGCGCAGCGGAAATTTTGAGGTTTCGGTGTGCTTTTGGGCCATTTTTGAGCGGGTTTTTGCTCTGTGATGCGTGACGAAGTTCAAAAGTGTTCAGTTCACAGGCGCCCGTGATGCGTGACGTGAACTAACGGTCGTAATAGTACAGTAGCGGGAAAATGGGACACGAAATCGATCTCCTGGTCGCGGCGTTCTTGTGAATATCGTTACTGCCAGCGCACTCAGGTACGCCGTGTCATGCATACCATCAGTTTTACGTTCGTTGAACCCGCTGTCAGTGTCTCTAAATAACGAAATCTCAAATTGGATCTAATCGAACAACCAGTCGGCGTTTCTATCCGAGTTGACCATTCTTTTCTTTCATTTTCTATTTCCTATGTTCTCTGCCTCTGCCCCTGCGCCTCCTGTCCGCTCGAGAACAAAGTTCTTGTCTGACTTTCAGCTTCTGCTTCGTTGTATCTCGGCTCGGGCTGCCCATGACAAGCATTTCAGAAGGACCCATCCGTCAGCGCCAACTGGTTCAACCATCTAGCGCTTATACCGGTATCCATCACCACATTAAAGAGACGTAGGACCTTGTCATCTAAAATTTAATCGGGTATTTCCTCGATGCTGAGGTTTCCGAATCCTCATGCGAGTGGGGTCCGTAATTCCTTCTTTCGTTTTCTACGTTCAATTTGATTCTGGCTCTTGGTCTTTGTCTTGGCGTCCTGATATGTCATGCTCTGGAGGCCTCTTCTATTTTTCGTCTAGTCTAAGTGTTAAACAGGTGTCATGTCCCGCGTCTTTTGACTTTTTTTCCTTCGCTCTCATCGTCACCATGTGCTCAGGCTCACAATCTGTCGACTTGTATCAGCCAATACCAGTGCATTAAAACTACCACTTTCCTCATTATATGCAGAGAAATTTATCTCGGGTTAGCCTGGGGTCTAACAGCCGATCTAATCTCAAGCTCCGAAAACTCAAGCTCGAGGCTCATCGACAGTTAGTCCCCCCTCTATTATCTTTTCTAGTTCCTAATCTTCTATGGTTGGCTGCGCCGCTGATTGAAATCCTTAGATCAAATAGATCTTATGTTCTCAGCCCGTCCTGTCAGGACTTGGAACTTCGGGTACTTACCAACTTGAAATCGTACCCGGTCAGGTCAATTATAAATGACATTTCGGACTGCTGTACGTACATGCACATATACACGCATCCATGTCCGTATCCATCACCATGCTCTATGCTCTATGCTCTGACTCATATCTGACCTACTGTACCTGCACCTGGTACCGGATAATACAGCGCCATTCGAAGCGACGTTAGGCTATACATTATATATGTACTGTATATCTGTCTTTCTGATTCAGGGGTATACGTCCCTTCTGTGTGAGCTCCATGTCCACAAGCACAAGACATCCTCATTCAACCAGCCTACATAACTAATAGCCGCATTTATATCTAACATCCCCCTCGCGATCATCAACTTCATACCTCACCCTTTCGACTCGTGATCAATAGTTTCACATCACAGTAGTCATCGATTCAAGTGGGCATACTTAAAGTGTAGCATGGTCCTGAACGATTCTTGATGGGTTCATTCTTACAATTGCGAGTAGTCGTTATAATTTTCTCAAGGGTGAGCCGTTGGGTTATGGCAGTAATGTCTACGAGAAAAGACCCCTGAGCAACGGCTGCTTGGACCACACATGAATTGCAAAGCAAAGACCCGAAACCTGAGACTCGGATGGTCCAAGCGCCAAACAGAAATTTAAATTACCCCCGAGGGGTGCATATATAAGACCGCACTATTAGTATTATGAACCAAATCCACCACCATGTATTTTCCTCTTGATATCTTTACCCACATCATCGTCCATCTCGATAGGTCATCACTAAAATCCCTATGCTTGACATCTCAGGACCTCGTTCCCATCTGTCGATCGTTGCTGTTCCAGGCTCTCAGATTTAACCTCCCCTCATATCAAAATCAGAGGTTCAAGGTCTTGCAAAAATTCGCGGCATTGCTTGCCCAATCCCCCCATTTAGCGACATATGTTCGCCACCTCCAGTACTCTTTCGCTGGAATCGACAGTACCGAGTCTCAGCTCGCATTGACGGTGTTAAAGGCCTTGGACCGCATCGAAACTTTAACATTGGCAAACTCGTCGCATCTTGAGGCACTCCTCATCCCTGACGACCTCGCTCTTTTGGTCCTCGAAATCATGCGCTCCCCGAGTTTAACGAGATTGCATATCGTCAACCTGCCAGTGTGGATTCTCCGTGGGGTTGGTTTGGGGTTAACGTCTCTGAAGGTCCATTATGATCATGGGTGCAAAACGCAAATAGGGGCGAGGCCTACTAAGCAGGTGAACAGGGCATTAGTGACTTATGAAGACAGCATTATCGGAAGAAACGTGTCGTTGACTTCCTTCTGCGTCGACAAACATTTCCTCGAGGTTGTGCGAACTTTTGGGTTTGGCTCCCAGGCAAATAGACGCTTGGACCTTTCGGAACTAATAGACATCCAGGCCCATAATTTGTCGCCCAGCTTCCTCGAAGAGATGACAACGACGGCGAAGAAGATCAAGCAGCTTGATTGGACAAGTAAGCCAAGCCGTTCTCTCTGCCTCTTGTCTCTACATACTGATTGGCTACGAAACATAGTCGGGTTTTCTGCAAGCTTTGCAGGTCTTTCGGATATCTTTACTTCTCCTTTAAACTCCACACTCATTGACATGGGTCTGCACATTGTCCAACCCAGAGGCGATCCGACTGAACAAGATATCCCCAGCCTCGCTAGTGATCTCATCTCCGTTCCGACTCCAGAGGACCGAGCACTTCGCCACCTCCGAATTTCTATTACAGCCATGGAAGGTTGGTATACCTGGCCAACGATCTTGCACCGATCGACCAGGCTATCACAAAAGAACGGTTCCCGAGGTTGGAAGTGTTCGATTTGGCGCTTATGCTGCTTACAGACGAGGACAACGACCTACAGACAACTGAGGAATACGCCCGGGAAAGGAAACGTAATTCACTGAGATGCAGGGAAATCTTCAGACAGGTTGGAATTTTGGATGGGGTTGAGTTCAAGTGTGAGGTTTTCATGGTCCTGAATGTTGAACTTTTTCGTCGGTAAATGTAGACCGTGAATACACGCCTTCACAGGCTGATCACCGAAAACACATTCCCGTATTTTTATTATTCCGGTATGAGTCAATTTCCTACCTTTACACATTGCTACCTTATGTATATAAAATCCACATTTGCACTACAATTTCTGTAGTGGAATCGATTCTGCAACTCACCAGTTGACTGAATTGCGAAGCGCTCGCAAGTAGAGTAAGACTGGCCCAAACGTTGATATACCGTACCCCAGAAAACATCCATTTCTGAAGTTATGAAAAGATGGCCCGTTCATATGTACGAGCTCATATACATTCGTATATTACATCTACAAAAAAACGGAAAACCGAATCTGCAAAATAGTTACGGGTATTCTTTATCTAATAAAAGTGGTTCCGAGTCGTAGGCAGTACCATATGGCAACTGTGGTGGGTCATTACGAGCAACAATGGTACCTCTCTGGTGTATTCCCAAGAGTGTATAATTTCCGGACGCCTTGAGCACGATCTCCGGAGGGGACTTGATATATCCTACAGTCGTGCAATCCTTAGTTTCGAGATCTGTAGTAGCTACTACGGCTGCGAGGAATGAATTCTTGTAGTAGCTCATGCGTTGACGGAACGTGATTGAGAAGACGCACAAAACGAGGAAGAAAGGTAGGACAACAAGGAGTAACTGGAGGCCTGATATCGCGACTTCGTTTATGTACACCGCAACTTGAACATCCGCACGATTTCCACTCAGGATCAAGGCCCTCGAGTAAAGGAGTCGGTCTATCTGGTGGGTGTTATTATTGTACCAGGAAAGGCCCGTTTCGTCCAACGCTTTGGCACTGGTGTCTGCAGAGCCATCGCCGAGGAGGTTCAAGATTACGACCGAGGAGGTGTCGATCTGGCCAAAGAGGTGCAACCCAGTTTGGTTTTGGGGAGTCACGTTGCAGTCGTCCGTACGAAATACGCCTCCAATTGAGTGTATGGTGTGTGGCGCGTTGCAAGAAGAGGTGCTGGTTAGAGGTGTGAATATAGCCTCGGAACGGACAAGAGTGATGTTTGTGGAACTGAAGCGGAAGTAGGTGTATAATCTCGTTTGGGGCTCCATTGGAGACTCTGGAGTGGGCTGAGTGAAAAGCTCAGCACTAATCGACGCAACGGAATAGGGTTCTTGAAGGAATGTGCCGAGAGTTATGCTCGATTCGTTGTTCGTCGCCCCTAGCACCGAAGCTGTGACGGTCTCCAAGTCCGGAGTGAGCGTTCGACCAGGAATTCCACCCCAGGTTCTGCGGACGAAGTCAGTGAGTTCGCTATTTTGCATGAGACTCGGCGCGTACGCGACGGATGTCGCCTTGAATGTTGTTTGGAGGAAGGTATGTTTGGTGGCGCCTTTCGTTACTGAAAACACCTGCTTCAAGACTGCCGTACCACCTCCAGCACCCAGGGACTTCCAGGGATTGTCCCGGCGCTCAGGTCTGAGGTACTCGGAGTGGTCTGGACTCGTCGGTAAATCCCACCAAATGACTGGCATACCCATTTGCCCCTGTATGAGCTCAAAAGCATCGTTGTTTGGGATGTCGCAGTGCCACGCTTGACGATTGGTATCCAGCTTGGATAGATGGCAGAAGTTGGTGCTGTTCATTTTCGACGTTAACATGATTGTATTGTCGACTCCGACCGAGAATCCTTCCGAGTCAAGCCAGATCCGTGGGGACACGGACACGGAACCTGAGAGTAGTGCGACAGGAGGGACAATAGATGGTGTAGCGGGTCTTATGACGCCAGGAAGGGTAAAGTTGAGACCTGCAGTGTAAAGACTCGCGCCAAACACACCCCCGAGATTGACTTGGGTAATTTCTTGGACGGAATTGGTGAGGAAAATTATGTATGCCGGAAATTGGACCATGGACGTTGTGAGCTGTGCAGCACTGACTGTCTTCATCCTCGTCATGTATCCCGGAAAGTCGAGACTCCAAAGTAGGGTGTCGTAAAACCCAGCAGCCGCTGTGAGAACTGCGAAAGAAAGGACAAGGATGGTCTGTTTATTGAGTCCCCGCGCTATGGCGAAGTACGTCTTCTGGATTGCATCCTCTGCGAACATCAAGAAGGAAGCATAGTCGCTGGTCTTGAAGGCTATGAAGGATAGGAAGCGGTACACCACGAAGTGCAGCACGATGGTTGCTGAACGAAAGATAATGTTCTTGACGGCACTGTGGCCGATTGGTAGAGACGAGGCAAGGAAAGCATTGTTGGTTGAGGTCATGGCCGCCTAGGTTGAAGCAGACGAAGAGAGTTTTGAAATGAAAAAATTAATTAGACACCGTCAACGACTCGACTGGGTAGCCACGCATCGAGGCGATCGAACTTCGAATGGGTGATTGCTAGGATGTTTTTGGGCGTTAAGCTGCTCAGGGTGATTTACGAGTGAGCCACGGTGCATACAAATTGAATGTCATCTTGGACGGCGTGTAGCTAGGGTGCTTCACAGTACTGTCCTGGCATCTGCTAGTGCGTACTTCCTGGGTAGAAGATCCAGTTCTGGTGGAAATCTGATGGCACGAGCCAAGCAGGCAGTGGCAATTTGTACGTTGTGGATGTCAGTGTTGTGCCAGCCGCTGTACATTCAGAATAGTCACCGGCGTCGATTTGTCATACTCACTGCCTATGGATCTGAGAAATTGAGTTAGAAACCCACAGCCTGAATGAATTGGTCTGAAATTTGAATGAATTTGAATGAAGTAAAGTGGGCGCACCTTTGTTGCGAGTAGTGACATCGAACTGGGTACATATACATGCAACACCAACCTTAAACCGGAAACACCGCCTGTATAGAAATGAGAGCTGTTCGTGTCTTCATCTCCGTCTAGCGGATGTCTTCGGTCGGCTAGGTACTATGTTCGACGGTCAGACCTCAATATCGATCGGTAGAGCATGAGAGGAGGGGAAGCGTGTTTTGACTCGTCACTCTTGAGTCTAGAGGCATTAGCACTAGCATTTTTCCAAGGGAAAATATGTTAGAAATACAAAGGAAATGTTAAATTCCTGTCTGTCGTGTAGCCTTCAAAGAGACGGGGCAACCCTCCCAGTATTGAGTCCCCTGTTATATCTCAGATTCGAATCTTCCGATTTGATGGCTTACAAATGCTTTCCCGCCCACCGTCGCGCCGCGCGCTCTGCCAAAAGTGGAATACGCCGCTCAACATGTCGCCCAGCGGCGCTCACCCAAAACGTGCACATAAAAACAGGGGAAAAACAGTAGAAGTAACTTCTGATGTAAATATATATATAAGCTCAAAAATAGTTTAATTATCTTGAAATTGGGCTTAAACGAGCGATTTGTTGAAATATCACTTCAAGACAGGGCGGGGATGCCCCAATCTATTCATTCGACACTGAAGATTTTAGGTACACCACCAGAGAACACCTGGAGGATTTAATTTATAAGATATAACAAGAATTCTTGTGCTTAAAAGCGAAAAAATACTCATGCAAACTTCAAAATCATCGAACAGAATGTCTGTTGATATCCAAAAAACCACCCGAAAGACTTCAACAGATTATCATCTATCCTTGTTATTCAGACTCAAAATTGACTTGAAGAATTTTTGTGGCGACGGAGAGGTCAGTTTTTATTTTCTAAGTGGAATTTACGGGCTTGCTATGAGGCCGGCCAATGCCCGAGGTGGTTTTGACCACTGCGCCGCCTTCCCGCGCCTCGCTGAGTCATCCCGTGTGGCGGCTTGATACCTTCCAGATTTGGTGAATATGAACTTACGGCGCGTTACGTTCGAATCTGAGATATAACAGGGGACTACGAACTCCAACCCTCCAATTGGCTGACTTAATGCGCCGTGTGGTTCCTGAACGTCAGCCGGGCCGGGCCGGGACCCGTTAGCTTCTGGTATCGTTCTTTCGTTTCCGAATTCCCGCCACCAACACCAATGCCATCGTCACTTTCAACGTCTCATCCGTACTCAGGCTCACTCTCAACTAGCTTCTACAACTTTTATCAGCTTGTTCCATGTCCTGGCACCAATCCGCCCTCACCCCAAGCCCCAATGCCAACTTGAAAGTTAAGGGACCACTTGAAGAACTGTCAACGCCGATATCTGAGGGTCCGATGAACGTGAGCGAGAGAGGCACAATCAGAGGGGATACAGAGCTGAAGATAGCGCTCGGGTTTTGCAAGCTGTAGCTGTTTGGCTCTACGTGGGTCCAGGACCCTGGTTGGCGTTGCTGCAACGCCGTTATAAACTATTATTTCAATTCGAGCGAGGCTCAGGTATGTCCTATCGATCGCATTCCTATTCTTGTGTGCTGTCGCTGAGCCAAGTCTTTGACTATAGGTTGCTTACGACGTACGCGGTACCATCACCCTGTTCAGACAAAGTAATCTTCCGAGCTCCCTCTTAGCCCGGTAATACATACCACATTCCATGCCCTCAACCAGTCCTCCACCCTGGATTCAAATTTCTCTTGCCCTGGCTCCCAACTCTCGCTCCCCGCTTCTCGTTCTCATTCCAGCTCGTTCTCACCCCTCTCTCTTGAGCTCGGTCACGAACATATGGAGATCCAAATGCAACGCCACTAGACATCGACCAAGCGATTGAGGGTTCACCATGGGTCACGAATAGGAAAGGTGGAAAATCAGGCTGGCCCTCTGATCGTGGTGACTTTCAATCGCCCTCAGTTCTTTTGAAACGTCGGTGCGACCCCTACCTTCTTCAACTCGTGCACTTCTACGCCTTGGTAAGTCTCGTCCCATCGCTCCCTAGGTCCCTCCCATAATCTCATCATAACTTCCATTCGTAGATTTTAATAGTTCAATATAATTTACTTCTTTGATGCGCTGGTCCCGCCGTCTACACTTGTCAAGTCACCTTGGATGTCATGAGACTGGCCGATTGAGACCGGTCCTATTCACCTGCGCACTGTGGTACGTCTGATGAATATTGTTCTCCCACTTCTTTTCAATTTCATAACCTCTTCCAATTGCAAGGGTTGACGACTGGCTCTGCTTGCCGTCAACCAAAGTGCTCCAGCATCTCTCTTACCATGAGTGCAACCAATCTCTCACTTTATTCTCGGCTACTAGATATACGGTCGCAATACAGCCAATGTGACGAAGAGATCTTGTACATCGTGCGGAAATTTGTTCCTTGACATTCTCCACATCTACACAATCGGAATCGGCCACTCGAAGAATGACAGGCAGAGATTATGAAGAGGAGGTAGACCATCTGGTAGATTCTAGCGCTTCGTTATGAGTATGTGCGTATCCGAAACTTTATTTACCTCCCACATTGACACGAAAACCTCCGGTACCCCAGAACAAGGTCATTGAAGATCAGACGCGGTAGCCCATCACCAATACCGCTGCCAGCCTTGAACCAAGATTGCCGTGAACTCAAGCCCAGTTTCGCGTCAGGCCTTCTACGGAAGATGGGTATGTTGTCCGAACTGAGACTGTGTCCAATTCACTGTCTTGTGGAAGGTAGAGACGGGGGCGAGGGCTGACGGAGACTCCGTGTTGGTGCGTTGGCGTTCTCGGATTTTGATCTTTGCTTTTTGGGTGCATATATGCTTTAGCTTTTACTGATGCTCGGTACTACAGGTACGGAATGACAGTAGGTCAATTCACCCTTACAACGACAGATATCTGAATCTCCCAGATACGTAGTGCTTCTCTTGCTTGCCTACTAGTACATCAGACTCTTGGCTCTGATATAACTGGGAGTCAAGTAACCCAGACTAATTCTCGTATGTTTGCACTCGCAGACAGCATCTACAACTTCTCTCAACTATTACAATGCGTTTGCGCCACTTTTCTGCCTCCCCATGTCATTAACATCCAACCAAAAACTTACCTTCCAGCTTCGCCACTGGCTCACCATTTACATCGCCCTCGAATCCCAGAACACGCGTCCTCTTTCCTCGTCGGAATACGCTCTTCTGCTTTACTAAACGACAATACGATCTCTGACTATCCTTAAAGTTAGTCTGTCCAAAGGCGACCCCTAGACAGAGATGAAAACGAGAATGACACTCATTCCTGCGGTTGGCGTTTTTGGGTTTGGGTTACGGTTGGCGTATGACATCTACTTAGATCACGATTCGTGATAAAGTTTAGCTCTCTCCTTCTCGTTCACCCTATGTCACTGATTCAAGTTCTTATGCCCTTAGGCCTCATCAAATTCGACCTTTCATGTCAGGCTTTGGTCTCGAGGCGTACAGTCCGTAGCCGCGAGTGCCCTGAGTTCTACCCTTCTGGGGGCGCCCCTAGAACGGGCACACTCCGCTCGCTCGCTCGATCTTGCTCGATACTACGTAATTAAATTTTGTTTTGTATTGCTCGAAATACAAGTTGACCCCATATGCCGTGCTTTCACCGATTTTAATGACCGTACGAAGATGACGCGGACAGGTTGTGTGTTCTTGAGAGCTGAGGGCTGTCGCCCACTTCGCAAGCACATTGGACGTAGTGGAAGCCCAATACAACAGTCCCACATCCTAGTTAAACAATGCTGCAAAAAAATATCGTCTTGATAACACCAAGAGTCCAGTTTCAGTAAATTTAACTCGTTCCACCTTTCCACTTTCCGACAGAGCCAACAGACTTGACAACAGAAGCTCACGAACAGCAGCTGTTTTAATTCAGTGCTGCGTCATTCACCAGGTCATCGGGTAAGCCAGCACTCTAGAGAGAGTTCAGATCAAACCGTTGAGTGCCTAGAGTAAAGGTCTTGCATCCGACTTCTAAATACCAAGTATCTCCACTGTAAATTTGCAACATTACGGCTGAGGTCTTCCCTGACACAGTCACAATCCATAAATTTCATAACTCTCCAAGCAATCTGTAAGCGAACGTCGAAGATAAGTCATGAAACCGAATTGATTGTGCAAAAAATGCAAGCGAGGGCACCACAAACGGGAAGTTGTAGTGTCCAGATCAGATGGATTAGCAACATGCTTCATAATCATACCCCATCCACAAATTATTCACGAGCTCGTGTACACAATTCAAAGGTTAACAGCACTGCGGACAGACTGCGGAAGTTGACGTGAGGGAACGTTGACAGAAAGCTACTCCAATTATCGGACATGAACTCAATAGCTGTCAGAGCAGGAATGTGCCTTGGTAGGTTCCTTTACATGTGTATCCCAGACAGTACGCGTACACAAGTTGATGATCAGCCAAGTTCTCGAAAGTTGGAATACTACACCTCACGTTGGCCTTGAATTACTTTTGATCATGTCACACACCGGGTGAGAACCTGTTGGAGTGGCCATCGTGCATTGAGCACTCCTACTTGCTCTCATCTGCCATCACTAATATATCTCCTTGCGTTACGGCCGACATACATATACTCCAGCCCATACTATGGCCTAAAAAGGTAAACCGACTACCACGGGAGGAAGGTGGCAAGTTGCGATCAAATGATCTATCAGCTTACTAAACAAGACAATACCTGAGAACGGGGTCGCTTACTTGGGATCACGCCTAGTTATACGGGCTTGAGAATGTAAACTCCAAAAAAGAAAGAAAATCAGCCTACATGTGCTGCGGATAGACTGCGCAAGTTGACATTCGGTGGGTTCTTTCGAACTAGCAGCAAGTAGTACTATTCTCAAACGGAATTATAACAAAAGGAGAGATGTCCTAAGTCATCAGTATTTCCGCATTTCGCTCTTTGACCCTTTTGGTCGCTTTTTTTGACTTGTGCCAGTTCAGCAAGTCAAAAAGTTGCCGGTAGAAAAGTCAGGTCGAAAATTTCAAGAGTAGCACAATTTTCAAATCCAACAAGTCGTCGCAAGTGGAAAAGTCAGACAAAAGTGAAACGAAAAAGTATGAATTTGAGATTTTCGTGTCTACATTATGATTACTTTTAGAATAGAACTACTCTATAGTGAAGTGGGAACCTCCTTCCAATGAAACGAATGTAGCTCATTCGAGCCATGGAATAAGGTTCAGCTGTGCCACGGACAGTATCATGTCAATATCTGCTCTTGGTCTGCTTGAGGTAGCTACATTCGAATCCATAAGGTGCACTCTGACGGAGATGAGTTGGTCATCGACTAGAAAAGTGAGCTCACTGCGAGCGTGACAGTGCTGTTCCAATAGGCGGCTTCCCGTAATCGTTGGCCACGTCCATTGTGAATCTTGAGAGCGGGGCTGCTGAATAACTCAGAAGTTCTTGAGCTGACAAGCTTGGTCAGAGACGGACTACAGGTCAGGCTGAATGACTGAACACGTACCATATATCCCACTTCTCCGAGTCCCAGTACTCCAATACGTCCACTTCAGCTTCTTTGACCCTCTCGTGGGCTCTTGCTAATCACGACGAATAAATGGCTTGCGGGTGTTGGTACCATGTCAGTGGCAGAATTCAGCATTCATGAGTCACGGTCGATGTTGATGGAAAGAACGAAGGTCAGAGCCGTTCCAACCCGATGTCTTGCTGTGTTTGGCAGCCTGGTCGCGTGTCCGGGCTCAATTTTTCTCCAAGTGTGAATTCCTTGTTCTCCCGACTCATTCAGCCAACTCTTTCAATTCACCCTCCTTAAATCAACATAGCCCAAAGGCCCGTCTTCCGCTTCTTCCCTTCCAGCCACATCGTCGAGTCCAGCCTGGACACTATCACAGATTTGCACACTGCTGCCCTGGCAAAACAAGTCCCGATACAATCGTTAGATATTGCCGTTGACATTTCAGAAAGGCATGGCATGGCTATTGGGTGTGTGTTTGTTTTTAATTCATTCTTGTTATTGGTGCTCCAGATATCGAGACTAAACTTCGTCTCTGGGCGGTGAAACTGGAGGATACTGGCTGCTGACGGCGACGCACTGTCTAAGCTGTCTGTTATGCTGTATTACCATCTATTACTTGTTCAATGTAGCCCTACCACCTCCGATCACCTTCTACTTGGTAACTTTCGCGCGTCCTTTGTAAATTGTTATGTAAATCATCATGTAGTTAAAATGTACAGTTCTAACTGTATTAGGCCACCGAATTTTGAATTCTACTTTTCACAACTTGTGAGCTGATTGACTTTTTCAACCGGTGGACTTGCCAACCAACGGAAAAGCCGCAAAAAGCCTCAAAAGGGGCACCAGTAAAATGCCGAAATACTGATGAAATGGGAGGGCCAGGACCACGACCAACTAGCAGGCGAGTAGACATTTAAAAGCGAGCAAGTAAATCGAACGAGGACCTCATCGATATCGACAAATCGCTTCATCGACATATTTCTACAGCAAGGTGAATATTGTTAGGTTTCTTCTTGTTATTCGCTGAGACCATTCATTTCACAAGCACATAACAACGCCCAACCAGCAACCATGACCTCGCAATCGCAAATCCTGAAATTCGGCCTCTTGATGTTCCCCCAGTTCCAATGGCTCGACGCAGCTGAATCCGTCGACCTCATCAACAACCACTCTCAGGCCATGCTCAAGCTCCTCCAGTCTCCAGAGGCTCTCGTCGCCAAGGCGCCAATTATACACTGGTCGTATATCTCACACGACCTCTCTCCTACAAACCCTACCTCGGGTCCGCCACACATACCCACCGAAACTTACAAGACCTGCGCACAGCTGGACTACCTCATCGTCCCAGGCCCAGATCCACACCAACCGCTCCCGGAAGGTTGCGCAGAGTTTTTGAGGGCACAATTCGATGGCTTGAAGGCATTGCTCACGATTTGCACGGGCTCGCTTGCGATCGCGCCGACCGGTCTCTTGGATGGGTTGCATGTTTGCAGCGCCAAATTCGCGTTGCGTACGATGGCACAAGAGGGCCTTTTAAATAGGAAGGTGAAGTGGGTCGGTGATCGCAGGTGGATCGTCGACGGGAAGGTATGGAGCTCAGCAGCCATCACAGCTGCTATGGATCTTGCTTCCGAATTTGCGAGAGTGCATTTTGATGAGGAGGTGGTGAACTTGACGAAGCAAGTGATGGAGTATGAAGGGCAGAAGGCGCAGCCAGACAAGTGGGCGTCGATCTTGGATGGTGTCGATGTAAACCAGACTAAATAGTTCGAAGTGGCACGTAAAAGCGAAGTCAAAGATGATGAAGAAGAATATAGTGATATAGCAGAGTTGAATTCGAATCCAAATGTATAGCTTCCTACAAGTAGCCGTTGGAATGATTGAATTGTTTGTCCTCTTTACTTCCATCCGAAATCAGGACGCTTTCGCGTTAAATCTTTCGCTAAAACTCGCAATCACTTTATGGACGATAGGGTATCTAGTACACCGCTGTACTGTTGTGAAAATTCCCGGAACCGCTGGCTATATTTAGGAACCTGCTTGTCCCCGTCTGTGCGTTAATTGAGTTGTTCCTCAGTACGTCGAGGAATTCTTGAGCGTTCCCATTCCTTCTTCACAAGCTCTCGCGCTCGATAATTTATCCGACGTTATGAATATTATCTTACAATATACAAATTGTACGTCTCTTTCCGCTTCTGCGTTAGTGGTTGCTCTAAGTCATTTTTTCCGTTCAATCCCCCTGAATTATGAAATGCCACATGGTTGACCGTCAATGTACAATAGGCTAGGCCGAGCGTGGACCCGGAAATGAAGGGGTACTCACCTCCATTTCCTTGAAAAAACAGGTGTGATGGTGAACATGAGTAACAAGAAGGTGTAAACTGTCCATTACAGCGGTTTTCAAAAAGGTTGGCACTCCCAAAATAGAACCCAGATAGAAGATACGTCACAACAGGACCTTAGATTAGGGTTAAGCCTCGAAATCCCTCATTCAGAGCACATTTCCTATCTTCGTTCTTGTATATAACACTCCTTATATCCCATTCAAGGCTTTCATAACCCAAAGGCCGGTTAAAAATCCATGGCTGGTGTCGGGAGGTCTCAAGGTGCAGCTCAGCGCCTTTAACCCTAAAAACGTGTCCGAGGATAAAATGAGGTCGCTGTCTATCATAGAACTAGATAAGATTTATATGTGCCATCATATGGGAGGTTTTTAGATTGGATTCTTAACCCAATGTGTCGGCAGCATGGCTGGGGGATTGAAATTGGCCGTAACCCTAGTCTATGGTCGAATTTGTGATATCTATTTTTATTTTTAGCAGTGCCAACCTTTTTGAAAACCGCTGTAAATGTTAGATACGCGATTCGAATTAGGAAGGAATGAGTCATTGGAGTAGTAAAGGGGAAACCGTGGAATAGACGGAAAAGAAGGAGGAAATGAAGTGGTATACAAGAATTATATGTGGATTTCTTCAGGCCGCGCATTGCCCGCAAGGTGGGACGGCGACTGTAAGAGACTCGCCGTCCGATGTCACGGTCGACGAAGCCCTACCCTAAATCGGATGTCCCTGAACAACCGGCCCGAGCCGGAAGACGGTTGAAGGCTTTCACGTCAGGGGCTTCAAGATTGGGGGGCCTTCTACACTTCATTGCTTCAGCAAAACCTCCATTTCATGTGGCACATTACCTGTAGTGGCCTTTGTCAGTAGATCTTAGACATTATATAGAAATTTCATTTCTTTGTACCGTCACATATGATATGGGACAAACGGCGAGACAAACAGCT
>Ga0247741_1001138_pt1 | contig 14666 bp, 18 predicted proteins | sample UWRJL213509R2_FD_180945 | JGI IMG/M metagenome (GOLD analysis project Ga0247741, IMG submission 180945) | Plant litter microbial communities from Arlington Agricultural Research Station in Wisconsin, United States - UWRJ-L213-509R-2 | ecosystem: Environmental > Terrestrial > Plant litter >... | reverse complement strand
AGTTGCATTAGTAGGAAGCAGCACGCTCGGCACATGCCGATGTTTGGCCAAACGGCCATCACTCGCAGGCATGCCAACAGAGCTTGAGCAAAATGAAATCATCCATGCGGTTCTGGGACACCGTAATCGGGTGAGAGCCTCGAAGAGGACTTCTGACTGTGCTTGAGCCCTAGCGAACATATTTCGCTTCCACTTCCAGACCCAGGGTCTATACTATTATCACGCTTTATACGGTTGACCTTGTGACAAACCTCCACCAAACCAAGACCACAACGAGTGAGAAGTTGGGCTGGCTGAGCGAAGAACGCGGAGCAAACCCGTTTATCTATAAGTCGACGAAACCGCGGTGCAGATCGCGACATGATCTATGTAGTCCAATCTAATCCACTTACCTAATAATCACTGTAACTCACTGCACTGTCACAACGACACCAGAGGGACCACATCAAGCTTCTTTTCTCCCGAGTCCCATATTTGATGAATAAAGAATGTGGGTATGTGGTATACATGGGCATATTGGTACGAAGGAGAATGTGAAAAGATGGCGCCAGATAGCCTTGGTTTGCATGCAGAGGACGCGAGGAAACGTGATTGTGAACTAGGTTTGTTCACCGGCCACCTATGCAGAAGCGAAAATGGTCAACGGCGTAAATTCTTCATGATGACGACAACACGTACGCTGAGAGGAATCCCAAGGCAATAAACTTTTCCTCGATGGTTATGCATCACGTATGTTTTGCTCCATCCCTTTGGGAAGCTCCAAGTCAAGAGCTTCTCCCCACTTTCAACTTGTGCAGTCACGAGAACGTAGCGGACCACGACCACCAGTTTCGTTTCAACCTGATCTCGAGCCGACAAGTTTGTTGGCACCCATGATTTTAGCTGTTTCTTCACGCTCGACACTATTGCACGGACGTTCTGATAGCCAATCATGGAGCCTCTGTGCTCTCGAGACATGGTCATCTGTAAGACCCAGAGCACGGCCGTGTGGCACGAGTAGTCGAAGTCGACGACGAAGGCGTCGAAAAGAGGGAAAGTTGGAGACCGTGGCTGATAGTACTTGCCGCTTTCGAACTCTGTAGGCAATTGAAAGAACTTGTGTAATTTTCGTCGGACTTGAGGGAAGCAGACTGTGATAGGGGATGAAGGATTTTCTGTGAATGTCGGTGGTTCAACATTGTTCGAGTCCATATCTGTGAGGGGCCATTCACCATCTACAGACCTGACAAAGGAGCGATGAGCGAATATCTCAAAGTATAACCCTGCCAGACCCCTTGTCTGTGGAAGCTCTCGAAAGTAGGAGATCTTTTGACGGATGACAGTGTCCTCAGTCTCCTGCAGCCTCTCCGCGATCCTCATCGCGACCCAACGGGACTTCCACTTCAACTGACTACGGCCAACGTCATCCTCTTTGGCGGGATGTATACAGATGATGCGGTGGGAAGATTTTTCTGCGTAGTTCTGATCGGTGAGAGTCGCGATAATGTTTTCTAATTTTTCAAATCCGACACCAAAAGCGTCCTCATGAAGTTTTTTGACGGTTCGAAAATCGAAGACTGCCGCGTACGCGTCACGGGGGACAAATCCGAAGTGCTCGATCGCCATCTTTAAGAGCCATAGAAGTGCGTTTTCGGATGGTGAGTTAACGGGGAGATCGAGGCCATGCACCGACGTCACTGGATTGAAACCGTGCTCATGAAAAAGACGACCAACATCGGGGAAATCACCTTGGAGTTCGTGGTCGTCAGGAGGCAGAGCGGAAGTGACTTCTGGATATGCCCGGGCTAAGGCTTCCAGCAAAGCTGTATAGCTCTTCTGATGTCTGAATCTGGACTATGCCGTAAGGTACAGACAAAAATTGAGAGCAACAAGGAGAAGCCTACCCTTGTAACAACTCGTCGAGGCTCCAGACAGGCATGACGACAGTGCGAGGAGCCGGATTAATCTTCCTCCATATCGCATATCGGCCTGGATCTGGAGAAACGGTTTGGACTGGCAGACACTGAGAATAGAGCAGCAGCTCTGCCGGTTCCATCCCCGCTCCAATGTCGAACAAGGACCAAATGAAGGTACCATCTTTCTCGCAATACGGAAGGGTCAGAGTGAAGTCCTTAATATGTCCGAAGTACACTTGGTCGTGGTAAAAGAGATACAGTCTGACACCATCCAGAGTGAAGAGTACGATTTGCTTGTGTTGAAGGAGGCGGATGAGAAGGTAAGGGAGGAACGTCGTCTTACCTAGCTGGGAGTAAGCCTCCTGTTATGAGGAAACAGCACATGATAATTACCAATACCAGGCTGACCGATGATATGGTGTCCTTTTTTCCTCCGAAAAGCAATCTCCCATACGTGGTTAAACAGCTCCTCGTAAAAGCGGCAGACATAAAAAGTCAACGGATGACTAGGAGGAAGGTCTTTGTGAATTAGTGCAAGAGTTAGATAGGGCCCACAAGGATCAACGAGTGAGGCGCAATCCGTCGCCGTGCGCCATTCATTGCAGAAATCCTGCCACAGTTGAGGGGCAAGTTTCCAACCACCACGTTCTTCCTCAGGCCAAATCCAATTCTGAGGATCTATCAGGATGAGGATGAGGCATTGGTCGAGGCACACAGTGCTAGTATTACTCACCAGCATTCTCAAACGGTTTGTCTTTGTGGAGTGCGGGGAGGTCGGGTGTATCGAAAACGCCCATGGTGTAAGTGGGAGGCGATGGTGGTCCTGGTTGCGTGCTGGAAGAGAAAGAGCTTTAAGGTGATAGGGACGTCCTAAAACTCGTTCGAAAATGTGACGTCACTCAATCTCATGTTGTTAAACCTCAGACGTATATGCTGGCAGACATCCTACACGAAGCATCCCACCAGCACAGTGCTTTCCACCACGACACAAGACTTATCAGTCGTCGTCAAGCCTCCAAATTTAAAGCCCAAAGTTCAGAATAGCCACAAGATTTCTGTCTCAGTGATAAAGCAACCGCGCTACAAAGCAAATCATCCCAGATGCCGGGCAGCACACAAAATCTTGTCTAACAGTACCAGTGGTGATTGTTAAAGTGCAGGCAGATGTGCTGAGCAAGACAGCCAAGTGTAATCAAGTCGTGACCAGAGTTGTCTGCAGCCTACGATGTAGTTGTTGAAGTTGACATGGCAATCAGCCGAGCATTCCTCAAATTCGACCATACAAGTAACATTCAATAGGTGCACATATACACCTGTCACCGTAGACTCCATAAGTAATAAACCGAGAGATGTGAGGTATCAGTTAGCCGGCAAGAGAGCAGTGTGCTGCAGACGGCGGAAGTGACTAGTCCGGCAATGGTGGCTGTAACCTTTTGTTGATGGTCAAACATCACGCGGACATTAATCGGAGTGTGAAAGGGCCTACATTTTTGAGTCCTACAATAGCAGTCTCGTAAAAGCAGCCACTACACCGCCAAATTGGTCCCAGGTTGGTACAACCTGGAGCCGAAAAGATGGTGAGAAGATTTTTCCACGTGGGAGTATAGCAGCGTCAGTCGCCCACCAGCTACAAATCGGCCTAAAACCAGCCTGGGGCCAGGGTATGTGGCCACAACGTGAGCCCCCACCTGGCTGCCAGGTTTTGGACACGTCGAGAAGTGATAAGTTACACATACTGTTAACAAGTGTATTTTTGTGCCATATATAGAATACTATAGATTCTTGATACCACTTCAGAACTGTTTTCACGACGACAGGGAATGATGGTCACATAAATATAATATTTGCGGTACAGACATATTGCTTGCATGAACTACTGGAAATACGTGCCATGAAGAATCTACCAATGCCCATAGCATGTATGGTCATCTACCCATAACCCAGTTCCTAACCTCCTACTTCATGGATTGGAGCCTGTAGGGCAATGACATGAATATAGACATTATAACAATGAAGATAGGAACTCACCAGTCACAGCAGCCTAATAGAATGCTGTCCAGGATACTTGGTGATGAAGGCCGTTGCCCCTTGGCACGGCAGAACGAGTCCCATTGAGTGGTTTAGCCTAGTTTAATTGTGTATATATATTGCCTAGTGAATAACTATAATTTTACAACTCCCTAAAGGCCGTTTTCAACAACATATAGTATGGGCAGACGACGATGAGGTGGGGAAATCACTCCAAGTGTCCGATTTGGGCAAAATACTTGACTGCTCGCAAACATATGTGGTGATTTAGCTGATTAAAGCTGATGTAGATAGGTTTAAAACAAGAGCCTAACCCTTTTGCTGACGGACTGGGGGTTAGTAGCTCAAGGGTCCGATTTCGGCGAATTGGTTGATTGCTCATGAACGCGCAGGTCGTTTGGCTGGGGTGCGGGTGCATTAGAAAGTGGTTGTTTAGAGCTTCTGAACACCGTAGATAACACGCTAAACAGAGCGGGGAGTGTGCTGCAACAAACAGAAAGGTCAAAAAAGGAGGGGGGAGGAGAACATGCGGCGGTCCGAGACAACCAGCGCACTTGGGGGCACGAAAGAGGTGCCAAACGAAGCAAATTGTCTAGTAGATCTAAACTAGAGCCAGAACATCGAAATCTGTGGGTTTTTGGAGATGGAATCCGGGAATAGAAGTCCAGGGATCCAAATCCAACCGATGGCTTGACTGCTCGTGAACGCGGAGGTCGTTCAGCTTGGGCCCGGGCACGTTGAAAAGGCATTGTTTAGAGCTTTCGAACTCCGTAGAGAATGCGCCAAACGGAGCGGAGGGTGCGTTGCGACGAAGGGAAAGGTCAAAATGGGAGAGGAGGATGATACAGTGAACTCCGAGACGAAGAGCGCACTTGGAGGCACGAGAGAGGTGTTAAACGAAGTGGATCGTTTAGGAGAGCCCATAAATCAGTTTTGTGGCCACAGAGGTCAAGTATATCCAGGAGCAGAGGGGAAACAAGCTGGATGAAGGCATAAGGTCAGAGTTTGACACGTAGTGGGACAATGAGCGCACCTGCCGGGTCGTTCCTAAATTCGTTAGAAGCCTCTCGTCCGTCCGGAAACGATGCAGAAATCCGCTAAGCGATAGCCACGTCCATTCCAATTTTATGGAGCCAACAAGTTGACATCCTGCACCAGGAAGGGACATGTGATGTGGTGTTCCCACAAATCCTGAAGCACCAGCTAGTCAGATAATTTAAACTATGAAAGACCCCAAAGTAAGCCTAAAACTGGGGTTCACTTACATATATGAACCATTCAGAGGGCTGAAGACGAAGGCATCGACCTTGGTAAGGCAGGCGACCAGTGGAAACTGGACCGAGCTGAGTTTGAACTGTGCCTCCAGAGTAGGAAGGTTTTTCGCTCAATTTTGATGTGACATCAAATTTCCGCTGGGAACCCCGGTGAAAAGAACGACTCCCCTAAAGGGGGACTCGTAATTTGAGGAAGTGAGAAAATGGGCAGTGAAGAAAGGTACTCAAAGCAACCAAGTAGAATGGTGTCCTGGAATCCTGGAAGCCTGGGGAAGTGAGAAGACGGATAATGAATGGCCTAACAAGTTGACTCACGAAAGGAATGGGTAGAGAACACGACGGCTGATTTGCTGAGGACAGAGGCGAGGAAGGCCATTGATGTTTGATATTAGGGTTTGCAACATCACGAAGCACTACTCACCAATTCGGTATGTACGTCGTTGTAAGCCAGTACTTACTTTTGAGAAAGAAAGAAGCAATAGAGGCGGGGAGAAGGGGGAGAAGTGAAGAGTTGTGTCGACGCGCGTGCTGCTTATTCGTGTGGGCGGAGTTTGTCTGAGCTTGAACGAACTTGGCGAAAAATTGCGGGTCTGCGCACGGACCCATCATTCCCGTTGGGTATTGGGTGTGTTGTAAATTGTGTAATTCACTCTAAGTAGTTAATAGTACCCAATAACTACATATCCAGGTGTAACTACGAAAGACATTTATAAAATCATATTATTTTTGGCAAAAGCTGGCACGACGTTTGACACGGCGCTGAGACTGAGGTGTGCTCCAGCCGCTGGGGATCTCCAGGTTTGTCAAACCTGGGAACTATGCCATTCCCAGGGGAAACCAGACATGCGGATCAGCATCCCGGCTTCCTGCGCTTGCCCTGAAGCCAAGTTGGCGGTGTACTATCGTTGTTGGGGAGTTTGACATGTTCGGGGAGTTTGATAATCGCGAATTCATTTTTAGACTCTCGTGTTCAGTATTTTTTTCAATACTCTAAGAAATTATATAAACATTAATATCCACTTTTTTTGGAGGAGAAAGCTGTTTTGCGGGGGTAGAATTTTAAAAGGTGGTTTTGACCCCATCAAAATGGTTGGTGTAAGTGAATGAGATCCAGCCAGATCTAGCGAACGAACTCCCACAAAAAATTTCCAGGGTACTCCAGCATAGTCTAGTAGCTGGTATGCAAAATCTTGAAGCTGTAGTTTGCGTGGCTTTTTTATGAGTTAACAAATACGGATTGTGCGTTCAAAACCGTGACAAATGCGACTCTGCCCAAAGGCTTTGTTTGCCGTCACTCGCCGTCAACGCACCGCTAAATTTGACGTGACTCCTGCGTGACGAAATTGTCAAACTCCAGAACATTGAGCTCTGACGACCGGTAATGCCCCGCAGTGGCTCATGCTCAAGCAATAATTTTTTAAAAAAACATTTAAGCATATGAGATACACATATATTGCTGTGAAAAATTATGGGGCACAGGGACCTCTCTGAGTGAGGGAAATCGCTCGAAGGTCAAAACTTGTCAAACTCCCAGACAATGATAGTAGAGCTACAGATTGCAATCATAGCGGCACAATATAAAGTACATATAAATGAATAAAACTGCGGGTCATAATTTGAGTTAAAGAAATGTGGTCACATATCCCAATCATCCCAGAGAGTAGGAACAGCCCCAGTTGGTGTCACTGCGGTAATCTCCTCAGTCTCCATTAGCTCAACAATCTTCTCGCTAACGCCGTCCTGATCGTCCTTCGTTCCTCGCATGACCACTAACACTGGGCATTCCTTGGATGCGTAGGGTGCAGAATAGAGAAGACGCATATCCTCCCCTTCAATCACCTGGGCTATCCGCCCGGTGGTAATATTCCGGACCTCGATGAACTGGGGAGAGACGAGAAGGATGTGCCCATTTCGACTTGCGTAGGAAGTTGCCTTGGCTTCCCACTTGATATAGCCACACCGACGAGTCGGGATGCCACGCTTGTTGATATAACAGCCAACTTCTAAAATTCCAATTTGACATCAATCCAAACACATCTCCAGAAGAGAGTCCAACGCATACCGTCGTAGATGACCAGCAGCTCGTTGAGGTCAACGCGAACGAATCCCAGAGGCTTCAAATTCTCCACCTGCGACTTGAGCAAGGTCATAGGACTATTATTTGCAGCGTCATCGAAGTCAGGCACTAGAGCGACAGATGATTGAGCAAGACTATGGATAAGAAATGAAAATCAGCTTTCTGCACATGGTCAAGGATACAAAAAAAAACACTTTGATGGGTCGGCGGTGACGATGCCTCCACTCGTGCAAATTCCAATAGTCTTCGCCAGAGAGACGATATCATGCGCATCCTTGGGAACATATCCAGGCTAAATAGTGATCAGGCAATCATAAGGATAAAGTGAATGGATATACACACCTCTCCGTAAGGACGGAAGCTACGCGTAGTACTGGGTCCGTTCCGTATGGGCGTAATAGACTCATCGGATGAGTCAACTGCTTCCAAGACTTGCAACGTCATTGAGGAGCTCAGACGCCGCTTCAACGAGTAAACGACTATGTTCAGTGGTCAAATGTTAGAGAATAGACGAACTTTGCGAGGCATGCATAAACCTACGAAGCGCGCGTCCAGCAATATGAACATGTTTGCACAATATCACATTAGCGTCATGGGCACAGATACGTTCTATCGAAGCATCGAGGGTTTGTCTCTGCGTCTGCCCTAGTGCGACCCTGTAGAGCATATCCAGAGAATACGAAAACAATGTCGAATCTGTATGCACGATCAATCGGTTGAATGACTTTCTCCCCAAAGTAGTTAATGCCATCAGAGCAGTCGGATTTCTGTAGTTCAGAACCCATTTATATTCTAAGTATATCACCGTTAACAGAGAGACAGAAACATAAGGTGATCGCCCACTTTCAGAGTTGATTGGAGCAACATAGATGCCGGGTCCGCATCCAACGACTAAATACCGTTTGTTGGTATGCACTAAGTCGCGCTTTTTGTAAAACTCGCGCTCTTGTCGATTATGAAAGGACATACCAAACGGAACAGCACATAGGACCTTTCCAGTGGCTTTCGAGACCGTGGACGATGGTGCATCTTTCTTTGGAGTTAGGATTCTGAAGAAATCATCTGTCACCTTCTGAGGATTAAACCACTACAGGATAACTAGTCAATATCCATGAAGCACGGTATAGAGACTAGAACATACCATATTAGCCTCTTGACGCACATGATGTACACCAATCGCATCCACAAATGCGCTATGCCACTTCTTCCTGACCACCTCGCTCGTCACATACAGGGTGTAGCGCCTCGTTGCCTTGCTAGCGGCATGGTATATTGTGAATGGGTATATTGGGATATTTTGGTATCGGAAGCTGTCTAACAGGCGTCCATCATCAGCTTTTTCGCGACGTGTCTCTGGTGGTGAATCGAACGAGCCAAGGCGAAGGTAAGAAAGTGGTAGTGGCTAAATTTCAAGTCCGAACATTAGATACGGGGAGATAGAATTCTGATATGGCGTACTCGCGACATTAGAACGCGTTTGACTGCTCCGTTTGGACGCTTGTCTTCTCGAGTTAGGATGACTGCATAGATGGTTAAAATAGAACGAAGAATTTTTAAAATAGCTTACAGTAGTTGTCGATCAGAGCTGCAACAACATCTGTCCACTTCTCCGAGAATCCAGTATCTGTTTTCGCCCGACGAATAACGGGACCAGTATACACCAACGAGCGACTCTCGTTATAAAGATCCATGTCCTGCCACGACAATTTAGAAACCAGCACAAGTTAAGCTGTTAACTGAGAACATACGATGATTTCGCCTTTCTGGAACACCAGACTTTCACATAGTGCCCAAAATTTGACTTTGCTCTCTGCGGCCTCTATACCTGGCTGTGTGCTCTTGATGCAATCCTTCAGAATGCCCAGAATAATAGGAAGGATCTCGAGGTCCGGATGTTCATATTCCACGTCTGTCAATTTGAGGATCTGCTCTAGGAGAAGGTTGAGGCGCGGTAATCGGGTGACGGGTCGCGACAGGAAAGTAATGAGATCACGCTTGCGTATTCGAGGGTCATTCGAGACCGATTGGATGAACACTTCATAGGCCCGATTTCGTTTAAGTGTCTTCCGGTGAAATGACTCTGCGAGAGGGTAGTGCTTAATGTAGGTTTCATACGCCAAACGAAAATCGGATTTGAGGGTTGCTGCGCAATGGCGTTAACTTTAACTTCCGTTATAGGATTATATCATTAACTCACTATCAAGGACTATATCCGCCACGGACTGGATCAATGGATGTTGTTCACGTTGGCGGGCGAATAGAGCACCAAGTATGCGTTGATGATGAGAGAGAATCTCGCGAAGGTTGCCGAACACTTCTTGTATAAACGCCGCCTGGGAAGCAGCTGGAATGATAGGAGGGTCGGCATTCCGTATGCCCTCGACGAACACCTCGAGGCCCTTGAGTAAAACTTATCAACAGGTTATTTAGACACGTACATCTTCTACTGCCTCAAGGTCGGCTACGTATTCCCGCTCGGCTTTCACAACTTCAAACAAGACGGACTGTCTCTGAACTTCTTTTTTTCCTAGTGCGTCTCTGGCCTCTAGTGGAACCAGACGGTGCCACTCTTGGTCTTCCCCCGAAAGCTTGCCCGTTTGAAAGAGTCGGAGGCCTTCCTCTGACTGGAGTCTACGGGAACAAGTTTGAATCAGCAAACCCAAAGAGGGCACTTGTAATTACGCACGAGACCTCCGAAAGTCCCTTCACAATCTCCGCAGTGTCATTCTCGTACCCCTAAATAAAGATATGAGAACAAGTGAAAATCGTGAGCCATAGACTCGCCTCGGTTGAACCTGGTTCGTAATCGTCGTTCTGGCCATTATAAGATGACGCAAATGAAACAACGGAAGAGTTATGATGAAGAGCTTGGAGGTCGGATCGAGAACTACCCAAATCACTTCTACTGTACCGATGCACCATCCTTTGAGGCGTTTGGGAACTTCGTGCTTGCGCCGAGGTAGCTCTAAAAACATGTGGTTCTGGAAACGCCATTATCGGGGCATCTGCGGTGTCTGGACCATATACATCTCCTGTTGACATTGGACGAGACCCATAATGATCAACAGTCGACTGGGTACGTTGTCTTGGAGCAAAATAAGGATTTGATGGCAATCGTTGTGATGGTGGTGGATGTGGGTGTGTTTCCCAAGGGTTACTCAGCTCTTGGTCTTGATAGCCTGGTGGTGTTACTTGGAAGTTATAGGTCGCATGGGTCATTTGAGGGCTGGGTATCGTGGGTTGCCTGGCACCAGGTGGTAAATCGGAGACGTAAGGGTTCCGACGATGGTTTCCGTGCATCGTACGACGAGACAAGGAGCAATATGGAGGAGGACCTGTAGGCGTTAACTGGACCGCAGGCTATCACTCATGTCATCACTTGTTTACAATGTTCTCCATTCGGTAATGAATCAAACAATCAGTCCTTGGGAAACACAGATTTATTCATCGAGATGAGTGAAACAGTCTCAACCGGTATTTACGGTATTTAATAGACAGAACGTGAATGAGCTGAATAACGAGAACCAAAGCAGCAGAAAGCAAACAAGGGAGATCGAGAGCGAAACTGAGCAAGACCGAATGAGAGAGTGCGTAGTTGAGGCCAATCGGAGCCAGTGGGTCGAACGAGTCTGAGTGGGGGGGCTATTGTTGGAGGGAGAGGTGTCATCACGAGGTGCACTTTACAATGGTGCACAGAGACTGAGCCTCTCGCGATAATACGAGCGCAATTGGGTAGATTGAGGGCTTGCGAGTGGCCCATACGTACCGCTTCAAGTTGTTTCTAAGAGTACCAAAGTGCATCTAGCGAGGTGGAGGGTCAAAGGGTGCAAGTGCGTCTTTCCGATATGGCGTAGTGAGAAGCATGCACCAACCCTGATGTATACTGTAGACGCTCGAATTCGAGCAACATGTCACGTCACGAAACGCTGTGGTATGGTTCCAGTGCCAAAATGTCACGTCACGAATGGGTAGGTGTGGTTCGTCACAGGACCAATTGCAAAAAACCCCAATTTTGAGGTATAAACGTTTATTTATCGTGTATTAGATATTTGAAGGTGCTTACCAAGTAAAATAAATCAACTCTTCGCGTACCAACTGCTCGAGGGTGTCCTCCACCTCAAACCACTGGCAGGAGAATCGCAGTTCCTCCTCCCGAATTTCCTGTTTAGGGCAACCATGAGTTTGTCAAAGTGAGTGAATCTGCAATTAGATCCTCCAGCCCCAGGGCCCCTCTCTGTTTCGTTTGAGAGTAGACTGTCAATCGTGCAACGAATAAAATTAAGCCTGCATGGGGAATGAGCACCCTCTATAGTCTTGGCGTTGCTCGATGTCACGCCCATAACTGGTGCCTGTGGTTCGTGGTTTACCCTGTTGCTCGCGTCACGGTGTCACGGGCCGTTGCTCGAATTCGAGCGTCTACAGTACTGCACAACCCAGCCTCGTTACAAGGCCCTTCCGAAGATTTCAAAGTGGACATTTATAGTATGTTCGAAATGGCAAGAAACCTGACATGGTATGGTGACAAGAGGGTGAGGGAGACCTGCGAGTGATGATTGTTTCGTTTAGCGCTCGATCAAATATTTGTCAACCATGGACTATCCCGGGCCGCGGTCCTTTGTGCGTACACCATGATGTCGCGCGAGGAAGGCGTTTATTCCCCTGAGGAGCCAGGTTACTACCCTTACCACCAACTTCAAACTCTACCGGATGAGCCACGCTATGAAGGCCTCCAGCTTGAAACATTTGGTTATCCTTCTCCTTCAAGGCAGGACTGGACTCCTTCAGGGTCACAATTAGGACCAACATTGCCATCGATCTTCACCAACTTTCCACAGCTCACAACTCCGGAGGCTACCTCTCGAGATTTTGGGCATGTTTTATGGAACGATCATCCTCGCGATACAAACTACTACCCCATGCCAGATACCGATGCCACATCTCCGTCAAGACGGAACCCTCGAAGGAAAGAGCTCTTTGCCGACGCCTCTTCATCAAGTATTTCCGAGAGTATGAACAATTGGGCTACCCAATCAGATCCCTCACAGCAAATATTACCTTCATTCTCATCTCAATTTGGTCATCCCCACGATATGGGAACACAATCAACCTCTTCTGGGTATGGCACCATTTCGCCTTCACAGCTGGCTTCCTCCTCTACATCGAAGAGGAAACGAGACGTGTCACTTGAACCGGGCTACACAGCTTTCGAACCAGACGCAGGCTCTTCTCATGCCGACCAGTACTTAACTTCGGACGACGAGGTTGGTCAAGTTTTGCTCAACAACGATCTGGGTTCTCAAACACCTGGTAAGTGGCATATCATTATCTGAACTGCCGCGATTACAATTCATTTCATTTCCCAGCTCCTCCAACGAAGTCGAGTAAAGGCAAAGGCAAGCAGCGGGATTTTGGACCGGACCCCGCTTCAGTGATCGAGGTTCCCGATTCTCCCGTCATATCTACTACAAAAACCGAAGCAGAGAAAGCTCCGAGCAAGCCAGCACCTGAACCTCTTTCTGCTTTCACCTGTCCAATCTGCTTCTCTCCACCTATGAACGCTACTGTGACACCTTGCGGACATATCTGCTGTGGAGAATGTCTCTTCACTGCTGTCAAGACCACAATGCAGAGGGCAGCTACAAATACCCGCTCAGGCGAAGGTGGGCCAAGGTGTGCATAAATTTCTTTTCATTCTTACAAAAGTAATGAATTTCAACCTAGGTGTCCTGTCTGTCGCGCACCTATTCCAGGGTGGGATGGTAAAGGTGGTGGTGTGATTGGTCTCAAACCAAGAGCAATCTTTAGTTTATAGATTTGTAATTGCTAGGTACTACACGGATTTAGACTGATAAATCAATATTGTGGATGTCGCAGCGTCGGGGTGGATAGGGGCCATGAGCCAAACAGCGCGTCAATAGTACACGAACGCGGTTGGCGCGTCGCGTCTCTCATTTTAACCATCTCGGGCACTTCTGCTATGTCTGAATCCGTGATACCCTCTGCACCAGGCCCTTCGACACCTTTGAAGGATTCATACACATACCACTCTCCCACCCCGACAGCGGCAGGTCCATACATTCTTGGCGTCGATGAAGCTGGGAGAGGTCCAGTGTTAGGTCCTCTCGTTTATGGGGTTGCTTACTGTCCTTTGTCCTATCAAAAGGAAATGGAAGAGCTTGGATTTGCTGGTATGTGGTTTGAATAACTGGACTCCAGATGAGGAACCATGCCCTCTCTCAGACTCGAAAACCCTCAATGCTACCACACGGTCAACGCTTCTAGACATTCTAAGCTCAGATCCTCCAAATCTCGGTTGGTCTGTGAGGGTCATTAGGTATGTTCTCTTACCTTGTCGCTTCTAGTTTCTCAATTGCATCTAGTCCACAAGCTATTTCAAGTGGCATGCTACGGAAACCGCCAACAAATCTCAATCGCCAATCAGAAGAGGCGACCATCTTACTCATAAAAGAAGTTATTGCCAAAGGGATCGAACTCTCAGAGGTATGGTCATCTCACATCTACGCTTACTTCGGTCTCTTAAGCGAACCCATAGGTATACGTCGATGCCCTGGGCAACACAACGACCTACGAGAGATACCTCTCCAATGTCTTCCCAGGGATAGCTTTCACGGTGACAAACAAAGCCGACTCGAAGTTCAAAATCGTCGGTGCGGCTAGTGTGGCTGCAAAGGTAACCCGTGACTGTTGTATCGAAGGCTGGCATTTTGAGGAAAGTGAGGGGGAGTCAGCGAAGACTTGGAGCTCAGAGCTCGGCTCCGGCTACCCCTCTGGTATGTCCATAATATATCAGGCTTGTCTCCCCAAATTCAATGGTATTACGTTTAGACCCAAATACGCAAGCTTGGCTGAAGGCGGCTGTCGACCCCGTATTTGGATTCCCTAGAATTGCCCGCTTTTCCTGGGGCACGGTGAAGACTATCTTGGAGAAGAGCGCCCACACGGTGAAATGGTTCGCTATTTTCCATCACTTCACATGAGTTGCGCATCTGAACTCCACCTTCGTAGGACTGACGAAGGTCAGGCATCCTTGATAAAAGCCTTTGAGACTGGTAAAGGGTTGGATAAGGACAGATGCACAGTGACAAAGGACTTACATATAAGAAGTCTAGATACACTCTGACTGCTTCAATTCCGTCCAACATTCGTGATCCACAAGACCGATTAAGGGATAATATAATTGAAACTGGAACACGACTGACACATACAAAGAACGAGGATAAAGTTTAGAGAACGAAACTAATTGGAGTCGTGGACTCCAGTGAATTAGCGCCTCTTGGGAGGGGGAGAACCTGTCGCCTCTTCGCCTGCCTTCCTCTTCGTCCCCAACCCGAAAGCAACCTTTGGTCTCTCAGTAGGGGCCGGTGTCCCACC
>Ga0247741_1001136_pt1 | contig 14682 bp, 11 predicted proteins | sample UWRJL213509R2_FD_180945 | JGI IMG/M metagenome (GOLD analysis project Ga0247741, IMG submission 180945) | Plant litter microbial communities from Arlington Agricultural Research Station in Wisconsin, United States - UWRJ-L213-509R-2 | ecosystem: Environmental > Terrestrial > Plant litter >... | reverse complement strand
GCCTCGGTGCGCCGTGAGATCTGCGATCGTTTCATCACCAATGCGCAGACGACGATCGTGGAATTCACCGTTCCGGTACGCAAGACGTCCGACCGAAGCTATGTCGGCAGCGTCGATGAATGGCATGCGGCGCTTGCCGAAACGTATGTGGAGCTGATCAATGGTCTGCCCGAAAACGGTGTTGGCGCCTTTTTGGTCTGGGGCGATCCCAGCCTCTATGACAGCGTGATCCGCATCGTCGAACGCGCCAAGCGGCTCGAAACGGTGGAATTCGATTTCAGTGTGGTGCCTGGCATTACCAGCATCCAGGCGCTGGCAGCGAGCCATCGTATACCGATCAATATGGTCGGGAAACCCGTCGAGATCACCACCGGTCGCCGTCTGCTGCAAAACGGCAACCGCGCCGATAGCACGATCGTCATGCTCGACGGCGAACAGGCGTTCTCCAAGATCGACGATCCGGATGCGGAGATCTTCTGGGGTGCCTATCTCGGAACCGGGGACGAGATCGTGATCGCCGGGAGACTGGCGGATGTGTCAAATGACATCGTCAAGGCCCGGGCGGAGGCGAGGGCACGGCATGGCTGGATCATGGACATATACCTGCTGCGCAGGGGGCGTGACTTCGATGATCTGTGAAGCAGACATGCGTTTTGATCCGTGTGCCGGTGTCATGTAAGAATATGACTTGAAGGAACGGATTGGATGGCACTCGGCGACCACATGCACACTGATATCACGGAGGGCGCTGCCCAGCCCTTCGCGCGCCGTGGCGCCTGTCCGACGCTGAGTCGGCCGATGCCGACAGGGGATGGTTTGCTCGCGCGGCTGCGTCCGAGGTCTGGTATCCTCGATATCGACCAATTCGAAAGCCTTGCGCGCGCCGCCGCGCGATACGGCAATGGCCTGCTGGAAATTACCGCGAGAGGCAGCCTGCAAATCCGTGGCCTACGCCAGGAAACGGTTGATCCGCTCGCCACGGCGATTGACGCGGCCGGCATCGTTGTTCTCCCCAGCCCGGTCATTGAATTGTCGCCCCTGCATGGCGCAGGGTTCGGGGACTTGGCAAATGCTGCTGCAATGGAACTGCAACTAAGGCAGCAGCTCGCCGATCTCGTCCGATCGCCTGGTCTGGCGCCGAAGCTTGCACTAATTATAGACGGCGGCGGACGTTTCGGATTGGCGGATGTCACAGCGGATATTCGCCTGCTGGCTGTTTCCTCGCGGGCATGGCAGGTCGCCATTGCCGGCGACGGACGTAGCGCCCACACGATCGCTATCGGCACCGCTGAGGAAGCCATTCTTGCTGTGGGCGAGTTGCTCAGACTGCTATTGTCAAGCGGCGGGCAGAGGCGCTGTCGCGAAATCCCGTATGCGCGGCTACGGCAGGTGTTTCCTGCGATGGGCAGCACGTCGCTTGCAGGAACGCCCGGAGGCAAAGCGGCCGGCCTCGGCATGCATCAAAGTGCCGGCGGCACAGTCGTAGTCGGCTTGAGGCCGCGGTTCGGCCAGATGTCTGCCAATGATCTCATCGCCTTTCTGGCGTCCGTTCGGGCTCTGGGTGTCAAGGAGATCAGACCGGCGCCTGATCGTTGTTTTTTTCTCACAGGGTTGCTGCCGGATAGAGCGCCGATTGTTTTGCAGCACGCCCATCAGCACGGCCTTTCAAGCGACAGCCAAGACATGTCCGCCCAGATTTCGACCTGTGCCGGAGCTGGCGCCTGCGCATCGAGCTTCTATGCGACGAAGACGATGGCAGAGGCGGTGATCGATATCTGTCCAGACCTGCTTGACGGCTCGCTGGCCGTGCATCTGTCCGGTTGCGCCAAAGGCTGCGCGCACCCGCGCCCTGCGTTGACGCTCGCCGGAACAGCAGGTGGATACAATCTTGTCCTTAACGGTCTGGCCTCCGACGCGCCGCATGCACAGATTGCTGGCAGTGACATCAAATCCGCGATAGAGAGGCTCGCCCGCCTCATCAAAAATGAAAGACAGGCTGGCGAATCTGCTAGGGCCTGTCTCGGGAGGCTGGGCAAGGAAAACATCACGCAAGCGCTGCGACAGGAATAGGAATGCCAGACTACGATTACATCCATAGCGGCGACGCCATTTACGAGCGCTCATTTGCCATCATTCGCAGCGAGGCCGATCTCTCCCGGTTTTGCGCAGAGGAAGCCGACGTTGCCGTGCGCATGATCCATGCCTGTGGACTGGTCGAGGCTGCCGAACACTTTCTGTTTTCCCCGCACTTCGTTAGCGCCGCCCGCTCGGCATTGCATGCCGGCGCACCGATCTTCTGCGACGCCGAGATGGTGGCGCATGGTGTCACCCGCACACGGTTGCCGGCCAAAAACGAGGTAATCTGCACGCTTCACGATATCAGGACCGCCGAACTTGCGAAGGAGACGGGAAACACCCGCTCGGCTGCTGCTCTTCATCTCTGGAAGGATCGCCTCGCCGGTAGTGTCGTTGCGATCGGCAACGCGCCGACCGCGCTCTTTCATCTGCTGGAACTGTTGCGTGACGGCGCGCCGAAGCCGGCGGCCATCATCGGCATGCCGGTTGGTTTCGTCGGTGCGGCTGAATCCAAGGATGCGCTGGCGGAAAACTCCTATGGCGTTCCCTTTGCCATTGTGCGCGGGCGGCTTGGCGGAAGCGCGATGACGGCAGCGACCCTCAACGCGCTGGCGAGGCCTGGCCTGTGAGCGCCGGTCGTCTGATCGGCGTCGGCACAGGACCCGGCGATCCGGAACTGCTGACGGTCAAGGCCGTCAAAGCGATCGAGGCCGCTGACGTGATCGCGTATTTTGCGAAGCGCGGAAGAGGCGGCAACGGCAAGGCAATCGTCGAGCACCTGATCGGGGAAGACACGACCTTGCTGCCACTCTTCTATCCCGTGACCACGGAGATCGAAAAGAACGAGGCGGAATACCGTCACCAAATCACCGCGTTCTATGAACAATCTGCCTTAACTGTCGCAGCTTATCTGGATGCGGGCCGGACGGTCGCCGTTTTAAGTGAGGGCGATCCGCTGTTTTACGGCTCCTACATGCATCTGCATGTCAGGCTGGCCAATCGTTATCCCACGGAAATTATCCCCGGGATCACCGCCATGTCCGGCTGCTGGTCGCTGGCCGGCATGCCGATCGTCCAGGGTGACGATGTCCTGTCTGTGCTTCCCGGCACGATGGAAGAAGGCGAGCTCGAGCGCCGCCTGTCCGACACCCAGGCTGCTGTCATCATGAAAGTCGGGCGCAATCTGCCGAAAATCCGTCGGGCGCTGGAAGCGTCCGGCCGCCTTTCGGACGCCGTCTATGTCGAACGTGGCACCATGGTGAATAGCGCGATGGTCAAGCTCGCGGACCGCCCTGAGGGTGACGCGCCGTATTTCTCGCTGGTTCTTGTCCCGGGTTGGGAGAGCAGTCGATGAGCGGCGAGTTGTTCGTGATCGGCACCGGTCCGGGCAATCCGGACCAGATGACACCGGAGGCGCTTGGGGCAGTTTCGAAGGCCACTATCTTCTTCGGTTATGGTCCCTATCTCGACAGGCTCAATCTACGCGCCGACCAGACACGACAGGCGTCCGACAATCGCGAAGAACTCGACCGCGCTGGCGCGGCGCTGCGTGCTGCGTCCGAGGGGGCTGTGGTCTGCGTCGTATCTGGCGGCGATCCTGGCGTGTTTGCCATGGCGGCGGCCGTCTGCGAAGCGATCGACAACGGGCCTGATGAGTGGCGGGCCGTGGATCTCGTCATCCTCCCGGGGATCACGGCCATGCTGGCAGTGGCTGCGCGCGTTGGCGCTCCTTTAGGACATGATTTCTGCGCCATCTCGCTATCCGACAATTTGAAGCCATGGGCGACGATCGAACGCCGGCTGAAGGCAGCAGCAGAGGGCGGCTTCGTCATCGCTCTCTACAATCCGATCAGCAAGGCGCGGCCTTGGCAACTTGGCAAGGCTTTCGAACTGCTGCGCGAACATCTGCCCGGCGGCACGCCCGTCATCTTCGGGCGTGCCGCCGGCCGACCAGATGAACGGATTGTGCTCCAGCCTCTCGGCGCGGCGGATGCCACGACCGCCGACATGGCGACATGTGTGATCATCGGCTCTGCCGAAACGCGGGTGATTGCCCGCGAGGGCAAGACTGATATCGTGTACACGCCGCGGTTCAGCGTGGGGAAAACAGGTGATTGATCGTCGCCAGCGCCTCTTCGACCGTCTCGACCGCTTTCATGGCGGGCGTTGGCGCGCGACCGACCATCAGCACTTCGATGCCAAGCCGGCGGGCCGCCGCGATCTTGGCGTAGGTCGCCGATCCACCGCTGTTCTTGGTGACGACGGCATCGATGCGATGCGTCTCCAGCAGGGCGATTTCGCCTTCTATGCCGAAGGGGCCGCGATCGAGAATGTATTGCACGTCGGCGACGGCAAGACGAGGCTCGACGGGATCGACGCTGCGGACGAGATAGAAATGCTGTGGCGCTGCCTCGGCGCGATGGGCTTCCTGTCTGCCGATGGCAAGAAACACGCGACGCGGTTTGCTGCCGAGTGCCGTGATTGCCTTCGCGATCGTGCCGACGTGCAGCCAGTTGTCACCGGCATGCGCCATCCATGTGGGACGTCGGAGGCTGAAGGCCAGAAGGCCGAGACTGGCCACGGCTTCGCTGGCGTTCTGGGAGATCCGCGCTGCGAAAGGATGGGTGGCATCGATCAGCAGATCGAATTCGCCATCGTGCAAAAATTTGGCGAGGCCATCCGCACCGCCGAAACCGCCGATCCGCGTGGGCAAGGGCTGAAGCGTCGGCTTTTCGGTTCGGCCGGCAAGCGACAGCAACGCGTCGTATCGCGGGTCACCGGCAAGAGCCTTCGCAAGCGCGCTTGCCTCGCTCGTTCCGCCAAGCAACAGAATGCGGATCTTGCCCATGCCTGATATGTCTTCCGCCTTCAATCAACCCTGGCTGACTATTATCGGCATCGGCGAAGATGGTCCAGCCGGCCTCGGCGACGAGGCAAAGCGCATCATCGCTGCCGCCGCCGTCGTGTTCGGCGGTGTGCGCCATCATGCGCTGATGGTTGAGATTATCACCGGAGAGTGCCTAACCTGGGAGAGCCCGTTCGACCGATCGATTGAGGCCATCCTATCGCGCCGCGGTTCGCCTGTGGTCGTGCTCGCCTCCGGCGATCCCTTCCTATACGGCGTTGGCGCCACGCTGTCTCGCAGCGTCGGGATCGATGAGATGCGCTGCATTCCCGCTCCGTCCTCCTTCAGTATCGCCGCGTCGCGGCTCGGCTGGCCGTTGCAGGATAGTGCCCAGATTTCGCTGCACGGACGTCCGCTCGACCTCATCCGGCCGCACCTGCACCCTGGACGTCGTGTCGTCGTACTGACCTCGGATGGCGAGACGCCGCGGCAGTTGGCGGAACTACTGACGTCCAATGGCTTTGGTGCGTCCCACGTTCATGTTCTGGAGGCACTCGGAGGCGAAAGAGAGCTTGTGCGCGGCAGTCGCGCCGACGCATTCGATCTCGCAAATATTGATCCGCTCAATGTCTGCGCCATTGAGGTCGCGGCAGGGCCGGGTGCACGCGTGCTTGCCTTTGCACCGGGTCTCGACGACGGGCTCTTCGAGCATGATGGGCAGATCACCAAACGGGAAATCCGTGCCGTCACGCTCTCGGCCTTGGCGCCGCGTCACGGCGAACTGTTGTGGGATGTTGGCGCGGGCTCAGGCTCGATGGGAATCGAGTGGATGCTGTGCGATCCCTCGCTACGGGCAATTGCCATCGAGCAAGCGCCTGATCGCGCCCTGCGCATCGCCCGCAACGCCTTGGCCTTTGGTGTGCCTGGACTTGCCGTGGTCGAAGGGCAGGCGCCGCCAGCGCTCCAATCCTTGCCGGAGCCGGATGCAATTTTCGTCGGTGGTGGCGGCAGTGAAGACGGGGTTATCGAGACGGCTATTGCCGCGTTGAAATCCGGAGGCCGGATCGTCGCCAATGCCGTGACGCTTGAGATGGAAGCAAAGCTGCTTGGGCTGCACGCCGAAAAGGGCGGCACGCTGACACGCGTCGATATTGCCCGCGCCGCGCCGATCGGCGGAATGGTGGGTTGGCGACCGGCGATGCCAGTGACGCAATGGTGCTGGACGAAAGATTGAGGATAAAGACATGACGGTTCACTTCATTGGTGCGGGCCCTGGCGCCGCGGACCTGATCACCGTACGCGGCCGCGATCTAATCGGCCGATGCCCTGTTTGTCTTTATGCCGGTTCGATTGTCTCGCCCGACTTGCTTGCCTATTGCCCGCCCGGCGCGCGTATCGTCGATACCGCGCCAATGTCACTCGACGAGATCGAGGCCGAGTATCTGAAGGCGGAGAACGCCGGTGAAGACGTCGCGCGGCTGCACTCGGGCGATCTTTCCGTCTGGAGCGCGGTCGCCGAGCAGATCCGCCGTCTCGACCGGCACGCCATCGCCCATACGATGACGCCTGGCGTCCCCGCCTTCGCGGCCGCGGCTGCCGCACTCGGCCGTGAACTGACAATCCCGGGGGTAGCGCAAAGCCTTGTGTTGACCCGCGTGTCCGGCCGCGCATCGCCCATGCCGAACGATGAGACATTGACCAAGTTTGGCGCGACAGGCGCCACACTGGCAATCCATCTTGCCATTCATGCACTTGGACAGGTCGTCAGCGATCTCACCCCACTCTATGGGGATGACTGCCCTGTGGCGATCGTCGTCAAGGCGTCCTGGACGGATGAGAGGATCGTGCGCGGCACGCTCGCCACTATCGAGGCCATGGTCGCAGCCGAACCGATCGAGCGCACTGCGATCATTTTCGTCGGCCCGTCGCTCTCTGCCTCGGATTTTCGAGAAAGCTCGCTTTACGATCCAGCCTATCAGCGACGCTTTAGAGGGCGGGAATAGCCCACACGCGAAAGCCTGTCGGTCGATCGCGGCCGACCATGCGCCAGTCTGCGGCCTAACGCTGGTCCTATATGACTGCCCCTAGCGTTGGGCTCGCAGACAACCGTCATGTGTAAAGCTTCAGGTGACCGTAGCATCTTGGCTGCAGATGCACGACGTCTGCGGTTCCGCGATGGTCGATTGCATCCACCGATTGGATTAGTGTGCGGCTCGCTCTGATCCGGGCCTGCTGTCTGTGTATAGCCGCCAGAGAGCATCGAAATTTATTATGTTAAAACAATACAGAATTCTTGAGTAATAAAAGTCCGTCGATTTGATATTTTATTATTAATGTAGAACTCTATTCCTAAAGAATAAATTGAATAAGCATCTCGGACGATATTTGAATATGCAAATAAAAATAAATTCCTGTTTTCGCAAAATAGAAGCATAATTTTATATACTGAGCATTTGTAATCTAATCACAGCTGAATATTTTTTATTGATTATCGCAAACCATGTATGTAGGTTCTTAATAAAGTAGAAACCACACGAAATCAGTGATCGATAAGTTGATAAACTGATTTCCGATCTAATAACGCCAATGTTCCCCGAGTATTGCATTTCGTTGCGAATGGTCACCTCTAACACTATTGAGTATGAGGCTAGTATGAATTACGTACCTTCGGAATTTGAAAGCGGACGAACCCCTGTTAGCAGGCTTCAGGCCGTCGCCGTGTCATCCAGATCGTTGAGCGAACTGGCTGAAGCCAAGGCCGTCGATGGCGAGCGGTGTTTGCTCATTATTGACACTCGAACGCTTGACCGGGAGTGCCTTGCGACGACTTTGACGCAAAACGGTCTTGGCATGAAGGCCGTTGCCGTTGGCTCGGTGGCTGAATGGCGCCGCAAGAAAGATGCAACTCACCGCGTCAAGGCGGTGCTGCTTAACATTGCCGGACGCACGACAGGCGACTCGGTACTGTGCGACGAGATCGCCAGCATCGTTGCTGAAGTGGCGCCAGCACCGGTCGTCATCCTGGCGGATGGGGACAATCTCGGTCAGACGTTGAAGGTGATCGAGCATGGCGCTCGCGGCTTCATTCCGTCATCCGTGGGAATTGAAGTCTGCGTCGAGGCGATTGCTTTGGCTGTTGCCGGCGGAACCTTTATTGTTGCAGGAAACAGTTTCTCGTCCTCCGTTCCTGTCGACAATACCCCTCGGCAGAAAGAGCTTTCCCGCATGTTCACGCTGCGCCAGGCAGAGGTCGTGCAGGCACTTCGCAAGGGCAAAGCGAACAAGATCATCGCCTATGAACTCAACCTGCGTGAGAGCACTGTCAAGGTTCATATCCGCAACATCATGAAGAAGCTTAAGGCAACCAACCGCACAGAAGTTGCCTATAAACTGAACGACTTGTTTCAGACCGATTCGCGCTGGAGCGCATCGGCCGACTAGGTTTTCCAACAAGGCCGCGGCATTGAATTTTGCCGTGGCCTGCATCTGTTGGTCTATTAGGCCAAAAGATCTGGGCCGTATATCGCTTGCGCGGCATGAGTAGCGATTGTGTAGAGGATACGGTTGCCAACAAGGCAGCCGATTTCGTGTGCAGGCAGATTAGATTTTGTCGAGAGCGGCTCCATGCGATCGAGCAGAGCTAAAGCGCTAGCTTTAGGCAATCAGATTTCAGCATCATCCTTATAATTTGGAACCTTGCTACCTCTTTGCGGGGCGCACTCGATCATGCTCAATAGCGTGCGCAAATCCAGCGCTTCGTATAGAACACCGTTATGATGCCAAAACGGCCGAACGAGTACGGGCGACATCCAGCAGCGCAATTTTTGGTGCATCGCCCTGAAGGCGCCAAAATTGTGGGTAGCACTGGTCTGCCGCAGAAGCGACTTCTCAAGCATCAAATCTTTATGCAGGGAACCCTGATCAGAATTAGTCTCAACAAATAAGCGTCGACTGCTGCTGTCGGTGATTGATAAATTTCGCGTCGGATGACCCGAGCAGATCACTCCATAGCCCAAAACCCCGTGGCTCGCAGATGGTCGGTCGCCTCTCGAGTTGAGTTGTGCGTTATTTCCCGGGGGGCGAAGTCTATTGCACAGATGGCCCCTCGCCGGATATTTCGACCTTATGGCTCGAGCTTGAGATGAGAGTGTTTGGTGACAATGGGGGACTTACACAAGGTCCCTCGGCGCTAACTGCACCAATAACGTCTATCGGACACCCAAGAGCAGTTTGTCAGAGTTCTGCTGACGCCGGCCTTCCGTCGTTGCAACTTATGCGGCGATAGAGACAGGGCGAAGATATTGAGCGTGCGAGATAAGAGTATCCGGGTTATTGCTCGGCACTTGCCGTGTATATCTTAGGGCTATCACGGTGTTGCTGACTTGAACATCCAAGGCCGCATGAATCCCGGAACGAGCGACGGCGGCAGTAACTCGACCAACATTTTCAGGGAGTATAGGCCGGTTGCAACTGTGGCAAGTGATCCGAATGCGATGGCTGGCCACAATGACAAGAACTGAAATGCCAGAAAGACTAGTCCTGAAAGCGGCAGGTATATCAACATCAGCATGCGGTTGGTTCCGGACCAACTGAAGCCCGTGGAACGTTTGGCGATCCAGTATATCAACACGCTGTGCCAGACATACAGGCCAAAAAAGGCGGCCCCTGCACCTGCCGTGCCGAACATTTTCACGAACAACCAGGCTAAACCCACGTGCACGACACTCGCAGCCACCTCGGTCCAGAAGAAGATCTTCTGAGCCCCTTTTGCGAGCACGATAAACCCCATTGGCCAAGAAATGATGCGCAGCATCATTCCAAGGCAAATCCAGCGCAAGAGATCAACGGCCGCATAGAACTCAGGCGAGTACAACAACTGCATGACGACCGGCGCAAGTGTGAGAGTGGCGAGTAGCCCAGGCCCAGCCAGCACGATGCTGATCTGCGTCTGCTCGTTTACCAGCCGGTTGCATCCGGCATTGTCGTGCGCGATACCGGTCAGTCGGGGGTAGAAGTCGGTGCCCATCGCCTGCAGGATGAAGCCGGCGTATAATCCACCGAGTGACCATGCGGCCTGATAGAGACCAGCGCCTGTAAGCCCCGCATTGTCCAATACGATGATGCGAATTGCGTAAGCACTCGCAAAGGTGAGAAAGCCACTGATCATGAAGATGAAGCCGAGCCTGAGAAGACCGCTCGCTTCCTCGTAGAATTGTTTGAACGACAGATGATGGGAGCGGATCTTGATCTTGTGGCTATACCACCAGGAGGTCGCCAGCGTGGTTGCCGCGATGCAAACGAGCGATGCCACAATGCCGTCCTTTCCGTAGAGATAGATCAACGGAATACCAATGACAGTGCTGAAGAAAGCTCCGAGGATATTTAGACGCGCCAAGCTTGCGATGTCGCGCATGCCCTGGACCAGCGCCCCTTGCCCGCCGGACATGACCCTAAACAAGATTACCAACGACAACAACCGGATCGCACCGGTGTGTTGATCGTCACCGAATGTCAGTTGCGCGATAGGGGCCGCTAGGCAAACCATCACCAGCGTGCCCAGTACGCCTATGATAAGTGAAACGCGCCGCAAAGCGGCAGTCGTTCTTGCGACACGTGCCTCATCGTCCGTTGCTGCGGACTCTGCGATCTGGCGTACACCGCTGGCATTGATTCCTAATCCCGCTATTGTGTGGGCAATATCCGTCGTCGCGCTGTAAAGGCCCATGAGACCGACCCCCTCGGGGCCAAGCAGCACGGCCATCGCCTTGTTGCGGATGATCGAAAAGCCGACATTCACCACTGATGATCCGCCGATCATCATCGTCGATCGCAATATCTGCGTGTAACTTTTGCCGGAGTCTGAATTTAAAGCCATGGATAGCAGTCAATCCGCAAGGGTACGCGGCTGGCGGGTCGCCGGCGCTATTGTGTGATTGGTAAAGAATTGCTCTGGTTCGCCGACCGGTCCCCGAAGAAGGCCGTTGGTTGGCCGGCCGCTGAGTGTTCGATGTCAGTGCAGCTGTAAACTGTCACTGGCTTGCTTCCTCCCGGCGCGGCGAAACCGAAGATGTCAGGGTTTGGTTTTCCGAGGCCGATCCCCCCGCGGGTGATTGTACAACTTTGACCACATCTCCGGGCATCAGCGTCGACGTTTCCGAGGCTCCTATCTCGTCGACGTTTCCATCCTGTCGTCGCACAATGTTGAAGGTGATAGTCCGCTTTTCTCCTTGTCGGGGCGCGTAGCTCATCGCCGAGAGATTGTCGATCATCAGCTTCTGGCTGGTCTCGCGTTTGACTTTCAGCTGTACAAGTGTGGCTCGTTCGGCCTGAAGCTCCGAAGCGACCTCCGTCAATCGTTCATCAGATAGAGCTTGGAGGTCTCTGGTCGTTTCGCTGACGCTCTGCCGTGCACGCATGATGGACGTCGTGATATCGAGCCGGTTATTCTGATCGCTTCTCAGGTCTCGCTCGACCTCGGCCTGTCGCGTCGCAACAAGGGCGCCTTTTGCAACCAGCATTGTGGTACTATCGACCTGTTGCTGTATGGATTTGATGTTGGCGTCCATGCTCTTCGTCTTTTCTTCGAGCACCCTGATTTCTTCGTCCAGCAAATCGCGAAGCTCCAGCAGTGATTTCGACTTTCGCTCAAGAGCGTTTGCGCGCGCTTCGAAGATGATCTGCTCCTGACGGTAGACTGCCGTTGTGAACGGATCCGCATTCGTCAGCTGCTTGCTGAAATCCAGTACCTTTGCTCCAGACATTTCAGCCTCCAGCCGCCCGATCTTCGCAGTGCTGCGCGTGGTGGCATCGTCAAGTTCCTTAAGGTCTCCAACTAGCCGGGTGACATCCATGGAACTCTCCAGAGCGCCTGTTGGCTTAGCCTCACCGCCACTCATCGCCAGAGCCTGAAGAACAGTCAGTCCGGTGCTGAATTTATATTCACCAGGCTTCGCGACATCTCCGACGACATAGATCGGCGAATAGTCGATAATCTCGACGGTGGTTGCTGGTACTTCGACGAGTCCGATTCTGTCCTTAAGTCGCTTTGCGATCTCGGATGCCAGCTCTTGATTGTCGAGGTCACCGACATCGATGCTCCCCAACACCGGTATGGTCACCGTATTTGCGTCTGAGACGACATATTCCCCACCGAACGCACCCCACTGCTCGTAAACGCCTTTGGTCGGCATCCACTGCAGCACGGAGAGCCTGATCTTCGTGTGTGCGGGAAGCGGCGCACCGATCGCGCTGGTGACCGGCAGGAACACCGCTGCAAATCCAATCATTCCCAGCCATCTGTTCCGCAGCGTCTGACCAGGGTGACGGTACAACAGCTTGAAGCACTTATCGAACATAGCGATCTGTTCCTGACCGGCTGATTCTAGCACCATACATAAAGTATTGAGTGCTGATAACGATGAATAAATTCGTATTGATATTTCAAATAGGAATTTATATTCGTCAATAATCATTTGATTGTTAAAATAAAGCAAGGGACGTCTGTTTCAGCAATATTGATATTGGCAATGTCCCGATAAGCATAGCCAAAGGTACTAACAAGCTTGGCGTGGCATCCACTATCGACCAACTACCCCGTAGTCCGGAACTCAATAAAGATCGTGGTTCATGATTGTCTAAAAAAACTCTCAGGTTCGAGTGAACTCGCAATGGCTGCTATCGATGTAAGTTTCTATGTGTCGCTTCTTCTTCGGAAATTGCCGCACTTCGTCGCAATCGTTTGCGGGTCGGCAGCGATAGCCATTGTGGCCGCTTTGGTGATGCCGCGTGAGTATCAATCGACGGCAAAAATCCTCGTCGAGGCACCGCAAATACCGGCCGAACTGGTTCGATCGACGGTCTCCACCAGCTCGCTTCAACAACTTCAGATCATCCAGCAGCAGATCACGACACGCGAAAATCTCATAATGCTTGCTGACAAGCTTCATCTCTATGAAAGCAATACGAGTGAGCCTTCGGGCGACGCTCTAGTCAAGGATATGCGCTCTCGCATCGCGTTCACGGAACTTCCTCTCGGAGGCGATGTGAGCAGTGCCGGAGCAACCGTTTTCAGCGTTGCATTTGACGCAGATACTCCAGTCTTGGCGGCAATGGGTGCAAATGAGCTCGCATCACTCATTCTGGCAAGCAATCAACGCCAGAGAACAGACAGGGCTGGCGATACATTGCAGTTCTTCAACGATGAGGTGAACCGGCTTGACGAAGAGCTGAGCCGAGATGAAGCGGAGCTTCTGAAGTTCAAGAACGAGAATCGGGACACGTTGCCGGAAAGCCTGAGTTTTCGCCGACAACAGCAGAGCAGCCAACAGGAAAGACTTCTGTCACTGGAGCGCGAAGAGGCTGATCTCAGGTCTAGGCGCAGCATCCTTGTCGAAAGCTACATGGCCACCGGTCAATATGCGGACAGCCCTGTCAGCCCGGAGCAACAAATGCTTCAGGACCTGAACCGGGCGCTGGCCGAGCAGCTTGCGATTTTCTCGGAAACAAGTCCGAACATTGTGTCCTTGCGTGCGCGGATCGATGCCCTGCGCGCCAAAGGGCTGAGCAAAGATACGGGAACCGTAGGCAAGGCGGCCGCTACCGGGCTAGGCCTGCAATTGTCCGACATCGATAAGCGGCTTGAATTCATCGCTCGTGAAAGAGCGACCCTGAAGCAAAGCATCGCGGATCTTACAAAGTCGGTTGGCGCTACGCCATCGACTGAGATCGAGTTGAATGCGATCGAGCGGACAGTTGCAAACGTCCAGACCCAGTACAATACCGCAATCGCCCGACGCGCAGAAGCCTCGATCGGCAATCAAATCGAGGTGCGTTCTGACGGTGGTCGCTTCTCCTTGCTTGAACCCGCGACGCCACCGGAAAACGCATTGCGATCGCGCCGTCGGGTGATCGTCGCTTTGGGTCTTGCTGCGGGCATTGCACTTGGCCTGGCGTTCATTGCCTTGATGGAAATGCTGAACAAGACAATCCGCAGGCCCTCAGAGCTTAGCCAACTGCTGCAGCGCCAACCATTGGCAGTTATCCCATTTGTCGCATCTCCTTACGACAAGCCTGCCTCAACGTTTGGTCGAGGCATGGCGACAGCATTGTCGGCAGGCGCGATCCCTGCGTCACTGTTGGCTTTCCACTATTTCTACATGCCCCTGGGTGCAGCGGTGCAAAAACTGCTGGCAGGCATCACAAAGTCGGAATGAGACACCAAGGTGAGGCGAAAGCAAACCTCTAAAAGCAATGATAAGGCGCTAGCAATGGAACAGACTATCATATCGACGTTAAGCCAGGAGGCGCTGAAGGACAGCAGCCGAATGACGTCGTCGCGCCTTCGCGAGGCGGAGAAGTTCATTTGGGCCGATTTGGCGCCGCTCAAGTTTGACCCCGACACGATATTGCGCAATCGCATTGTTACGGCCAACCGATCGGACCCCGCACATGTCGCCTTCGATATGATGCGGACAAAGCTCTTGCAAAGCATGAGACAGAATAATTGGACATCCGTCGCAATCACCTCTCCGACGCCGGGGTGCGGCAAGACATTCACCGCACTGAATCTGGCCTTCAGTCTAGCCAATCAACAAGATTGTAAGACGTTGCTGCTGGATCTCGATTTGAGGCGGCCGCAGATCGGCAAGGCACTTGGCCTGAAACACGTCACCGCGATGGAAGCTTTTCTGCGCGGGGAGGCTGAGATCGATGACATATTCATGCGCCACGGTGACAACCTGGCGATTGCGGCCAACAAGTAT
>Ga0247741_1001135_pt1 | contig 14690 bp, 20 predicted proteins | sample UWRJL213509R2_FD_180945 | JGI IMG/M metagenome (GOLD analysis project Ga0247741, IMG submission 180945) | Plant litter microbial communities from Arlington Agricultural Research Station in Wisconsin, United States - UWRJ-L213-509R-2 | ecosystem: Environmental > Terrestrial > Plant litter >... | reverse complement strand
TACAATATCATTGCTTCGCATCGTCACCTTCTCCTCCGCCTTGTTCCAAGGAAATTTCTAGACATTCGCCCTAAACATACGGCTCGTCTTCCCAGTGAATGGAGCTCAACGTAACAAGGGAGGGAGGATCTCGAGAGCTTTGTGCATTAGACTGGTTCCTTCCTTCTGACTCAGGCTTGTTCCCCAATAGCCCCACATGAACCAATGCAAGGAGTATTATGAGGGTAGTGGAGAACTTTAATTGTTACGACATTGAGCAGCAGATCGTGCTAATACCTTCAACTTTCTTTCTAAGGGTTGAATTGACCATACGACCCTCAAAGGCACACAAAATAAATAGATGAATAGATAACAAGGTACACTTAATAAGTCGAAAGTGGTAAAATAGGATCTACCAGTCGCTGACCCACGACACCCTTTCATTCTGTGGAAATTAATGCCAAAATACGACTGACTTCCTCCGGAGGACATTGGCCGAACTAAAGAACAATTAAATAATGCGTAGCAAGCGCGCGTGATCCATTGACTCGTGCTGTTATTATCACGATCTCCGTTTGAGTTGTTTCTTTGTACCAAGGTGACACTGTTGTGTCGGTTCGTTTGGGCCGACAGAGGTGGAAGTCGGGACGGAGGTAGTGGAGGTCGGGACTGGGATGGAGGTCGGGCCGGGGGCGTTCGAGCTGTATGTTGATGCAGTACTAGACGACAGAGAGGAGCTGGTCGAAGGGCGGACACTAGTTGAGGGCGTCATGCTTCCACCTCCACCTCCACCGCTCCCACCGAAGTCGACGGGGGCCGGTCCAGGAATAGCGAACGACACTTTGTCGCTGTAGATGTTTGGGAATTCCACTCCCTTGTATAATGTCTGCATTGAAACTAAAGAACTATCAGACGGTTGACCCGTTCCAGATCCAGTCACTTCGATCTGGCTAAGTTGAGATTAGCATATTTGATCCTCGTGTTCCTCAAAGAGAAATAAGCTCACGAGCACATCGGGTAAAATTGAGCCGGAGACGAGTGCAACGCGATGCTGCGAACGATATGTCCGAGGTCACTAACCCGTTAAAGTCGTGGTTTACGAGATGATCAACGCACATTTCGTTCCGCATAAGCTGGGAAGGCAAAGGTTAAGTCAAACTCAGGCATATAGCAGAGTTTGAGAACATACATATTGTCCTGGAGCGAGTCCGTTCGGGATCGTGGAAGTCCACGACCCGCCATCTACAGAGAGTCAACAGGGAGTAGAGGTGATTAGAATGGAAACAATTGAAAGCGTACAGCGGCCGACCTGCAATAAGTTTCGCCGCCGCCCATTGCCGACTTGAAGGATCATACCCTTGCGCGTCCACCTTGAACCAACGCGCGTCGTTTGCCGAGAATTTGGAGCAGTCTCCATTGCAAGATGCCATATAAGTAGAGATTGGACCTTGATGCTCTGAGAGATACTCAGTCAATACTGTAGTTGGTCTTTACGAATCGTAGGGATGATAAGTACCTCCTGGCCACTGAGTTGCGATGGTTAAGAAACATGAAAGTGTAAGGCAATCGATATACGCACATAAGCCCATTGAAATACAACCTGGGACCCCGCCTGCGCACTCGCGATGGCGGTGGTCCCTTCATTTCCGCCAATATTGCATGCTATGTCTGGGTTGGTAATTGGCACTGTGTTATACCGAAAACAATTCGGGGCCACTTTAGACGTGGGGCAGCGGTATTCGATACAGACTCACCCGGTCCGTCGCTTCCAACCTTCCGAACAATCTTGGGAGGTCCACTGGCGTACCTGTTGTCATGATTAGAATTTTGAGTCAATTGGAAGAGGGAATGCATTCCTACGGGTCGCTGAAGGGATTCCATCCAGGGTAACTTTGACCTCCCACAACCACGCTGTGCACATAACCATGACCAAGAGAAACCTGCCAGAGGGAAAATAGAAAAATGATATGGAAACCAAGAAGGTATGCGATTGACATTTGAGAGAGGAACAGTGCGAAGGAAGGGCAGAATATCCAGATATACACTTTGTCGTACCAAAACCATGAGGCAAGCGGCTGTCATTCACTTGCGGAGTTCTCAAGCAAGGATAACGCATGGTCATCATGCTGCAAGACGGCCAACAGCATGCACATAGAGGCGATTATATCAACATCGTATCGTGATGAGATGAAGATAGAACCGTCGCCATGTTCTGATCCTTTCCTCAGCAAATAGAAAACGGAGATTAACACTCTGGAAGGAATTCAATGCAATATTCTCTCTTGAGAACAGAGCGCGGCGCCCGTGAGTGTTTAGCGAATGGGGTCACTGCTTGAACCGCCGATGGTGACTCTGAATGGAGGAAGAGGGACAAGAATCAATGCTGAGATATGGCACAAGAGCCTGAGGTGACGCGTTGATGCATGAGCCCTGAAGCAAAGGATCCTGAGCGTACTGCCACCGCGATGACCCTTCAGCCCTAGAATAAGGATGCCTCGATATCAAGAACACTGTCAATCGTGTCAATGATTTCATCCAGATACCAATGGCCAAGGAACGAGGAGACCGCATCGATGTAATGTGTTGAAGGTTGGGTTCAAACTGAACGTTGACTGACTGACTGCAGGGTTCGCACGAGACAGGGCGGTTATTACGATAAGATTACTGTAATCCGATGCTAGTGGAAACCGAATCGGAGGAGATATCTACCGACCAGGTGGACTCGAGATACTTACATGTGGTACTTAGACCGTAAAGAACATCATGCGTCACTGTCAGTGTCCTCAGGCTTAGGCCCGCCATCGCTGAGCCAGCGCAGCTTTCTCAACCTCCTCCGCTCCTCCTGGGCTTTCATCTGATTGCGCGTCAGTTTCTTTTTCTTCCTCACCACTGATGGAGATCCATCCTCAGCGCCACTGCCCGCTGGCGTTCCAGCAGCAGAGGCTATTGGAGTCTGCAGACGAGATCGAGCGGGGGTGTTGAGTCCACTTCCCTTGGGTGACTTCGAGTCGAGGAAAGCATCTTCGATTATGGCAGCCTTTCCTTGTTGAGTTAGACGTCCAGCATCAACATTCCAGATCTCAGGGCCTGTCGTACAAACTCTGGTTAGAAGGGCGCCAAATGTGATCAAAAGTATGGCATACACAGGGACGACACAAATTCGTTATTGTGCGAAATGATGACCTGCGAGAAGTCGCTCAGAATGTGCAAGGACGGTGATTGTAGTTAAATATATCCTTACCACTGCACCCGACCATTCCTTGATAGCGACAGCTAGACCACCCAAAGCCTCTCTGTCGAGGAAGTTGCTCGGCTCATCGAGGACACATATCTTTTGTACCACATTTAGTAATGCGTGCAAATAGGGTAAGAGTGGCGTCATACCTGTGGGTTGTTCCAAAGACAAGCGGCAATGACAAGCTTTATCTTTTGACCTGCAAATTAATTCAGTAAGGCTCAAGATCGACCAAAGTCTAACGTACCCCCAGAAAGACCGGAGATTTCATTATATTGGGCGATATCTCCATCAAGACCAATGTCCTCTAGGTGCTTGCGTACAAGGTGCGCTGATGTGTCGCGAGAGCCAGCACCCTCACGAGAAGACTCGAGGTCGTCGAATTGCTGAACGAGTTTCGTGAACCCTTTTCCGATAAGGTCATCGCGTGCAACCCATGTGTTGAAACGATGATCTAAGCCACGCCACTTGATCTCATATTGGAACGACTTCTTGAGTTTTTGTCGGCCCATGACAAGCTGTTGTACGTGGTTTCAGTATACCATGTCGCAAATGAAATACAGAACCACAAACCTCGAGTTTTCGCTTACTGCCGTCTTTCCCAACCCACTCTTGGTCAAGAATGCGTTTTTCTTCAGGCGTTAACACGCGTGTGGCCTTCTCAAGCAGTTCACCTGGCAGTGTTTCGTTACTTGACATGGGATGATCCACTATTTGGGATCATACTCACGATCATGACCGTCTTGGAAACGCCATTGGATGTACCCAATAGGCGTTTTCTCCAGATGCCTCTCTGCCAGGAAGTCAATACACGAAAAATGTTTATGTGAAACGGGATTAGGTATGTACCGATGTGATGTGTAGCATGCTGAGAGACATAACCAACTCGCAAGGCAGGATGCTTGTAAACAGTCCCTTCCTGTGGAACTGTTTCTCCCTGGAGATAACTCGTGAGTGCGTGAAAGCGAACTGGAAAAAGAACACTGACGGTGAGCAGCTTGATCAGAGTAGATTTACCAGCACCGTTAGGGCCAACGACACCAACTCGACTGAGAACAAAGGACAAAGGCTCGTGAAATGGACGGAACTTGTCACGTAATTGACACCCACCTAGACAGCGACAGGGCGCAGCTGACATTGAATAAACTAGGTGTCGACCTGCCTGGGTAGGTAAAGGTGCAGTTTGCTAATTTCAAAATCGCTCGAGTGTTGCTTCTAACTCCCATGAGCGATCCTGGTGAAGGGAATGAGAATTTGACAGAGGTGGCGGCGAGAGTGTAGTATGATTTCGCTTCGGGGTGCTTCTCTACGAAGGTGGATAGGTTTCCAGGGTAATACACAAGCTGTACAAATGGCCATGTCAGTCACTCGCCAGATATGAAAATGACAGTTGATGCTGCTAACTTTCTTGGTCTCGTAATGTATAATGTCGGTCGTAATGTTGTCCAAAAATCTAGGTAGGTGGTGAGTGAAATGAATATGTTGAATAGCGTTGACTTACCCAGAGTCGTGACTAACGATCAGACAGGTTACGTTCTTCTGGGATTTTAACCATGTTTCAAGCCAAAGTACGGAATTGCGATCCAACTAAAAGGGCATATTATTAGTTGGATAGGGATTATGAAATTCTTGAGATAGCTCACATGATTCGTCGGTTCGTCAAGGAGCAGCAAATCCGCGTTGTACAGCATCGCTCTAGCAAGTTCCAGCTTCATCTTCCAGCCACCGGACAGGCCACCAACGATGTCGGCTTGACGTGCATCATCGAATCCAACATCAGCAAGCTGGTCCCTGATTTTGGATCTTGGGACATTAACGAGAGCCTTATCTGTTCAAAAATTCGAATCATTAGGAATGCTAGATCAATGAAACTTAGATGACGAACCGGCGGTGATAAAATCTAAGACTGATAAAGATCCGTCTTCGCCTTGCAGGGAATGTTCAACCATGACACATCGTAGCTGATCTTGTGGAGGGAAGTTCTCGACTTTTCCATCGCGGAGTTGGCGCATGAGCGTAGATTTACCCGATCCATTGGTCCCAAGGATGCCATATCGACGACCACGGATAAGGCGAAGTGTGGTATGGGAGAGAAGTAGCAATGCGCCATAGGCCAAGGAGAAAAGCGTGTCACAAAGAACTTCGCCCTCTTCTGAATCGTCAGCTTTTACGACGGCGTATCTGGCCTAAACATGAACGATCAGTTGGTTTCCACCTGGAGAGTATATAATACACACCTTGTCAATGGCAAGGTAGTGAGTGCGGATAGACTCTGCAAAGGCGATACCTTTCTCCTCGTCTAACCAAGCAGACATATAGGCACCAACACATTTCCTCCATGTCTTCGCGTCGTTGAAATTCCGTCCATGGATTAGATCCGCCAGGACTGCTGCCTGGAAGTTGAGCGAAGTTTTGAGGAGCGAATATAGCGGTTGCTTGGGGCCATTGGGTTTGGTCTGAGATGGAACTGCCAGTTCTTCTGGTAGAAATGTCTTGAGGGTCAAAAGAGCTTCGAATGTTTCTCCATCGATGTTGCGATGAACTGGAGGTGGGCCCGAAGCTGAGGCACCAGACTTTAGGAGTGTTTTGAGCGCAGTTTCTGCAAATGCGCGAACCTATATCAAGCGATCAGGAATTAAACAAAGTGATAATTGACATTAGCAATAACCTCAGGGAATGCAGCCCCAGTGGCAATTTTCTGCACACCCTCTACGAGAGGGCTCAAATATGTTGCGGCGACGCTGGGATTTCTGACTAGTTTCACTAGGTTGTCGATGACCACGACGGTGCGGCGCTGGACCTCCATGCTTCGGTCGTTCAGAGCGCGTAGCATCAGAGGAACCAGGACCGCAAGAGCTGGAGCAGTGACTTCTGCAACGAATGTAGTGCTCGATAATGCTTTAATGCATGCTGGCACTGAATCGGGATTAGACATGCATTTGACGAGGACGGGGATGTGAGGAACGAGGTCGGGGTTGGCGAGAGTCGTACAGAGATTTGTGGCACATTTGATTGCAGCGGATGAGACCTGTCATGATCGAGGTTAAGAACTTGAGCACCATCATAAGTGCATATTCTACGTACTTCCTGCTTTGTATCGTGCATAGCAGCCTCCACTTTCGGCAAAGTGTTTCCAAGTTCGGCTGCGACGAAATCGCGGGCCGATGATACAAACGGCTTGAACGCCTCCAATACACCAACTTTGGAGCGCCATTTACTGTTTTCGAGGATCGATTCAAGGGTTCGGAACAAGACTCTGGTTGACTCTGGTGGGAAGAGCTTTAAAATGGCCTTCACAGCTGAGGTCGCAGCATTGCGCACTACGTCGCCTTTGTCCATGTAAAGCTCGAATAAAGTAGGCAGGGAAGATAGTAGGAGAGGTGCATATGGTGCGCCGAGGATTATGGCGAAGGAATTAAAGGCGATCGCAGATGATTCACGTTCGTATCCAGATTTCTTATTGTTCGCGAAATCATGCAGAGTTTTGAGGACTTGGAATTCCCTGTCAAACTGTCAGCCGTTGGAAGAGTATATTAAATGAAAGACATACTCCAAAGATTGAGGGCCTTGCTTTGCCACCTCACGAGCCAATCTATCAGCTGCGGCTTTGGCATCTGGCCCTCTGATCAGTCAAAAAAAACAAGGCTGTGCTCTATGAATGCACTGACCTGGCGCCGTTGGCGCAGTACGAAGAGCCTCGAACAGAGGCGAGAAAGGTGAGTTTGAAGAGTCGGGCATGGCAACTGGTGACATCTAATGAGGCAGGTATACAATGTTCTTCCGGTGGTAGAGATTACAGATCAATGACGACTGGAATATTGCGGCGTGTTGCAGATCGTTGTTCAGAATTAGAATCTTGATATGGTATGTTCTATGTTGTCTTGAGAATGGACTTTGCTTTAGCTGCTTTGGCCAGATAGGAAATGCACTGCCGAAGCAGGCGGTCTAGAGATGAAGGTGAAGATCAAGCCACAACGTTGCATCGGTCAGGTCGAAAACTTACATTATCACGTGATCCCGGGCTGATCGGAGCCAGCTTCAAGCTTGTCAGCACTGTACTTAAGTAAGTACTACTGAATCACCAACGTTCATAGACATTAGGCCAAATTCACTTATGTAGTCTACTCAAAATCTCTTGTAAATTCCAATCTCATGAGCGTCGCATCCCGTCTTTGTTGATTAGTTCAAATCAGTAACTTTGCAATTTAGATTCCGGGTTTCCTACAGTTTTCGCTAGTTTTCGCCAGTTTCGGGGTTTCCGGAATCCTGGAAACTCGGAAACTCGAAGATTTCATTACATTTTTAGTTACAAATCGTGGCCAAAGATAAACCAAGATCACGTGGTTTCCGGGAAAAGGGACATAAGTTTCCAGGATTCCGAGTTTCGTTAGTTTTCGGCTGTTTTCGGCTGTTTTCAGGGTTGCGCAACCTCTGGAAACCTTTTTGCAAAGTTACTGATGTTGGCGGCTCACGCCTTCTCGTCTGATTGACTCGGAAGGAAGAGATTGTCACGCCGATACTTATGTCGGAATAGTTATACTCCCTCGAGGTATCAGTGATTTTGGATCGTATTTTATTTTATTTATTATTCTGAAATGATCTGTATCTAAGAAATTTCTATAGAGTCGACCAGGTGTGTGAACTTGAGAGGAAAGATACCATAAATAGAAAGACCTTATCCGTTTTTGTCGACCCGTTTCTGATGGGTTTGATGGGGTTTAGACCCAGACAAAGCGCTATTGCGCGTGCTTGCTGGTAATTCTCGCAGGTTGTCCGAAACACTGTGGATCCCTCTCGCCGGTGGAGCCGTGTGGCGATTCTATTGTGGCCTAGGACGTCAGTATCCGTATGACTACATGTCGCATTTGATACAATTTGCATGCAGGTTTGTTTGGCGACCAAAGCTTTGGTCTAAGAAGAGACCGTCATTTAACCTCCCTAAGCCCTGCTGTGGCAATACTCTCCCTCTCCGGTGAACATTCCCATCCATCCCCATATGCCCTTTAGTTTACCGATAATTGTTGCCATCGCTTCAGCGGCCGGCATTCTATTCACCATCTCGGTTCTAACCTGCTTTTTTTGTCGACAGCGGAAAAAGGAGGCACAAGCCAAACTGGAGGAAGGAGACATCTTCGCAACTGTAGCGACTCGACCCTCTTTTCTTAGGCGCAATTTCGTAACCCCCGATCCCGGCGTCTCGCTCGAGGTCGATCATCATTTGCGTAGATTTACAGTGACCCCAGTGAGGTCATCTCATAACGGGGACTTCGGTTCACATTTCCGAACCGACAGGACAAGAACGCCGTCTAATTTACGCCAAAGGGAACTCCCCTATTCGGGAAGTGTACTCAAAGTGCCTAGCAACGTTTCGAGGCGATCATCAAGTCGGACGGAGGACACCGCATCCATTTATTCTGCAGCGTCCGCGCCACTGGAACTCCACGATCAGATTCTTAGTGGGAAAACTCATTGCCTCGACCATGCTAGTACCCGAAGAGCCAGTCTGCCAGCGGGCATGTGGACACCCCCGAACGTCACTGGAGATACAGGCTTATTTCGACCCCGAAGGCCAAGACGCGCGTCAATCCTTATGGATGGGGTCGAAATTGCGGAAATCACGCCGCTTCATGTCAGAAAAGGCCACCCATCTCGCAATTCACCGCAGCAGCATCTGACCGGACATGCTAACCGGACACGCCTTCAGCCTCGCAGACATTTACATGCCTGCCATTTTGCGAATCGTAAATTTAAAACACCATGCCGACATCCCAGCTGCGTTGGTAACCTCTGACCGCGAGCGGATCTCCTGAAGACATGTGACAATCACCTCGGTTATAAATGCCTCCCTACCCTGACTTGGTGATGAGCGATGCTGCACCGTGTATTGTCGAGTGATCTGGCAGACACAAACATTTCCAATAATTCGATTGTTCATCATCACAAATATAATTCGGCCACAGGAGAATTCGGGGATCTCTTCACAGGCATTTACTCTTCATCCGGATAGTCCACCTTATCATAAAGTCGTAGCGTCTCGTTCCAATCCCTCTTGCGCCTGCGTTTGATCGAGAAATATCTCCGACTGCTATCCCAGCTCCCCCTGACTCTGCCTTTCTCCGTCCCACCGGCCTGAGAAAAGTGAAGTTCCGGGTCCTCTGGCAGGTTGAGCTTGGTGACTGCGAGGTTCATAACACGCGCATGTAGATCCTTTCGTACCTCATGCATGTTTTTCAACGTCCCCTTCCCAACGCGGAGGAGGCGGTACAGCGCGGTGAATGCGCGGAAGGCTGCAACTGCATCTTCGAACCATCGAAGGGTCATCCACATGAAGGCGGGCACTAGAAAAACAGTCACGACAGCAACTGGCCAGGTCACAGCCACCGCGGCCATCCAAACGCAGATGCCTGACATGAGGCCATAAATGAGTTTGTACTGAGCAATCTCGTCCCAAGTGTCGAATATTGGCCCCGTTTTCTTGAAATTGTGTACTGCGTAGAAGGTGGTTGCGAATATGGGCAACCAGAGGGCCAAACCGGGTAGAGATATTGCGAATAAGCACAAGGACCAAGTTAAACGAAGGATCATGCGAGACAAAATGACTCTGCGAGCAAGAGGCCGTCGTATTCTGTCATCCTTGATCCCCCATTTCGCAAGTTGGTCTTGGTAGCCCTGACGTTCACGTTTTAGAAAACCACCTTTTCGAGGCACAAAGAACTTACCTTCAAGTCTGCCTGTAGTTTTCTGAGTTCTTGAACCTCAGCTTCATTTCCAACTGGAAGGTAATCTTGAGGTGCCTTGAAGAGTTCAAGGAAGGAGCGACTGAGTCTGACATGATCTCCTAGGCTCATGAGAGTTCCAAGAGGCGCGTAGATACGCGAGGCGAGTTTTGCAGTTCGGATAAGGTCCCAAGACGGGGAGTCATAAGTTCCACTGCTGATTTTCTCGTGCAATTTGGCGGTCAATCCTCGAATATTGGCAAAGTTGACTGGATCAAGAAGTTCTGGATTGTCCTGGAGAACTTGAGTGGCAACACGCGTAGATAGAGAGACCAATTAACCTTTGGAGTGAAAGTAAGAGGTTCATGGAAAGTGACCAAGACGTCAGAACGGAAGTGTTCTCGGTGCCTGGGCGAGGAAGAGTTTCTCAATGTTTGAAGCGAAGGCAAGAAATACGACGTACATGTAGGTCACCGAGCAAGGTAACACTGCAATTTCAAAATTTGGATCATCTCGATTCCTTGTCAAGACATCGGAAACAAGCCTGGCAACTGAACGAGAACAATTTTAGATGAGGAATCGGTCCGAGGCAAAGTAAAGCGTACCTCCAGTCTTCATTGGTGCAATGGTGGGATGATATCGACTCATTCCCTCAGGAAACAGGCAAACCGCATCCCCTAGCTCCAATGCCTATACAGTGATGTTTCCAATACCCAAAATCGCAAAAGGAAATGTGCGGCTTACCTGCTTAAGGAACTCCATGACATCCGTGTTGTCGACCTTTCCATCCGGGGCATCTTTCACCCTCTTGATGGGGACTGTTCCGGCAGACTCTATTAGCCAGCTAGTGAACGTTTTATGACCAAATTGGGTGGCTTTGGCTGTAAGCCGGAGCATGTTTCGTTTCTAGATGGATGGATTAGCAAGTGATGTCTACAGAATCACAAAACGTACGTCTGTTGGAAGAGAGGTGACTAGCAGCCTGTCAAGTTTGTCAAATCATTACTGAATGTTCATTGAAGTATATCCTACAATGCATCGGTTAGCGAGTTGCTGTGGTTCGCACATACAATACTGCGTTGCTGTCAGCTCAACTTCAAACTTAGAGTACCAACAAACGTACCATGGCTTCCCAGTCTTGGGCACAACATCCGCATTCTCTACGACAATTGTCCCATAGAAGATCTTGAGTACGAATCTGAAAAGCAATCTATTCTCGGTGTTTAGCCGTGTGACTAGTCGCCGGATGATGTCAAGGAATCAAGTACCGTATGAGAGCGTAGGACCATGGCGTGGGTGTTCCTTGAGGCATTTGCTAGGTCAGCGCACAGCGCAGCCAGAGTTCGGAGCTGGTCCTCGTCGTGGAAGAAGAAAGAAAGAGACGTGATGCATGGCTAGCCTGAGAGCCGTACCCGGGCTCGGTACCTTTGCGTAAGAGCCGCGGGCCGTCGTTCCGAGATAACGCAACAACTGACGCGTCTCGACCAAGTCTCGACATCTACCATACACCAAATCACGATGCCTTTTATTTATCCAACATCCAACGTCAATCTCGAAGGAAAGGCCATTGTCATTGTCTGTACCTGATGCTATTCTGTGGTCCTAACCATCATTGACCCGAACTTGGAACGGTTTCTACAGCCCATAGTATCTACAGCCAACATCGGACAGCTCGCAGTGGACCTGCTAATTGCGAGCTTCTCTTTACAGCGCATAGCAGTGTTTGACCCAACGTACTTTGTTCCTGTTGTTGGAGCTAGGGAGGATGGGTTGGAGGGGATTACTACCGCGCTGGAACGTGAGCCGCTCTGCTACTATCACGTTTTGTGTACCTGGACTTATGGGGTGTAAGTGTATGGTAGCCCTGAAGTTGATTTTGTGGTGATACAGCAGCGGTCCCCTGCCTTGAAGGTTAGTAAGGCTTCATTCGTCCATGACTCGCTAATTTTGACCCTTGGTTTCGATACGCAGTCCGGGAAAGATGAATATATCAAAGCCCTCCTCGAGTTCATTAAGACGTCAAAATTCAGTGCGGTGCTGTTCCTATCTGGTGTCGATCTTTCGAATCGGATGGACTCGCAAATGATGTGCGTCAAATATCACATCTCACTGAGATACCACTGATGACCATTGGCAGGACACCGACGTATCAACTCTGCCCAGAACATAGTCCATCTCTCGCAGAGAGCCCACTACATAATTTATCCTCCTTGCCTATCCCGTTATACACCTCTCCAGTTCCACAGCACATACATTCACAAGATGTGCTACAATCCTCTTCTGGAGCCAATAGCATTCCCTTCATCCCTGGAGGAGGTCTGACACGACGGATTATTTCCTCAGTTCCTTCCAAATGGAATGTACCAACTGCCTGTCTCCTTCAATTCGTTATCGAGGGCGACAATAGAGCAGACGCTGGCATGCTCGCATCTGTTACCGTCAAAGTGCTCAACAAGACCGTTGCGCAGTGGAAACAGCCTGGCAGTTGGAGGGAGGGGCTATTTGGCACTCCACATGATTCAACGTTGTATGGGTAATCTCCTCGTAGATACTGGTCATGAGAAGATGATGATGAAAATGAAATACGTCTATGGTGTACAATTTATTTTGAATATTACCGCTTGCCAGTAATACCAATCTGGCCACGACCACGACCGCCTTTGGCAGCTTGGGAAAGGGACATGTAGGCATATGGATCGACTCCACCTTTCTTGACATCTCCACCAGCTTTCTGTTGTGACCGTTAGTGCGTCCAAGGATTAATTATTGAGCGAAGAACCAACCTTGGCTTTGAACTCATGCCCGAACTTGGGCTCATTTTTCTTCTTCGACTTCTTCGGCGACTTCCCACCTGCGAGCTCTTCTGCATCAGCCATCTCAACGTCCATGGTTTCCTCCTCCCTCCTTCGCTTTTTGGTGTCTTTGTTGAACTTGACTTTGCCTGTTGGCCCTCTCGTAAATCCGTCAACGGAAGTAAGAGTTTCACGGTAGGCATTGCCTGCGACATCTGCAGCTGCGGTTCTCTCGTCGTCGACATCAGAATCACTGTCGGCGGCGATGATCATCTTCCCAGTATCGTCGTCTGTTTTGAAGTGCGAGGCATCTTGGCCTGGTTTACGTCTGCGGTTGGATTGAATGTCTTGATGAAAGATCAGTGGTGTGAATTGACGATAAGAGAATCGCAGAACATACTTGTTATCCTTGTCGCCGCACCCTGTAGCAGGTCCATGGGCTCATCGTCATCGAGTCTCAGCCTAGCGCCTTCAGAGACCTTCTTTTTCTTGGGTCCAGGCGTTGTAGCTGGTGCTGTATCATCGTCGCTGTCCTCGAGCTCGCTCTCGCTGCCGTAAAGAACATCTTCAAAGGCATCTCCAGCGACAGCTTTGGTAGGCTTGGTCTGCAGGCGTGTAAGTCACGGTATTAATTGATTACTCAGAAGGACCAACCTCGTCTTCATCCTCATCATCCTCAGCTCTGTTCGCCTTCTTCCTCTTCGCCCGATCCTTACGCTTCTTGATATTTATCAGCATCTTGGCTGCCTCCTCTTCTCCAGCGCATGAGTAAACTTCTTCCCATGTGAAACGCCTAAGCATGCGTTCGAATATGTGACGGACTTTGACCTTGAAGTGGTTTTTGTGGTCGTGCGACCAGTTTAAAAGAGCAGGAACAAGGTCCTTGAGGTGTGGTCTGACTAGGTCCACAGGGAGGGTGTGGATGGCCAGTTTAATGAAGCCGAGAATGGATTTGACAATCTCACGGTTGGCGGAGGAAAGGAAGACGAGTAGAGTTGTAAGGATTTCGTTTTGCATGTTGGGCGAGATCGAGTCTAGAAATGAAGATCGTATTAGTAATATTTTCGTCAATGAGGTTGGGCCATGTACCTTTGAACTCAAAGACGAGTCGAGAAATGGCCGTAACGGTGGCACTTATCATATGTGGACTTGCACCAGCCAATCCACCAGCGACCATCGTCATGAACTCCTCGATATTAGCCGGTGCATCTTCAGCCCCATCTTCGTCCATACCATCAACCATGCTCCGTTTTACGACGCCTCCGCCACTCATCTTGTGGCCCATGGCAATAATGGCTTCGAAAGCAGCTGTCCTAGCCTTTTCTGAAGGCTCCTTAGTGCCTAAGACAGCCTCTGGGATGAGCGATGGGATAACATGCATCGAGGTTGAAGGAAGTCGGGTAATCAGGGAGGCGAGGAGGGTGAATCGATCCTAAAGTTCAAAGATAAGACCAGGTCAAGAATCTCAATGTCGAAGTACCTTCTTGGCAGCAGGGGTCAGACCGTCAGTCATATCATCGAGTTTCTTGAGGATTTCTTCCGCGTCAACTGGGAGCTTACCGCTCTCAACAAGTTTGCTAAGAATTTTGTACCCTCTCTTTTGTACGCCGTTATCTTTGCAGCTAAGCACTTCAGAAGACAGCGAAAGGTCGAAGAGCAATCTTGAGTCGACAGCGGAGATATTTGGTATGAGTAGAACGAGGATATCTTGTGAGGTCGTCGTCATGTTTCCGATGTCTCCACTGACGTTGGGCGTTTTCTGGGCTGCTGGAAGATTGGTCTTAAAGAGTTGTACGACCTTCAGGAAGGCGTTGTGCGATTCCTTCAAGTAGATGATCAGAATGTAATCGGAAATACTTTGAAGATAAACCAACCTGCTCGCCGGCTATCGAGACCCATGAGTTGATGACATCTCCGACCATGCCACGAGAATCTCGCCCAACGCTGCCATAGACGTTGAACAATACA
>Ga0247741_1001134_pt1 | contig 14694 bp, 12 predicted proteins | sample UWRJL213509R2_FD_180945 | JGI IMG/M metagenome (GOLD analysis project Ga0247741, IMG submission 180945) | Plant litter microbial communities from Arlington Agricultural Research Station in Wisconsin, United States - UWRJ-L213-509R-2 | ecosystem: Environmental > Terrestrial > Plant litter >... | reverse complement strand
AGCCAGCTGGGAAACAATGCTGGGCAAGATTCGTGATATCCTCCATGGTGCTCGCCTCCGACCAACGCGTTACTATCGAGGGTGTGTGGGACTTGAACGGCGCGGCAATATCGTAGAGGAGGCAGTCTGTAGAAAGACCTGATGGTCTGAGAATCGAATGAAAGATTCTCGGGGTGTGTGTTGTGCGAAGGGCGGTGCGAGTATCTCAGCGGTCGTCTGAGATAGGTACTGAACGAAATCCGTGGAACGGTAGGGACGGAGGGTTAAACGCGTGGGTCGTGAACTGGGGTGCTCTTCGTGAGCCGTGAACTGAGCGCGAACGTAGGTAGCTTCTCATGAGCTGGACTGGGGCGTGCGTGAACTGGATGCTTCTCGTGAGCGATACTTGATATAACTTGACGACTGGCGGACTAAACGAAACGGCGACGACTGGGGAAGAACTGAAAAAAACTGGGCAGCGACGACGACTGGTGAGTGGGGGGGATCGATTCCACTACAGAAAATGTAGTGTACATGAGGTTTTTATAGTAGATAAAATGGAATAGGAGTAGAAAACCGAGGCACAGTCCGGAATAATGGAACTACGAAAATGATGAGAAATAAAAGATAATGATACTACCTTGGAGACGAGCGCGTGCGTGATGAACGACTTGCGCGTGTTTTCCGTGCTCAGCCAAGAGGGGTACCTTACAAGTCCTCGGTGTGCCCTTCTTTCCATCTAATTCAAATGACTGCAGCCGCTTCTTCATCCTGCAGGTCGAGATGGAAAACCCCCAGAAGTCTCCTAAGTCTCCCGAGGAAATTCTCACTCTGCCCTTTGTGAAATTTGTCATTAAACTCTTTCGAGACCTATTGACATTTTTGGTAGACTCAGCGGCCATCATCCGTTTTTAGATCTTAATACTGTACCAGTGTCTTTCCCAAAAATTGATAAGCCCGAAGACCCAGCTGTCCATGATTTAGAATAAATAAATAAAATTTATAAGAAAGCATTGAAACTGTCAAAAATGATTCCATTTTTGAGAGCAATGGTTGACCATTTGATAATGGCGATCACGACAGGGTGCAGGGGGATTGTGCAATATTGAGGTGAGTAGGTCGGCACACCACCTTCAATATTCTACTTTAAGCTTATTCTACTTATGGTAGACTTACTAGCGAAGCTATTTAAGGCACTGTCCTGTCTATGTATAGAAACTGACCGCGTTGTTTCTAAAATAGGTAATGATATCTTATTTTGGACGCACCATCACCCAAATCCTGCATTAGGCATCTCTCCTTCGCTTTTTACTTCCTCGCCGTACGGTCTCGGTTGTCGTCTATGTTTAGGTCTCTTCTTATCACCCGCATATACACGTTACTCATTCTATGTATCAACGACCATCGGTTGAGAAGTCCGACGGCTGGGAGTTCATCCGCCCACATCCATCGGCCCTCGTCTCGGAAAGTGAACGACTTGCTGGCTGTCAAGCTGTCCACTTTACATTCATCCATATCCACTACTGTAGTTATTCGTTTACTTAAACGTTACTTGCATTGGCATGAAACGTCACAAGGTGTTTATTTCTTCTACATTCGGCAGATTACTTACTACCTCGTACAGTATGTGAAATGACTCATAATGCATAAGTAATGATGGCAGTCGACGTCCTTGTGGTAGACTTTGCCGTCCCCGTTCTTTCCAAAATTTCCTTCGCAAGAGCACTTGAAAAGCCCAAGAGACATGAAGTACTCGTCATTTTTCAGAATACTGTACTCCATTTCTATCTCACTTATCCTGTCGTCTGCAAGGGTGTTATCCTTGGCATTAGTCCTAATAACGGTTAGATTGGTGAGGTCCAGAATAAAGGGGTTCTATTTTTATATGTATTAGACAGAGAAATATGGCATTCAGGATATGTTGTAACTGTGATCTCAAAAGACCGTACTCTGTCTCCAGCCAGTCGGTCTTTATGTCAGGTGCCCTGAAGCCATATTTGAGGCTTACAAACCTCATCTCAAATATCTAGAGTGGTATGTATTCAGCCCTTGTCATTATATGAGTTATAACGATCTTACCTCTTTCTGAAGCTCACCCTTGTCCGTCGAGGATATATCGCTGGAACGCTTCAAGTACACCGGGTAGAACGAGTCAATGAACAGATCTTCATTTGCTTTGCTGCAGGCCTCGGCATAAAACGGGGCTAAAGGCTCTAGAAATTCAATCCTCTCCAACCACATGGCTTCGTGGACATTATCTGTGTCTATTAACTGAGAACCGATTACATTACGAGTCCCTCTATAGGGACTCGTACTTATATCCCGCACTGCCTGCGAAATCGACTGTGTAACGCTTCAGTAGCTGGCAACGGCCGTGATGCGTAAGTCACGTGATAATTGACGCCACTATTGTTCTGTCAGCGTTCCCGGTACTCAATTAAGTTGGCCATTTTCTGGGACTCGTTCCTGCCACACGGCAACGCGATGGCCCATCCAACAAGTATGAAGTTCGTAGCAGAAAGCGTTCCTGCTTCACCTTAGGCTGAGCCACTATTTTCCCAGGAGTAGCATTGATGAGAGAGTCGGTTTGAAACTAGCACAAGGAAAGGTAGCATAAACGGTAGGAGCTGTTGTTGGTATTGAAAACTAGCGCGCGCTTCTAGGTACTGCGGCCCAATTCTCAAACTTCATGCTAGGATCGAGTTTGTATTCACTGGAAATTCGGATCTCGGAGCAATATCTTCTGCAAGAAGCTTATACCTCTACTATTAAGCAAACCCCCCCAATTCGCTTGCATAAGTTTGTTTCATTGCCTTATTTATGACATTTCCTTTGTTTTCGCTCATCTTGGCATCTAAACATTTTTTTTTGGGCCTCCTTGGCAAGCCCGACACTTTCCAAATCGGACTCGCTCAATTGATCTCATGGACCATATTCCTTCTCTTTTGTCTCTGGCACCGTCATAAAGTGTTTTCCCTGTCCAATTCCATCCTGCCTTTATCCCTCACCGGCACCCTCTGTCCTCTTTCACCGTCATTGAATACTTCGCCCTCACTAACGGCTTAAAAGTTAAGGTACCAAAATGAACTGAGAAAGGACGACTACTTTTACGGAAGACACTACCTATCTGACAATACAGTTTGCCGACGTTTTCATCCAAACGACACCCTTCCTGAGCGGTTCGAAAGGACAGCTGACCCCCCTTTGTGTGCCTGGCCAGCGCTTCGTACATCCAGGACGAGAAATATTATTAGGTGCCTGTTTTCCCCAGCTATCTTGCTTTGCGCTGATATTTTTGTGCATACTATCGTTGCATATTTTCTGTGAATGTGGTGGGAGAATCGCAGCTGGCTTCTGTATTAGGGTTGTCGTACTTTTCCATGGCCTGCATCCAAGATGCCTCTCCAGGTCCACCGTTGGTTATGTCCTCTATCTCGGAATCTAACTCTTTCATGTTTTATTTTATTTTCATAGATTAGTGAATTGATACACATAAAGCCCATGGATCTGAGTAGAGCTACTGGGCATCGCTTTTCACCATTCAGTAACCACGCGTTGCCCGATTCCGACAGACCTACTTTTGAGACAAATGAGTAAAAATTTCCCGAGCTAGAGCTATACTTGGTATGTGGATGCAGAAAGTTTATCGCCACCTCTTCGACGCTCGGCAGGAAAACTACAGAGGCGCCAGTACCCAATATTTAGAGTTTTTCCCGGCACTTGCATGAATTACTTTTGCTGGGCAGCAGTCACTTATTTTTACCGTCATGATGTGTCTCCGCATTCTCCTCACAAGAAAATTAGGGCCTCCCTCTGAATGTTCGAGAACGGAAACCACAAAATTCTCAGGCTGGAATGACTTTTATTATTTGAGCCGATCCACTAGAAATGGCTCTTTATATTCAACTTGACAATGCACCCAATCCAGCAGGTAAACCATTTACATAGTAATTACAGTCTCGGGACTAAGCTACGGATATGGTGCTTGAATTATTTAAACTTAGTTTCATATATTAACCGCTTCCAACTTTACCTCTTCCGAGCACCACAAGAGGGACAGGTCACGAAAATTCTGTTTTGTCGTGAATTACGTATGATTTGCTTGAAGCCTACTTTGAAAAAGTAGTGTCTGGCCATAAACCTGTGTTCAAATTTATTGATTGGACGGGCTACTTTTATACCGGTTGAAGTCCACAAGCACCAAGCCGTATATGCACTGAAGCTATTCTACTCAAAGCAGTGACATAGGCAGCTTTTATACCTACTCAAAGCTAGCATTCATAAGTATAAAATATCACAAGCTAGAAGTAAAAGAGGTTCGCAAACGATAGATAATAGAGAGTGAGTCCATGTGTAGAAAAATCATTAAAAAATCTAAATAAAAAGATGATAAATAGGAAACCAACGTGGATTGCGTCATAAATAAGGGGGAAATATAGATTGCATGTTTCCAAATTGGGCGCTAATTGGGTTCGCGTTCAAGTTGATTTCCGTGCGTAGGCAGGTCTAGGCAGGGAGGACACCTCACACTGCCTTCTGAACATGAGTGCAAGAAAATACCAAGGTTCAACCAACTAAACGTTCTGCAGGTGTTCAAGGTAAGCGCTCTAAAATTTATGTTGTAGTATTCAATCTTTATCTCAATACTTTTGAATTTCACAAATATCTGTATCTACTCTAAGACAACTCTAAGCGCCCAAGTGCTGATAGTAGACCTTGCACCCCTTTCATAAAATTTGAGCTGAATTGTGTACTTTGATGTCGATGAGACCATTCACTATACGAACTTCGAAGATCTCCTCAGTAGCATGGCTACTAAGTCATATAAATGAAAGGCTCTTATTTGTACTTTGAATGGAAAATTTATTATATCTACACGTTCTTTCTGGTGTATTTACATCGTTAAATATTCTAGACTACGGTTGCGGTTGTCAGATTTGAAGGTTTCGTATGGGAGTGACTATGTGGACATTTATAGGTATTTCTGTAAGCCTGGCGCTCAGTCTTACTCGCGTTCGGACACTTTAGTACTATCACATGCTTCGTTGGACTCGTATAAGTACCAGTATCGTAGCTATCGCATCTTCCTAGAATACGCTCATCTACTGTACCCCGCTTGTTACCTGCACCCCGAGGAATACACCATGGTTCTTACAAGCTGCGACCGTGCCCAGTGAGGCCTATAGACGACGGGCTTTCAATTTCTCTGTATAGTCGTGACTAGATTGACATGTAGAATTCGTAGGTATTGAATGGCAGACGCAGAAATGAAGAGAGGGTACTATCACTTACATACAATTCATGACCTACATTTGGGCCAAGAACTGGGGCCCACAAGGTGCTTCTATAGCTTTCCTGCCGAGCGTCGAAGAGGTGGCGATAAACTTTCTGCATCCACAAGTATATCAGCTCTAGCTCGCTCAATTTTTACTCATTTGTCTCAAAAATAGGTCTGTCGGAATCGGGCAACGCGTGGCTACCGAATGGTACAAAACGATGCCTGGACAGTAGAGACACCCTCACGGACCAATAATAGTGAAATATCCTTCGTAATTTGGACAATTTCATACCCTGCGGCCCACATACGTGAAGTACACGGAGGCGCAGCCGACGGGTACGTTTTCAGTTCTGACTTCTGGGTTAGGGGGAAGCCATACTCGTACCCTCACATCTCAGGAACGGCTACCCCGATTCTCTTGGGAATTTTTGCATCATTTACGCGTTATTTACACGCTTCAAACGAGCCTATGAACGTGGCATGAAATGTGCTGCTTGTTGCGCTAGACTCTGACCTTCTAATCTCGGCCTCCCTGCAGCTCATCTGGGACCTACCTCAAGTTTGTTGGCTTTGCCTTGCCTAGACTCCGTATTTCGAGGTTCACTATACATGTACGAGCTCTCAACACGAGCTGCTCTATTATTCCATACTTCTTATATTTACGGATCTCATCACACCATTACAAGTATGCTTAAGTACGTACATTCATTGGCTCGAACCTGTGGTAGAGTAGGACGTCGGAGGTACTACCTGGGTTGCTTCGGGGGTCATCCGCCAGCACCTCCATCGTCCTACGCCCTGAGGAGACACAGTTCACACCGGCTGCTCTTCACGCTCAAACTAACTACCACATACATGGCCGGAGGGGCACGACACCAACCCTCGAGACTATTTTAATACAAGCATACCCCCGTATATACCATTATATACTAGTATGAAACCAGCGACAGATGCTTAGAGCACTCCTCCTGCGAGCAAACAGTGTACCAAAAGTTTCCCTGCCACCAGAAATCAAATATATTTTGTGTCTTGCGAGAGTATTGCATACTGGGTAGCATAGAATATGTTTCTGAACCCAATTCGCTGAGGTTGTCGCACGCCTTGAAAAGTGCTGGGCTCAAGCAGCGAGTTGTTGAATCTGATTCGAGTAAAAACGGGGATCCGGGGCATCCCACCAATTAACAAAAAGTTACCGATGGTTTGGTGTAGGCCGCATGATAAAGCTCTGAGAAGGTCGTCTGCCAGTGATGGCAAGACCAAGTGTTGTTGAACTCGAATATGCACTGTGTATAGACCCAATATGTAATGTAGAGGCAGCGGACGCGGTTAAATATAATTACTAGTGGCCCAGATCAACAAATAAAATACGATTACAAACTCAGCGCCACAATGTATATGCAGCCATTCACCGTTGGATAGTAAAGTATACGATAGGATGACATGGCTTCATTGTTGTACCTAAAGCTTGAACTGCCTGCTTTCATGCAACCAACAATATCGTTCTCCGTATGGGCTGCCCATGTGGAGGTGATCCCTCCGCGTCGGACTCTTTGCTTGTCAGATCCAGCGTAATTTGATCCATCACCCGTGGGGTTTTAACACTCTCAGCGTTATTGGTCCCAGTAGCTTCTAAAGGCGTTGATTTGCCACAAGAAATTTCGGCGACCTTCTCCAACGAAAACCCACAAGGCCCCATATAATTGAAATGTTTCAGGTGTGGGACAAGATTGCGGTCGCCATCCCAAACAGAGAGGCGCATGAAAAAGTAGTTGGTCAAACCTTCCGCTGTATCTTCGCTGTTTGTTGCTATCTCGAGTTGCTCGAGAAGCGGCATGGTTAGAAGTGTTTGCACCAGTTGCGCTTCGTGATCCTCTTCGAGGAACAGGAGACCATCTAGCTTGAACTTTTTGAGAAAACAGAGCGAGCGGGAAAGGAAGGAATTGAAGACTTGTTGGAGCTGACCGTCAAAGCACGTGCTCGATTCGTAGGAAATTTCCAACGACTCCAGTGAAGGAAGCGTAAGATATGAGAGTAGCTCTTCCAGACAGGCTGTCATGCTGGGGCCACCTTCTTCGAAATCTTGGATGAGCGATAATTCGAGAACCTCAAGTCGGTTGTGGGCCAACGCCATTGCTAAGCCCTCTCTGACATCAGAGAAGTCGACACAGACCGAACAATGAGCAAGTCTGGGAGCCTCTCGAAGGATGCGAAGGAAGCGATCGACGGTCAGGCCAGAGCCGTAAGCGAAGCTCAATTTCTCCAGCAAGTGCCAACGGCAGTTGAATGAAGCTGGGGAAATACCAAAACAAGTGACGTGCCTGGGACTGTGCGCCCCCATATCGAAAATAAAATGCTCTCGGCCATCTTGGTCTTTATATCGTGATCCATAATTGAGTGTGACGTAGAGGAGTTCTAAGGAGGAATTTGTGATGGAGTTGTTGTTCAGGAGTTCTGTGAGGATGGATGGATGGTAGGAAACGATCTCCAGGGACTTCCAACGGTCGGCACAGCCATTTGCGAGGGCAATCAAGGGTTGGATGGATACTGGATGCTGGGATCTGAAGCGTGAATTGAGATGAATTCTCAAGGGAAATGTCCCCGAGCGCTGGAGCCACTCCTCCATGGAAGCGCGGAGGCCTGCGTGATTTTTCGCCGTCCTTCCGATCGGCAGGTGGATGTCCGCCCACAGTCTGGGTGAAGTCCAAGCCACTGAACGCCAAATATGGCAGACGGCACCAAGAACCATGGGCGTCTTAACAAGACCTCGTGTCCATACAGTGCTATCCCTGTCAGAGAATAGCTCTTCGCAGAAGAAGACAAAAATTGTTGAAAGAACTTCAAAAGGTAGAGCGTACACGGTTGTCAGCGCCTTGGTATGTTTGTGGCCTATCATTGTTGTAGGTTCTGGCTGTAGCCGCATGAACACTCGAGTTCTTGTTAGAGATGGATACCACGAATATGTTGTATGAGTGAAAGTCCCAATCCGGTTTGACGATGGCGAGCTGGAACAAATGGGAGGCTTCTCTGAGTGTTTCCCCGCAATACGGAGTGCACGTGCACGTGTGAGCCAAAACCAAGCTGCCAAGACGGCCAGAACAGCTTCGTGAGAGCTGGTCTGTACGTTCCAACTTTCCATCTAGGTTATAACGATTCCCGACCTCAAAAATATTCCAACGATGACTAGCCAACGCATGGGGTTCCGAAATAGTATCTCAAGGGCAACCAGCGGGCCACACGGGATTTCCAACCCCTGTCGAATCGTGTGAAGTTAACATTTCGATTTGGATTTCTAACATACTTTCTCTTAGAAAAAAAAACCTGTGCCCAGTGTAATGCCTCGTAATACTAAAAAGCGCCCTGGAAGACACATTGGGTGGAATGGTATAGGAAGCATGGCCGATACAATTTATCTGCAAGATAATATTTTGGTTTGTCTTGAGTCGCATCAGTTGTATTCTTAGCCAATCTTTGTGAGCTTCAATACCTGTGAGTGGTGAAATTCGATAGAGTGGTTTGAGACCCAATGCCCGGCGCCATCCAGTCCTTGGCCACCAACTAACTCGTTGTATATGACATCGCCCGCCCGGAACAAAGCGCCACTTGACGGAGAAGCTGGCTGACCTTTTTAAGAATTTCAATTGGCACTTTCCATCAAGACTCAAAAGGAATACCTGATGCGGACGAATGAGCCCTAGACAAGGTAGGTAGGTTGAGCTGGGTCTTCTGAGTGTGTGACGACATGGTCGGTCTAGCAACCACGTTATGATGTTGGGAAATGTTTCTTTGAATGACAGATATTACTTAAAATGAGTAGAGGAAGAGCGAGCATGGCGTAAGTTTCGTTCCTGCATTATTTATGCAGGTACACAGTTGGCTGCGGGGACACTACAAGGTAGCTTTAGCTCGTTCCGAGGAGTTCTGAGGGCTTTAACAATAGCTTCGATGAAATGCACGCATTACATGGCCTCGGCAGTAAGATTATTCATCCCCAGCTACTTGTACACCACTATTGGTTCGAGATTATTAAAGCTGGAGGTCTGATACCTACAATCGCATGGCCCAGTAGAGAGCCAACTTGAGGCGTACGTTGAGATTCTGCATAATCAACGTATCCGTTTGGTGTAATTAAATTTCAGAAGACCTCGAGCGAAACCATAATGGAGAATGGAGGCTTTAACGATGGAGATTTGGCTCAGGCTTTCGGCCACGATGCGTCTATCCGCTGAAAATCGCAGCTCGAGCTTTCAAATTACCTTGTGACTCAATTGCTTGCTGAGGGAGTGTGTAACATTTTATCTCATGGGCATGTGAAATGCGGCATGGCGTTCCACCCCCAAAGGCGACATTATCTCAATCCCTTGAGGCGACCCCAAAACAGTTTCCCTGGCTCGCGAGTTTGCCGGTAGAAACTTACACAGCCAGACGGTTCCTGTTTTCCGTAAGTTACGGAATCCGTCAAGGTTTGCATTTGGAAAGTCGGCAACCTTTTGAGAATCTCCGCTACCCTCCCAGGTAGGTTTCAAGTTACTTCCTCCGTTGTATTGACGGTGGATTATTCTCGAGTGAGAATAGTTCCTCGTTACTTCTTCACCGCTCAGTTGCACCCTAGCAGTTTCTCGTCAGCAACTCATCCTGCGTTGCCATCGATAGCAGTGAGCAAAACAGGGAGGTATCCGTGAAAATGACCCAGATTTCTGGATCCCCACCAGAGAAAAAATCCTCGACGCCAAAAGCCATCGACACCGACACCGCTGAAGGTATAGTGGCACTCTATTAGATATGATGGTACGAAATTTACTGAACAGGTTTGCGAATACAGATGTCACATTACAACTCATTTCCCTTTTGGTATTGAGCGACACCCCGACTTCAGATAATCCAGAGAACTACGAAAAGGTATTTCCAAGTGATAACGGTGCTACTGGTGCCCAAGACTCCACATCTCGAACTAGAAGGTCTCCAATTCTATTTTCTCAAAGATTATATTTCACTTATATCCAGTCCATAAGCACGGGAGCAGCTCGCCTGGACGGGATCTTTGCTGATAGCACTGCCCGTGAGACCTCCTTCGTTGAGCTGCGTCATCACGACCCGAACCCCATTGTAAGCTGTGTTTATAACCTACTTCTTAGTCCTTTACTTACAGTGTAGCTGCCTGCGAAGGCGTTCCATGACGGCAGTAGCTCCAAGCGCATAATCATTGCACCTACATCTTTTGCCGAATCTGCTGTCGACAACCTCAAGGTTAATATCACGCCGCCTGCTCCAATCCCCAAAGCATACGACTCCTTCTCTTGGAAGGCGGCAGGCCGCACCCCCACATCGCCCTCTCCTGTAAGCAACCAGCGTCTTTTACTAGTTCTGACTTTGCGGGTACTAATTGATACACAGTCGAAGCCAGTTCAGATTTCTACACCCTCCGTTCCGGAGAACATGGGATTTTACGTAGTGTCGCGCGGTGTCGCGCCAGGGGTTTACCAAGGACGGTACGCTTCCACCTCACCTCAGCCTCCAACAATTTGAGGCTCATGAATATCGAATAGTACAGCATCATGGAACGCTGCTGGTGGTTCCTCCGGTGGAAAACGCATTTCCGTTACGGACCGTGAGCATGGAAATGCGCTATTTGTCTCTCTCTATATGGCTGGAGAAATTGAAGTGCTGTTCCCCCCTTCGACGTAACTTTTGTGGTTCATACAAATGGAGAACAAAGACTCCCGCTGCCCTCATCTTTCAAAAATTCACAGTTCAAGTTCTACGTGTTTCGACTGACTTCATTTCATTGTCTTCCCTCACTATAGAAGCCTCAGAGCAAGCTGAACTCGCCAAGGCGAGACACGATAGTAATAGGCAGGTGGATGTCAACTACAGCTCGACGGTCTCGTAAACTAGCCATTATTCATCATTATACCAACCCAATACTTAGATTGGACTTGAAGTTCGAAGAATTCACAGACCTGGTAATTCCTTTGTACCTTGAGTCTAAACTGCTATTAAAACTCCGTCTCGTTTATTTCCATTCCTCTTACCTCCAACACTTACAGCACTGACTCATGCCAATCATTACAGCGAGTGTGTTATATCATCTTCATCGCCCATTGTGATATTTCTGATCGATGGTCAAGTTGTGCAGTGCCTATTACATCCTTATTACCTCTTCTCCTCCCAAACGAGCGGCTTTGGAAAGCGAGAATTTATGGGATGGAGGAATCTGACGACGAAGGTTATCTCGTGCCTGCCTCCCCCACTGTGAGGAGGTTCCTCCGTCAGCTACGCAACCAAGAGTTGGAACCGCTTAGGCTGCTGCGTCGAGGCGAATCGCTAGCCGCCACAAGGTGGAGGCGTCGTCGCCGTTAGTCTCTAAGCCGTCAAGTCTTGCAGTTCTTACTATAGATTGCTGGGTTGATCCTGTTTTTTCGGAGTAGGCGCTCAAGTTGGGGAGCTGTGCAAGTGTTGGCAAGAGGCTGTAGATAGACCTGATGGGAGAGTCGACTGGAGGTTTCTTGATGTGTGGGAATAGAATCCGTAGGGCATGCGTCGTGGCCTCAGAAAAGTCACCGAGTATGTATTCAATTCCGGCCGTATCACCAGAATGTAGTTTTTCCGCAGGAGAGTTTGCCGCGAATCCATGAAAAGCATGACGCAAATAGAGAGTAACGAATGATTTGATATGGGCTACTCGCATTCGCAGTGACGCAAGCGTGTTGAACACGAGCCAACTAGTACCACCAAAAGGAAACGAGTCAGACAGACCAATCGAGTTAACTACAATAGAGGTTACCAACATGTGCAGGATACATCACTGAGGCGATCGGCGGAAGTTGCCACGGAAAGTAGAATGGAAAAATTCCATGGAAGTTTCAGGAGAGTCGCTCACGGCAGGTTTCATGAAGAATGTATTTGATCTGCAGGTAATAAAGAAATGCTGCAAAGGTAGCGACCAAACCATAATGTAGAGAGCGGTGCCTGGCAACGGCTACCGACTTCGATAAAGGGTAGGCCAATACTATGTGTTTTTCGAAGGGGTTAGCCTGCAATAAACAGTTAGAAAACAGAGGATAATGAAGTGAGGACAGCGACCTACACATGCAAAAGACGAAGGAGACGACGGAGAGACAGGAGCATTGTTAGTTGCAACTGTAAATGAGCACTCTCTGTACTAGCTGAGAGCTAGATATGGGCCAAATATTAGATAACGGCTGGACACGATCCAATTGAACATACGTCAAAATGAACACCGTTCAAACAGGCATGTATTGAGGAGTCCGTGTGCTGACAGAACACTCTGTTCCTCGGCACTGCTGGAAGGATGCGACCTTGGTCTAATCCGTCAGGACGCAGAGATGACACGAAAGCGAGGGGCACACATACTGGGACTCGGGCTACGTAACCACTCGAGTAAACAGTGACACGTACTGAACAGGGTTGAAGATTCCGTTTGGACTCCACCAGCAGGACGGCCTAGCAAATGAAGTCGGGGAGTGAACAAACGCGGGAATGCAATAGAAATCAAAGCACCCACTCGAAAATAACACAGGGACCGGCGAGTGGGGACGCGACCTATTCTGCCGCAGAATTCTTTCGGAAATCCTAAACATTACAAGCGTCGGAAAGCTGGTCCTCCAGAGGAACCACCAAAAAGTAAGGTAACGTGGTCAACGGCAGTCACGATCTGGTCAGAGCGTAGAAGCCGTAATGGATCTGCGAAAGAGAAGTCAAATTAGCTGGTGGTGCTGCACGAAGAATAAAGCTGATCTCCCTTGTGTCCTTTGAATATAGCGAATCTCGCTCTCGTTCAAGAGGCTCGAGGTCGGCAATAAAATACTAGAGACGGCTGACCACGGACGTCAGCCGACAACGACTCCTGACTCCAGGGAAGTCGCTGGCCTCCTGCCGTAGACTGTGATTTGATGATGAATCTGATAATTGAATGTTAGTCGGCGCTGATACAGAAGTAAAGGAGGTCAATACCCACAAGCCTCTCTGGCAATGGCGCTTATATCTAGTAAACCCTTGATTCATCTCGCCAATGGTTGCGTATCTAAAATCATTGTTAGATAAGAGGAACATCGACACCCAATCGACCATCAATGAGCATCCCAATGCCACCTCTAGCGTTCACGGGAAACGACCGTCCTCCGTATGGGTATGTCTGTCGATGTTGAAGGTGAACGAGCTTGAGTAGAATGGTTAATAAAGCTGCTCAATTTCGTCGTCACTAGACCACTAAAATCAATGTCATCGGATGCGAATGCGGTGAAGGTCTGGATCGCGAAGTATTGGCAACAAGCCTTCGTGGGCAAATCTCCTGGATATCAACCGCTGCTGGGGGTTAGGTTTGCATTGATAGCTTAGGAGCGGAGGTTCAGAGGAGGTAAACGACGTTTAACGTTCACACGTGGATTGGGAATGAATCGACGCTGTGAGCGAAGATAGGCCTAGACGGCATCCGCACGTGATGTTAACGCCACCAGTGATGTTCGTCCACATTCGATTGGCCAGCGATCCAGTAACCTCACCAATGGTGGTTGCGGAGCTGGATGGATGAGTGGTCAAGGAACCTTGATAGATTTAGGCCTCTCGAATCTCTGCAAGGGATTCGAGTAGGTGGTTAGACAAACCTAGACCTATTCCAACGCTGCCTGTCAGAACCATAGTACAGGTCAGACAGAGGCAAAACTTACAAAGTTTTGGCAAGGACTTGAATCCTCTTCGGTAGATTCACCAGGTGTCGTATCGATGGGAATCGAGCGACATACAACGAGACGGGCCTGCTTTCACCCGTATTTAAGCGTCGCTGGTGGTCTGGCTTACATAGACAGGTCGAGCGAGGAAGAGCAGAGGTTATGGGTGGTAAAGATGGTGAACTCGTCCCGGAGAGGAAGGTAGATATCATTTGGACCCGATGTTTCCCTGCGCTTGACAGCACCAACAACGTTTATTCGACTTGCCAAAAAATAAAGAACCCTCCTCAGCAGTGATCAAGGGATTGGTTGTCGAAGATCGAATTAGAGTTCCAGTGATATGTGAATGAGGCCATAGTCGAAGAGAGGTGATATGAAAACTGAGAAGGCCGCAGTCACATTTGAGAGCACGAGCGTCGAGGGATGATGGTTTGAAATAGCTCAAGGGACAAGCATTTCGTGGACCAGTGGAAGCCCTTCTCATTGTTGGAGTCGCGGATCCGGTAGCCAGCGCGCGAGATAGTTCTATGCCAGCTCTCGCCGATAGAGAGATCAGGTATGAGTTTGATTATTGTTGCAAATACCCCAGTCGTCGTGTGCGTTGTCGCCAGAGAATGAAATTTCCAGTCATCAGCCACGTCGCTCGAAAGAGGTACAAGTAGCCGATTGTGGTTGACCTGATATAGTTATAGGTCGTCGCGCAAGACATACGGAGCTGAGTGCGACTAGGCGCGACTCCCGAGGCGAGCTGGC